>Ga0105095_10000570_pt1 | contig 17993 bp, 13 predicted proteins | sample PPLLak2March2015_2_FD_79180 | JGI IMG/M metagenome (GOLD analysis project Ga0105095, IMG submission 79180) | Freshwater sediment microbial communities from Prairie Pothole Lake near Jamestown, North Dakota, USA - PPLs Lake P8 Core (3) Depth... | ecosystem: Environmental > Aquatic > Freshwater >...
CTCCTGGCCGAGCACCTGCCGCTCCTCCGCTCCGACGGGTTCGGAGCGGGCCTGGTCACCGACGAGCTGACCTCGCTCAAGGAAATGGAGCGACGCTACATCTCCCACGTCCTCAAGCAGACCCGCTGGAACAAGTCCCGCGCGAGCGACGTCCTCGGAATCACCCGCCCGACTCTCGACAAGAAGATCAAGGACTACGGTCTAGTCGACCCCAGGAAAAGCCGGGACGACCAGGAAACGGACGAGGAAGAAGAGCAGGCGGTTCCAGGGATCGGCTGAGGCTCAATCCTTCCTTCGGGCTTCGCCCTCGGGGGCCCGCTTTCGCACGAGAAGAACGCCGTCGCGGACGGTCAAGAGCACGTGATCCACGCCCGGGTCCCGGCGCGCCCTTTCGTTGAGCGCGTGGATCGCTTTCGTCTCCTCGTCCCGGGGATCGACGACTTTCCCGCTCCAGAGCACGTTGTCGACCGCGAGGACGCCTCCCGGGCGAAGGAGCTCCAGGATCCGCTCGTAGTAGCGGGGATAGTTCTCCTTGTCGGCATCGAGGAATGCGAAGTCGAAGGATCCGGAGAGAGAAGCGAGGCTGTCGAGGGCCGGACCCGTGAGGAGGCGAATCCTGGGACCATGCTCGCTCTCGGCGAAGTAGCGACGGGCGACGGCTTCCGCCGCCGGGTCCCTCTCGAGGGTGACGAGCTCTCCGTCCGCAGGCAGGGCCGAAGCCATCATCAAGGCGCTGTAGCCGGTGAACGTACCGACCTCGAGGACCCGCCTCGCGGCGATCATCTTCACCAGGAGGCGGAGGAGCTGTCCTTCGGTTCGTCCCGAGAGCATCTGGGGAGACTTCATCGTGGCGAGCGTCTCCCGCTCCAGACGCTTCAGGAGATCCGGGACCTCGCTCGAATGCTCCTCCGCGTACCGCTCGAGGCTGGGGTCGACGATGGGTTCCATGGAAAACAAAAACGGCGTGGAATCGAGAGCCGACGCCACGCCGCGGAAAAATTACTGGATGTAGTCGTGGAGAGCCCTGCGGTTCCCCGCGGCCCGCAGCCTTCGGAGCGCCTCGACCTCGAGCTGCCGAACCCGCTCGCGCGTGAGGTTCAGCACCTTTCCGATCTCCTCGAGATTGTACTCGGTATTGAAGCCGATTCCGAAACGCATCCGAACGATGAGCTGCTGGCGCGGAGGAAGCAGCTCGAGCGCCGCCCGAACCTTCTCCCGCATGTCGCGGTCGAGAACCACCTGCCAGGGCGTCTGAGACCGTTCGTCGGACTGCAGCTCCCAGCGGGGGCTGCCGTCCTCGACCGCGAGCGCGTCCAGCGACTCGAGGTGGGGGATCGACTTCATCGCCGTCTCCACCTGATGCTCGGCGGCTCCCACGGCCTTCGCGATCTCTTTCATCGAAGGCTCTTTCCCCTCACGCTCCTGCAGCTTGTTCTTCGCCCGGGTGGCGACCCGTACCATCTCCAGCTTGTTGATCGGGACCTTGATGGTCCTGGACTTCTGCGACAGAGCCCGGGTGATCGCCTGGCGGATCCACCACGTGGCGTAAGTCGAGAACTTCAGGTTTCTACGGGGGTCGAAGCGCTCCACGGCCTGCATGAGGCCGATGTTGCCCTCCTGGACCAGGTCGCTGAGCTCCATGCCCATGTTCTTGTAGCGCTTGGCAATGGAGACCACGAGCCTCAGGTTCGACTCGATCATCTTCGCGCGGGTCTCGTCGAACTCCTTCCGCGCCGACTTCCGGGTCGTGCCCACCTTCTTCTCTTTGAGCACCGCCTCCGAGCGCCGCATGGCGCGGGAGACCTTCTGCTCCTGCTCGCGGTTGAGCAGCGGATAACGGTGGGTTTCCTTCAGGTACTGGCCGAGAACGTCCAGCTCGGTGGTGGCATCTTCGACCTCGGGCTCGGGCCGAGGCGGCTCAGGGACCACGAGCTCGAGCTCGTCTTCGGAGATGTCAGGCAACGTTGCTCTCATTGTTGGTGTCCTTTCCCTCTTCCCTTTACCGGATTCCTGTGTTCACATTCCGTGCCAGAGGGGACATTGCAAATAAGCCATTGCAAACAAAGACTTAATACAAAGAGGCATTTCGTGAACGAAGGTCGAAGAGCATGAAATCTTTACAGTCATGTCCTCTTTTTGCCCCTTTCCTTAAGCTTGATAATTATAATCATATTAGTCTTAATTTGTAAAGACCCTTAGCTAGTACGATTCAATCGAGGTGCAGGTTCCGTGAATGCATCCGGAATGGCGGATTTGACACAGGCATCCACGCCGTTACACACTGAGCCCCCGATGGCTAACGAGGAGCGCGAAAGCACGCTCAAAGAGGAGCTCGTCGCCGGTATTCGCGCAGCACGGGAGGAGGCGCGGCTGGATCCGGCCGAGCCTTCGAGGCCCGCGCCCTACCCTGTCGGGGTGGCAAGCGGGAAACCTCTTCCACGCCTCGAGACCCGCGAAACGGAAAGCGACCTCGCTTCCCCCGACCGAGAAGAGCTGAACGCTCTCTGGAACGTCTCCGACGCCGGAACCGAGCAGCCGGCGGGAACGCTCGCGCGCCTGCTCCATCCGCTCCGATCACCGCTCGCCCGGCTCGTCCGTTTCGCGCTCGGACCGGTCGTGGAACGCCAGGTTCGGATGAACTCCGCGCAGGTTCGATTCGACAACGAGCTGGTTCGGTACGTCGACGAGCGCTTCGATCGCTTGAGCCACCACTACGATCGCGTTCTCGGCCTTCACGGACGGCGCATGGAGGAGATCGACGAGAGGCACCTGATCCTGCAGCAGGAGCTCGTCCGCCACGTTCACGATCTCGTCGCGCGAATCGAGCTCGTCTTCGAAGCCGCCGAACAGAACCACCTCTACCTCGAGGGAACGCTGCGGGAGACGCGCGAGGAGCTTTCGAGGATCGCCGAGCGGCTGGCCTCCCTCGACGGGGGAACGAAGTAGCCCCTTCATGCCCCGTCGCAGCATCTGCGTCTGCTCGGTGCAGGCCCCGTTCGTCGTCGGCGGCGCCGAGATCCTGACGACGGAGCTCGCCTCCGCTCTCAAAGCCCGCGGATTCCTCGTGGACGTGGTGAACATCCCCTTCAAGTGGTACCCGGTCCAGGACATCGTGAAGCAGGCTTTGATCTGGCGGTTGGCCGAGCTCACCGAATCGAACGGCGTTCCCATCGACATGGTGATCCCGACGAAGTTTCCCTCGTATCTCGTGAAGCATCCGCTGAAGGTGACCTGGCTCTTCCACCAGCATCGCGAGGTCTACGACCTCTACGGCACTCCCTACTGCAGCTTCACCGACGATCCCGAAGAGCAGGAGATCCGCCAGACAATCCTGCGGATGGACGCGAAGACCCTTCGAGAGTCCCGCCGCATCTTCACCATCTCGAAGAACGTCTCGGCGCGGCTCTCCCGCTTCAACGGAATCGCGTCGGAGACCTTGTATCCGCCGCCTCATTTCGCGGGCCGATACCGGGAAGGCGCCTTCGAAGGCTACGCGCTCTACGCCGGGCGGCTCGAGACCCTCAAGAGGTGCGACCTGCTGGTCGAGGCGTTCCGCTACGTCGACCCAGGTGCGCGCCTAGTCGTCGCCGGCCGCGGCCCTCAGCTCGAGAACTTGCAGCGGCAGGCGGAGCGCCTGGGCCTCGGAGACAGGATCCGGTTCGCCGGTTTCGTTCCCGAAGACGAGCTCCTCTCTCTGTACTCCGGGGCTTTCGCGGTGCTCTACGCTCCCGTCGACGAAGACTACGGGTACGTCACCGTCGAGGCGTTCCTCTCGGGAAAGCCCGTGGTCACGTGCAAGGACTCCGGGGGGACGCTGGAGTTCGTCGAGGACGGTGTCTCCGGCTACGTGGTCGATCCCGAGCCCCAGGCTCTGGCGGAGGCGGTGAATCGCCTCTTCGCGGATCGAAGCCTTGCCCGGGAGATGGGCGCCGCCGGCCGCCCCCGGGTCACGGGGATCGGCTGGGACGCGGTCGTCGACGCGCTCACCGAGCCGCTCCGGTGAAGATCTCCTACTGGAGCCCGCTATCTCCATCGGGCACGGGAGTCGCGGACTACAGCGAGGAGCTCCTTCCGTACCTCGCCAAGGAAGACATCGACGTTCACCTGTTCGTCTCCGATCGCGAGCCTTCGAATCCCGCGATCCGGGAAGCTTTCCCCTGGCACTGGGCCCGCGACTACGAGGAGGTAGCTGCGCTGGAGAAGTTCGAGCTGGACCTCTACCAGATCGGGAACAGCTCCTACCATCGCTACGCGCTGAACGCGGCGCTCCGGCATCCCGGGGTGGTGGTCCTGCACGACCTGGTGCTGCAGCATCTCTTCCTCGGGCTCTCGGTGGAGCGCGGTAACACCGCCCTCTACGTCTCCGAGATGAAGCGGGCTTACGGGGAGCGCGGTGCTTCGATCGGGCGACAGATCGCCGCCGCCCTCGGAAGCGAGCTCCTCACGTCCAAGTTCCCTCTCTGCGAGCGTCTCGTCGAGAGGAGCTACGGGGTCCTGGTCCTCACGCGGTTCATGCAGCAGTGGCTCGAGCGCAGGTTCGGAGCCGTTCCCGTGGGCAAGTTCATCGGAAGGGCGCCCCATCACTACTCGCCGCCGCCACCGCTTCCGGTCTCGACGCCCCTCGAGGCGCGCCGGATTCTCGGACTTCCCGAGAAGGACTTTCTCGTCGCCTCGTTCGGGCTCGTCACCCGCGCGAAGCGCGTCGACCGGGCGCTCCTGGGCTTTCGGCGTTTGCTGCACGACTGGCCCGACGCGCGCTTCCTCATCGTGGGCGAGGTCCAGAAGTCGTACCCTCTGGAGGAGCTCGATGCGGCTCGGGATCTAAGGGAGCGACTGGTCGTCACCGGCCGGGCGCCGATGGATCGCTTCTACCTCTATATGCTCGCCTGCGACGTCGTCGTCAACCTTCGCTTCCCGTCCACGGGAGAGCTCTCGGGAACTCTCATTCGCACGCTCGGAATGGGAAAGCCGGTCTTGGTCTCGAACACCGGCCCGTTCGCGGAGTTCCCCGAGCATACGGTCGCTCGGATCGATCTCGGCCCTCCCGAGGTGCCCGAGATCGCGCGCGTGCTTCTCTGGCTCGCGCGGAATCCGCGCCTTCGGGAAGCCATGGGCCGGTTCGCCCGCGAGCACGTGGAGGCGCAGTACAAGCTTTCGGACGAGGCTTCGGCCTACGCCGCGTTCCTGCGAAAGGTGGCGGAGGCCCGCAGGCGGGGCGAGCTCCATCCGCCCCCTCCCTACGAGCAGGCGGACCTCGCTGCCGCGATCGCGGCCAGCATCGCCGACATGCCTCTCGGGCGCGCGTTCGGCCTCGAGCACATTCGCGAAGCGCTCGTCGACGCGACCGGTCACCAGACGTAGAGTCGGATTCTCGCTCTCCCCTTCAGGCCCTCGATCCACTCCTCGACCCTGGCGTTGAACGTCCGCTCTTCGAGGATGCGGCGAATCGACTCCGACACGTCGGAGAGCTCGGGAGCCTGAGCGCCCTCGACCGCGGGGAGGAGCTCGTCGCGGTAGTAGGCGGCGATCTGCTCCTCGGTGACGAACGTCAGCGGACGAAAGCGCTGTTCCACGTACTGAGCGACCCCGATCTGCTTCCGGAGCAGAATCGAAAGCTCGTCCTCCGAGAGGCCGCTCCGCGCGAGCATGTCCCGGAACTTCCGCTCGGAGGAAAACCGCGCGCGCACGTCCTGGAGAGCGCGGTCCACGAGCTCGGGAGACACCGGCTCTCCGGTGAATCGCGCGACCTCGCGCTCCACGAGGCGGGATTCGATGAGCCGCTCGACGATGGAAACCAGGGGTTCCGAATCCCCGATGCGGGCACGCGCGATCTCGCCCGCCTGCTCCGCCTCGGAGAGGGTCACGACGTCGCGATCGATGATGGCCACTATCCGATCGACGAGCTCCCCGCGCGCGGAAGCGCCCCAGAGGAGAGCGACGAAGACGACCGGGCCGACTCTAGAACGCATGGCCGAGACTCACGTGGAATCGTCCCAGGGACTCCCGGCAGGGAGTCAGGATGTCGGGGCATTCGATGGAGCGCACCGTGCGCCGGTCGAGCTTGAACCCGTAGTCCACCCGCAGCGGCCCCAGCGGGGTGTCGTAGCGGAACCCGAACCCCATGTTGTAGCGCCAGTTGAGGAGCTCGATGACCTTGAGCCGGCGGTAGACGTTGCCGCTGTCGGAGAACACCACGCCCCGAAGGTTGCCGAGGATGGGGAAGCGAAGCTCGAGGTTCAGAAGGGCGAGCACATTGCCTCCGATGGGCTCTCCGTCGACCACGTCGCCGTTCGGAAGGACGATCTTCCGCTTGGGGCTCGCCTCGTCGAGGGCGAACCCCCGGAGGGTGGTCGCCCCGCCGGCGAAGAAGCGCTCGGCGATGGGAAGGAGCGCGTCCCGGTCCTCGCGATAGGTCTGCCCCACGCCGAGGCGAAGCCCCGCGGCGGCCACCATGTCGTGCGGCATGCGGAAGTAGAAGAACTGCTGAGCCAACCCCTTGAGGTAAGGGGCTTCGGTTCCCAGGGCCGTCGCCGACCACTCGACGTCGAGGATGCGGAACTGGCCGGTTCCCGGGTTCAGGGGATCGTCGCGGCGGTCGGTCACCGAGGCGAGCGACAGGGCCGAGATCCGGGTGTTGCGGAATCGGCGATCGATCTCATCTATGTCCACCTCGAGCTGGAAGACTTTCGTCTGGTCGAAGCGGTAACGGAAGAACAGGTTCTGATCGAGGCTCACCCTCTTCGAGAGCTGGAGGCCGACTCCGACCCGGTTGTAGTCGAAGCTGCTGCGGTCTTCCTCCTCGGCGAAGAAGCTCACGAAGGCGGGGAGCGCCAAGCCGAAGATCTCCTGCTGGCGATAGGTGGTGATGAATCGCGCGCCGCGGAAGCTCGCCCGGGTGAAGAGGCTCACCGAGCGGTTGAGCCCGAATAGGTTCCGGCGGGTGACCTCGATCTCGGCGCGGGCGAGCTGCTGCTCCTCGTAGCCGAAGCCGTACGCGAACGTGGTGCGCGGGCCCTCGGAGACTGTGATGAGCACGTCGCTTCGAAGCGTCTCCGGGTCCGGAGGGAGGGGCTCGATGTCGACGCTCCGGAAGAGTCCGGAGCCCACGAGGCTCTGCCGCGTTTCCGCGATCGCGGAAGGAGACAGCGGCTCACCGGGCTCGATGGTGATCAGCCGGCGCACCGCGGATTCCCTGGTCACCCGGAGTCCCGCCAGGATCACCCGGTCGACGCGCGTACGCTCTCCCTCGCGGACCGCGAGAGTGACGAGGGCGCTCTCTCCCCGCTCGTCGAGGTCGCCTCTCGCCTCCACCTCGGCCGCGCGGAAACCCTGGTTGCGGTATAGCGTGAGCACGCGCTCGCGAGCGGCGACGAGCGCGGAGAGAGCGTACGGGTCCGAGGGCAGGAGACGCGCCGCCTCGAGGACGGCGTCCGGCTCGAGGGCCGACGCCCCCTGGAGCTCCACCCGATCCACGACGGCTCTTGGCCCCTCCTCCACCCGGAGAACGAGGGTCACGAGCCCCACGGTCCCGGAATCGATCCGCTCCACGCCATCGACCCGGGCCCGGTGAAAACCCTGGCTCTCGAGATAGGTGCGCACCTCCTTGAGATCGGCTTCCCAGGTCTTCTGGCGAAATGGAGCGGAGCGCACTCGCCGTCGGGAGGCAGTGACGAGAAGGCTTCTCACTTCTTCTTCCGAAGCCGCTCGAAGACCTTCGATCTCGATCGCGGCGACCTCGAACTTCGGGCCGGGCGCGACCCGGAAATGGAGGACCAGCTGGTCTTCCTCGCCGATGGTTTCGCGCTCGACCGAAACCGCCACGTCGCGGTGGCCTTTGTCCTTGAGATCCTCCTCGAGGTTGACTCGGGACTCCTCGACCAGGTCCTCGGTGAAGCGCGCCTCGCTGAATAGGGGCACGAGCTTTCGGAGGTCTTTCTCGCTGAAATCCCATCCCTCGACCTCGATTCGAATCCGCGGGCCCATGGTGGGAGTGATCCGCACGTCGACTCGTTGGTTCTCGGCGGGGGTCTCCGCCACCGAGACCCGGGCATCGTAGTAGCCCAGGTCCTTCCACTGCGCCGCGAGCGACTCGATCTTCCGGTCGAGCTCGCGGCGGGAATAGGGATCGCCTTCAACGAAGGCGAGCTCGCGGCGAACGTGGGCTTCGATATGGGAGGGAACGCCCTCGATGGCGAGGGCTCCTATCCGGGCTCGGGCTCCGGACTCGATGTGGAATACCACCGTCGCCGTCGGAGATCAAAAGGAAGCCTCGGGCTCGACTTTCGCCCAGAGATACCCCTCGGAGCGCAGGAGCACCGAGAGCCTCTCCGCCGCCGCCGCGAGCTCGTCGACTTCGAGCGGATCGCCGGCTTCCAGCTCGCTTTCCTCGAGAAGACGATCGCGCAGGCTCTCCAGTTCCGATTCCGCCTCGAGCCCTTCGAGCTCGACTCCCGCGACCTCCATCCGCGGAAACAGCCGGAAGAGAACGGAGACCTCGGTTCCGTCGCCCGCGGGAGCCGCCTCGACCTTGATGTCGCTGAAGACGCCGAGGGAGAAGAGCTGCTGAATCGAGCGGCGCACCGCCTCCGGACGGTACGGCGTCCCGGGAGAGAGCTCGATGAGCTCGCGGCTCGCCTCGGGCGCCGGTCCTCCCGGATGCTCCAGGCGTACTTCCCGGATGATACGTCCGCGATAGCTCTCGGTGGCGCCGGGCGCGACTTCCTGGCCGAGGGCGAGCCCGACCGCCAGCAGAAGCGCCGTCATGCTCAGAAACTCTTTCGAAACTTGACGTCGACTCCGATGTCCCCTTCCTCGTCGCGCGAAAGAATCCAGGACATCGGACCCTCGGGGGTGTACTCGATCAGGATGATCGCTTCTGTGGTCGAGTTCAGGTTGGTCGAATAGTTGATGGCGAGCTCTCGGGTGATCTGTTTCCCCAGGCTGACCCGGGCGGTGGGGTTCGCGAACTGTCCCACGAGGAACGGGTTGACGCTGAATCGGTCGAGGCCGAAGAGACGCTCGGCGCGCTTTCCCACCTCCTGGGAGAGCCTTTCGGTCAGGAGCGACGCGACGCCGACTCCGGCGAGCTCCTCCGTCTCGTTGCCGACGAGGGTATCGAGAATCTCGCGGTCGCTCGCCCCGGCGAGAAGGCGGAGGATGTCGACGGTGCGCAGCGGGGGATCGGAGCTGAGCTCGGGGTAGAAGCGATCGGGAGTTCCCGTGAGTCGAAGCTCGACCCGGTAGCTGCGCACCCGGGTCTCCGCCGTCAGATCGACGAACGGCTCGAGCTCATCCGGGTTCACCAAATCGACCTTCCCCGAGGTGATCTCGTACCGCTGGCCGAGGAAGTAAATCTCCCCGCGGCTCGCTTCCGAGCGACCGAGGAGCACGGGCTCGCCCAGAGTTCCCCGGAGCTCGAGCTCGGCGCTGGCGTCGATTATCGCGAGCGTGTTGCGGACTTTGAGGGTTCCGGGAGCGCGAATCCGGACGTCGAGCCGCAGCGGCTTCAGGAGCTCGTTCTCCGCGAGATCGGAGAAGAGCGGCTCTCCCTCGCGATCGGAGAGGATTCCCGAGACCAGATCGTACTCGCGGGTCCAGAGAGCATCGGTGAGAACCAGATTTCCGCTGACCATCCTCTCGGTCGGGCTTCCGACGAGAGAGAGCTCGCCGTCGAGCGTCGCTACCATACCTTCGGGGTATCGAAGCCTCACTCCCGAGCCCCGGACGGTGAGGTCCAACGAGCCGGGGCGAAGTCCCTCGAGCGCGATGGTCCCGGTGATGACGACCGGCCCCGAGCCGAACACGGCATTGAGCTCGGGAATGCGGAGGGTTCGATTGTCGAACACGACGCGACCGCGGAGGCCCCCGAGCGCCTGACGAAAGCCCTCGAGCCGAATCGAGCCGCCGTCGAAGTCGGCGTGTCCGAGGATCGACGGCCGATCGAGCGTCCCGGTGATGCGGGCGGAGAGGGTCGTCTCCCCGGTCGTCGCGACTTCGGGATAGAAGCTCTGAAGGAGTCCCAGGCTCGCGACTCCCTCGGCCTCGACGTCGAGCGATGAATCCGAGAGGTCGAGGCTTCCTCCGAGAAAGAGGCGGCTTTCTTCTTCGAGGAGCGCTGTCCGGGAAAGCTCGAGCCGGCCATCCTGAAGATACATCCTCGCCGGAGTAACGGAGGCCACCTTGAAGGTCGGGCCCTCGAGCACGAGACTCGAGACCTCGGCCTCGACCTCCGCGGATCTCAGCGGATCGTCGGACGCCATCGGAACCCGGAAATCCGCCTCTCCGTTCGACGTGACGGTCAGACGCGACGAGGGAGAAGGGCTTGGGGGGGACAGACCCAGCCATGGAGCGACGTCGAGCCCTCTCCACTCGAGGCGCCCGCGCGCAAGATAGTCGCCCCCGAGAAGGACGGAGGATTCGAGTGCGACCTCCACCACCGCGCGCTCGAGATTGACGCTCAGCTCCAAGTCTTTTCCCAGGACGCGGCCGGAGACGACCGCTTCACCGAGATCGACGCCGCGGAGCGTGATGGCCTCGCCGCGTCCGGTCAGGCGAGCCTCCGGCTCGTCGAGCGTTCCCGAGAGCTCGAGCTTGCCGTCGAGGAAGCCTCGGAGCCCGGCCCAGGGAGGAGCCATTCCATCGAGGGCGAGCCGTTCGGCCTTGAAGACACCCGAGAGGCGACGGCTTTCGATGTCGAGCTCGAGATGACCGTCGGCGACCGCCCCCCCGCGTGCGATGGAAAAGGGATCGAGGCGAACCCGCCCTCCCTCGAGACCGACGCGGGCCTTCGCGCTCGAGATATCGAGGCCGTGCACCCGTCCCCCGGCGAGCTCGAGATCGGCTCCGCCTTCGAGGCGGTCCAGGCGGCGCGAAGCCTCAAGCCTGCCGGACAGGGGTCCTTCGATGGCGAAGGGAGAGCCCAGGATCGACGACAGATCGGTGACCGGCCACCGCGACAATTCCAAATCCAAATCGAAGTCCCGTTCGCGAACCGGCCCGAGCATCGAGAAATACCCGCGACCCGAGAGCTTTCCTCCCTCGAGTCGGGCAACGAGATCCTGGAACGTCACCGCGTCTCGAGAGACGATGGCTCTCGTTCGCACCTCGCCGAGCTCCACGGTCTCGAACTCCAAATCTTCGGCGAGGAGCTCCCCCTCGAAAACCAGGCGGGGCACGCGCTCCCGGATCCGGCCGACGGCTCTCCCCCTGCCATGAAGCTTCCAGGTGCCCGGGGGAAGGTCGTCCTCGCGCGAGAGAACCCTCTGGACCTCACGCTGAAAAGCCTCGGCGGCGGCGAGGTCGGACGAGCCGAAATCGATCGAAAGGCTCGCCGGGCCCTCGCGCGGATAAGTCCCCGAGAGCGTGCCCGCAAGGAAGGGCGTCTCGAGCTGGAGATCCTGGATCTCGAGCTTCCGGCCTCCGACTCCAGCCTTTGCTCGAAACGAGAGAGGGGTCGCGGACCCGGCCGATCCGCTGTCCGCGGGCGCGACTCCCTGAAGCTCGAAGGTGCCCTCCACCTCCTCGGGCTCGTCGGCGTCGAAGGAGAAACTGCCTTGCCCCGACAGCCGCGAGGACAGCGGGCTCGGAGCTCCGGAAACGCCGGTGAAAATCGCTCCGAGAGAGGCGCCCTCGAGGTCGACCACGAGCGAGGCGCGATGCTCGGCCACCGGAAGCGGCTGGTGAAGCTGGAGCCGCGCGTTGCCGGCAGCGAAGGTTCCGCGCGCGTAGCCTATCGACAGAATCGAGCGGTCCCAGAACACTTCACCGCTCCACTGCGTCAGGGGAACTCCGACAACGCGTCCCTCGGGAAGCACCAGCGTACCCTCGAGCGCTTTCGATTCCGGGTCGATCGTGAGCATCCCCCGGAACGAGGCCGCCCCCTCGAGGACATCCGAGGCGCCTTCGAGGCCGAATACCATCTGGGCCAGGCGCCCCGAGTCGCCGTCGGCGGTGACGTCGAACCGAGCGCGCACTCCTCCTGCGAAGCCAATCTTGCCCGTTGCTTGAAGGCGGCCGAAATCCGCGGACGCGGTGCCCTCTCGCAGAAAGAGCTCGTTCGGAACGAGCTCGAAATCGGCGGCGACGGTGGCTTCCAGCGCCGGACGGTCCTTGATCTTCAAGAGTCCGTTTTCATAGGTAAATCGGCCCTCATATCGCCCGCTCCGAAGCCGCGTCAGTTCGACCGACATATCGTTCGCCTGGAGCGTCCAGGGCACCCGCTGGTTCTCGATCCGCAGGGTGGCCCTCGATACCGAGACCTCGTCGGCAGCCAGTGTAATCCCAGCGAGGCGTGAGGCTTCCCCGTGACCGGTCGGGAGGGCGATCCCGGTTTCCCTATCCTCCACGAGGGAGATCGAAAGCCCCTCCACCACCAGCTCGCTCCAGCGGAGTTCCATGCTCAGCAGGCTCGCAAGGCGGAGCCGGCCGAGGATTCTCTCCAGCTCGAGCACCGGCTCGTCACGGCCCGGCGATCGAACGGAGATGTTCCGAAGCTCGAAGCCATATCTTGGTAAATTTAGATAAACACTGCCCACCGAGGCCGGAGCTCCTGATAGCTCGGTAAGCTCTGTCTCGATGGCGCGGCGAAGCCTCTCAGGATAGTCTCCAAGGAGTAGATATCCCGCGGCGACAAGAAGAAACACGGCGAGGAGCGAAGCGAAGATCCCAATCGCCCAACCCACCAGGCGAAGGGTACGACTGCGAAAGGAGCCAGACACGGTAGATATACCTATTTAACGGGCGGGGCGAGGACGTAGAGGCGCTCACGGGCCTCGATAGCCTGCCCGGCCTCGACCGCTACCTCGGCGACGATGCCGTCCTGGGGGCTTCGGAGCTCGTTCTGCATCTTCATGGCTTCGAAGAGCAGAACGGGCTGGCCCGCGGTCACGGACGTCCCGGGAGAGACGAGGACCTTGACCACTTTTCCCGGCATCGGCGATTTCACCTCGATCCGACCCGATGCCGGACCTCGGCGAGCGAGGCTCGCTGCCGGGGGGCGAGCCTCGAACCGGACGCGCTCGGTTCCGATGACGACTTCGATCCCGGTTTCCTCTCGCTCGACGAGGGCCTCGAACGAACGACCGTCCTCGGTGACGATCGAGAGGATGCGTGCTTCGGGACCCCGAACGACGGTCGCCCCCTCTCCCGGTTCGGTCTCGACCCGATAGCCATCCAGGACCCGCTCGATCCGGAACGGATACGTCTTGCCGTCCGGCCCATGGAGCTTCTTTTCGCGCCTCATGAACGTCCCCTCAGGAGCTCGCGGACGCCGGCGAGCTTCCAGGGCGAGGCCGTAGGGTTCGCGGCCTCCCCGTTCGACTCCGAACGGGGCTCGCGCTCTTCGAAGGCCGCAGCGGCGGCGGCGAGAGCCACGGAGCCGAGAACGGGGAGCTCCTTTGGCCTCGAGACCATCTCGTCCATCCAGTGCCGGTCGACGAAACCCACGTCCATCTCGCCGGACACGAATCGCTCGTCCGAGAGCATGCGCTCGAAGAACGGAAGCGTCGTCGAGATCCCCTGGACCCGGTACTCGCGAATCGCTCGCCTCGCCCGGGAAACGCATTGAGCTCGGTTCTCGCCACTAACGATCAGTTTAGCAATCAGAGGGTCATAGTGGGGCGTCACCCGCTGCCCCTGAAATACGCCCGCGTCGTGGCGGACTCCGGGGCCTTCCGGAGGCCGATAGACCGTGAGCGTCCCCGCGGTGGGCATGAAGTTCTGGAACGGATCCTCCGCTATGACCCGGAACTCCATGGCCCAGCCCCGCCGCGAAAGCTCCGCCTGAGAGAAGGGGAGCGGCTCTCCCGCGGCGACCGCGAGCTGGAGGAGCACGAGATCGACGCCGGTCACGAGCTCGGTCACCGGATGCTCCACCTGCAGGCGGGCGTTCATCTCCAGAAAGTAGAAGTTCCTGTCGGAGTCCACGAGGAACTCGACCGTTCCCGCGTTCTGATATCCCGACGCGCGCGCCAGGGAGACGGCGGCTTCGCCCATTCGGGCGCGAAGCTCCTCGTCCAGAAACGGCGAGGGCGCCTCCTCGATGAGCTTCTGGTGGCGTCTCTGGATCGAGCACTCGCGCTCGAAGAGGTGAACCACCGATCCATGGCGGTCCCCGAGCACCTGGAGCTCGATGTGGCGGGGCCGCTCGACGTACTTCTCGAGAAACACGGACGGATCGCCGAAGGCCGATTGCGCCTCGGATCGAGCCTGCTCCAGAGCGGAAAGGAGCTCTTCCCGACGCGCCACGCGCCTCATCCCCTTCCCCCCTCCGCCGGCCGTAGCCTTCACGAGGAGCGGGTAGCCGATCCCATCCGCCTCCCTTTCCGCGGCGTCGAGGGACGAAAGCGGGGGGGATCCGGGGACGACGGGGACTCCGGCGGCAACCGCCACCGCGCGCGCCCGGGCCTTGTCCCCCATGAGCGCCACGGCCGAAGGCGGAGGTCCGATGAACGCGAGTCCGCTCTCCTCACAGGCTGCCGCGAACGCCGCGTTCTCCGCGAGAAATCCGTAGCCGGGATGGATGGCTTCGGCGCCGCACTTCTTCGCCGCTTCCAGGAGGACGGGAATCCTCAGGTAGCTCTCCGCGGACGCGGCGGGGCCGATGAGATAGGCCTCGTCCGCGAGCCTCACGTGGAGACCATCGCGGTCCGCTTCGGAGTAGACGGCGACGCTTCTGATGCCCGCATCGCGAAGGGCGCGGGCGATCCGGCAAGCGATCTCGCCGCGGTTGGCGATGAGGACTTTCCCGAACATGATCTAAAGCGGGATGTTGCCGTGTTTCTTCGGCGGGTTCGAGTCTCTCTTGTTCCGGAGCGATCGAAGCGCCGTCGCGATCTTCGCCCGGGTCCGCCGCGGCGGGATGACCTCGTCCACGTACCCCCGCTCGGCGGCGACGTAAGGATTCGCGAGCTTCTCCCGGAACTCGGCGATCTTCTGCCGCCGCAGCTCGTCCGGCGAGTCCGCCTGGGCGAGCTCGCGCCGGTAGAGGATGTTGACCGCGCCCTCGGGTCCCATGACGGCGATCTCCGCCGTGGGGAACGCGTAGTTGAGGTCGGTGCGAATGTGCTTGCTCGCCATGACGCAGTAGGCGCCGCCGTAGGCTTTGCGGGTGATGACGGTGACTTTCGGCACCGTGGCCTCGGCGTAGGCATAGAGGAGCTTCGCCCCATGGCGGATGATTCCTCCCCACTCCTGATCGGTGCCGGGAAGGAAGCCGGGGACGTCCTCGAAGGTCAGGAGCGGTATCCCGAAGGCGTCGCAGAAGCGCACGAAACGCGCGCCCTTCACCGAAGCGTTGATGTCCAGGACCCCCGCGAGGACCGCGGGCTGGTTCGCCACCACCGCGATCGGGCGGCCCTCCATGCGGGCGAAGCCGACGACCAGGTTCTGAGCGAAGTGCTCGTGGACCTCGAGGAACACCCCGTCGTCGACCACGTGGCGGATGAGCTCCTTCATGTCGTACGGACGCTCCGGCTCCTCGGGCACCAGGCGATCGAGGCTCTCGTCCTCGCGGTCCCAGGGATCGGAGCTCGGCTTCGTCGGCGGCTCCTCGAGGTTGTTGCTCGGGAGGTACGCGAGGAGATCCCGGACGCGCTCGAGGCAGTGGCGGTCGTCCTCGGCGAGGAAGTGGGCGTTGCCCGAAACTTCGTTGTGGGTCGTCGCCCCGCCGAGCCTCTCCATCGAGACCTGCTCGTGGGTAACGGTCTTGATGACGTCGGGGCCGGTCACGAACATGTAGCTGGTGTCGCGCACCATGAAAGTGAAATCGGTGATGGCGGGGGAGTAGACCGCGCCGCCGGCGCAGGGCCCCATGATGGCGGAGATCTGAGGTACCACTCCCGAGGCGAGCGTGTTCCTGAGGAAGATGTCGGCGTAACCCGCGAGAGAGACGACCCCCTCCTGAATGCGGGCGCCCCCCGAGTCGTTGAGCCCGATGATGGGAGCGCCCTGGCGCATCGCCAGGTCCATGACCTTGACCACCTTCTCGGCGTAGGCTTCCGAGAGGGATCCTCCGAAGACGGTGAAGTCCTGGGCGTAGAAGTAGACCAGGCGGCCGTCGATCCGTCCGTACCCGGTGAGGACGCCGTCGCCGGGAATGAGCGTCTTCTCCATCCCGAAGTCACGGGAGCGGTGGGTCACGAGCTGCCCGAGCTCTTCGAGGCTCCCCTCGTCGAGCAGGGCCTCGACGCGCTCGCGCGCGGTCATCTTGCCGGAGGCGTGCTGCTTCTCGATGCGATCCCTGCCCCCGGCCTCGAGGGCGCGCCGGCTCCTCTCCTCGAGCTCCCGGTTGCGACCGTCCGACATCGCTAAGTCGCCGCTCGCGCGGCTGTCAGACCGCGGTTCCGATCTTCTGCGCCTTGAGCGCGGGCTCCGCTTTCCTCCAGTCCTCGAGAAAACGCGCGAGACCGATGTCGGTGAGCGGATGCTTCAACAGGGACTGGTAGACGCCAGCCGGCATGGTGGCGATGTCCGCTCCCACCAGCGCCGCCTCGATCACGTGCAGCGGGTTGCGGATGCTGGCGACGAGAATCTGCGTATCGAAGCCGTAATTCCGGTAGATCTGCTTCACGTCCTTGATGAGAGCCATGCCGTCGATCCCGATGTCGTCGAGGCGTCCGACGAAGGGGCTCACGATGTAGGCGCCGGCCTTCGCCGCGAAGAGCGCCTGGGGCGCGGAGAAGCAGAGAGTCACGTTCGAGCGGATTCCGTCGCCTTTGAGCTCGCGCACCGCCTTCAGACCCTCCGCCGTGAGCGGGCACTTCACCACGATGTTGGGCGCGATCTTCGCGAGGTCCCGTCCCTCGCGCACCATGCCCGGGGCATCGGTGGCCACGACCTCGGCGGAGATCGGTCCGGGAACCAGAGCGCAGATCTCGGAGAGAACGTCCAGGTAGGGCGCCTTCTCCCTGGCGAGGAGGCTGGGGTTGGTGGTGACGCCGTCGACGAGCCCGAGGGAAGCCGCTTCGCGGATCTCGTTCACGTTGGCCGTGTCGAGGAAGATCTTCATGGTTTTTCGTCCTTTCGCGCCAGGTGACTATAGCATTTCACGGACTGCGCCTCGCCTCGGCGACTTCGCTTCGGGAGCTCTCGTTGATCCCCGGGGCGTCGTCGACGGCGGTGACGGAATAGAAGTAGGTCTCGCCGGGAGCGGCGGCCCCGTCGGCGTAGCTGGAGTCGGCGACCTCGGCGAGGAGCTGGAACGGCCCGTCGGCGGAAGCCCCGCGATAGACGCGATACCCCTTCCGATCGGGGGCATCAACTTCCCGCCAGCTGAGCAGAATGGCGCCCGAGGACGGCACGGCGACCAGCCCCGACGGAGCGGGCGGAGGGAACCGGTCTTCCGGCGTGAGACAGATCTCTTCGGAAGGAGGGCTCGAGATCGAGCCCGGCGGCAGAACCGCGGCAACGACGTAGCAAACCGTCGATCCGAAGACCGCGGTCCTGTCTTCGAAGCTCGCGGCGGACAGAGGCTCGGGGTTGAGGGGCGCCTCGGGGTAGGCGGCGGCGTCTTTCAGACGTCGATGGACCGAGAACGCCATCGACTCCGGCGCCTCCGGCGGGGGGCTCCAGCTCAAGGCGACGAATCCGTCGCCGGCTTCGGCTTTCGGAGCTCCCGGCGGCGCCAAGGCGGGCAGGGGATCGATTCGCACCACTTCCGAAAGAGCGCTCTCTCGGCCCTTCCGGTTCACGTAGACGAGGGCGTACTCGACGCGTTTTCCGATCCAGGCCGGGTCGATGGGCTCCTCGTGGAACTTCGCCTCCCCGAGGACGGCGGAGTCGACCTCGGCGATGCCGACGGCCTCGCTTTGGAAAGGAGGAGGCGTTGGTGGCGCGGACGGTGCCGCGAGACCCTCGGCCGGCTCACTGGGAGGCGCTGCTCGTCCCGGAGGCGCGGCTTGGATCGGAGCCGGAGGTTCGCTCGGAGCGGGCGTTTGGCTCGGAGGTGGGGTCTGGCTCGGAGGCGAGGGCTCGCTGGGTGCCGAAGATTCGCCTGA
>Ga0105095_10000575_pt1 | contig 17954 bp, 17 predicted proteins | sample PPLLak2March2015_2_FD_79180 | JGI IMG/M metagenome (GOLD analysis project Ga0105095, IMG submission 79180) | Freshwater sediment microbial communities from Prairie Pothole Lake near Jamestown, North Dakota, USA - PPLs Lake P8 Core (3) Depth... | ecosystem: Environmental > Aquatic > Freshwater >...
CTATCGGCATATTCCTGCCAGGCATTGTTGAACGCCTCCTGGTAGATCTCCTGCACGTGATCGGGCAAATTATCCTGCACGACACGTGTCAAATCGCTCATCCGGTGATTAGGCATGTTTCACTCTCCGCAGATCGCTCGACGCCTTGACGGTAAGCCGATTGTTGACCGACTTCACGCCTTCTACTGATTGCGCGACTTGCTTGGCCTGGTCGATAAGCTGCGGCGCATCGACAGTGCCCGTCAAGGTCACAACCCCGTTCACGGTATCGACGTCAATTTGCATGGCTTTCAATCCGGGTTCGGCGATGATCGCCGTCTTGACCTTGGCGGTAATGGCGGCATCGCTCATCTTGTCGCCGGCCTTATCGGCCTCCCGGCTCATGTCAGTGGCCGCCCGGTCCATCTTTTCGCCAGCCCGCTCTGAGGCCCCATCGGCCCTATCGCCGGTGGATTCCATCGACGTCTTCCGGTCGCAGCCGGCGGCAAAGGCGATGGCGAGAGTGGTGACAGCGATCCCAATTAAACGATGTGGTAGTTTCATTTTCATGTCTCCTTCATTTGTCTATAGGTTAACAAACACGAAGCTTTGAACCTCATGGGCTCCAAGACCATTTCTTGATCTCCTGCTACAGGGGACTCAGCAAGCGGCGTGCCAAACCTGAGGAGACAGGATCGAACGACCCAATAGCCTTCCCGCGCGTGGAAACACGATCCATTTTGTTCATGGACAGGGATGAAAGATCGCCGGCAAACCGGTAAGAATTACAGCCAGAATTGTAAGCGTTGCCAACGGCCACGACCCAGGTTTTAAAATACCAACTTGCCGAGCACCACACCGAAGATCAGCACGATGATAAAAATAACCAGCGAAATATAAAACAAGATTTTCGCTATGCTCTTCGCACCCACGGCGATATTGGTGAAGCCGAAGAAACCGGCGATAACGGATATAACAAAAAATATGATGGCCCACTTCAGCATTAGGATTTCCTCCTCATGTTCCCTCAGAAAGTCGTACTGTCGCATCGAGGATCAAGCAATAAACACGCCATCTCGATTTCGCGCGAGCATGGGCAGTACTTCCGCATCATCGTATTGGCGGTTCATCCCAGCACCATGCGAACCTCATCAGTATTTGCATCATCCGTAAGCGGCGCCGCGGGCGTAGACGCGGATAACATTTTCCCGTCGACCTGGATGCTGGCGACGCCGCGCACCACGCCATCCGGCAGCTGGCGCGGTTGCGCCAGAAAAGGCGGTTTATGGCGGGAAAAGATTAATCCGGATGAGCGAACGGCGTGCGGCCGGTGAGGACACCTTCGGAGGTGTAAGCTTTATAGTCGACGTATAAGAATTTCAGACAACGAGGCCGCTACGGGCGGCGTAATCGGCGAGTCCGGCGTCGTGGGGAATATTGGTCAGTTCGAGGATACGCGCGCGGGCTTTGCTCACTTTCTCCTCGCTTAAATGCATCTCCTCGGCAATCTTCGCAACGCCGCGGCCCTGCGCAATCCAGCATAATATCTGGAACTCCTCGTCGGAAAATATCTCGTGCAACATCCGAACCGGATCGGTTGTCAGCAGCGCGGCCACATACTGTGACAGATAAGGACTGAGATACAGACCCCCGTCGGAAACTCTGCGTATCGCATCGATTAACTGATCCAGAGCGTCCGCCTTATAGAGGTAACCGGCAGCGCCGGTCTTCAGCGTTTGTAGCGCGTAAGGAACTTCCGGGTACATGCTGAACATGAGCACCGGCAAGCCGGGTTTTTTGGACTTGATAATATCAAGGACTTCCAGGCCGTTCCGGTCGGGCAGCGTGATATCCAGCAACATCACGTCGAAATTCCCGTTCAAGGCCATTCTCAACGCGTCGTCTCCGTGCTGTGCCTCGCCGATAACCGCGACATCCGGCATCCTGGCAAGCTTCCGTTTCACGATTTCGCGCACAATGGCATGATCATCCACGAGCAGAATGTTCATGCCTTGTCTGGTTGTGGATTCGATCATGATTCTGCCCTGTATCCTGAAACATCATGCAATTCCTGCGCCAGCACACTCACCGGCTATGGCAGTTCAGGCAGGCTCAAGAACAGACCGCTCGGCACTGGGTTGGTTCGCGTCAAGCAGAAAACAGATTGCGGTTTGAGGAGGAGACAGGATGCGCCCGGCTGTCAAAAAGGCCGGGGCAGGGTTATCGCCAGGCGATTAAACGCTTTGGGATTCGTATTCCCGCAAACGGTTGTAAAGAGTCTTCAAACTGATCCCCAGCATCTCGGCGGCCTTTTCCCGGTTGCCGCCGCATTGCTGCAGGGTCGCCATAATGAGGCGGCGCTCCACTTCGTTAATAGTACTGCCGACGCGCACCTGGAAGAAAGGTCCGCTGACGGCCTTGGCCTTATCCGTTTCAAGCGGCAGACAGTTCGCTTGGATCACATCGTCGGCCATGATGTATGCGCGCTGGACGATATTCTTGAGTTCCCGGACATTGCCCGGCCAATGGTAGCCCCCGAACAGTTCAAGAACACCCGGGGCAAAGGCTTTGGCGGAGTGTTCGGCCTGGTTGAGTTCCTCCAGGAAATGCCTGGCGAGCATCCCCACGTCGTTCGCACGTTCGCGCAGCGGGGGCAGGTGCAGCGGAAATACCTGCAACCGGTAGAGCAGATCCTCGCGCAACTTGCCGTCGGCCACCGCCTCGTCCGGTGCCCGGTTGGTGGCGGCGATGATCCGGACATCGGCCTCGATTTCCCGGCCCCCGCCGACACGCATGAAGGTACCCTCTTCCAACACCCGCAACAGTTTTACCTGCAACTCGACGGGCATCTCCGTGATTTCATCGAGGAACAACGTGCCGCCATTGGCGCGCTCGAAGTGACCTTTACGCTCATACAAGGCTCCGGTGAAGCTGCCTTTTTCATGGCCGAATAATTCACTCTCAATCAGTTGCGGCGAGATGGCGCCGCAGTTGACTGCAATGAAAGGCTGCTTACGTCGGCGGCTCAGGTCGTGCAGGGTCTGTGCCACCAATTCCTTTCCGGTACCGCTTTCTCCGGTGATAAACACGGCGACGGCGGTGGGCGCAACCCGCTCGATTTGGTCGTATACCTTTTGCATCGCATCCGAGGTTCCCAACAACCGCCCAAAACGCCCCAGGCTGCGCAACTCGTCGCGCAGTACACCGATTTCTTTTTTGAGATCCGTCGGGCGCGACACCCGCGACAGGATGGCCTTCAACTGCTTTATGTTTACCGGCTTGACCAAATAGTCGGTAGCGCCCAAGCGCAGCGCCTGAACAGACGTTTCCACGCTGGCATGGCCGGTGATGAGAACCACCTCGGTGGCGTCGCGCGATTCAACGTCCTGAAACAGATCCATGCCGTCGCCGTCCGGCAAAATGAGGTCCAGCAAAACAACATCGGGGCGCTGCTCCAACATGCGCTCGCGGGCCTCCTGCAGGGTAGCGGCGGTGGCCGTCGTGAAACCTTCGCGGCTGACCAGCCCGGCCAATCCCGACAATGCATTAGTGTCATCATCTACCAACAGTGCATGCGGCATAATTCAGTCTGCCTTTCCGTGGCTGGTTCAGGAAATATATAGCCCTTCATACGGCAGCACAATATCACCGCCGCTCGGTCGTCGTTTATCAACCGCATGATGTGCGGGCGTTGCGGATCGGCGCCAGGGTTGCGCAGAACGGGTGAACCTATGGGATCACCCGTTGATGACCTCACCGCCGTTGGGATGCAACACCTGACCCGACATGTATGATGATTCCGCGCCGGCCAGAAAGACATAACAAGGCGCAATCTCATCGGGCTGGCCCGGACGCTTCATCGGTGTGTCGGCGCCAAATTCACTGACATGCTGCGCGTCGAACGACGACGGTATCAACGGTGTCCATATGGGTCCCGGCGCGACCGCGTTGACCAACACGCCGCGAGCTTCAAGGGACAGAGAGAGCGAGCGCGTGAAAGCGACGATCGCCCCTTTCGTCGCCGAATAGTCCAGCAGGTGGGGACTGCCACGATAAGCCGTTACCGATGTGGTATTAATGATCCGCGCACCCGGGTGCATATGCGGCAGCGCGGCCTTAACCATGAAGAACATGGAAAACACATTGGAGCGGAAGGTTTGCTGCAACTGTTCGGCGGTAATCGCGCCGATGTCCTGCTGCGGATGCTGTTCCGCCGCGTTGTTGACCAGGATGTCCAGGCGCCCGAAGCGGTCGAGGGTGATATCCACGGCACTGCGGCAAAAGTTTTCATTGCCGACATCGCCGGGAATGATGATGCAGGCTCGACCGGCCGCTTCGACGTCATCCCGGGTGCGTCGCGCGTCGTCGTGCTCATCCAGATAGACGATCGCAACGTCGGCGCCCTCCTTGGCAAAGGCGATCGCCACCGCTCGGCCGATACCGCTGTCACCACCGGTAATCAAGGCAACCTTGTCGCGCAGCTTGCCGCTGCCGGCATAGTTCTCCATCCCGGATGCCGGCAACGGATGCATTCGCGTTTCAATGCCGGGTTGATGCTGCTGATGCTGCGGCGGCAGGGTCCGGCTTTTTTCCCCGGCGGGTTTGCGGCTCGTCATGGAGCGATCATGCTGTCCGACGGGGAACGCCCGGCGTTCCCCGTCGACTGCGGGCTCACTCCCAATACGGACGGGAGTTGTAATAGGAATGCACTTGGGTAGCCCATTGCAGGTCACCCATCGCCGGCCAATGATCTTTATCGAATCCCGGCGCCTCCTTCAGGCGATCCTTGTCGACATCCAAAACAAAACGTTCCTGGTCTGCGTCGAGGGTGAGCGCCTCCCAGGGTATCGCGAACAATTTGTCGCCCAACCCCATCAGACCGCCGAACGAAAGCACGGCATAAGCGATGCGCCCGTTTGGCACGTCCAGCATGATGGCCTCGATATCGCCCAGATTCTCGCCTTGGGGATTTACTACCTTGTCGCCCTGCAGCGTATCCGCCGACATGACATAGGGCCCGGGGCCCGGGTTGTCATGATAAGGCTGGCCACCGCCGACGACTCTACCCTTGTCTTGATATTGTGATGCCATGTTTCCGCTCCTTCGGGTTTTTCGCCCGTCACTTGGTTGATGAGGGGGTAATGCCTGAAATGCCTGTCAGACATTCCCGAGTTAGCAAACAACATGCCACGGCATCATGCGAAGTCATTTCTTCGGTATGCCCCGATTCACAGCCGTTGTTTGCGTGAGACGCTCCAGCAGCCGACCTGAAACAGCGGTAATTTTTTCAGTGGTACGGTAAGACTTACCTTGTGAAATACCCTTGGTTCAAAACCCTGCGCGTGCCAGCCGCGAAAAACGGTGGCTTCCCGCAGGTATTGCGTGCGCTGCACCGCGGTACATAACTTGCAGCGCCCCAGCAAACACCGATTCACATCGCCCATAGGCACTACTTGCGCCGGACCACAATGAAAAGCAAAGACGCATTGCAGCAATTCCCGCGCGAAACGGATCATATGGAGGATCACACATGAAAACGCATTTCATCGTGAAAATAGACTGGAAGGGCGGGAAGACCGCCACCGCAGCGCGCGCAGCCATAGACCGGCGTCTCAACGTCGAGTTGAACCTGCCCGCCAACTATCATCATGCGCTGTCCGCACAGTTGTATCCCGAATCCAAACCGACCCGGCCCCCAGTCATCGATGTCACCGGCGGCGCTGAACTGTTGTTCGAGATAGCCAGGATCAATGGGTTGGTCGAAATCGCCGGACTGGCGCAGGCCGCGTCGGAAGCCAGCGCGCAGGTGCAGGTCGTGAGTCCAAGCCCGAAAGTCGCGATCACCTTTCCGACGCCGGACGAATAGGGGTCCGTGGCGTGTACACGCACGACGCATTCCGCCCGGGTCACAACTGCTGGCGCGTGGAGCGGGCCGGGCGTGTCGCGTTTCTGATCGACGGCGAGGCGTACTTCCGTGCCTTCCACGCCGCTGTCGGGTTGGCCCAACGTTCCATCCTCATCGTGGGCTGGGACATCGACAGCCGCACGCAACTCGTGCATGACGCATCGCCGGGCGTGCACGGCACGCTGTTCGGTTGCCTGACGGCGGCACTCTCGCGCAACCGCCGGCTGCACGCCTACGTCCTCGACTGGGACTACGCCACGCTGTACGCACTCGGCCGCGAATGGCTGCCGATCTTCAAGATGAACTGGCGTACGCCGCGTAGGCTGCATTTTCACCTGGACGACCATCATCCGTTTGGGTCCTCGCAGCACCAGAAGATCGTGGTGATCGACGACGCCGTGGCCTTCGTCGGCGGTCTGGACCTGACCAAGTGTCGCTGGGACACACCCGAACATCGCCCCGACGATCCGCGCCGGGTCAGTCCCGGCGGTGAGCCCTATCCGCCGTTTCATGACGTGCAAATGATGGTGGACGGTCCGGCGGCCGCGAGGCTTGGACAGCTGGCACGCGAACGCTGGCGGCGCGCGACCGGACAGCGGCTCGACGCACCCGGCGAGTGCGACGGCGATCCCTGGCCGAAGTTCGTGACGCCGGACCTGACCGATGTCAACGTGGCGATCGCACGCACTGAACCGCGATACGACGGACAGGAGCCGGTGCAGGAGATCCGTCAACTCTATCTCGATGCCATCGCCGCGGCGCACCGCTACATCTATCTTGAGAACCAGTACCTGACCAGCGAGACGATCGGCGAGGCGCTGGCCGCTCGAATTGCCGAGCCGGACGGGCCCGAGATTGTGTTCGTGAGCCCGCGGCAGACTGACGGCTGGCTGACCCAGAACACCATGGACATGCTACGCGCGCGCTTGCTTCAGCGATTGCGCCGGAACGATCGTCATGGACGGCTGCGCGCGTATTATCCGGACGTCGCCGGGTTGAAGAACGCCTGCATCAACGTGCACGCGAAACTCGCGCTGATCGACGACGAGTTCCTGTGCATTGGATCGGCTAACCTCAACAACCGCTCGCTCGCGATCGACAGCGAATGCAACCTGGCGCTCTCGGCGCGCGGCGATGAACGCGTATCGCGCGCGATCGCGCGACTACGCGACCGGCTGGTGGCCGAGCACCTCGGCGTGCGGCCCGACGACGTGGCCGGCATCATCGAGGGCGAGGGTTCGCTGATCGCCGCGACACGGCTCGCGGGCACCGCCGGGCATTCGCTGCAAGTAATCGATGACGCGGTTCCACCGGAGATCGACGCCCTGGTACCAGGTCCCGAGATCCTGGATCCGGAACAACCGGTCAGTTTCGAACAGTTGACGACCCAGTTCGTGCCGGAGGAAGAGCAGCCGTCGATCCGGCGCCGGGTGACTGTCATCGTATCGCTGGTGTTGCTGCTGCTGGGAATGGCCGCCGCCTGGCGCTGGTCGCCGCTGGGTGAATGGCTGAACGTTCAGTCGATCATCGAGTTCGCCGACACCATCCCCGCCAGCGCGGCGGCGCCGTGGATCGTTCTTGGAGTTTATCTGCTGGGCGGCCTGCTGGTGGTGCCGATCACGCTGCTGGTCGTCGCCACCGTGGCCGTATTCGGTCCGGTGCTGGGATCGGTGTATGCGCTGATCGGCACGCTTCTGAGCGCCATGCTGGTCTTCGGGATCGGTCACGTCCTCGGCCGCGCTGCGGTGCGCCGGATGGCGGGCTCGCACATCGGCCGTCTCAGCCGCCGCCTGGCGCGCCAGGGCATACTCACGATCGTGGTCGTGCGTCTGCTTCCGATCGCGCCCTTCAGCGTCGTCAACCTGGTGTTCGGCGCCTCGCACGTCCGCCTGCGCGATTTTCTGTTCGGCACGGCCCTCGGCATGGCGCCCGGTATCGCCGTGATCGCGTTGTTCATCGATCGCGTCCAGGCCGTCCTCGAAGCACCCGAGCCGATGAGTTTCCTGGTGCTGACCGCCTCGGTCGCGGCCGCACTGCTGGCCGCGTTCGGTCTGTATCGGTGGTTGCCGAAACGCGCCGCTTCCGCCACCGCAAAGACGGCCGACGAATCATGAGCAACCTGCGCGGTTTTTGCGCCAGCGCATGCGCGTGACGCTGGCGTCCTACAATATCCACGGCGGCGTCGGCAGTGACGGCCGTTTCGATCCGCTGCGCACATTGCAGGTCCTGCAAACGCTCGGAGCGGACGTGATTGCACTGCAGGAGGTCGTCTTCCGGCACAGCACGGGGCGCGAAACCCTGGCGTTTCTGGCCGAGGAAACCGGAATGCGTGCCATCGCCGGGCCAACGCTGCTGCGGCATAACGCTCATTATGGCAACGCGCTGCTGTCGCGTTGGCCGGTGTTGGCGGAACACCGGCTCGACCTGAGCTTTCCCGGCCGCGAACCGCGCGGGGCAATCGGCGCGACTATCGCGTGCGGCAACGACAAGCGCCTGCAAATCGTTACCACGCATCTCGGCTTGCGTCCGGTGGAGCGGCGTCATCAGGTGCGGCGCCTGCTCGAACTGTTCGACATCGAGCGTGCCGCGCCCATGGTGTTGCTGGGCGACCTCAACGAATGGCTGCTATGGGGCCAGCCGCTGCGATGGCTGCATGCCTATTTCAAGGAAACCCCCGCGCCTGCGACCTTTCCCGCGCGCTTTCCGCTGTTCGCGCTCGACCGCGTCTGGGTGCGCCCGCGCCGTGCGCTGGTGCACCTCGCCGCGAACGCGAGCGAACTCGCACGCCGGGCGTCGGACCATCTGCCCGTCACGGCGATTGTTGATTGTCCGCTTGATTAAATGCCGCCGGGCCACGCGCCATGAATGCCACGCGCTGACTGAGTGAGCGCTTTCGCCTAGGTCGAAGGCTGTACGAGCTTAGTACCGAACAATACGAGTAGTCCGATAATAATCAGATAAATCGCCACGATATATTTCAGCAGGCGCGGCACAGAGATCACATTCCAATCATCGTGAATATCTCATGAATCGTTACTTGGCCCTTGTCCCATGTACGCTTTGGCTTCTTCACCGGGATTCGGCAGCCCCGCAATGCGCCAGGCGCGTTTCAGATCGTTGCCAAACAGTTTCTGCTCGCAGTGTTCGGGAAGACCCAAAGCGTGGCACACGATTCGTTCCGGCGGCAAGCTGCAGGTGTCATAATAATTCTCACGCAGATAGTACAGGACACGCCAATGGTCGTCGGTCAATGTGGGAATGCCGCTGCTCACGGCTAATTCTCTGGCAAGCTGTTCCGACCAGCTTTCGCCTGACACAAGAAAACCGTCCTGATCAAACTGCGGACTTCGCTGCGGATCAGACATGTCAGCCTCTCTCTTGGCGTTAGTGGGTGACAAAGCGCCGCTGACGTCACGCACGTCTTTATAGCTCATAGCGCTCTCCTTTTGGGATTCATGTGGTCCCTACGTTGTCAGAACTGTGGTATCGGAAAGGTGATAGGGTCTCCCAGTTCCAGCAATTGATGTGCCACTCTGGACAGCGGCACTTAAATGGCGTCAGATGCAGGCCGCATTAATTTTTTGTGTTGATTTATCCTTCCAGCCACCTGGGCCTGGCGGTAATTTCTGCCATCTGCGTGTAATAGTTACATGCTTTATTGTTTTATCCTGCGTCGCGTCGCAGCTCGTAGCGCACACAACTCTTCAATCCCAACTTTAGAAAGCTCACGGAACAACCGTGTTTGCAGACGTTGATCGCCTCGATCAATTTTCGATAAACGAGCGATGCCATTTTTTATACATAACCCGGACGTGAAAACGGCGGCACATAATTTGCACTCGCCCCTTTTGGCAACCCCGTTAAACGTAAAGAGGAGAAAATGTCATGCCCAGAGGTGAAAAATCGTCCTATACGGATAAACAGAAACGCCGAGCCGAACATATCGAAGAAGGCTATAAAAAACGTGGTGTTCCAGCCCGTGAGGCGGAGAGCCGCGCATGGGCGACGGTGAATAAAAGCGACGGTGGCGGAAAAAAATCCGGATCTGGCCGGGGTAAAACCAGCAGTTCCAGGTCGTACAAAAAAGGCGGCAAGCGGGGTGGGGCCGCATCGGCCTCGCGACCCCGTGCAGCGCGTTCGGCATCGGCACGCAGAGCCGCGCGCACCCGCAAACGCAATAAGTCCCGTTGATAAACCAATGATTATAGATTCACTCCGGGGCCCCTTAATCCAGGGTATGGTGGATTGACTAGCCGAGCGTCGGCATCGACAGATTGGGCGAACCCTGTTCCTCGCCTCCCGGCCAGCGGCTCGTGACGACCTTGCTGCGAGTGTAGAAATACACGCCTTCCATGCCGTGCACGTGCAGGTCGCCGAACAGCGAGGCCTTCCAGCCGCCGAAGGAGAAAAACGCCATCGGCACCGGGATCGGCACGTTGATGCCGACCATGCCGACCTCGATATCGCGCTCGAAGCGGCGCGCGTGCGCGCCGGAGCGCGTGAAAATGGCGGTGCCGTTGCCGTAGGGATTGCCGTTGACCAGCGCGATGGCGTCGTCGATGTTGTTGGCCCGCAGCACGATGAGCACCGGGCCGAAAATTTCTTCCTTATATATCTCCATCGTGGTCGTGACCTTGTCGAACAGGGTCGGCCCGAGATAAAAACCCTTTTCACTCCCGGGAACCTTCAGCCCGCGCCCGTCCAATACCAGTTGCGCGCCCTCCGCAACGCCGCTGTCGATGAGCTTTTGGATGCGTTCGCGGTGGGTCGCGGTAATCACCGGCCCCATGTCGATGCCCGGCTGATCGCCCGGACCGACATGCAGGCGCGCGGCCTTGTCCCGCAGTTTCTCGACCAGGGCATCGCCGGCCGTGCCCACGGCCACGACCGTCGAAATCGCCATGCAGCGCTCGCCGGCCGAACCGTAGGCCGCGCCCATGAGCGCGTCCGCGGCAAAATCAAGATTGGCATCCGGCATGACGACGGCGTGATTCTTCGCCCCGCCCAGCGCCTGCACGCGCTTGCCGTGGCGCGCCGCGGTTTCGTAGATGTATTTCGCCACCGGGGTGGAACCGACGAAGGAAACCGCGCGCACGTCCGGATGCGTCAGCAGGGCATCGACCGCTTCCTTGTCGCCGGGGATCACGTTGAACACGCCCTCCGGCAACCCGGCCTCGCGCAGCAGCTCGGCCATGCGCAGGCTCGCCGAGGGCACCCTCTCCGAGGGTTTGAGGATGAAAGTATTGCCACAGGCGATGGCCACCGGGAACATCCACAACGGCACCATCACGGGAAAGTTGAACGGCGTGATGCCGGCGCACACGCCCACCGGCTGCAACAACGAGTGACAGTCCACGCCGCGGCCGACGTCCTCGGCCTGCTCGCCTTTCAGCAAATGCGGCACGCCCATGGCGAACTCGATCACCTCGATGCCGCGTTGCAGCGAACCGGCGGCGTCCTCGCGCGTCTTGCCGTGTTCTTCCGTGGTCAGGTGGATGAGTTCGTCCCGATGCGCCTGCATCAGTTCGCGAAAACGCATGAGAATGCGCGCGCGCCGCAACGGCGTGGTATCGCGCCAGCCGGGAAACGCCGCCCGCGCCGCCGCCACGGCGTTTTCGACATCCTGTTTGTTGGCCAGCGGCACGCGCCGGATGACCGCGCCGCTGGCCGGGTTGAACACCTCCGCCGTGCGCGCGCTCAGGCTCGCCTGCGGCTTGCCGTTGATCCAAAGCGATATAACCGGTTGTGACATGGCGGCACCTCTCCGAAAAATATCAGCCGACGATGATGATAAGTACCCGATACGGCCCGTGCGCGCCGAGCGTCACGGTCTGCTCGATATCCGCCGTGCGCGAAGGACCGGAAACGAAATTCACCGCGCGCGGCAACGCCCCGCGCTCGACCCGCAGCCGGTCCCAGGCCTGCTCCATGGTCGCCACGATCCTTGATGACTCGAGCACGGCCACATGCGTTTCCGGCAGCAGGCTGACCGTGGCCGGCGTCTCGGGACCGGAAAGCAGCATCAGCGTTCCGGTTTCGGCAATGCCGGCAAAGGCACCGGTGACGCCCACCAGATCGTCGCCGCGCGCCGCGCGCGTCTCCAGCTCGATGCCGGCGGAATGCCAGCCATAGGGTGCCAGCGCCGGCCAGCATACACCCTGCCGCGGCAACTGGCGCTCGCTCAGGTAGCGCGCCACCAGTCCCGGCACTTCGGTGATCGTGCGCGCCTGCACCACGTCGCTCGCCAGGCTCGCGGCCCGCTCGCCGAACCGTTTCACCAAGTCCCCTGCCAGCGGCGGGATCGGTCCGCGCTGATGCCGGCGGATCTCGCCATCGACATCGGCGGTTATGCTGGAACCGCGCGCCTTGCCGATCCGCGCCAGGATGTTCTCGCGCGCGCTCATGATGCACGCCGCGCCTGATACAGCTCGCGGAAGGTCCGTCCGGACGGCGTCGGCATGTCGCGCCCTTTGGTCCAGCCGGAGGCGCCCGGGAGGTAGCGCAAGCTTTTTTTCTTCCCGCCAAGCCGGTGGAGCAGTCGTGCCGCCGCGCGCGTAAACAGCGCGTACACCGCCGGATGTTGCGCGGCCCATGACCACAGCCTGAGCGCGGCGCGCTCGCTCCATGGCCGCAAATGACGTTCCACCTGCCGCCGGCGCAGGTGTCGCATCAGGTCCGGCAGCGGAATTTTCACCGGGCAGACCACGGCGCATTCGCCGCAGAAGGTCGAGGCATTGGGCAGATCGATGGCGTTTTCCAGTCCGACGAAGGCCGGCGTCAGCACCGAGCCCATCGGGCCCGGATAGACCCAGCCGTAGGCATGACCGCCGATATTCTGGTACACCGGGCAGTGATTCATGCAGGCGCCGCAACGGATGCAGCGCAGCATCGGCTGCAGTTCGGTGCCGAGCAGGCGGCTGCGGCCGTTGTCCAGCAGGATAATATGAAAATGTTCCGGGCCGTCGGGATCGTCCTTGCCGCGGGTGCCGGTCAGGACCGAGACGTAATTGGTGATGGACTGGCCGGTGGCGGAGCGCGGCAGCAGGCGCAACAGCGTGCTCGCGTCCTCCAGCGTTGGCACCACTTTTTCGATACCGGTGATGGCCACGTGCACGCGTGGCAGCGTGGTGGTCAGCCGGCCGTTGCCCTCGTTGGTAACGATCAAAACCGAACCGGTCTCGGCGATGATGAAATTCGCGCCGGAGATACCCATATCGGCCGACAGAAATCCCGGGCGCAGCACCTCGCGCGCCTCGCGGCACATTTCGGTGATCTGCGTGTTGCGCGGGCGCCGGTGTTTTTCCTCGAACAGGTCGGCGATCTCTTCCTTGCTCTTGTGCACCACCGGGGCCACGATGTGCGACGGCGGTTCGTGCGCCAGCTGCAGGATGTATTCGCCGAGATCGGTTTCCAGCACCTCCACGCCCACGCTCGCGAGATAATCATTGAGCCCGCATTCCTCGGTGACCATGGATTTCGACTTGACCACCTTGCGCACGCCGTGACGCCGGGCGATCTCGACCACGAGGCGATTGGCGTCCTCGATGTCTTCCGCCCAGTGCACCACCGCGCCGCGCGCGGTCGCTTCGCGCTCGAAGCGCAGCAGATAACTGTCGAGATGCCCGACCGCCCGTTCGCGGATATCGGCCGCGGCATCGCGGATCTCCGTGAAATTCGGCAGCTCCGCCAGCGCCGTGGCGCGGCTGTCGACGAATCTTGACTGGAGTTTTTTCAGCGCCTGCTGAAGATTTGCGTCGTTCAGTTTTTCCGTCGCCTTGCGCCGGAAATGCATCGCGGTTACTTCCATGCGTTTTCTCCGTATTCACCGGCCAGGACCTCGGCGATATGCAGCACCCGGGTTTGCATGTCGCCATTGCGGCGTAACCGGCCCTCGATATTCAAAAGACAACCGAGGTCGCCGGCCACCACGGCAGCAGCGCCGGTCTGGGTGATGTGGGCGCATTTCTTGTCCGCCATGCGCGTGGAAATATCGCCGAACTTGACCGAGAAAGTCCCGCCGAAGCCGCAGCAGGTGGTGGATTCGCGCATCTCGGCAAGGGTCACGCCCGGCATCTTTGCGAGCAAGGCGCGCGGCTGCGCCTGCACGCCAAGTTCGCGCAGGCCGGCGCAGGAATCGTGGTAGGTCAGCGTGCCGGAATAACGGCCGGGAATATTTTTGATTTTGACGACATTGACCAGAAAATCGGTCAGTTCATAAGTACGCCCCGATAATTTTTTGATGAATTCGAGTTCCACCGGATCGTTTGCAAAAAGCGCCGGGTAATGCACGCGTATCATGCCGGCACAGGAACCGGAGGGCGCAACTATATAATCGCAGTCCTTGAATTCTCCGAGGAGTTTCAGCGCCAGGGCCCTGGCCGCTGCACTATCGCCCGAGTTATAACCCGGCTGGCCGCAGCAGGTCTGGCCAGCAGGTACCACGACCTCGCACCCCGCCGCTTCCAGCAACCGCAAGGCAGCAAAGCCGATGCTTGGCCGCATCAGGTCCACGAGACAGGTGACGAACAGGCCAACGCGCATGCAATTTCTCTTGTGAACTGGGCCTATTCTCGCTTGCGAATGTGCCGGCGTACAGCCGTCGGCCCGGGACCGGATTTTGGCGCGCGCCCGGCTCAGCTCAATTCGATATCACCTGCAAGAAATGCAGCACACTGGCCACCGATCAGCACGCGCGCGCCGTAGAGCTTGCAGTGGAGTTCGCCACCACGATATGAAACCTGACGTGCACGCAGTTCCGTCCGCCCCAGGCGCGCGGACCACAGCGGCGCCAGGGTACAGTGTGCCGAACCGGTAACGGGATCCTCGTCAATGCCGAACTGGGGCCCGAAGTATCGGCTGACGAAATCGCACTCGTTACCGGGCGCGGTGACGATAACACCATGCAGGCCGAGAGTCGCCAGCAGGCGAAAATCCGGTGTCAGCGCACGCACCGTTTCTTCGTTGTCATACATCGCCACATAGTTGCGCGCCAGCAGCACCTCGCGCGGTGGCCGGCCCAGACCGGAAACCAGCGCCGGAGGCGCAGTGCACGGTTGTGCCGGGTCGGCCGGGAAATCCAGCCACAATAATTTCTCATCGCGTGAAACACGCAACTCACCGCTGCGAGTCTCGAATCGGATGAGTGGCGCGCGCTCGCCGAGTTTTTCCCACAACACCCAGGCGCTTGCGAGGGTCGCGTGCCCGCACAGATCCACTTCACGTGTTGGCGTGAACCAGCGCAGATGGTACCGCTCGCCCTGCTTCACGAAATAAGCGGTTTCAGACAGATTGTTTTCGGCCGCCATCGCCTGCATCACCTCATCCGGCAACCAGTGTTCCAACGGCACGATCGCCGCCGGATTGCCGCTGAATGGCCGGTCGGTAAAGGCATCGACCTGAAAAAGCCTGAGTTTCACGTTTATATTCCCAGTCCGCGCGCCAGGTCCTGCTTGATATCCTCTACGTCCTCCAGACCCACCGATATCCGGACCAGGCCGTCGCTGATGCCGGCAGCCTGACGCTGCTCGGGCGTGAGACGCCCGTGCGTGGTCGTGGCCGCATGCGTGATGGTGGACTTGGTATCACCCAGGTTGGCCGTAATGGAAAGCACGCGCGTGCTGTCGATCAGCTTCCAGGCCGCGTCCTTGCCACCCTTCAGCTCGAACGCCACGATGCCGCCGAAACCCGACTGCTGTTTTTTGGCCAGCTTGTGCTGCGGGTGCGAGGCCAGGCCCGGATAGTAAACCCGCTTTACACGCTTCTGTTTCTCCAACCAACGCGCAAGTTCCAGCGCATTAGCGCAGTGCGCCTGCATGCGCAGGGATAGCGTTTCCAGCCCCTTCAGGAACACCCAGGCATTGAACGGGCTCAGGGAAGGCCCGCAGGTGCGCATGAAACCATAGACCTTCTCGCCCACTAATTCTTTATTGCCGACAACCGCGCCGCCGACGCAACGCCCCTGCCCGTCGAGGTACTTGGTCGCGGAGTGGATCACGACATCCGCGCCCAGCTTCAACGGCAGTTGCAGCGCCGGGGTGCAGAAGCAATTGTCCACCACCAGCAGGCAGCCTTTGGCATGCGCCAGCTTCGCCAGCCGCGCGATGTCGGCGATTTCCGTCAGCGGGTTGGATGGCGTTTCCACAAACAGGAGTTTTGTATTCGGCCGAATCGCCTTCTCCCACGCGCCGTAGTCCGAGAGCGATACATAACTCGTCTCGATACCGAACTTGCCGAGGTAATTATTGAACAACAATACTGTCGGCCCGAAGATATTGCGCGACGAGACGATGTGATCGCCGCTCTTGAGCAGCGCCAGGCAGGTCGAGAGGATGGCCGCCATGCCGGAACCGGTGGCGACGCAGCGCTCACCGCCTTCCAGCGCCGCCAGTCGTTCCTCGAAGGTGCGCACGGTGGGATTGGTGAAGCGCGAGTAGATGTTCCCCGGCTTTTCTCCGGAAAACCGCGCCGCCGCCTCGGCCGCGCTCTTGAACACGTAGCTGGAGGTGGCGAAGATCGGCTCGGAATTCTCGCCCTCATTGGTGCGATGCTGGCCCGAGCGCACCGCGCGGGTGTCGAAACCCCATTGGTCAAAATCGTCAGACATGGCCTGCTGCTCCTTTATTACTGTTACGGCGCAGGCTTGCGGTGGGAGACGGTCTCGTCGCTCCGCGCAGCCATGCGCTCTCGCGACATTACTACATCCCTGTAGGGCACAAAAAAGCCGCGAATGCGGCTAGAGCGGGATACTCTCGCTTTAGCGGCATTTGTATCGCGCCCGCAAGCTGAAGCTCAAATCGGCGCCAATCGAGACAAAAGCTATACCACCGACTTTGTCGTGTCAACTTGAATTCAGGCCGCCGTTTACTTCCACGATGATACCCGGCTCCCGCGGAACGCGCGTCATATCCCAATGCGGGACAGCCCAACGCCAGAAATCCGCGAGACTACCAGCGGCCGGTTCCGGCGGAACATCCTGCCCCAGAAACCGCATAACCTGAAACAGCGCCGGCAAGGGGCGTGCCGCGTCGAGCGGCGCGGCCAAGGTCTGCTTGCTGAGTTTCTCGCTTTGCGCGTTGAGCGCCACCGGGAGATGGAGATACTCCGGCGTCGGCAAGCCCAGCAGGCGTTGCAGATGAATCTGCCGTGGCGTGGATTCGATCAGGTCCGCGCCGCGCACGATTCCGGTGATGCCCTGCGCGGCGTCGTCCACCACCACTGCCAGCTGATACGCAAAAAAACCGTCCGCGCGGCGCACCACGAAGTCGCCGAAATCCGCGGCCAAGTCACGGTTCATGCGGCCCTGAATGGCATCGATAAATTCGATCTTCTGCCCGTCCACTTTCACGCGCCAGGCGCGTGGCGCGCGCCCCGGGGCGATGCCGGCGCGGCAGGTGCCGGGATAAACCAGCCCGTCCACGCCGCTCACGCTCGAATCCGCGATCTCGCGCCGGCTGCAGGCACAGGCATAGAGCGCGCCTAGCACTTGCAGTTTTTCCAGTGCCTCCTCGTACAGCGCGTGGCGACGGCTCTGATATACCACCTCGCCGTCCCAGTGCAGGCCGAAGGCTTCCAGCGTGCGCAGGATGTCATCGGCCGCGCCCGGCGCTTCACGCGGCGGATCGAGATCCTCCATGCGCACCAGCCATTCCCCGCCACGATGTCGTGCCTCCAGGAAACTTCCGACGGCCGCGACCATCGAACCCAGGTGCAACGGCCCGGTGGGCGACGGCGCGAAACGGCCGCGATACGGTTTTGGAAATTTCATGCTGATATTAATTTACGCGTTACGGCTTGATGACCTCAGAACATGCGCGGGCTTTTGTCTGTTATACCGTCGGTCAGGGATCATGGCAAATTGATCCAACAAAGCTTGTTGTGTGCGTACCCGCTATTTAGCATCCGGTTGACACGAAACGAAAGGAGCAATGATGAAAGACGAAACCATCGAAAATCATGATACCGGCACGGAAGCAAGAACCTCGGGCCTGGCGGCGCTCATCCAGTCGGTGCCGCGCATACTCGTGCCCCTGTTCGCCCTGTTCTTCCTGTCCTTCGCGCTGCTGTATGCCTC
>Ga0105095_10000578_pt1 | contig 17923 bp, 20 predicted proteins | sample PPLLak2March2015_2_FD_79180 | JGI IMG/M metagenome (GOLD analysis project Ga0105095, IMG submission 79180) | Freshwater sediment microbial communities from Prairie Pothole Lake near Jamestown, North Dakota, USA - PPLs Lake P8 Core (3) Depth... | ecosystem: Environmental > Aquatic > Freshwater >...
CGCGAGGTCGACCACACCGTCGTGTACGAGGTCGCGGACGACGGACAGGGCATGGACTACGAGATCAGCAAGCAGGTGTTCTCGAAGTTCTTCACCACCAAGGGCTCCGACCGCGGCACCGGGCTGGGGCTCCTCACGACGAAGAAGATCGTCCACCAGCACGGCGGCAGGATTTCGTTCACCTCGGCGGAAGGGAAGGGATCGACGTTCCGCATCGAGCTGCCCCGCGACGCGCTTCCCGCTCCGACGGGGGCGCGGACGGACGTCCACGCCGCCGGCGGACGCGATGAGGATTCCGAGGGGCGGCCGCATGACTGATGCTCGAGACAAGACCGTGCTCGTCGTGGATGACGAGCCGAACGTGCGCGAGTACCTCGCGCAGATCCTGCGCGACGCGGGGTTCTCGGTCGTCACTGCGGGGGACGGCCTCGAGGCGCTCGCGCTGATCCGTGAGCGGCCGCCGGACTTCATCTCCCTCGACCTGGTGATGCCGCGGATGAGCGGGCACAAGCTGCTCTACGAGCTGCGCAAGGACCGCGACCTCTCGCGGATCCCGGTCGTCATCGTCACGGCCCACGCGCAGGATGAGATGGGGAACGAGGACCTCCACGACATCATGCACAACCGGGTCATCCAGGGTCCGGGCGTCTATCTGGAGAAGCCCGTTTCCGCGCGGGATTACGTGCGGTGTGTGCGGCAGGCGCTGGGACTCGCCGGCGAGGAGGCCGACGAGGAGCGGTCCACGCTCCAGGAGGCGCTGCGGCAGCAGATCCCGCAGGCCGAGCCGCACGCGTTGCGCCGGGCCCTGGCGGCGCTGAAGAAGCCCGGGACGACCGGCGGCCCGTAGGCAGCGAGCCGAGGGCGGCGGCTGGACACTGGGTAAGGAGGATATCATGCGGAATACCGAGACAGCGAAGAAGGTCCTGATCGTGGATGACGAGCCGGCCGTGGTGAGCTACCTCGAGATGCTGCTGCGCGACCACGGGTACGAGACGCGGAGCGCTGCCAATGGACAGGAAGCGCTCGACCTGGTCCGGCGGGAGCGCCCCGATCTCGTCACGCTCGACGTCTCCATGCCCGAGGCGTCGGGCACGCGGTTCTACCGGGAGATCAGGGGCGATGCGGGGTTGGCGGGGATACCGGTGGTGATCATCACGGCCGTCACGGGCTACGGTGGGGATCCGTACGGATACGAGAAGTTCATCCGGAGCCGCAAGATGGTGCCGCCGCCGGACGGGTTCTTTCCGAAGCCGATCGAGCCGGAGAAGCTGCTCCAGGCGATCGCGGACCTGCTGGCCACGGCCGGGGCCGGTGCGGGGTAACCATCGGGGGAGCGGAGGACGCATGAAGATCGGCATCATCATCTGCGACCGCTACCGCACCTGTGGCGCGGGCAAGTGCCTGCGCGCCCTGCGCGAGCGGGCCGGGGCCTTCAGCCGATATCCGGCGGATGAGCCCCTCGAGCTCGTCGGGTTCTCCACCTGCGCGGGGTGTCCGGGCGGCAACGTGGAATACGTTCCGGAGGAGATGATCAAGAACGGTGCCGAGGCCATCCACCTCGCAACCGGGCTGGTGGTGGGGTATCCGCCCTGTCCGTACCTCGACTACTTCCAGGCGTTCCTGGCGCGGCGCTACGGGGTGTCCGTGGTCGTGGGAACGCATCCGGTGCCCGAGCAGTACTGCCTCGTCCACCGGGATCTCGAGACGGGGCCGGCCGTGACGGCGCATGCCGATCTCATGGCGACCGCGGACGTCCGGCGCGGCTACGACTGACGCCTACCAGGGATGATCGCCGTGGGCGACGCCCCGCAGCAGCCAGAGCAGGATCAGCCCCGCCGCGAACGCCAGGAAGTGAACGGCGTTTCCCCGTACGCTGTCGTGGCGGTTGACCTGGGGAATGAGATCCGAGGCGCCGATGTAGAGAAAGCTGCCGGCCGCAAACGGTACCAGAAAGGGGAGTTGCCCGTGGCCGGCGGCGGCGTACGCCACGAGCCCGCCCGCCAGGAAGGTGAGGCCGGACAGGAAGTTGAACAGCAGCGCGCGACCCCGGCTCCAGCCGCTGTGGACGAGAACGCCGAAGTCGCCCAGCTCCTGGGGCACCTCGTGTGCCGCCGCCGCGATCCAGGCCGTGATGCCGAGCCGGATGTCCACCAGGAACACGCCGGCCACCCCGATCCCGCCGAGGAAGTTGTGGAGGCCGTCGCCGGCCAGGATCAGGTAGCCGATGGGCTGGCGGCAGTCCGCCTCCGCCCGGTGGCAGTGGTGCCAGTGGAGGAACTGCTCGAGCGCCAGGAAGACCGCGAAGCCCACCATGCTCCAGCCGAACACCGACCCGAGGTCCGGCATGGTCCGCGTGGCGGCGGGGAGCATGTGGAAGAACGCGCCGCCCAGGAGCGAGCCGGCGGCCAGGGCCACGAGCGGCGTTACGACCCGTCGCATGCCGGAGGCCGAGAGGAGCAGCGCGAGACTCCCGATGAGCGCGATGGCGCTCATCGCGAGCCCGCTCACCACGATCCACCAGAATGGCTCCACGGCAGGCATCACTCGCAGTGATGGTGCCGTCCGCCCCCGCACGCCCCGTCGTCGTGCATCCGGGTCAGCCGTCCCGCCCGGAAGGCGTCCACCGCGCCGCCGACGCTGTCGGCGCTCGATGCGAAGGCGGGGATGCCGGCGTTCTCCAGGCTCGCGAGCGCGCGGCGGCCCAGTCCGCGGCACACGACCGCCCCGACGCCACGGCCCGCGATGGCGCGTGCGGCGTCGCAACGCCCCGGGGCGTGTCGGGCGTGGTCGTTCGGGATCGCCTCGAAGGCTCCCGTCTCGCTGTCCACGAGGGTGAAGAATGGCGCGCTGCCGAAGTGATCGGACAGCGGTGTCGCGGGGCCGTGGTCATCCACGGTCGGTATGCAGAGCTTCATCGGGTCCTTCCTGTTCGATGACGAGGGCGGAGGACGTCACGAGCGCCCGAAGCACACTCGCGCGTCCCACCTGCAGCAGTCGCTGGATGGTGCCGCGCGACACGCCCATGCGGCGGCCCGCGTCCTCCTGATCGAGCCCGTCGAGGTCGCAGAGCCGCATGGCCTCGAGTTCATCGAGCCCGAGCCGCACCTGGACGAGGTCGGTCATCGGGATGCTGCGAGGCTTGAACACGCGGTCGCCGGCGAACCGGCGGCAACGGCGGCGCTTGCGGGGACGGGGCACGGTGCTTCCAGTAATGTGCATATGCACAATACTGCCACGGCCCATCGTGGGCAAGGGGTGGCCCATGAAGCGGAGGCTGCCCGGTCAGACGGGCGACGCGGGCGCCGGCGAGGACGCACCGTCCGCCAGGCGGGCCGCCGCCGGCATGCGCCCGAGGACGCAGTCCTCGGCCTCCGCCAGCGCCTGCGCGAACCCGGATCGCGTGATCGTCACGGCGGCATGCGCCGCCACCGCCTCGTCCAGCTCCCTGGCGCTCCACAGCGTGATCCCACCCAGCGCTTCCGGGGCGGCGATCGAGCGGAAGTGGTTGAAGTCCACCACCGTCAACGGCCGCGCCGCAACGTCCCGCAGACCCCGGAGCAGCGCGGCATCGAGCACGGGCTCCGCCTGATCGATCCCGAAGAACACGAAGTCCGCGTCGGCGATGGCCCGGAGCACCGGCTCCTCGCCGTACGCGTGCACGCGAATGCGCCGCCCGGTGCCGAGTGCCGCCCGCAGCTGCCGCATCTGGCCGTGATGGTCGCGGTAGATCAGCGTCATCTGGCGGTGCGGGACACCGTGCTCCTCCGACAGCGTGGTGAGAATCGAGCGGGAGGTGGTCGACCCACCGACGACCACGTGCTGGAACCGGTCGAGCCGCACGCCGTCCACCTCGCAGATGCGGGTGAGCGCCGCCGCGCAGTACCCGGTGCTGAACCGGCCCCACGCGGTCCCGGCGTGCACGTCGCGGGCGAGGGCCACGGCGGCCTCCACCAGCGCGGCCGTACGCGGGCCGCCGGACCCCATGCACTGCGCGATGCGCCCCGCCGTCTGGAGCTGTGCCGCCACGTCGCGATCACCCGGGAGCCCGCTGTTGAGGCCGCACGCGGTCCGCATCAGGTGGTGCCACGCCTCGGGCCCGGACAGGACGTTGACCGCGAGTCCCTCCGGTTCCACGCCGTACAGCGCGTGCCGCAACCCCGCCTCGATCCGGGCGCGCTCCCCGGCGACGGTGTCCGGCGGGAGCCATCCGTACAGCTCGATCCGCTGGCAGGTGTTCCAGACGAAGGCCTCGGCGAGCGGGGTTTGCTGGCGCGCGTAGTCCAGGCAGGCGCGAAGCGCCATGCGCGACCGTTTCACGCTGGCAAACGCGCGCGGGTCGCTGTAACGGATCCCTGGCCCGCGACCCGGTCCGAGCCCGTTCGCGAGCGAGGCGCCGATCATCACGAGATCCATCGGCTTGTCGGGTGACGCGACCGTGCGGGTCGGCAGCAGCGGCGCGGCGTCGTGGCCGCTCCCGTTCGCCGCCTGTGGACCGTGGAGCACGATATGACGCAGGACCCCGGCCAGGCCCGCCGGCGAGGCACTGTCGGCCGCACGGCCGTTCCCGGGGAAGGGAAGCGCGGCGATGATCACGCGATCCGCGCTCCCGGGCGGTGGCGTGGCGCCGGTTGACTGGAGGAGCCACCGGTCCGCCGGCCAGCCGATTCGCTCCACCACCAACTCCGCGGTCCGGCGGATGTGCCGGCGATACGGGCCGGCCTCCGCTTCATCCTCCGGTGCCTGAGGGGGCGTCTCGAATCGCAGGTAGGTCGTCCCCGGATCCACCGCGCGCTCCACCACGCGGTCGGCAAGATCACGCGCCAGCGCCTGGACGTATCCGGCGTCGTCATGCCAGCTGCTGCGCACGGTGAGGCCGAGGTGCAGCGCGTGCCGACGCAGCGCCCCGTAGAGGTCCCGGAGGATGGCGCCGGTGACGGTGGGGATGAACTGCGGGTGGAGGGGAACCACCACCAGGTCCTCCGCCCCCTGCGCCGCGACGTCGCGGACGGCTTCGGCAATGGCTGATGGGCTGTTCCGCACGACCGCGGAGACCGACCAGCCGGTGGGCAGCGCCGTCGCGAGCGCGTCGCCCAGATCCGCCAGCCGGTCCGGGTCGGTCGTCGGGTCTCCGGCAATGAGCAGGACGGCGTTCCGCCGCCCGCGGGAGGGCTGGGCGGTGCCGCTCGGCGATCCAGGCGACGGCGGGGCCATGGCGCTACGGGCTCGGTCGCCCTGGGGCGAGGTGTGCTGCGATACGGTCGCGCGTGTCGCGGGCCCGCGCCGGGTCGTGACCATCCGTGAAAACGGCCACCATGGTGCCGTCATGATCGAACAAGGCTCCGAAGATGACCTGCGAGGACTGGCCCGACGACGCATCGCACGCGAGGGCGCCGCCGCGCTCCGCCGCCGCCGCCACCGTCGCATTGAGCGCCGCGTCGCTGGTGGCCGCCACCGCCAGGAACACCCCCTCCAGGTACTCGTCCCGGAACGGGCCCTCGATCCACCGCACGCCCCCGCTCGCGATCTGCGCGGCCAGCTCCTCGGTCACCGCCGGCGCCACGACCGTGACGCTGGCGCCTGCGCGCGCGAGTGTCGCGGCCTTGCGCGTGCCGACGGCACCGCCGCCCACGACGAGGCAACGCCTTCCCCCGAGTGCGATGCCGAGGGGGAGGAAGGCGCGGAACTGTGCAGGCTTGGTCACGGGGTAGGGGCCTCTCCGGTCAGTGGCCGACGGCGAGCACGCCGCTCGCTGCGAGCGTGAGCACGAGCACTTCGATGGCCGCCATCGTGGCGTACACCCGATCGTGCTTCCGCGCCAGCGTGGGAATGATGCCGAGGTAGCAGACGATCGTCACGCCGGCGAGCAGCACGATGCCCAGGAAGTTGAGGTAATCGCCCTTCCCGATGACGGAGATCCAGGCCCAGCCGGTGATCACGTGCTCGTGGTGGAGATGCTCCACGTTCGTGGCCTCGAGGTAGTCGTGCACGCTGAGATGCCAGTAGCCGGGCAGCTCCCGCAGCGGAACGCTCGGCGCCACGGCACCCGACACGTAGAGCGCGAACGTCACGAGCAGGACGACCAGGCCCAGGTACACGCCGACCTCGAGGATGGATGCGTACAGCAGCTGTTCGTCGTCGGAACGGCGCCGCATCAGGGCCTTCGGCATGACGATCGTGCCCATCGGTCCGGCTCCTAGAAGAAGAAGGGGAGTCCCAGCCCCTTCGTGATGGCCTTGGCTCCCGAGAACAGCAGCAACCCGATGACGACGTGACGGACGACCCGCGGCTTCGCGGTGCGGAGCAGGCGGACGCCGATGAACGAGCCGAGCATGATGCCGACGAGCGACGGGACCACCATCATCGGGATGACGCAACCCTGATTGAGATAGACCCACGCGGCCGACGTATCCGTGATGGACAGCAGGAACTTGCTCGTGGCGACACTCACCTTGAGCGGCGCGCCCATCACGAGGTTCAGGACCGGCACGTTGGCCCAGCCCGCGCCGAGCCCGAACATCCCGGCCATGACGCCGATGACCACGAAGAGCAGGAGACCGGGAATCGTGCGGTGGATCTTCCAGTCGATGGTCTGGCCCAGGCTCGCCTCGCGGTAGACGCCGTGAATCCGCAGGATGGACGACAGGTGGTCGGCCTCACGCACGTCGGGGAACTCGGACTTCCGCGCTACCATCATGATGACGACGATGCCGAGGATGGTGGCGCCGAGCGCCGTCTGCACGACGTTCGTGGGGAGTGCCAGGCCGATCATGGCGCCGAAGATGGCGCACGCGGACGCGATCAGCGCCACCGGGATCGCGAGCCGGAGGCTGGCCAGGTTCATCTTGAGGAAGCCCGGTCCTGCCGCCAGCGCGCCGCTCAGCGCCACCAGCAGACCGCATCCCCGGACGAAATCGAGATGGAACGGGAAGAAGCCGCTCACGATGGGCACGAATAGGACCCCGCCGCCCACGCCGCCCAGCGCGGCGAGGATGCCCATCACGAACGTGAGCACCAGCAGCGCGACCGGCCAGATCCACCAGGCCGTCACCGGCGCACCCGTGATCGCCGCCTGCTGCACGGCCCACGCCTCCGACGAGCCGACCCACAGCACGAGCCACAGCGCCGCGATGCCCACCGCGATGCCCACTCCCCACCGCCACGGCCCCCGCACCACCCAACTCATCCCGTCATCCCGTCCATCCCGTCCATCCCGTCCATCCCGCCATCCCGCCATCCCGCCCATCCCGCCGCTCTACGGATACGGATCAAACCACTGCAGCTTGAGCCGCACCTGCTTCACGCCCAGCACCGCGCCGCTGATCTCCGCGATCCGGTCGCCGGTTTCCCCCGTGGAGAGGAGCGGTGCGGTGCCGGACACCTCCACGACGCCCGCGTGGGCCACCGCTTCGAGGGGCAAGCCCCGCGTGTCCGGCGCCGTCACCAGGGCGCGCTTGACCCGGCACGCCAGCCGGAAGTCCTCGAGCGCGCCCCGCGCCTCGTCCGTGACGGTGAACTCCGGCTGCTCGAGCGTCGCCACGGTGATCGCGCACGCCGCCTCGATGGACATGGTCGCCAGGTTGATCACCACGTCGTACAGCGCCGGGTCGTCGATGTGCTCGCCGTACATCATCTTGACCCATCGCGTCCGGGTGGCGTCCACCTCCCGGATGTACCGCTCGGCGGCCTCCTGCGTGATGTCGTCGTGCTCGGCCAGGGTGCGCACCCGCTCCGCGAACGGTGCCACGAGCCGCGTCCTGAGCACGGCCGGCAGGCCCCGCAACAGCACCTGGCCGGCCAGGCCGTGGTAGACCAGGTTCCCAGTGGCCACGTGCTCGGCGAGTGCGGCCTGCACGCCCACGACGTACACCCGACGGGCGGCTGCCTGGCGGTCCCAGCGCCTGGGGGCGCGCTCGAACTGCTGCGTCAGATCCGCCTCAGACACGCCGAGGTCGAAGGCGGCCGCTTGGAGGATCTCCCGCCCCACGACCGGGTAGCCCAGCCGGTCCGCGAGACACTCGGCGAACGCCTGGCCGCCGCTCTTCGTGCCGCGACACACGCTGACGATCGCCATCGGCTACGCCCCCTCTCCGGAGGCGGGGTGCTGGCCGGCCCGCGGCCCGATGACCTCCGTCACCCGGCGATCACAGTCGGCTGCGAACGCCTGGATGCGCTGCCGAGTGTCCGCGGTCACCTCGTAGTGCGGCTGCCGCGCCAGCTCGGCGATCATCACACACGCGGTCGCCAGCGTGATCGACTCGAGATTGATCGTCAGCTCGTAGAGCGACGTGTCGTTGATCTCGACGCCGTACATGCGCCGCACCCAGCGCCGGCGCTGCCGGTCCACCGACTGAATGAACCGCTCGGCGGCGACGTGGTTGGTCCGGGAGTGCTGAGCCAGGATGGCCTGGACGCGTATGGCGACTGGGGCGATCAGGCGGACGCGCAGCACGCCCGGAACGTCGCGGAGGAGCAGCTGGCCGGCGAGCCCGTGGTACACCAGGCTGCCGGTGGTGCAGTGCGCCGCGAGCGCCGCCTGCGCGGCGACCACGTAGGCCTGCCGTTCCCGCGTCACGTGGTCCCAGAGCCCGGGGGGCGTCTGCAGCTTGTGGAGGACGGTCTCCTCGGACGCGCCGAGCATGCGGGCCGCGGTCTGGAGCACCTCGCGCCCGAGACATGGGTAGCCCAGCCGGTCCGCGAGGCACTGTGCTACCGCCCGCCCACCGCTCATGGTGCCGCGCGAGATGGTGATGATCGCCATGGATGCGATTCCTAGCGTCCGGCCCCGGTAGCGGCGCGGTGCCGGACGGCGGCCGCCACGAGCGAGGGCGCCCACGACGCCGCCCCGAGTGCGTGCACGTGCGTGTACGACGCGAGCACGTTCTGATGGCACAGGCCGTCCCGCTCCCCGTCGAAGCCGTATCCGCGCCGGACCCGGAACGCGAAGCGTGCGTCCGCGCCGACGCGGGACGTCAGGCGCGTGTAGTGGAACTCGTGGCCGCGGAGGGACTCACCGACGGCAAAGAAGGGGTTGGGCGCGACCGTCTCGACCTCCGCATAGCCGTGGCCCTGCGGCTTCGGCCCGAACTCGAACGCCGCCGGCAGGGCGGCCGCCATCGGATACACCCGCCCGTCGACCGTGAGAGCCGTGCCCAGAAAGACCGCGCCGCCACACTCGGCGTACACGGGGAGTCCGGCGTCAACGGCACCTCGGACCGACGCGCGGAACTGCGCGTTGTCGGCGAGCGTCCTGGCCAGGGTCTCCGGGAATCCGCCGCCGATGTAGAGCGCGTCCACGGCGGGGAGGGCGGCGTCCGCGAGCGGCGAGATCTCGACCAGCGTGGCGCCGGCGCGGATCAGCGCCTCGAGGTTCTCGGGATAGTAGAACTGGAAGGCCGCGTCGCGGAACACGCCGACGGTGACGCCTGCCGCCGGGGCCGGCGCGCCGTGCGGCGCAGGAGGCGCGTCGAGCGCCGGCGCCCGCCGGGCGACCTCCCAGAGGCCGGCCAGGTCCAGGTGCTCCTCCGCGATGCGGGCTGCCTCGGCCACGGCCGCGTCGAGCCCGGTGTGCTCCTCGGGAGGCACCAGCCCCAGGTGCCGCTCGGGGAACGGATGATGGTCGAGCCGGGGCAGGGCTCCAAGCACCGGCACGCCGCAGATCTCCCGCACGGCCTCCCGCAGGACGGCTTCGTGACGCCCGCCCGCTAGCCGGTTGAGGATGACGCCCGCGAGCGTGATGTCCGGGTCGAGTCGCTGGCAGCCCAGCACCACCGCCGCGACAGTCCTGGTTGCCTTGGTGCAGTCCACCACGAGCACGACGGGAGCGTCGATGAGCTTGGCCAGCTCGGCGGTGCTGAAGGTGCCGCGCGCGTCCACGCCGTCGAACAGCCCGCGGTTCCCCTCGATGACGGCGACCGCACCGCGGCCGGCGCCGGCGGCGACCGACCGGCGGATCGCGTCCGGGGGCATGAGGAACAGATCGAGGTTCCGGCACGGTGCGCCCGCGGCGCGGGACAGCCAGGCCGCATCGATGTAATCCGGGCCCTTCTTGAACGCGGCGACGGCGTGGCCGCTCCGCCGCCACGCCGCCAGGACGCCCACCGATACCAGCGTCTTGCCGCCGCCGCCGCTCAGGCCCGCGATCACCACGCGCGGTGCGGCCATGGTGCCTACGCCATCTCGATGTAACCGCACGGGCAGATCTCCTTGCACTTGGCGCACCCGGTGCAGTTCTGGAGCTTCCACCCATACACGACACCGTGCTGCATGGGCTTCTCGATGGCCTGGTCCTGGCAGTACATCCAGCACTTCTCGCAGTCCATGCAGTAACCGCAGCTCATGCACCGGCGCGATTCCTGGAGGACCTGGTCTGCCGAGAGCCCGAGGTTGACCTCGCGGTCTACGGTCGAGAGGCGCTGATCCACGTCGAGCGCGGCGGGCTCCTGGCGCGCCGCCTTCTGGTAGTGATCGAGCAGCATCCGGTCGGTGCGGATGACGTCCATCTTGTCTTCCACCGGGGGCTTGCCCGTGAACCGGCGCTCGATGGCTTCGGCCGCCCGGCGGCCGTGTCCCACGGCGGTCGTCACGAGGTCGAGCTTCGTCACGTCGCCGCCCGCCCAGACGCCGGGCACGTTCGTGGCGCCCTCGTCGTTCACCTGGATCCACGGTTTCCCGTTCACCAGCTGCTCGAACCCCGCGAAATCGGGGGCCTGGCTGATGGCCGAGATCACGGCACTCGCCGGGATCTCGAACTCGGATCCCTGAATGGGCACGGGCCGCCGCCGTCCCGAGGCGTCCGGCTCACCCAGCTCCATGCGGATGGCGCGCATGGCGACGACCTTGTTGCCCTCCTTGCGAAATCCCACCGGCGCCGCGAGGAACTCGATCTGGACGCCCTCGCGCAGCGCCTCGTCCACCTCTTCGGGGATCGCGGGCATCTCCTGCCGGGTGCGACGGTACAGGATGGTCACGTTCGCGCCGAGGCGCCGGCAGATGCGCGCCGCGTCGATGGCGGTGTCGCCGCCGCCGACGATGATGACGACCACGTCCTTGCCCAGCTCGAGCCTCTCGCCGTGATGGAAACGGGAGAGGAAATCCACGCCCGAGAAGATATTGGGCGCGTCCTCGCCCTCCACGCCGAGCGTGACACCCTGCTGGGCACCGAGCGCCACATAGACGGCGTCGAACTGCTGCTGCAGCTCGCCCATACTGACATCGCGCCCGATCTTGACGCCGTACCGGACGCTCACGCCAAGGTCGAGGATCTTCTGGATCTCGGCGTCCAGCACGGTCTCGGGGAGCCGGTAGCCCGGGATGCCCCACCGCAGCATGCCCCCGGCCTTCTGGGTGGACTCGAAGACCGTCACCCCGTAGCCCCGCCGCGCCAGCTGATACGCGCACGACAGGCCGCTCGGGCCGCCACCCACCACCGCGACTTTCTGGGGTCGGGTCTCGTCGGTGAGCTTCTTGAGTGACAGCCCCCGTGCGATCCCGTGATCTCCGATGGCGCGCTCGACCTTGTTGATGGCGACGGCACCGTCGAGCTCCTTGCGGTTGCATTCCGTCTCGCAGGGAGCCGGGCACACGCGCCCGCACACCGCGGGGAAGGGGCTGGTATCGGTGTAGATCTCCCAGGCCCTGGTCAGCGCAGCTTCGGGGGATCGTCCCTGGGTCTCGGCCTGGGCGATGGCGGTGAGGAACTCGCGGATGTGGTTCCCGCTCGGACAGGTGTGCCGGCACGGCGGCTTCTTCTCGGCGTGTCGGGGACGCAACGGCGACTGCTCACGCGCACCGCCACCACCGCCAAACCCCCGTGATCCCAGGTCCCGTTTCTGCTTCTTGACGACTTTCACGGTCACCTCGCAAGCAGCCCGTTACGCCCGTTGTCAGCCGCGCACGTCCCGCCCACGGGCGGGGCGACGTGCGTCTCGCGTCCCGGCGAGCGGATGGGCGGTGCGCCCGATCCAGCCTCAGCCGCCGCCGGCCGCGCCCTCCACGTGCGGGATCTCGATGAAGCTCCCGCCGAAGTACGTGTAGACGCAGCGGCCCGAGTCCATGAGCGTGCGGATGGCGACCTTGCAGGCCGCCTTGTCGCACTCCGCCTCGCCGAACCGCTGGATCATCGCCTTCGTCAGGTCGCCCGCCTTGAACTTCTTCTTGCCCTGATACTCCTTCACCATCTCGAACATGGCGTCCGCGATCTGTTCCGTCGTGACGGCCATAGGTCCCTCCTTCACCCCTGCCGGAGTTGCGCCGACCGCTTGTACGTGAGGCCCGCGTACCGGTAGTCGTCGATGTGCTGCTTCGTGAACTCGATACCGGTCAGCTCGAAGAACTTCGGCCAGCCGATCCGCGCGATGAACTCGCCCATCCGCTCGAACCGCCGCGCGTTGGCGGCCCAGACTTCCACGATGTTCTTGACGGCCCCGGTGACCTCGGGCCAGCGGGGTGGGTTGTTGGGCAGGAACGGGATGGCGAGCTTCGAGAAGGTCGGCTCGGACCGCGCGTTCGACACCTTGCCGCCCACCCAGATGGACAACCCGTCATTCAGCGGGTCGGCCAGGGGGAGCGCCGGGCAGACCGAGAAGCAGTTCGCGCAGTACATGCAGTTGTTCTCGTCGATCTCTACCGACGGCTCGCCGTCCACCTGGGCGGGGCGGATGGCCGCCGTCGGACACGAGGCGATGACGTTCGGCACCTCGCACATCTTGTTAAGGCCCCGCTGGACGCGCGGCGGGCGGCGGTGGATGCCGAGGATGGCGATGTCGGAGCAGTGCACGGCGCCGCACATGTTGAGGCAGCACGCGAGCGCGATCCGCAGCTTGCCGGGGAGCTTGCGCTCGGCGAAGTACGGGTGCAGCTCGTCCATCACACACTTCACCACGCCCGACGCGTCCGTGGCCGCGGAGTGGCAATGCACCCAGCCCTGCGTGTGCACGATGTTGGAGATGGCGTTGCCGATCCCGCCCACCGCGTGGCCCAGCGCCGCCAGGTCCTTGATCAGGGGGGCGATGTTCCCCTCGTCCGTCAGCAGGAACTCGACGTTGTTGCGGCTCGTGAACCGGAGGTAACCGCCGCAGTACTTGTCCGCCAGCTCCGCGAACTTGCGGATCCGGGGGATGCCCAGCAGGCGGGGCGAGCCGGCCCGGACGGTGAACAGCTTGTCGCCCGAGTGGGCCACGTGCACCATGACGCCCGGTCGCAGGATCTCATGGTACTTCCACTTGCCGTAGTTCTTCTTGATCACGGGCGGGAGGAAGTCCTCGTAGTTCGGGGGCCCGATGTCCGTCAGTCGCTTCACCGTGGCGGTGGTCATTTGCTGGCCTCCTCTTCTTCTTCGTCGCCTGCCTCGAAGTACTCCTCGTAGAAGACGTAGGGGTTCTCGCGGGGGTGGGCGATCATCTGCGGGAGCGGCTCGATCTCGATGGCCTCGAGGAAGTTGCCGAGCCCGACGCGCTGGATCAGCTCGCCGACCCGCTCCCGGTTCTTGCCGTGCTCGCCCCAGAACTCCCAGATCCGCTCGAGCAGAGCCTTGAGCTCCGTGTAGGGCGGCTCGAGCTTGACGAACGGCACCAGCACCGACGACAGCAGCGCGCCCTGCACGATGGGCGCCTTGGCGCCGAGCAGGATCATCGCGCCGCGGTCCTTGCCGGGCGCCAGGGCCTTGGGCATGGCGTTGATGCAGTGCATGCACTTGACGCAGTTGGCGTCGTCGATCGTGAGCGTCTTCCCGTCCCACTCCATGCACTTGGTGGGGCACCGGGCGCACACGTCCTTCTGGATGTCCAGGCCGCCCTGCTCCGCGGCCTTGACCTCGGCCTGGTCGATCTGGATCTCGTCCCGCCACGTCCCGATGATGGACATGTCGGCGCGCGCGATGGACGCCACACAGTCGTTGGGACAGCCGGCGCTCTTGATCTTGAACTTGTACGGGAACGCCGGCCGGTGCAGCTCGTCCTGGAAGTGGTGCGTGAGGTCGTTGGTGATGTGCAGGGTGTCGAAGCACGCCCACTCGCACCGGGCCGGCCCCACGCAGCAGCTCGGCGTGCGCAGGTCCGAGCCCGACCCGCCCAGGTCGAAGCCGGCCTCCGTCAGCTCCTTGAACGTGGGCTCCAGCTCGTCCGTCGTCGTGCCGAGCAGGATCATGTCGCCCGTGGAGCCGTGCATGTTGGTGAGGCCCGAGCCGTGCCGCTCCCAGATGTCGCAAATGGTCCGCAGCGCGTCGGAGGTGTAGAACCAGCCGCTCGGCATGTTCACGCGCAGCGTGTGGAAGTGCGCGATCTTGGGGAACTCGCTCTGGAGGTCGTTGTAGCGACCGATCACGCCACCGCCGTACCCGAGCACGCCCACGATGCCGCCGTGCTTCCAGTGCCCCATCTTCTCGTGGTACGACCGCTCGAGCAGCTGGAGCAGCTGCTTGCACGACTCCTTCAGCTCGCCCGCTTCCTTGATCTGCGTGACGAAACTGGGCCAGGGTCCCTTTTCCAGCTCGTCCAGCATCGGGGTCTTTCCGTTGCCACCTGACTCTGCCATCGTCTTCTCCTTGTGGCGTGGCGTGATGGCGTCACTGCCGCGTTGACGGGTTCTACGCCGGCTGCAGTCGTTTCCGCACGTTCACGACGAGTGTGTACAACAGGGTCAACATCAGGCCGCCCACGGCGTAGACGCCGAGCGTGATGGCCAGTTCCGGGGCCGTGGGGGTGTACTCGGTGATGCGCCCGAGGGGTGACGGGATGAAGCCCGTCACCACCAGGGCCAGGCCTTTCTCGATCCACAGCGACGCGATGACGCCGCCGCAGAGTAGCGCGAGCACGGCGTCCCGGCGGCGCAGCGCCGGCACCAGCAGCAGCACGGCGCACACGACGCCGAGCGTCTGACCCGCCCATGTCCAGGGCATGAGCGCCGCATGCCCCTCGAGGCCCGTGAACAGATAGGCGAAGGGATGCACGTGGTGCGGCATGCCGCCGTACAGCGCCGTGAACAGCTCGACCGCGACGAAGAAGAGGTTGATGGCCATCGCGTAGGTGACGATGGTTCCCAGCGCGCGCACCGCCTCCCGGCCGGCATCGAACGCGCCGAACCGGCGGACGAGCAGCGCCAGGAGAATCAGCAGGCTCGGACCCGAGGCGAACGCGGAGGCTAGGAAGCGCGGGGCCAGGATGGCGGTCATCCAGAACGGCCGGGCGCCGAGCCCGGCATAGAGGAATGCGGTCACCGTGTGGATGCTGACGGCCCAGGGGATCGAGAGGTAGATGAGCGGCCGCACCCAGCGCGGCGGCGGTGCCTCTTTCCGCTCCGCCTCGATCGTGACACTCCCGATCACCAGGTTCAGGACGAGGTAGCCCAGCAGCACCATGAAGTCCCAGAACATCAGGGAGTTGGGGCTCGGATGCAGGAGTACGTTCAGCACCCGCGTGGGTTGTCCCATGTCCACGAAGATGAACAGCATGCACATCAGGACGGCGGAGACGGCGAGGAACTCGCCCAGGATCACCATCCGTCCGAACGCCTTGTAGTTGTGCAGGTAGTACGGCAGCACCACCATCACCGCCGACGCGGCAACGCCCACCAGAAACGTGAACTGCGCGATGTACAGTCCCCACGACACGTCCCGGCTCATACCGGTCACGGTCAGTCCCTGGGTGAGTTGGCTGGCGTAGGCCATCGTGCCGACCGCGATCAGCAACGCCCACAGCGCCAGCAGCGTCCAAAAGCGTGCGCCACCCCGGAAGGCGTTTTGCAGCATGGCGGTTACGCCCCCTCACCCTCGGCCGCCGCGACCGGCGACCGGGACACGAGGTAGTAGACGTTGGGGCCGGTGCCCAGGTCGACGAGTCGGGCGACTGTCTGCTCGTGTCGCAGCAGCTGGCTGACCGGCGACCCCGGATCCGTGACGTCCCCGAACGTCAGCGCGCCGGCGGCTCCCGGCACGGCCCGGACCGCTTCCACGCACGCGGGCTCGCGCCCGGCGCGGATCCGCTCGGCGCAGAACGTGCACTTCTCGACGACTCCGGCGGTACGAGTCGGGTAGTCCGACACGGGCTTGCCCTCCGCGTCGCGCGCGACGTGGGGGCGGGGATCGCGCCAGTTGAAGCTCCGCGCCCCGTAGGGACATGCGGCCATGCAGTAGCGGCAGCCGATGCACCGGTGCATGTCCATCATCACGATGCCGTCCCTCTCCCGCTTCCAGGTGGCCCCCGTGGGACAGACCTTCACGCAAGGCGGCTTGGTGCAGTGATTGCACAGCACGAGGACCGGGGCCTCCCGGACCTCCACTGCCGTATGCTCGTGCACGAGGTCGGGGAAGACGTGCTGGCGCTCCTCGGCCCAGATCCAGTCGATGCGCTCGTCCGGATCCGGAATGGCCGGCACGTTGTGCTCCCGCCGGCACGCGTCCATGCAAGCGCGGCGTACGTCATCCCGCCGGCACAGCTCCAGGTCGATCACCATGGCCCATTGCGTGGCGGCCGCCGCGGTCCCCGGCGCGACGGACGCCTGGAGCCAGCGGGTGGGGTCGAACAGCGGGAGGCCGCACCCCGCCACCGCGGCGGCGCCCAACCCGGTCAGGAAGTCGCGTCGCGTCTCACCCATGGATCACGATCCCTCGGGTGCCACGTGGCAGTTCCAGCACCGCGTGGTGACGCCCGCGTAGTCGTGGCACCGCTCGCAGAAGCCCTGGCTGTCGGCATGGCACCGCATGCACGTACCCGTGAGGCTCATCTCGTGCTCGACGCCCGACGTGGACACGTAGGTCCGCTCGCCGGTCCGCACCACCGCGGTGCGCCAGGCATTCAGCACCTCCTGGTGGTGCGCGGTCATGAAGAGCGTGTCCTCGACGCACGCCGGTCCCTCCACCGCGCGCTCCAGCTCCGGCCGCGCGCGCTCGGCATCCGACCCGAGGGCATGCCAGACCGGGAACGCCGCGAGCGCCAGGAAGGCCCCGAGCCCCAGCACGATGCCCGTCCGGTCACGCATGGGCACCCACCTCCCCTTCCACCCCGACCGCCTCGTCCGCCCCGTCCGGCAGCGGCTCGAGCCGGAGATTGTGCGTCCGCCGTTTCTCGCCACGGAACACCGTGGCGTTGGCCAGCAGCTCGGAGATGCCCGTGACCTTCACTCCCGGCGCCCAGTAGTCGCAGACTGTGACGAGCGTGGCGCGATCGATGGCACACATCGCGGCGAGCTGATTCACGCCGTGGCGCTCCTGGACGTACCGGACGGCGTTGCCCCGCGGCAGCCCGCCGCGCAGCCGCATCTCCATGTTCTCGTCCGTGCCCAGTCCCGCGCCGCCGCCGCAGCAGAAGGTCTGTTCGCGGATGGTGTTCTCGGGCATCTCGAAGAAGTGGTTGCACGCGGCCCGCAGCACGTAGCGCGGCTCCTCGAAGATCCCCATCGCGCGGGCGGGATTGCACGAGTCGTGGAACGTCACGCGGATGTGGTCGTTGCGGGACGGGTCGAGCCGAAGCTTGCCATGCCGGATCACGTCGGCCATGAACTCCATCAGGTGGATCATCCTGGTCGACCGGGCGTGCGAGAAGACGGTCCCGGTGACCGGCGATCGCGGTACCTCCAGGAAGTCGGCCGGCCCGTTCAGCGTATCCATGTACTGGTGGATCACGCGCCACATGTGGCCGCACTCGCCGCCCAGGATCCACTTGACGCCCAGGCGCTTCGCCTCCGCGTAGATCTTGGCGTTGAGCCGTTTCATGGCCTCGTGGGACGTGAACAGCCCGAAGTTGCCGCCGTCCGAGGCGTACGTGCTCCACGTGTAGTCGAGGCCCAGCTCGTGGAAGAGCAGCATGTAGGCCATGCACGTGTAGATCCCGGGGTCGGCCACGAAGTCCCCGGACGGGGTCACGAACAGGATCTCGGCGCCCTTCTTGTTGATGGGGATGTCCACCTTGATGCCGGTGGCCTCCTCGATGTC
>Ga0105095_10000579_pt1 | contig 17892 bp, 14 predicted proteins | sample PPLLak2March2015_2_FD_79180 | JGI IMG/M metagenome (GOLD analysis project Ga0105095, IMG submission 79180) | Freshwater sediment microbial communities from Prairie Pothole Lake near Jamestown, North Dakota, USA - PPLs Lake P8 Core (3) Depth... | ecosystem: Environmental > Aquatic > Freshwater >...
CGAATTTTCCTGTCTTTCTGTTAACCACCAGTAATCTCGATTCATCCCTGTTCTCAGAAGGATAAAGCGCAATAAGCTCCTGCGGCAAATTGTATCTGAATTGCGATAATTTCATATTTTATCAGTTGTTTTTGTTTTAAGAAACCTTTATACGTATAAATATCAGATTTGTTTCATTTGTTCTAAATAATTCTCAAATTTTTCCAGTGTAAAGGCGTCCCCGAGCTTAAATGGGCCTATCGCTGTCCTTTCGAGGGCCGAAAGATAACATCCGCTATTCAGCGCAACACCTAAATCACGTGCGAACGATCTTACATATGTTCCCTTGCTGCAACGCAGTCTGATCCTGGTTTCAGGTATACCGAAAGAAATAAGCTCAAGTTCTTTAAAAACTACATCAACAGCCTCAAGTTTCCTTTCAACACCTTGCCGTGCAAACTCATATGCCCTTTTCCCTCCGATCATCTTGGCAGAATGAAGCGGAGGTACCTGTTTTTGTTCGCCAATCAGGTTCTCCAGAACTGATCTTACCATTTCCTGAGTGATATGATCTGCCGGGTACCTGCCGTCCGTCTCCGTTTCCAGGTCAAAAGAGGGTGTGGTTTCGCCAAAATGGACAGTAGTAAAATACTCCTTGTCCAGGTCACGGAATTCTTCTATCCTTTTGGTAGCTTTACCGGTGCATATTATCATGAGTCCCGTTGCAAGGGGATCAAGGGTGCCTGCATGTCCTACCTTTATTTTCCTGATCCCGAGAGTGCTTCTTATCATGATCCTGACCTTGTTGACAAGGTCGAATGATGTCCAGTAAAGCGGCTTATCGAAAAGCAGCACATGGCCTTCTTCTAAAATACTCTTCTTCTCAGTGTTCATTTTTACCCAAGGAATACAGATATAAGGCCAACAATTGCACAATATATTGAAAACCAGATTAATTTACTTTTTCTTACAAGTCCTATCATCCACCGGCAGGCAACATACCCCGAAATAAATGCAGTAATAAATCCGATCAGGATTATTGCAATTCCTGTGTTACCTGAACTGACAGGTTCAGTCAGGATTTCCATAAGATTGGCGCCAATAACAGGGACAAGCACCATAAGAAAGGAGAACCTTGCCATTTCACTCTTACTGTTTCCGATAATAAGTCCGGTTGAGATAGTGGCCCCCGATCTTGAAATCCCGGGTATTACGGCAATCGCCTGGGCTATCCCGATTATGAGTGCGTCCAGATATCCGATCTTTCTTTCCCTTTTTCCGGTGAAGTGCGCTGCCGCAAGAAACATGGCAGTAATCAGAAGCATTGACCCGACAAAAACAATATTTCCGCTAAACATTCTTTCCACAGGATCTTTCAGAAGCAACCCTACAAAACCAACAGGTATCATGGAAACAATTAATTTCAATACATACGAGGTCTCCTCATTCATTTTAAACTTCAGAGTGCCCTCAACCAGTTTCAGCAGTTCCTTCCAAAATACCGATATTGTGCTTAAAACCGTTGCCCCGTGGACTGCGATCGTAAAAAAGAAGCTCGCTTCCGGATCGATCCCAAAGAGAGATTTCGCAATCTCCAGATGCCCGGAGCTGCTGACAGGTAAAAATTCTGTAAGTCCCTGGATCAGCCCAAGGATTATTGCTTCAAACCAATTCATCGGTTAAAATACTAAAATAATAATGACCGAAGCCGGAAGTCAGAAGTCGGAAGCTTATATACTCTTAATTTCCAGCTTCGGACTCCGGACTTCGGACTTCCGACTCTTACTCTCCGTCCCGCGGTTTCTTCATAATGGCCCATATCTCAAACACGAAGCCAGCCAGTACAACTATGGGAGCAAGAGTGATCCTTCTGAAACTGAATATATCATTACTGAATTCATTAGGATCTTCCGATTTGCCACCAAGCATCAGGAGGAAACCAATAACTATTATCACAAAGCCAATAGCCAGTAACTTATAATTTTCGCGTCCCAGGGCAAAATTCAGTTTCTCCCTTTCATCCTTTTTTGTAGCCATAATTATTAATAATAAAGTTTATCTTCAGAAATGCTCAGGTACCTGTTAACGGAAAAATATGTTGAAATAATATTAATAAGTATACCGACGACAATTATTGCAACACCCAGCAGGATCAGAAGGTTCATATTTTCAAAGCTGAACATCAGGAAAAATTCATTTTCAATCAGATAAAGAAGGGCCATTAAAAGAGTCATCGAAATGAGGGCTGCCAGAAGTCCGTGAAATGCACTTTGCATTATGAACGGTTTTCTTATGAATGACCTGGTTGCTCCAACGAGCTGCATTGTCCTGATAATGAATCTTTTTGAATAGATGGAGAGCCTGATTGTATTGTTTATTATAGTCAGCGCAATAAGAAAAAGGAACGAACTGATAACAAGAAGAAAAAGGCTTATCTTATTCACATTCTCATTTATCAGGAAAAGAAGAGATTCCTGGTACCAGACCTCTTTCACAAATGGATATTCGAGAATGTATTTTTCGATCTTTGTCACACTGTCGGGACTGGTATAGTTCGATACCAGGTAAACATCGATTGATGCCGGCAACGGATTATCACCGAGAAAGCTGATGAAGTCCTCTCCCAGTTCTTCCCTCATCTTTGCTGCGGCTTCAGGTCTTGAAACATACTCAGTCGATTTTACATACATCTTTGCATCAAGATCTTTCTGAAGCATCCTGATGTCAGCTTCCTTTGCATCATCGTCAAGTATAACCGAAAAGGAAAGGCTTTCGCGGAAATAATCAGAGAGTTCCTTTGCATTGATCAGCACAAGGCCAAGGATACCAAGCAGAAAAAGAACCAGTGAAACGCTTACAACCAGAGTCGCATACGAGCTTCTCAGCTTTGTTTTCGAAAATCCCGTTTCGGTCTTTTTCACAGTTTTTTCTTAAAATCTTTCCCTTTCCTGCCGTCCCGCCAGTTCCCGTCTCTTAGTCTCTCAGTCCCCAAGTCTCAATGTCTTCTTATTCAACGACAGTCATCCATCCAAACTCATCCGGTTCATCTCCGTTCTGGATAGCCACAAGTTTATTATAGAGCTTCATCGTGACCGGACCTGCTTTACCGTCTGTGCAGTATTCATAGACCATGTTCACGTCAGGATCAACAATTTTGCCGATGGGACTTATAACTGCTGCGGTTCCGCAGGCTCCTGCTTCTGCAAAGGTCGAAAGCTCAGTTACAGGAACACGTCTTCTTTCGGTTTTCATCCCCATACTTTTTGCGAGTTCAATAAGGCTCATATTGGTTATCGAGTTCAGAATAGAATCTGATTTCGGAGTAATATATGTATTGTCTTTTATTCCGTAGAAATTTGCAGGTCCGCTTTCATCAATATATATTTTTTCTCTTGCATCCAGGAAAATAGCACTGGCATATCCCTGCTCTTTGGCCTGGATCAGTGCACGCAGACTTGCCGAATAATTACCTCCGACTTTAAAAGTCCCTGTTCCCAGAGGCGCCGCCCTGTCCACGGTTCTGCAGATAACCATACTGCATGGCTTCAGACCTTCCTTGAAATAGGGACCGACAGGCGTTACGAATACAATAAATGTATACTCCGCAGCCGGTTTGACCCCCACCTCAGCACCACTACCAAAGAGCAAAGGCCTGACATACAGAGTGGCACCCGATCCGTAGGGGGGAACATAATTCATGTTAAGCTTTACTGCACTGAAAACAGCTTCCCTGAACATTTCCACCGGTACCGGAGCCATTATAATTCCTTCTGCAGAGCGGATCAGACGTTTTGCATTTTCTTCCCATCTGAAGAGCCGTACTTTCCCATCCTTACCCATATAGGCTTTCAGACCCTCAAATGCTTCCTGACCATAATGAAGCCCTGTTGCTGCGATATGTATATCGATATATTCAGAAGTTGAAACTTCCGGTTTGCCCCATTTCCCGTTCTTATACCTGTAGCGGATGTTACAGTCGGTCTTTAAATAACCAAAAGGCAGTTTTGTCCAGTCTATTTTTTCCATTAGTTCATTGTTTAACTGATGGCGTAAAAGTACATTTTTAATATTTATTTTTTCTATATTATGACCAGATTCCCTGTTATACATAGTAAGCCCGGAGGGATGCGATCTGATCTTCAAGAGGAACACTTCGTAAAAGTTTTGCAGTATCAGTCAAAAATTCATGTTTGATCAGGAGTTTTCGCTGGATCGCCGGCCACTCTGCCCGGTTGTGAAGTATGCCATATTCCGTTTCCTCTCTCCACAATTTGTCAGCAAGCTTCAGATAGTCAACACGTCCGAGGTAGTCATATCTGGCATCATGGAGGATTTTATCAGATACCGATTCATGTTTATTGTCATAGGAATTACTTATCAGCATCTTTACTTTATCAGTATTTGTCTGGCTGAAGCCATACTTTGAAAGTATCTCCTCCACAGCCACCAGAGAGGCTTCAGCATGTTGTTCATAATCATAATCGGAAATGAATCCTGAAAAAAGGAAAATTGAAGCGAGTTTCAGATTCACATATTCCTCATCATGCAGTTTTTCAGCAATTGCAAGAAGCTCGACCTGGTTGCTGATGCTCCTTACAAGAGATGCATTATGAAAGTATAAATTCGGTGGAGCTTCATCTTCAAACATCTTTATAACCGTTTCTTCAATATCCAGAAGTTTGATTTTCTGCATCATATAGGAGAACTTCATATTTGGTTTGCCGTCGGGATCCCTCAGGTCAGGACGAATCCCGTTTACAAAATACATATCTATCTCTCCCTTGTACTTCACAGGCATTTTGCCCCTGTGTTCGCAGATGAAAAATTCCTTTACAAACTCATAGGTTGTTCCCGAGATATTTATTTTGCCTGCCTCTCCTGATGATTCCATTCTGCTTGCGGTGTTGACCGTGTCACCCCAGATATCATATGAAAGCTTTTTATGCCCTACAACCCCTGCCACTACCGTGCCGGTATGGATACCTATCCTGATATCCCACAGCTTCATTCCTTCGAGTGCCGATATCTCCTTCAGCCTGGTCATGTAAGATTGCATCTCAATTGCGGCAAGGATCACCTCAACCGGATTAGTCCTGTTCTTTTCGGGGATTCCGCCTGCACACATATATGCATCACCAATGGTTTTAATCTTTTCAATCCCCAGTTTTTCAACCACGGAGTCAAAATAGAAAAAGAATTTATCCAGTTCATCAATAAGCACTTCGGGATTCATCTCTTCAGTGAGTTGTGTAAAGCCCTGGATATCTGAAAACAACACAGTTACGAAATTGTATTTCATCTTGGTTGCCTTGCCAGTTTCCATTATTTCACTGGCAGTGTTCTTCGGCAATACATTAGCAAGGAGATTTTCAGTTTTTTCCTTTTCGATGATCAGATCTTCGGTCCGTATATGGATTATTTGTTCAAGCATAAACTGCGTCCTGGCAAAACGGAGGTTCAGCTGTGTGTATAAAGCCCAGATAATTAATGCTGTAAGGCATAAATATAAGAGAACTGCCATCTTCGATACATACCAGACAGGCAACACCTTTAGTTCTGTTAAGAGCTGCTCTCCGGCCATTGATTTCAGATCAGTATAGGCAATACGTAATTTATATTTTCCTGCCGGCAGGTTGGTATATTCCTTAAATCCGGTTTCATGCCACTGGCTCCAGCTTGTATCAAATCCCTCAAGCAGGAACCTGTAAACAAGTGAATCCCGTTTGCTCAGTTCAAATGCTACATTTTTATGCCTGTGGTCCAGTGTGAGTGTCCCGGTCGCAGGTTTTTCCGATGTAAAACTGATTAATGAATCGCCATTTATTATAATCCTGTCCAGAGTCGGGTAATCATCCGCGTTCAAAGCACCGCTGGCCGGATTGCATATTGAAAGGATGATTGAAGAAAACAGAGTTATTATCAGATTCCTTCTGAAAAGCATATAAAATGACTGTATAAACCATTTCAAATGTAACACATAATAAACAGCAGTCAAAAGGAAAGGTCGATTTTAAGTATTTTTGCCGTGAAACAAAAGCAGTGCCAATGGAGATCGTTTTTGCTACAAATAATGAAAATAAGACAAGAGAAATAAGGCATCTTCTTGGCAGGAGTTTTACACTCCTGAGTCTGAGCGACCTAAACATCAATGAGGATATACCTGAGGATGAGCCCACTTTAGAAGGAAATGCAATGCATAAAGCGAGGTATGTGAACAGACTGGTGAAAATGAATGTGTTTGCCGATGATACCGGGCTGGAGATCGATGCACTTAATGGTTTGCCGGGCGTGAATTCAGCTAGGTTCGCGGGGGAGGCAAAGGATTCCAATGCCAATATTGATAAAGCACTTGAAATGATGGGTCCAACGGAGAACAGGAAAGCACGCTTCAGAACAGTTATCGCATTGATCCTGGATGAAAAGGAGTATTTGTTTGAAGGAACAGTCAATGGCCGGATCATAAATGAAAAGAGAGGCACAGACGGATTCGGATATGATCCGGTGTTTGTTGCCGAAGGTTATAATAAGACTTTTGCTGAAATGTCCTTAGATGAAAAAAACAAGATATCCCATCGCGCGAAGGCTTTTGAAAAATTAAGGGAATTTCTTTATCACTATCATCCACAGGACAATAAAGAGGCTGTTTAACTGTTTAATTCTCTGATGAGAACACTAATTATTTCAGGCTGCCTGCTTGTATTATTCTCCAAAGCCACGGGACAGACACCGGTCGGAACATGGAGCGATCATCTTAACTATAACACGGTACAGGCTCTGGCAGCAGGGGAAAAGGAAGTTTATGCTTCAACAGGCTCATCGATAATTGTTTATAACAAGGAATTTGATGAGCTCAAAAAATTGTCACGGATTACTGGTCTCACGGAAACCGGGATAAGCACCATCGGCTGGTCGGAAGAAAAGGATGCACTCATCATTGCGTATTCCACCACCAACCTTGACCTGATCATTAGCAACACAATACATAACATTCCTGACATCAGCAGAAAATATATACCCGGTAAAAAAGAAATAAACAGAATAAGAACAAATGGTAATTACGCATTCCTTGCCTGCAGTTTCGGTATAGTTGTTATCGACCTGGTCAAAAAAGAGATCTATGATACATGGAAACCCGGTAGCGGCATTGAAAATGCAGAAGTGTGGGATGTGACCTTTGGCAACGGGAATATTTATGCAGCTACAGAGATGGGCTTGTTCTATGCCGGGCTCACTGATCAGGGGCTTTCATACTTTGGTAACTGGTCAGCCGAAGACAGGCTCCCCAGACCCAATGCCAGATATACATCGGTTATCTTTTCAGGTAACAGGCTCTATGTCAACAGATCAGGACTGAATTTCACGGGTGATTCAATTTATGTGATAGATACAGACTGCAGCCTCTTTTCTTACCAGCCCGGTCTCTACACAAGATCAATTGATCCTGCTCCATCAGGATTTACTGTTTCTTCAATAAGTTCGGTCAGGTATTATTCTTCAGACGGCTCCCAGGGTGAAACAGTTACTTCCTATCCATGGGGCAGCCCTGATATATCAATGGCAATTGCAGATAATGGAAATATATGGATTGCCGACATGGGATCAGGTCTCGTAAGAGTTAAGAACACGGCAGATATCACGGCGCTGACCCTGCCAGGACCCGGATCAAATGATGCACTCCATGTTACTTCAGAAGACGGCAGAACTATAATCACCGGTGGTGGTATTGATGCTTCATGGAACAACCTCTGGAAAGAACTGCTCGTTTCTGTCCATGACAACAATTCATGGAATATTATATCTTCAGAGACTTTGTTCGATCCCATGAGGGCTGTTATCGATCCGGCCAACAGCAACCATTTCTTTGTCTCAACATGGGGCAGCGGTTTACTTGAATACGAAAACAATCAGCTGATAAACCACTATAATGATGCAAATTCACCCTTACAGACTATAATTCCGGGTGAGCCCTATGTAAGAATTTGTGGTATGGCAATGGATAAGGATCGGAACCTGTGGCTCGCCCAGAGCGAAGTTCCGGGAAGTATAAAGGTCCTGAAGCCTGATGGAAACTGGATTGTGACTCCTGTTACAATAGATGTTCCATCAATTGGAGATCTGATAATCACGCAGAGTGGACACAAGTGGATAGTGCTCCCGAGAGGTAACGGCCTTTTTGTCCTCGATGATAATGACACCCCCGATAATTTCGTGGACGATGTTTCCGGAAGGGTAATAGTAACCGACTCAGAGAATAGAGTTTTTTCCTTTATAAGCTGTATTGCTGAAGATCTTGACGGAAACATCTGGGTAGGAACCGACCAGGGGCCTCTGATCTATTACAATCCTGAGAGAGTTTTAAACAGTGACCTGAAGGCATTCCGGATCAAGATACCGCGTAACGACGGATCAGGATTGGCCGATTACATGCTGGGTACCGAAACTATAACCTCTGTCGCAGTTGACGGAGCCAACAGAAAATGGCTCGGAACGGCAAGTTCAGGAGCATATCTCCTTTCCCCCGACGGTACTTCACAGATAAGAAACTACAATGAAGCCAACAGCCCTTTGTTCTCAAATTCCATTGTAAGTGTTTCGGTTGATAACAAATCAGGCAATATCTGGTTCGCCACATCAAAAGGTGTTTTGTCGGTCCGGGGTGATGCAATAACAGGATCTGAGAAATTCTCTGAAGTCTATGCTTTTCCAAATCCTGTAAGGGAGGATTACTACGGCAACCTTACAATAACCGGACTGATGAGAGAGACCCAAATCAGGATAACCGATATAAGCGGCAATCTGGTCTTTAAAACTATTTCTGACGGAGGCCAGGCGACCTGGGATCTTAAAACTTACAACGGGGAACGTGTTGCCACCGGAGTCTACCTGGTTTTCTGCGCAAGCGTGGACGGAACAGAATCATGTGTGATCAAAGTGCTTGTCGTAAAGAATAATTGATTACCCGGTAATCAGGTTCCGGATCCTTTCAATCTGAAGATTTTTATTTACTTCCCTGAGGCTTCTTGCCGTCTTTGTAAAATACTGATGCCCGGAAATGAATTTTACCTGGATCTTATTCCAGTCGTTGAGTGATCCCATCTTGTTCTGAGCTTTGAGTTCCTCAAAAAGTGTATTTGATACCGGTATAAAATCACTTCTTCCAAGGTAGTCCAGGTCAGAGTCGCAAATGATCTCCTCAAGAAGATTTGTTGGCTTCGGCGGGAGTTTGGTTGACATTATTACCGAACATATGCGCTCAATCTGTTCAGGTGTATAGTTGTATTTCGGTAACATCTCCCTGGCTATAACCGCCCCATGAAATTCATGGTCGTCGTATGCGACTGTATGTCCTGCATCATGGAATAAGCCTGCCGTCTTCAGTAACAATATCTCTTCATCAGTGCAACCCTCGCCCCAACCGATTAGCTCCACCTCAGTAACCACATCCACTGTGTGCTTCACATTGTGATAAAACAGATAATCAGGTAATTCTCTTTCGAGCTTGTCAAGGACCAGCTCCTGTATATCGGTAAACTGGATGAGACTAAATTTGATCCTGAAAGCATCGTTCGGAACCGCTCCTTTTCCATCGACACAGTATTCAGGCTTCAGTCCCTTTACCAGGTACATCTGAAGATCGCCCTTATATTTCACGGGCAGTTTGCCGAAATATTCGCAATCGAAAAACTCTTTAACAAGTTCGTAAGTCATCACTGAAATCAATACCATCCCGTTTTCAGAGACCGTTTCGATGCGGCTTGCTGTGTTTACCGTATCCCCCTTGATATCATAGTTTATTTTCTTCTTGCCGGACACAGCTGCGGTGACAGGTCCTGTGTGAATCCCGATCTTAAGCTCCCAGAACCTTTTCACATCTCCCCTTTTATTCAGCTCATAACCGGCAAGGAAATTTTTCATCTCCAGTGCCGCCATTACCACGTCGATCGGATTTGTAATATTTTTTACAGGGATGCCTCCGGCACACATGAATGTATCACCGATGGTCTTTATCTTTTCAATCTTATACCTGGCTACAATTGCTTCAAACTCATACATGATCTCATCAAGCTCATCCATTACGGATGAGGAATCGATGCCTTCCGCCAGGATTGAAATTCCGTTTATATCGGAAAAGAGTACCGTCGCCATATTGAATTTCAGCGACTTCTCCTTCCTGTCGCTTTCCGCGCTCTCCTTCACACCCATAGGAGAGATCTTTTCATAAAGAGCTTTTACCTCTTCATAATCCCTGACAAGTTTTTCGTTCTGTTTTTCCAGCTTTTTTATATGCTCCTCAAGCTCCTGGTTCTGCTTTGCAAGCTTCGCGATCCTTTTTACAAGCTCCTCATTATTTTTGGCGACCATAAGTCAGTATCTTGAGAGGTAAATATAGTAATTTTGGCAGATTTCTATATAAACAGGAGGCTGGGCGTTAAGCGCAGGGAGGATTAAAAGCTATATCTTTGAATTATTCATGTGAAGGAATGATCGAGTCAACTAAAGCAATAGTGCTTCATCAGATCAAATATTCCGATACTGGTATTATCGTTCAGCTATACACCCGGAAATTTGGAAGACAATCGTGTATGATCAGGGGAATGAGGAACAAAAAAACAGGTAAACACAATGTATTTTTTCAGCCGATGACCATCCTCGAACTGGTCCTTTACCATAAAGAATCAAGGGGAATGCAGATGATGAAGGATTTCTCAGTATCGTATTCACCATCAGACATTTATTCGAATGTCAGGAAAAGCAGTGTGGCAATCTTCCTTGGCGAAGTGCTTACTTCAGTCCTCCGTGAGGAGAGCGCCAATGAAGCTCTTTTCGACTTCATAGCGGATTCGGTAGTATATTTCGACAGCTTCCGCAAGGGCTATGCGAATTTTCACCTGGCTTTTCTGGCCGGACTCAGCAGTTACCTGGGTTTTGAACCGCGTCCAAAAACCGGTCGTGAAGGAACTTACTTCGATATGCTGAACGGGAACTTTATTCCTCAACCTCCCGACCATGGATATTATGCAAATGCTGAGATTTCAGCTATCCTTTCAACGTTTTTTTCGACCTCATATGGAAAAATTAACAGCATAATACTAACCGGATCAATACGAAATGAAGTTCTTGAGACCCTTGTAAAGTATTACTCCCTTCATCTTCCCGGACTGAAAAAAATAAAGTCGCTCGAAGTCCTGAAGGAGGTCTTTGGTCAGAAGGAAGGAACATGATCCGTAATTTTATCTATCTTGGCGTAACAGAGAATTATTGAATGCCCATAGTCACTTCTATATTCAATTTGCTAAATATCAGGCGTTTAAACCAGATCGAACAATTTAAAAAACATCCGGTTGATACTCAGCAAAAAACTCTTTTTGAACTTCTTGGTAAAACTTCCCGCACTGAATGGGGCAGAAAGTATAATTACATTTCAATTACCTCAATAAAAGAGTATCAATCGGCAGTGCCTCTTCAGACTTATGATGATATCATTCCCTGGGTTGAAAGGCTTGGCAGGGGCGAGACGGATCTGCTTTGGCCAGGTATTATAAAATGGTTTGCAAAATCATCAGGTACAACTTCAGCCAGGAGCAAATTCATTCCAATGAGCCGTGAGGCACTTGTTAATTCCCAGTACCGGGCAGCAAAAGACATCCTGGCTATTTACTGCAGGAATCATCCTGCAACCCGGATCTTTTACGGTAAAGCCCTCACCCTGGGTGGCAGCCACAGGATAGATCAGTTCGGGAGCAAAGCATTATGCGGCGATCTGTCAGCCATTATGATCGAAAACACACCTTTTTATGCCGAGCTGGTAAGAACTCCGAAACGTGAAATAGCTCTTTTTGAGGATTTTGAAAAAAAACTTGAACTGATCACGAAGGCAACCGTAAACCAGAATGTAACCAGCTTTTCCGGCGCGCCATCCTGGTACCTTACATTTATTAAATACGTTCTCGGTTTTACAGGTAAATCCAATCTCCTCGATGTCTGGCCAAACCTTGAGGTATTTTTTCATGGCGGGATTAGCTTCACTCCCTACCGTGAACTATATAAAAAACTGATCAACGGTGATCAGATGCACTATATGGAAACGTATAATGCATCCGAAGGTTTTTTCGGAATACAGGATGAACCCTCAATCCCGGACATGCTTCTTATGCTTGACTACGGAATTTTTTATGAGTTCATACCTGCAGATAAAATAAACACTCCCGATCCACCTGTTCTTCATATAGGAGAAGTTGAAAAGGACGTGAACTATGCAATAGTTATCTCAACCAATGGCGGCTTATGGAGATATATGATAGGAGACACTGTGGTATTCACCTCTTTGAATCCTCACAGGTTCCGGATCTCGGGCAGGACAAAACATTTCATTAACGCCTTCGGGGAAGAGGTGATAATCGATAATGCGGAAAAAGCTCTCGAGGCTGCCTGCAGGGCAACCGGTGCAATAATTACTGAATATACTGCCGGACCAGTCTATATGGAAGCATCTTCAAGGGGTTCGCATGAATGGATCATCGAATTTGAAAAAATGCCGGCAGATCTCAGCAATTTTACTGACATCCTTGATGAAACACTTAAATCGGTGAACTCCGATTATGACGCAAAGAGATACAAGGACATCAACCTTGTGAAACCGGTTGTCAGGTCCGCTCCTGCAGGGACCTTTCACAACTGGATGAAGTCAAAGAATAAGCTCGGTGGTCAAAATAAAGTACCAAGACTTTCCAATACCCGTGAGTATATCGAGGAGCTTTACAAATTCTTTAATAATGTTAATTTTTAATACTTTTACGAATTGAGAAAAACACAACCCATGCATATCGCTATTGCCGGAAATATCGGATCGGGGAAAACCACACTGGCAGGTCTTCTTGCCAAGCATTACGGGTGGACCCCCCATTATGAAGATGTTGATGATAATCCATACCTGAATGACTTTTACGAAGATATGCTGCGCTGGTCTTTCAATCTGCAGATCTTCTTCCTGAATTCCCGTTTCACACAAATACTCGAAATAAGAAAATCCGACAAAACCATTGTACAGGACAGGACAATCTATGAGGATGCATATATCTTTGCTCCAAACCTTCATTCCATGGGATTAATGTCGACCCGGGACTTTGACAATTATTCTACTCTTTTTAAAATGATGAGTTCACTCATCCAGCCCCCGGATCTCCTTCTTTACCTTAGGGCTTCAGTACCAACACTTGTGAATCAGATCCAGAAAAGGGGCCGCGAATATGAAAGCTCAATCCGTCTCGATTACCTTAAAAGGCTGAATGAAAGGTACGAAGCATGGATTGAAACATATAACCTTGGCAGGATGCTGATAATCGAAGCTGATCATTATAACTTTCCGAATAACAACGACCACCTGAGTGAGGTGATCGACAAGATCAATGCCGAGCTTCACGGATTATTCTGAAATTAAGTCGGATTAAAACACACCACCCTTTTATTTCGCCACAACCCCTTCTTTAGGTATTAAAGCAACACGGACATAGTTTTCGGTATCCAGATATCGTTTGGCAATAGCCTGAATCTTCTTAACTGTGAAAGAATTAACAAGAGTTTTATATTCTTCAAGTGAGAGTATGTTGTTCCCGTACAGGTAATGATTCTGAAGATATGTCAGCCAGAAATTATTCTCCTTTACCTGTGTTTCGCGTTCCCGGATCAGGGTCTCTTTAACTTTGTTCAGATCTGTTTCCGTCGGACCTTCCTCCTTTATCTTTTTCATCTCATTAAGTACAGTCTGGGAAAGCATCTCAATCTTCTCAGGATCACAGCCCCACGTCGATGTGATGGAGAATTTGGGTTCCGGCAGTTTTGAGGATGTTCCGCTTATACTTACACCATATACACCCCCCTGATCCTCGCGCATTGATTCCCTGCATTTTATTGACAGGATATTCATCAGCATGGCAAATCCCTGCCTGTCTTTGGGTTTCCATCTGAAATCGTCTTCCCATGCCATGGCAACCCTGCTCTGCGGTTCGGAGTTTTTTGGAACGTTGACAACCACCAGTCCTTCCGGGAACTCAGGTGATACGTCCCTCCAGTTCTCTTTCCGTCTTATTGAAGGAAGTCCTCCAATATATTTTTCCAGTACGGGAATCACTTCATCAACTTTAAAATTACCAACCATTAAATACGTAAAATCGCTGGCATCGGCAAACCGGTCCGTGAAGATAGTGATCAACCTGTCCAGGTTTATCTGATCAATCTGGGCATCCGTCGGGATCGCGATTACCCTGGGATTGTTATTTGATACAATTTTTGAGAGAGTATCAGTAAAAATAATCATAGGAACTGCCCTCATTGGTTTTATCTGGTTTCTGATTCTGGAAATAACAGATTTAAAAGCATCATCATCCCTGCGTATCTTTGTAAAATAGAGGTAATTCAGTTGCAGCATCGTTTCCAGGTCCTTCGGTGAGCAGTTCCCCCTTAGTCCTTCCCGTAAATCATCTATGTATGGCGACATACTTGCTGTGTTACCGGATAGTTTTTTCTGCAGATCTGTCATATTAAATTCACCGAGCCCGCTCTGTGTGATGATTGTTGCAGCCAGTGTTCCTGTAAGCACATCCTGGTCGGGATAAAGCGATAATCCGCCCGGACTGAAGGCTGATAACAGGATTTCATCATTCTTGAAATCGGTGGGTTTTAATACCATTCTGACATTGTTTCCGAAGGTAAGTTCTGTAAATCCGAATTCAGAATTTTCAACTCTCTTTATTACGGGTGAAGGTGAAGGCTCTGCAGCCAGAAGGGGTGCATCCAAAGCCTTATCAACATATGCTTCGACCTTTCTGGATTTAACCGACCTGATTATTTCAGCAACCTGCACTTCCGTCGGGACTTTGAGTCCTTCTTTTTCCTGCGCAGAAATCAGGGCAAGAATATTTTTATCAGTGACCCATTCTTTCCCAAGCCTGTTTACCTCCTCCAGAGTAATTCCGGGCATCAGTTCTTTGACCAGCTCGAACTCTTTCTGATAACCCGGAATACATTCCTGAGTCATGAAGTTTCTGATAAATTCATCGGCATAATCTCCGGATTCTATCTTATCTGCTTCTTTTGCTCCATTTTCATAGAATGAAAGAATATTTTTCTTCTCTCTTTCAAGTTCCGGTTCAGTGAAACCAAACTGACGTACTTTTTCATTTTCAGTCAAAATTAGTTCAAGGCTTTTTTCAATCTGATTTTCTTTGGGCCCCACAAACAATGAATAGACATCCACAGAACGTCCTATGAAGGAACCGTATCCCGAACCCCCATACATGAACGGTGCATCAGGTTTCTGAGCGAGTTCCCGTAACCGGGTGTTAAGCATGCTTGTAAATAACGCTCGCATCTGATTGTTCCGGTAATCTCTGTAAGTTATGGATTTTGCCTTTGGTTGTTTGAACATGATCTGTGCGTTAAATCCGGAGGCTTCCTTATCTGTAACCACGCTTATTAATGGTTCAGAATTTTCCGGCACCGTATATTCTACCCTGTTATGCGGTCTGGCAGGTTTGGGAATTCTTCCGAAGTATTCCTTTATTTTTTCTTCTGCCAGATCAGGGTTGATATCACCGACTACCACCACAGCCATCAGATCAGGTCTGTACCAGGTTTTATAAAAACTGCGCAACGTATCATATGGGAAGGACTTGATTATCTCGACTTTTCCTATTGGCAACCGTTCGGCATACCTTGATCCTTTCAGGAGGACAGGCAGGTATTTTTGCATCATGCGGTCGTTGGCTCCCAGTCCAAGACGCCACTCTTCGACAATAACCCCGCGTTCCTTGTCAATTTCATCATCAACCAGGGTTACCTGGTGAGCCCAGTCTTCCAGTACCTGAAATCCACGGTTGATCCATTCTTCTTTATCTGTGGGGACTTTTAGCATATAGATGGTCTGGTCGAAACTTGTAAAAGCATTTAATTCAGCTCCGAACTTTACACCCATTTCCTCAAGCATATCAACAATCCTGTTGCTGGGAAAGTTTTTTGTGCCGTTGAAGCACATATGTTCCACGAAATGCGCCAGTCCCTGCTGCCTGTCCGTTTCACAGATTGATCCCGCATTGACAGCAAGTCTGAGTTCCATCCGTTGTTCGGGTTTTTTGTTGTTCTTGATGTAATAGCTAAGCCCGTTATCAAGCTTTCCTATCTTAATATTCGGATCAGGTGGAATGGGCTGATCAGGATTTTGAATCTGAGCTGACAGATTTGTCAGGATTAATCCACAAAAGCCTAAAAGGAACAGGAAGTTTAGTTTTTTCATCATATAATAATTTATTTCAATGGTATGATGGAACCTCCATGTAGCTGATTATTATACTATTGTGTTTGTGTAAGCTAATACATGGAGGTTTCATGGTATACTTTTTGATCATTTTTCAGAAATGCAGGATTTTATTACTATCCGGAGTACAACTGTGAATGATATCTCCTACAAAGTTACGATTTATGAAAGATTATATAACTCTATTTCTTTAACGTTTTTTAATAATATAATAATTGATTGCTTTACAATTTAATACTAATTTAGACGTCTTATTTTAAAGATTCTATTATGACTTCAACTCGCAGAAATTTCATAAGAACAGCATCGGTCCTGGCAGCAGGTTCAGTGCTTCCTCTGGAAGCTCTTTCAAAAACCGGTATGAATGTCGCTCCTTCAGATAAAGTACGTGTCGCGCTAATTGGCGGTAACAGTATGGGCTGGAGCGATCTTAATTCATTCCTCAAAAATAAGGATGTTGAGTGCATCGCCCTGTGCGATGTGGACCGTAATGTGTTAAACAGACGTACAGACGACATTGTTAAACTTGGGCGTCCAAGACCAAAGCTGTATGTCGATTACCGCAAGGTGCTGGAAAACAAAGATATAGATGCCGTTATAGTAGGAACTCCCGATCACTGGCACTGTCTGATTCTTTGCGATGCCCTTGAAGCAGGAAAACATGTATACGTCGAAAAACCAATTGGTAATTCCATTCTCGAGATTAACATTATGCAACGTGCTGTTAAAAAGCGCGGAAAGCTGGTACAGGTAGGGCAGTGGCAAAGAAGTCAGCCTCATTTTGTTGATGCAGTCCGGTACCTGAGATCAGGTAAACTGGGACGCATCAGGGCATGCAAATCGTGGTCGTTTGTCGACTGGAAAGGTGCTGTGCCGAAAGTCCCCGATACACCCACACCCGAAGGTGTTGATTACAACATGTGGCTCGGACCGGCTCCAATGCGTCAGTTCAATAAGAACCGTTTCCACCAGTCATGGCGCTGGTTCTGGGAATATGCTGGCGGTGTAATGACCGACTGGGGAGTACATCTAATCGACTATATTCTCTATGGCATGGACAGGGCAGTTCCGACATCAGTGATGGCAATAGGCGGGAAATACGCATTTCCTGATGATGCCATGGTAACTCCCGATACAATGACCGCTGTATATGATTTTAAAGATTTCACAATGACCTGGGAACACTCAATAGGCATTGGACTCGGTAACTGGAAAAGACCTCACGGAATGGCCTACACCGGTGAAAACGGCACACTTGTTCTCGATCGTAACGGGTGGGAAGTATTTCCTGAAAAACAGAAGATTGAAGCCGTTCCGCTTCAGAAGAATGTCGGAAACGGTCTTGACCTGCATGTACGGAACTTCCTCGACTGCGTAAAGAATAATACACCCCAGAAGCTCAATGCCGACATAAACATCGGACGTAACGTGGCACTTGTTGCACAGATGGGTAATATTGCGTACCGGACCGGGGAAAAAGTCTTCTGGAATAATGACAAGCAGGTTTTTTCAACCAAAACGGCAAATGCACTGATCACTCCCGTTTATAATAACGGCTGGAGCCTGCCGAAGTATTAAGGTTCATCAGTGATCCATTCAGAATA
>Ga0105095_10000580_pt1 | contig 17881 bp, 17 predicted proteins | sample PPLLak2March2015_2_FD_79180 | JGI IMG/M metagenome (GOLD analysis project Ga0105095, IMG submission 79180) | Freshwater sediment microbial communities from Prairie Pothole Lake near Jamestown, North Dakota, USA - PPLs Lake P8 Core (3) Depth... | ecosystem: Environmental > Aquatic > Freshwater >...
CATTCTCCGCTATCTGAAGAAGCCAAAAGAAGAAACCCAGGCCAAAAATCTGGTTCTGGAGGGGCAGGGATGGGGCTAATCTTCGCCCGGTTTCTTCTTTTTTTCTCGAAGCGAAATCTGCTTCTCCGCATCCAGCGAGGTTTCCAGCCTTTGGCATTACATGCTTCAGTTGTTAAGGTGCTGTTTTTTCAGTAAAGCCATCCGTGTACAAAATTTCCGACGCTTCAAACTGTCAGGTGAATAGTGCCATAATCAGCTCTATAAATAACCGCCTCTTGTAAACTCGGAGGCGGTTCGTGTTTGCCCGGCGTTTTTCCGCAAGGGACATCTGAATAACCCTTTTGAATTTCTACCAGGATGGCGTCCGCAGCTTCACCCACACATCTGAACTGGTGTAAAATCTATCTATCATATCGAACGAATTGTACAATCCAAGACTTTCGGAATGAGTTTATGAAATCTAACCTGTCCATTGGTCTGCCAAGGATGCACCTGGAAACGAGGGAGAAAAGGGATTTCCTACCTGAGTTTGTCCAGCGCCTGTACCATTATGGATTTGAGATTTTCCTGGAGCAAGGCTACGGCGCGGGGATGGGTTACCAGGATGTCGATTACCTGGCTTTGGCCCCAACTGCCCATTTCACGACGTACGAAGAGACACTTCAGAAAGACATAGTACTTGTGCTGCGCTATCCGGGGGATTCCGTGGTTGCTACCATGCAGCCGGGCACATGTCTGATCTCGATGCTGCACTTTCCAACGCGACCGCGCCGGGTAGCACTCTTAACCGAAATCGGACTTGAGGCGATATCCCTGGATTCTATAAAAGATGATGTTGGTCGACGTCTCATCGAGAACCTGCGGGCGGTTGCCTGGAATGGTGTCGAGGTAGCCTTTAGAGTATTGAAAGAGCATTATCCTCCGCCTGGTCTGGAAGATCCAAATCGTTTGCCAGTCAAAGTAACTGTGCTCGGTGCTGGCGCGGTGGGAATGTTGGCTATCCAGGCTGCAATTCGTTATGGGAATGTAAACACCTGGCATCATATGGCCAGCATCGGAGCTACCGGTGTACAGGTTACTGCTGTAGATCACGATTTGACAAATCATCCGGCCATCACGCAGCAGATCTTGAAGTATACGGATATCCTGGTCGATGCCACTCAACGGCCGGATGCAACAAAGCCAGTTATCCAGAACGAGTGGATCGGCCCGATGCGTCCGCACGCCGTGCTGTTGGATCTATCTGTGGACCCGTATGACTGCGACGGGGAGCTTAACTCGGTGAAAGGGATTGAGGGGATCCCGCAGGGGAATCTGGATCAATATGTTTTCATGCCTGATGATCCTGCATACGAAGTGATCCCTTCTTGTATTCCGACGAAAGAAAGGCGGCTGGCAGTCTCTTGCTATTCCTGGCCAGGGATTTACCCTAAGGAATGCATGGAGCTCTATGGAAAGCAACTGACTCCGCTGATGCATGAAATTGCAAAGCGCCAGGGGGTCAAAAATATCGACCCGCAAGGGAGCTTTTTCCAGCGCGCGATTGGGCGTGCGATGCTATCTCATTTCAAGAATACAGCAGAGAAGGGAGACAAACGTTGAAAAACCATACTACAGTGGGATTTCCGCGGATGCGTAAAGAACCCGGAGAGAAACGCGTTTTCCCACCAGATTTCATCCAAATGCTGACCCGCTATGCTGAAGTTTACCTTTCCGAAGGCTATGGCAGTCGTCTGGGTTATAGTTTTGACGATTATCGCCAGGGCAATCCGAAGGTTTTCCAGGTAGAGCAAAAAGAAGCCTTTCAAAAAGACTATGTGATCATGCTGCGTTCACCCAACAGCGAGGAGTTCGAGTTACTAAACCGAGGCGCATGTCTGGTTTCGATGCTTCACTATCCTACTCGCCCACAGAGGGTGAAAAAACTCAATGAATTGGGTATCCACTCGATCTCCCTGGACAGTATTGTCGATGATAACAATTTGCGGCTTGTCGAGAATATGCGCGCTGTGGCGTGGAACGGCCTGGAGGTTGCCTTTGACTTACTGGAGATAGTCTTGCCAGGCTTGCAGCGCGACAATGGCAGGCCGTTTTATGTCTTGATTCTCGGGAGTGGTATGATCGGCAAACATGCTGTGGAAGCGGCCACAAAGCTGGGTAATATTGAACGGAATACCCGTCAAATCGAGTGTAATGGATTGGGATCGATTGCCCTCAGCGTTGGGCGCAACCTTACCACCAATCGCCTGGCTATGGAAGCTTTGTTGCAGCAGGCGGATGTGCTCGTAGACGCAACACAACGCCGTAATCCTGGCCTGCCGGTCATACCCAATGACTGGCTGGCCTGTCTACCTCCGGAAGCGATTATTGCTGACCTGGCTGTTGATCCGTACTTGCTGGACCATGAGCCGCCAGTGGTCAGGGGGATCGAAGGAATACCTCAAGGCAATCTGGATAAGTATGTATTCAAGCCAACCGATGTTGAATGGGATGCCACTGTTCCGGCAACAGTTCCGTCTGAGCATCGCAGAACTACGGTCTCCTGCTATTCATGGCCAGGTATTCATCCCGAAACGTGTATGGTTCATTATGCGCGCCAGATGACTCCCTTAATAAAGGAATTACTGACCAAGGGCTACGAAGGTCTGTCATTGGAGGGGGGGTATTTCGAGCGAGCTTTATATCACGCCAGGCTGCCTGTGCCCGAATAACCCTGAGTTGAGGTCAGACCGGACCCCTCGCGAGAGTTATAAAGGCTTCGTTATGTTTCTGGCGGGTACATACGGAGATCACCAGGCAGATGTGCCGCTGCCTCACCAATGACGATCAATTTCCGCCAATCTGGTCGAGGAGATGGGCAAATAGGCAGCACTACGGTTTGGTTAGGTGCTGCCGTTGGTGGTAACATAGCTTTCGAACTCAGTTTAAAGATCCTGCAAAGCCGATAGAATGAGTGCATCATAGCTAACGAGGAGGGGTCGTCCGTGCAAACAAAAGCCGTCGTTGTACGTGAAGTAGGAAGCCTGTCCGTCGAGACAATATCGCTTGATCCGCCCAAATCGACCGAGATCTTGGTAAGGATGCATGCTGCTGGGGTATGTCATTCAGATCTGCATACCCTGCGGGGTGAGCTTCGTGCCCAACCGCCTTTGGTTATCGGTCACGAGGGCTCAGGGATCGTGGAGCAAGTGGGAGCAGACGTCAAAAGGATCAAACCCGGCGACCGTATCCTGGTGAATTGGATCCCTGCCTGCCGCAACTGCGGGCCTTGTCTCCAGGGCTACCCAAACCAGTGCGAAAGACTGGCGGATACCACCCTGAAAGGATATCTGCCAGATGGCACCTCTCGTCTCCGTACGCTGGATGGGATACAGCTCAAGCATTATCTCAGCTCGGCAACGATGGCTGAGTATATTGTCATCGACGAAGCCAGTGCGGTGGTTGTACCGGAGGATGTACCCTTCGAGATCGCAGCCATTGTTGGCTGCGCTGTCGTCACAGGCTTCGGCGCGGTGGTAAATACTGCCCAGATCAAACCTGGCAGCTCGGCGGCAGTGATCGGTTGTGGGGGGGTTGGGTTGAGTATGCTGTTGGGATGTAAGCTGGCTGGTTGCAATCCGCTCGTTGCAGTAGATGTGGTCCCGGCAAAGCTCGATCTGGCTCGTAAGATGGGCGCTACCGAGATTATTAATGCATCTCAAGGGGATGTAGTTGATCGCCTGAAAATGATTCCAGGAAAAGGGCCATCCTATGTCTTCGATAGTGTTGGCTCCGTTATTACCGTCCCACAAGCAATCATGGCGGCTCGTCCCCGCGGTACGATAGTAGTTGCCGGGATGTATGCCGCCAAGATTGAAATTTCCATACCCATCGGTCCATTGATTTTTCAAGAAAAGAAGCTCATGGGATCTTTCGTCGGCTCGAGTAATCCGTTGATTGATCTACCAAAAATCATCGAGTTGTACAGGGACGGCTTGCTGGACCTGGATCCACTGGTCAGCCAGAGGTACCCACTTGCTGATGCACAACGGGCATTTAATGATCTTGAGGCAGGTCAAGCAGGTAGAGGCGTTATCATGTTCCCATAGAAACTGGAGTGGAAATCATGGGCCCAGAGATAGTTACCTTAGGGGAACCTTTGCTGGAATTTAATGCCTCGCATCCCGGTTCGCTGCGGGACGTCGAAACATATGAGGTTGGATGGGGAGGCGACACATCAAATTTCGCCATTGCCGCCAGCCGCTTGGGCGGAAGTGCTGGATACATCTGTCGATTGGGTGATGATGATTTCGGTCAAATTCTGTTAGATTTATGGCACCGTGAAGGGGTTGATACGAGATTTGTCATTCGAGATGAACATGCCCAAACCGGGATATATTTTGTCTCCAGGCAATCGGAGACGCATTCATTTACCTATTATCGCAGTGGATCTGCAGCCAGCCGCATCGCGCCGGCGGATGTGCCAAGTGAATATATCGCCGGTGCGAAGATATTCCATGCCTCGGGAATCAGCCAGGGTATCAGTAACTCTGCATGTGATGCGGTATTCTATGCTATAGATATCGCTCGTGATGCTGGGGTGTTAGTCTCCTATGATCCAAACATCCGGCTTAAACTCTGGAGCAAAGGAAGGGCTTGCGCGATCGTCAATGAAACCATTGGATTGGCCGACTTCGTCCTCCTGAGTATCGAAGACGCAAGCATTCTCACCGGAAAATCAGAGCCCGAGGAAATCGCTGCAAAGCTGCTTGAAAAAGGTCCGCGTGTTGTCGCAGTTAAAATGGGTGGAGACGGAGCTCTAATATCTACTTCCGGCACATGTATCCGCATCCCTCCATTTATCGTAAATGTCCTCGATGCGACCGGGGCAGGGGATACATTCGATGCGGCTTTTGTAACTGCTTATTTGCGGGGCTGCTCTTTAGAAGAATGCGGAAAATTCGCCAATGCTGCAGCCGCTCTGTCGACTACCGGGTTGGGAGCAGTAAAGGGTATACCCCGAAAACACGAGGTTGACGCCTTGTTGAAGAAGTTATTATTAATCAAAAATCAGGGGAGGGTCCACTTATGCAGATACTAATTATCATTGCGCTGGTAATCGCCATTTTTGCAGTACTTTTCGCTCTGCAAAACCTGGCTGTAGTTACCGTATCCTTCTTATTCTGGGATTTCGAGGGCTCGCTTGCCCTGGTGCTGTTGATCACGCTGGCGGCTGGGGTGTTGATCAGCCTCCTGGCTTCACTGCCCGGTTTGGTGCGCGGCAAATGGAACACCTCCAGCCAGAAAAAGAAGCTGGTCACCCTGGAAGCCGAGCGCAATACCTACCAACAAAAGGCTGAAGCAGCCGAGAAGGATATTAAGAATCTGGAAGAACAGCTCGCTAGCCTCTCCACTGTGGTCGAAAAACACCTGCCTGACGAGACACCTACACGACCTGAGGATTATTTAGGTCATAATAACTCGTAGGCATCCTTCAAAGCGTACACCTGCTTCCAAATTCGCCCGGCGCGCTCTTCATCCACCACGGGCTTGCACAGCATGCGCAGGCAAAGTTCCATCTGCCGGCTCGAGGTGCTGGGTTTCGAGTATAGCTGCAGGGCGTGCTTTGAGAAGTCGCGCACCAGGCAGTTGAAGATCTGCTCTAGCAGGTCGTCACCGACATCTTCCGCATAAATGCGGGCGTTTTCCAGGATCAGCTGCGCGTAAACGACCAGTGCAAACAGCTCACCGAGCGCCAGCAGGAAATCGACATCTTTTTGCTGTTTTTCATCCGGGGTGGCGGTTGCCAGGAATTCCCGTAAGGTGGAGGCTTGCTCGGCGAAGATGTTCACATTCGGCAGGTCGAAGCCTTCAAATGCGGTGTGGAGATCGTTGAAGCGGATCTGTCCCAGGCCGCGCGCTGGTCCCTGGTTCCACAGGAAAACATCGTCTTGCGGGTCATCGCGTCGCGGGACAGGCGGGTAGACCCCCGGGTTGAAGAAATAATTGGGCATGAACTTGACGATCAGGGCAATGTTGACATGCACGGTGCCTTCCAGCTTTGGCAGGGCACGGATGTCGCGGGCAGCCATCTCGAAGTAGGTGTCTTTTTCGAAACCTTTGGCCGCGATCACATCCCACAACAGGTTGATCACCTCTTCACCCTGTGTGGTGACCTTCATCTTGACCATGGGATTGTATAGCAGGTAGCGCCGGTCGGTTGGGGAAGCTGAGCGCTGGTAATCCGCCGCCCGCAAGGTGAACAGCTTCATCGCAGCCAGGCGGGCATAGGCATCGGTGAACATCTGGCGTACATGGCTGAAGTCGGTCACATACATGCTGTACAGGCGGCGGTTGGCAGCGTGGCGTATGGCTTCATAGAACGCATGGGTGCAAATGCCGATCGACGCCCAGCCCAGGTTGTACTTGCCCACATTGACCGTATTGAGCGCCGAGTTCCAGGCTTCTTCTCCCCGGGATTGGATTTCCGCCTCCGTGACCGGATAGTTGCACAGAGCGTATTGGGCGACGTAATTCTGGCTGGCGGTCACGTTCTGCAGCAGCTGATAGCTTGGGCGGCGGTAGTCGGCGCTGAAGAACACGTACTCGCCTGTCCCGGCGATCTTGCCAAAGGTGGACACCATCGGAGCCAGGTTGGCATTGCCAATGTAATACTTCTCGCCATTCGCCAGGTAGGTCCCATCGGGCTGGGGGGTGAGGCTCATCTCGGTGGCGTAGATATCGGCACCATGCGCCCTTTCGGATAGGCCGAAAGCGAATACGTGCCCCTGGTGCAGCATCTCAGCCGCCTGCCGCTTCAGGGTTTCGTTTTGACTCATCCATACCGGACCCAGGCCCAGGATGCTCACCTGCCAGGTGTACCAATAGGCCAGCCCGTAAAAACCCAATATCTCGTTGAACTCACAGTTGCGCCAGGAATCCCAGCGGCAGTCAGCATCGAAGCCATAGGCTGAGGGGGTGAGCAGGGTGGCAAACAGGTGCTCATTTTTTTGGAACTCCAGAAAGTCGCCGTACCAGGCGCGGTTGCGGTCATCTTCTTTAATCCGGTGTTTGCCCTTGCGCTCGAAGAATTTAATAGTTTGGAGCATGATCTGGCGCGAGCGTTCGTCCGGATAATAACGGCTGTGGGAATGGGGATTGAGCAGGATCATTGTGACGCTCCTTGATCTATTGTAAAGTTTATCACAAGGTGGAAGATGACCCGAGGTTCCCCTTGAATTGAGTGGAGATTGCCTTTATACTGTTTGAAATTCTCCACAATCCAGTTCCGCACGTTCCTGTTTGGAAGGGAGGATCAGCATGATCAGAGTCATCGCCGGAGTATTTCTTGTGTTGCACGGTCTCGTCCATCTGCTCTATCTCGGGCAGAGCGCCAGGCGGTTCGAGCTGCAGCCGGGCATGGTCTGGCCTGACAATTCGTGGGTTTTTTCGAAGCTGCTCGGGGAGGGTGGCACCCGCACGCTGGCCGGCATCTTCTGTGTCCTTGCAGCCGCAGGCTTTGTGATCGGTGGCGCTGGGATCTTCTTCAGCCAATCCTGGTGGCGTACGGCAGTCATCGCATCGGCTGTGTTTTCCGGGATTCTCTACCTCCTCTTCTGGGATGGTCGTTTGCAGCAGTTGCCGAACAAGGGAGCTGTAGGCATTCTGATTGACGTCGCCATCCTGGTGGCTATTCTCGTGTTCCGCTGGCCCCAATTCGACTTCTGAGCGAGCATCTCGTTTTTCCCTATACAAGTGCCCGGTGAAAAGGGCACATACCTGCTATCGTGTAGGGCCGTTCGCGGCTATTTGCAGCCCGCTTAATTTCACCACCCATCAAGGAGAAACTTATGGCATTCATTACCACCATTCCAGAAGACGAAGCCTCCCCTGAAGTGAAACAAATGTATGCAGAAGACCTGGAATCGAAAGGTTATATTCCCAATTATTCCCGGGTTTTCAGCCACCGGCCTCAAGTAATGGATGCCTGGGGGAATCTGTTGGGGAGCATCCGTGGTAATATGGATCCGCGGCGCTATGAGCTGGTTACCCTGGCGGCAGCCCGCGTCCTGAAGAGCTCTTATTGTTCGCTGGCTCATAGTTCCGTTCTGCTTAAGGAGTTTTATACCCCCGAACAATTGATCGCAATCGCCAAGGACTATCGTTCAGCGGATTTAACCCCGGCTGAAGTGGTGATGATAGCCTACGCTGAACAGGTTGTGAGGGATACAACGGCAATCACCCAAAAGGATATTGACGAACTGCGAGAGCATGGTTTTTCGGACGCCGAGATATTTGATATCACAGCCGCCGCCGCAGTGCGCTGTTTTTTTAGCAAAACAGTCGATGCGCTTGGGGCCGAAGCGGACCAGAAATTCCTTGAACTGGAAGGTGAGCTTCGGGAGGTCCTTGTAGTTGGGCGTCCCATTAGTGGACAAACCACAGAATAAATGCGAGTCTATCGTCAACAGTAAAAGCTGCTGTTTAAATACAGGGGAACCACATCCGATCAAAAGAGAGCGCCGTTATGGGATGAATGCTCTCATGCCGTGGTGACCGGAAATCTTGATGCGACCGCGTACCTTTTCCCGCGTGCCGCCAGCAGAGAACAGTCAGACTGCAGCCCACAGCCGGCGCAGTATTTCCCATCCGGTCCGATCTCGACCAGCCTGCCCTTTTTGACCAGCAGGTCGATCATAGACAGCACAGCCGATGGCTGAGCCTCCAGCTTGCGGCTGATCTCAGCCAGGCTCAAGCCATTTTTGTGCGCTTCCAGCAAATCGATCAGGGATGCCAGCATGGAGCGCTTACCCCAATCCCAGTAGCCTTCCGCCTTGATAGACGATAAAGGCTGCCACCCATGCCACGGCGGTTTGATAGACTGCCGAAGTCACCGCCCATGATCTGCCGAACTCGTGCTTGATGGCACCAAGCGTAGCCACACAAGGTACATAGAGCAGGACGAACACCAGCAGCGCCACGGCGCTTAAGGGTGTGAAACGATCTCGCAGGCTGAGGCTGAGGGCAGTATCCTCAGTTTCTGAGCTTTCGCCTACCAGATCCACACCAGGGACGATGCTCAACAAAATCCTGCCCGAGCTGACAGCGGCCTCCAGGAAGCCGCGACCGATGCCGAGCAGCTCCTCGCCGGTGGAAACGGATTCGACAGCTTCCCTCTCCCCGCTGCCCAGGTAGATCTGACTCATGGTGCTGACGACGACCTCCTTGGCCATGAACCCGGTGACCAGCGCTCCTCCGGTCTCCCAGTTCCCAAATCCGAGTGGGCTAAATACCGGCGCGATTGTGCTGCTGGCTTTGCCAAAATATGAATCGCGTTGGTTGCTGACTCCCCAGGGCAGGTTGAGCAGCAGCCACATGACCACGGCGGCACTCAGGATAGTCGTCCCGGCTTTACGCACGAATTCGCGCGTGTTCTCCCACATGTGGATGAGTACGCTCTTGAGCGCCGGCTGGCGATAAGGGGGCAGCTCGAGCACGAAGGCGGATGATACATCTGGCTTGAGCAGGGTGCGGGTGAAGATCATCCCTGCCAGCATGGCGACCACGATCCCTAATGCATACATAGACCAGATGACCGTCCCAGCCCGTGCGCCGAAGAATGCCAGTCCGAAGACCACATATACCGGCAGGCGCGCCGAACAGGACATCAGCGGTACAAGCAGGGCGGTGAGGATACGGTCGCGGCGGCTGGCGATGGTGCGCGTGGCATAGATGGCGGGCACGGCGCACCCGAAGCCCAGGATCATGGGGATGAAGGATTTGCCGTGCAGACCAACCACGCGCATGAAGCGGTCCATCACAAAAGCCGCCCGGGACATATAGCCGGAGTCTTCGAGCAAGGCCAGGAAGAAGTATAGGATCAGCAGCCCGGGGACGAAGACCAGCACACCGCCAACGCCTGACACGATCCCATCGATGACGAGAGAGTCCAGCCAGGATGGTGCCTGTAATAATTCGAGCAGGGATGAAAGCCAGCCTGCGATCGGACCGTTGATCACTGCGTCGGTCCAATCCAGGAATGGGGCAGATACGTCGATCACCAGACGGAAGACGACGTACATCACCGAAAAGAAGATCGGCAGACCCAACCACCTGTGGGTGACGATATCATCGATACGATCCGTCAGGGTGAGGCGGTCCACCAAGGGACGCTGGAGCGACTGCCGCACCACACCATTGATGTATCCATAGCGTTTGTCCGCCGTGAGCAGATCGACGTCATCACCGAGTATAGACCTCAATTTTTCGGTGCCCTGCCGGGCGTCAGCAATGATCGCCTCGCCGTTCGGCATGCCCTGGACGCGCTTCAGAATTTCGGCGTCAGCTTCCAGCAATTTTATTGCCAGCCAGCGTTTGGGATAACGCTTCGGGTCGAATTTGTTATCGTCAAAGGATTTACAGATCCGTGCAATCTCGCGCTCGAGCTTGCTGCCGTAATCGAGTCGGAAAAAGGTGGGATCCATTAATGCCTCCTGGCGGAGCGCACGGCGGTGGCGATCAAGTCTTGAATGCCCTGGCCTTTATTTGCTGTTGTAGAAACGATGGGAATCCCGCCGAGGTATTGTGAGAGCCGCTCGATGTTGATCTTTGCGCCTGTTTTTTGCAGGTCATCGGCCATGTTGAGCGCCATCACCACGGCTACATCCAGCTCTAATATCTGGACGGTTAAATACAGGTTCCGTTCCAGGTTGGTAGCATCGACCACATTGATGACCACATCCGGGCGCTCTTCGATGATATAGTCGCGGGCGATGATCTCTTCGGGGGAGTAAGCTGTCAGGCTGTAAGTCCCAGGCAGGTCCACGATATTGATCTTCAACCTGCCGTATTCGATCTGGCCCTCTTTTCTTTCTACGGTCTTGCCAGGCCAGTTGCCTGTGTGTTGGTGCAGCCCCGTCAGCGCGTTGAAAATCGTGGTTTTGCCGGCATTCGGGTTGCCTCCCAAGGCGATGGTCATATCAGCCATTATCACCTCCGAGCAGGGTGACTTCGATCTGGGCGGCTTCCTCTTTCCGTAATGCCAGATGGTAGCCTTTGATGAAGTATTCTATGGGATCGCCCAACGGAGCGCTGCGTTCGATGAGGATGGTTTCTCCCCTGACGATACCCATCTCCACGAAGCGCCGGCGCAGGGCGCTGGCTCCATTGATGCGGTATATAATCGCGCGTTGGCCTGGTTGCAATAAATGAAGCTGGATGGCGGCAGGCATTTGTGGGACTCCTTATCCGCCGGACGCGGCTTTCACGATCACAAACTCAGCCAGGGCTAACCCGAGTGCTACATCCCGTCCATTTTTCCCGGCGGGGATCACGCGCAATGTAAGGGGACCTTGGAGGGGGGCGGCTTCCATGACGGTCAGCTCTTGCCCGGGCAAAATGTCCCGCTCCTGCAGGTGCTTGAGCACATCGGTTGCCGTAGCGGTAATGGCGAGCACGCGTACCGTTTCGCCGACTGGCGCCGTGCTCAACGGTATTCCATCCAGCGGGGTGAACGATCCATCTGCCGCGGGGATCGGATTGCCGCGCGGACAGGTATGCGGGTTGTCCAAAAAGACTGCCAGAGCCTCTGCCACTTCGGGAGCGGTGGCATGCTCCAGCGAGCAGGCAAATTCATAGATCTTGGCCCAGTCAATTTTTAGATGGTCGTACAGGAAACATTCCCACAATCGCTGGCTGCGCAGCACCTTGCCTGCCATTTCGTGTCCCCTTACGGTCAGCGCCACGCCTTTATAGGGAATGTGCTTGACAAAACCTTGCTCGTCCAACCGCCGCACCATCTCATTTGCCGAAACCGGTGTTACACCCAGGCGCTCTGCCAGGCGGCCAACCGCCACCATATCGTGGTTGCCCAGTTCAGCCAGTGCCTTCAAATACATCTCTGTGCTTTCGCTCATCCGCGGGAGGGTCATAAGGGTATCCTTATAATAATTGTATGGCGTACCTTATTATTTCAGATGGCGGGCATTGGCGAAATGGATAAATGTCACAACTTTTATGTGAATAAACGCCGCTTTTCCGGCATGTCGTTCCCTGGGTATCTGGTTCCCCGCCAATGCCTTCGATCAAGGGTGGAAAATATTCAACAAGGTTGTAAATGAATATAAATCGAATGTAGTTCGTGTTTAAACCGCCCTGCTGGATTGTTACCGGGATTATCGGTATACTGAGGGCGTCTTAATCGGATAGATATTATCAAGTATTGTACGGTCAAAGGAGCTGCATGATGGAAACCCCTCTTTCCGCCCGTTTACGCCACGGCACTCAGGAGTCTCACCGCCTAGCTGAAAACACACCCTTCATTCGGGATTTCTTCAAGGGCAATTTATCGCTCGCCTCCTATCGGGAGTTTTTGGTGCAGTTGTACTCCATTTATTCCGCCCTGGAAAAAAGCCAGGAGTTGCACCGGTCACACCGGATATATTCGCTTCTTTACTTCCCTGCCTTGTACCGCACCGCTGCCCTGGAGAGGGACCTAGACTTTTTCTACGGGGATGCTGCTTGGCGCGATGTCCAGCCCCTTGCGGCCACGGAAGAGTATGTCCAGCGAATTTTGATGCTTTCGCAGACCTGGGTAGAAGGTCTGGTTGCCCATCATTACACCCGTTATCTGGGCGACCTGTCTGGTGGGCAGGTGCTCAAACGTGTCGTGGCGAAGACATTCGATCTGCCCTCTGGGCAGGGGCAAGCCTTTTACGAATTCCCCCACATTGCCGATCACAAAGCATTCAAGGAAGAGTACCGCGCCCGGCTGGATGGTTTGGCCCTGGATGATAACACTGCGCAGGAGGTTGTGAATGAGGCGATCTTTGCCTTTGAATTGAACCGGCGGGTATTTTATGCCATGTTGGAGCCGGCGAATTTGACACCGCCGCAGCCTTGAATTTCAGGATAGATTTATCCTGGCGATAGGGATAATGGAGGCAGCTTGTTGCCCATCCCCACCTTCTTCACTTCCACCCAGATGGACGCAGACAGCTCATACCCAAGAAAATGATTGTGCGGCGCTATCTGCAGGCGCAGCGGACCTTGAAATGGGGCGCAGCTGATCAGGTGGAATGGAACGCCCGGGATCAGGCCCAGCTCGGCGATGTAGCGCAGTTTCTCGGGATCATGGGTGCGCACGCGGCTGACGATGCAATCGGACCCCGAGGGGACATTCACCAAAGGCTCATCTCGGACTTGTGGCATGACGCCATCTTTAGACGGGATTGGCTCACCATGTGGACAACGGGTAGGGCGGCCCGCCAGCTCAAAGACCCGGTCTTCGAGCTCGTGGTTCAACCCTTTCTCCAGTACGTCCGACAGCTCATGGGCAGATGCCCAATCGTATCCCATCACCTTCACGAGAAAGCTCTCCGTCAGGCGGTGGCGGCGCAGGGCGGGCATGGCTAGCTTTTCGCCGCTGGGGGTGAGGCGCACACCGCGATAGGGCTCATGCACCAGGTAGCCGGTTTTGCTCAGGCGTTTGACCATGGTGGCAATTGCCTGCGTCGAGGCATTCATCTCGTAGCTCAATTGCGATAGGGATACCAGTTCGTGATCTTGCTGCAATCGATAAATCTCGGCAGCGTAGCGCTGCATAGTAGGGCTGGCGGTCATTGAGGCATTCTCCAACGGGGGGAATTACGATAAACACCTATCCGGAGATTATTTTTGTGGTGTGTGCGGCGGCTACGCCGCCGCACACACCACAAATAAAATTCAATTTTCGGTTAGATAATAAGGGCATGCGTTTCTGCGAGTGGATATCGGTAAATATTAAGATAATTATCTAGATTATTGGTCCTGAAAATTATACTACCAGTTTTCCATATGTCATTGTTGCACTTATACCTGAGATAGACCTTCCGAAGCACGACATTCCTCAGTTGGACAGTATTTCGGATACAATTGGTGGATATTTTTGGGCTGGTCTAAATATCCCACGTCATCAACATTATGAAGCCTATCGATATCGCACAACTGCGCCTCCGCAACCAACGCCTGACTGGACCCGCATTCGGCACGGCAGCCGAGGTGGTCGACTGGCTGGTCGCTGTCCAGGCTCAAGATTATGCCGGGGCCAAATGGGCATTAAGCCTGCGGATGCAAGCCGCAACGGACAGCAGCCTGGACAAAGCCTTTGCGGATAGATCTATCCTGCGCACGCACGTAATGCGGCCCACCTGGCATTTTGTGACGCCGGCTGATATCCGTTGGATGCTGGCGCTCACCGCGCCGCGCGTCTATGCGGTCAGCGCTTATATGATCCGCAGGGTGGGATTGGATGCTGCCACGATAAAACGCAGCCTCGATGTGATAGCTGGTGCATTGCAAGGAGGTGTGCAGCTTACACGCGATGAGCTGCGCGACCGACTTCAAGGGTCGGGTATTGCCGTCGACAATGGAACCCGCCTGGCATATATAATGATGTGCGCCGAGCTGGAGGGACTGATTTGCAGCGGCGCCAGGCGAGGGAGGCAGTTCACGTATGCCCTCTTGGAAGAACGCGCCCCGGGAGCCAGGACCCTGCCGCGCGACCAGGCCTTGGCTGAGCTGGCCCAGCGCTACTTTTTGAGCCGCGGGCCAGCCACGGTTTACGATTTTGCGAAGTGGTCAGGGTTGGCGGTATCAGATGCCAGGCAAGGCCTGGAAAATGTCAAGACCTTGCTGCAGGAAGCTGTGGTAGATGGTCAAACGTACTGGCTGCCTGATCTTGCGCAGGAAAAAAGCGGTCATCATCCAACCGCTCACCTGCTTTCCATATATGATGAGTATATTTCGAGCTATAAAGATCGCAGCGCCATAGGGGAAGCTGAGTTCGGTCCGGCGCTGATTGCCATGGGCAACGCCCTCAGCTATATCATCGTGCTCGATGGTCAGATTGCCGGTACCTGGAGGCGCACGCTCAAGAATACCAGGGCGATCGTCGAGACCAAACTTTTCAGCCGCTTAACCGCATCCGAAAAACAGGCCGTCGCCGCGGCATTCAAACGCTATGGTGAATTTCTTGAGATGCCGGTGGTGGTTTCGTAGGATCGTTAAAACGCTTCGTATCGCTCGATCTCGAAGGTAAAGATTGTCGCTCCGCCGATTGTAACCGGGATAGGCTCTGCCGCGGAGACCGGCATGCCTTCGAGAGGGGTAGACAGGTAGATGACCCGCTGGCGGCAGCTGGTTTCTAAAGCATGCACGGCAGCGCGTTCGTGCCCATGTTCGAGACCTACCAGCAAAGTCGTATTGCGCCTGCGCAGGAAACCGCCGCTGCTGGGCAGGCGGGTGAGGCTGAAGCCCAGCTTGGTGAGGGCGCTGAAGGCATTTTCCAGATCGTCGTACTGAATGACAATTGCCATCAGCCGGTCGATGTTCCCACGGTTCGCGTCACGACTGCCAAGCAGTTCTGGCCAGCCGACACTGGCTTCTGCCAGGGCTGCGTCGACCTCGCTCACCAGGATGGCGTAATTATCGTCTGATATCACCCGATCTCGGCGAAGGGCGGTAATTGCGCTGCGTTGGGCGCGCAAGGCTTCCCGGCGAGCAGTGTCCAGCTCTTCGGCCTCCACACTGGGGTCAGAGGTCATTACCTCCTTCACAGCCTCTACCAGGCGGCGGTTGTGCTCGCTCAGATACGGAGACAGGCTCTTCCATGTATGATCAGAGAGCAGCCCCTGGCGGTATCGCCGTTCCAGGTGCTCGTAAGATGCCCGGTTGGCGACTGCACGTGCATGGCGGCGTTCATATTCGTCCTGCATCTCGCTGCGTTCTACCAGCCCCAGCCTCCGCACCAGACGCGCCATGCTAAATCCCTGCACTAACAGCGTGAACAGCACAACCCCGAAGGCCATGAACTGCAGCTGACCTGTCTCTTTCAGGGCCGATGGCAGGCTAAGGGCAAGCGCCAGCGAGATTGCACCCCGCAAGCCGCCCCAGAACAAGACGTGCTTCCATTTGTGGGGAATGTCGCCCGTCATGGCTGTGATCCCGTAAACACTGATGGCGCGGGCGATTAACACCGCCGCCACAGCCCAGACCACCAGATACCAGGCCTGGAACAGGTCGTTCAAGTCAATGCGCAGCCCGATCAGTAAAAAGATGAAGGAGTTAGCCAGGAAGGCAGCAAACTCCCAGAAGTTGATCACCACGATGCGCGTGGTGGGCGACATGCCGTGCGGGCCGATATTGCCGTTTACCAACCCGGCTGCCACCACTGCCAGCACGCCGCTGACGCCTAGCAGGTGCTCAGCAATCAGATAAGATCCATAGGCGAGTACAGCGGTCAGCGTGGTCTCGATCAGGTAATCGTCGATGCGGCTGATTACCATGGAAGCCAGCATGCCCAAACTGAAGCCGACCACCAATCCGCCTCCCGCCACGCGCAAGAAATCGCCCAGGGTGGAGGCCAGGCTGAACGTGCCAATCCCCTGCAAAGCCACTACAATCACAAGGTCGAAAATGACGATGGCGGTGCCGTCGTTCAACAGGCTCTCGCCTTCCAGGAGTATCTGCAAACGTTTTGGCACGCCCATGCTTCGGAAGAGCGCCACTACTGAAACAGGGTCGGTTGCCGAGACCAGCGCGCCGAAGACCAGTGCAGCCGATAGCGATAGGCCCGTACCCCAGGCAACAATCCCACCCACGATGAGGGTGGTCAATATTACCCCCAGCACCGCCAGCAGCAGGAGGGGTGCCAGGTTTTGGCGCAAATCACTGATATTCAGATGAAAAGCAGCTTCGAAGATCAGCGGCGGCAGCAATAAAGCCAGGATCAAGTTGGGTGAGATTTGGATCTCTACCTGACCGATGAGGGTCAATGCCAGGCCAATGATGACCAGTCCAACTGTATAAGGCAAGCCCACCCGTTTGGCGCCAATGCCCACCAGTGCTGCGACGAGTAACAGCCCAATGATGATCTCCTCGATCACCAGTATTTGTTCGTCTTCCCCCGCTTCGGCAGAGCCGGATTCCGCCGACCCGTCCTGCGACTGCGGTGACGGGGTTTCCTGGGGTGCATTTTCATCTTCCGGATGGATTGAGAACAATCCTGTATCGATCTGGACCTGTTCGCCCAAGGTAAGAGGCGTGCACGCGCTCAGCGCCAGCACGATTAATGCGTACAGCAACAGGAACGAGATAACCCGTCTGCCAGGATGTGTGTTTAATCCACTGAGGAGATCCATCGGTAAGAGATATTTTACCGCATGGTTTTCGGCCGCGCCGCAGCGCAGCTGCTGAATTCCGAGCGACCGCGATGCTAAAACGCGCTTTCATTTAGGGGGGGAGCTGTGACCAGGCCGGTCTATAAGCCGCATTCTGTCCGGCGCAGGTAGCAGGTTTACACCACGTAGGGCGTCTTCCCCGCTCTGCACCTGGGCGACCATCTCTCTGGGACGCGTGTCTCCACGCGCCTCGTGCGGCCTACCCAGGACTGCGGCATCCGCCAGGAGACGAGCAGCCTCCCCTCAGCCCGAAGGCTGAGATCGTCCCTGCTTGGCCTTGCTCCCGGAGGGGGTCGCCTGGCCGCCGGCATTGCTGCCGGCGCCGGTGGTCTCTTACACCACCTTTTCACCCTGACCCTCCAACCCCGTGGGGTATAGAGGGCGGATTGTTTCTGTGGCCCGATCCGATAGGTTGCCCCATCCCGGGGGTTGCCCGGCACCGTGCTCTTTGGAGTGCGGACTTTCCTCGACTCTGGCTTACGCCAGAACCGCGATCGCCCAACCGGCCTGGTTCAAGAAGATGATACCCTTTTTTCGATGGGGTGTCAAATACCGGAAAAGATTGATGGCTTTCTCAAAGTTCCTTGACAAATGAATAAAAACGGTCCTCTTCGGTAAAATTGGATGCGCTGACAACCAAAATACCAAGGAGGACCACATGGAGTATAGCACGCTTCAGCCTTGGC
>Ga0105095_10000582_pt1 | contig 17856 bp, 8 predicted proteins | sample PPLLak2March2015_2_FD_79180 | JGI IMG/M metagenome (GOLD analysis project Ga0105095, IMG submission 79180) | Freshwater sediment microbial communities from Prairie Pothole Lake near Jamestown, North Dakota, USA - PPLs Lake P8 Core (3) Depth... | ecosystem: Environmental > Aquatic > Freshwater >...
AAATAAGAACCAATAAGCGGTTCCCTGATATGAAAGCGATGACTGATTACATTCATGCAAAAGGCCTGAAGGCAGGCATCTACATTTCCCCGGGACCAACGACCTGCGCCGGTTATGCGGGTAGTTACCAGCATGAGGGCCAGGATATGCGGACATTTGCACGATGGGGATTCGATTTTTTGAAGTATGACTGGTGTTCATACAGCCGGATTGAAAAGGAGAGAACACGGGAAGCATGTATGAAACCCTATCAGCTGATGTGGAACGAACTTCAGAAGGTGGACAGGGATATTGTTATGAATCTTTGCCAGTACGGCATGGGCAATGTATGGGAATGGGGAGGCACTGTCGGCAATTGCTGGAGAACGACCGGCGATCTTGGGCTTGCGCCCGGATCGTCAATGCCCGGGTTCTACTATATAGGATTATCCAACGCACAGCACTGGGAATATGCCCGCCCGGGAGCATGGAATGATCCGGATTATATTCTTATCGGATGGATCCGGAATGCATTGAAGGAGGAGAAATTCGAAAAGGCTGACCTTACCCCGAATGAACAGTATGCTTATATGTCAATGTGGTCACTCATGGCCGCTCCGTTAATCTACAGCGGGGAGATGAGCCGGCTCGATCCGTTCACCCTTAATGTTCTTTGCAATCATGAGGTGATTGATATAAACCAGGACGTCCTGGGAAAGCAGGCGAAAATAATAGGTGCGACAAAAGAAGAGCTTGTTCTGGCTAAAGAATTGGAAGGCGGATCAGTTGCTGTTGGACTTTTTTCTGTATCAGGGAATGCGAATTCGGAAATTATGGATCTTGTTGATGATGAGGCTGACGGATTATCGGATGAATTAAAAAATAACATGAATGTGGTTGACAATTTTGTCTGGGATAATACACTAGTACCTAAAAAAATGAGTATCAAAGCTTCCGATATTGGAATTACCGGAAAATTCAGTGTCCGGGATGCCTGGCGGCAGAAAGATCTGGGTGAATTTGAAAATGCCTTTGAAACAGAAGTGCCGTTCCATGGGGTTAAACTTCTGATAATAAGTGCGATAAAGTGAATATGTCTTCTCCCCCGATAGGGGAAAGAAAAGGGTAGTTTCAGACACAAAAAGTGTTATTTTTGAGGTCTGAGAATAATCCTCTATGCCTAAAGAATATTTTGTATTTCTTCCATCGGTTTCCGGGAGTGTTGAGGAAGAATTGAACCAATGCCTGAACCAGATCATTAAAACCCGGGATGCGGGCTATAGACCTGTTAAGCTTAATATTTTCACTGACATGCCCGGTTTTGAAACCTTTATCTCAGTCAGGCAAAAAATACTAAGTAATGTAATCACTGCATTTGGGAACACATGCCCTGCAGTGAACATAACTGTCCAGCCACCGGAAAAGCCATGGAAAACTGCCATTGAAGCAATATTTGTGGTTGAAGATTCGCCAGGTATTACCTCGAAATTACATAATTCAATTCCTTATATCGTTCTTGAATCTGAAACAGGAAAAGAACTCTGGTCAGGTGGCGTCAGCAGTTATTCCGATCCTGCAGATACCAGACGGGCAGCCGAAAAGGCGTTTGACCTTATGGTTAATATCCTGGATAAGGAACAGATGTCCATGAACAATGTTGTAAGACAGTGGAATTATATAGGTGATATCCTGAAAGTAGACATGGGGTACCAGAACTACCAGATCTTCAATGAAGTAAGAAGCGAATATTATCAACGGTACAGAAGTAAAACGGATTTCCCGGCTGCGACTGGTGTAGGAATGAAACACGGCGGGGTGATTCTTGACTTCTGTGCGATGCAGCCAAATAAGCAGGTCTTCATAAAACCTGTTGAAAATCCAAACCAGGTCAATGCATACAGTTACGGTCAGCAGGTTTTGATGGGAGTGCCTGACAGAGGCAAAACCGGAATGCATCCTCCCCAGTTCGAACGGGGACTTCTTATTGCAAATGAACATCATTCGACACTGTATATATCCGGGACGGCATCTATTGTCGGCCAGGAAACCATTGGTACAGGAGATATAGAAAAGCAAACACTGGTAACAATCGAAAATATCAGGAAGTTATCCGATCCCGGCAGAATCAGCAATATGATTTCCAGACCGGTTCCGTACAAAGGTTTTTTTTCAATGCTAAGGGTCTATATAAAACGGCCGGGTGATTTCAGCCTGGTACGACAGATCTGCAACAAACATTTCCCGGGAATTCCTGCCGTTTTCATCGAAGCTGATATCTGCCGGACCGATCTTCTGATTGAAATAGAGGGGGAAGTAATATTGAAATAACAGATATTTTCTCATCATTTGCATATGATCTGTATCTAAAATAAACAATATGAGAAACCTGATTCTGGTATTGTCTGCCCTGGTTTTATTTGCTTCCTGCTCTGAAGATGTGTGGGAAAAGACCGGGAATGGTATCGTTATTCATCTGAAGGATCAGTCCGGTAAAGGAGCCAGGTTATTGAAGCTTATACCAGTTACCGGAAGGATAATCCAGGTAATTGCATCTCCCGTAGGGGACATTTCAGAAGATAAAAGTCTCTGTGTATTCGACAGATTGCCTGCAGAAATTGAATATGATGTCAGCGTCGGGGGTGATACACTGATCCTTTCCACATCAGAAATAAAAGCACAGGTTTCGCTGACGACTGGTCAGATCATTTTTAAAGACAAGAAGAATGCCGTCCTGCTTAAAGAAACTGCCGGAGGTGGAAAATTATTTTCACCAAATTCAGTTGAAGGAACCGACGGTTATGCAATGAGCCAGGTATTTGATTCTCCTGTGGATGAGGCATTCTACGGACTCGGACAGCACCAGTCGGATGAATTCAATTACAAGGGATTAAATGAAAGCCTCTACCAGTACAATACAAAGGTTTCAGTTCCATTTATAGTTTCGAACAAAAACTACGGTATCCTGTGGGATAATTATTCACTAACAAAATTCGGGGATAAGAGAGATTATTCCCAGATTGAGATTTTTGGATTATTCGATGATTCCGGTAAAAAAGGTGCTCTTACTGCCATTTACAGAGATTCTAATGATCCCAGTGATGTATACCTCCAAAGGAGAGAGTCAACTATTGACTATGAGAATCTTGAAACAGTTAAAAACTTACCCGGAAATGTACCTCTTGAACGATCAGAAGTAACCTGGACGGGACAGATTGAACCGGCCGAATCGGGGCTTTATCATTTCAAGCTTTACTATGCCGGGTATGTAAAACTATTTATAGATAATGAGCTTATCGTTGCTGAGCGTTGGAGAACTGCCTGGAATCCAAATACATACAAATTCACCATGAACATGGAGAAGGGACAGAAGTATTCACTCAGGCTTGAATGGAAACCTGACGGTGAAGTTTCATACATTGGTTTGAAGGTGCTAAGTCCGCGGTCACCTCAAGAACAGGGTGCACTTTCGTTATATTCTGAAATGGGTGATCAGATAGATTATTATTTCATAAGTGGAGAGAATACAGATGAAGTCATAAGCGGCTACAGGACTCTTACCGGAAAGGCGCCCATCATGCCTAAATGGGCGATGGGTTACTGGCAGAGCCGGGAAAGATACAAATCACAGGCAGAGCTTCTGGATGTGATAAAAGAATACCGCCAGCGGAATATTCCACTCGACAACATTGTGCTTGACTGGTCGTATTGGCCGGTTGAATCATGGGGTTCACATGAATTTGACCCGAAATATTTCCCTGATCCCGCAAGGATGGTTAACGAAGTCCACAAGCTTAATGCGAAAATAATGATCTCAGTCTGGCCAAAATTTTACCGTACAACAGATCATTTCAAGGAATTTGACCGTAACGGATGGATGTACCGGCAGGCAATCAATGACAGTGTTAGAGACTGGATAGGAAGAGGATACATAGGTTCTTTCTATGATGCATATAGTCCCGGTGCAAGGGAATTATTCTGGGAGCAGATAAGAGAACATCTCTATACAAAAGGCTTTGATGCCTGGTGGATGGATGCGTCAGAGCCGGATATACTTTCAAATTCAAGTATCGGATACAGGAAATTGCTATCGACACCAACTGCCCTCGGACCTTCGGCAAAATATTTCAATACATATGCTCTTGTAAATGCCATGGCAATTTATAACGGCCAGCGTTCTGTTGATCCGGACAAACGTGTATTCCTGCTGACACGATCAGGATTCGCCGGATTGCAAAGTTATTCGACTGCAACATGGAGCGGGGATATTGGAGCCCGGTGGGAAGACCTCAAGGCACAGATATCGGCAGGCCTCAATTACTCGCTTTCAGGGATACCATACTGGACGATGGATAATGGCGGATTCTGTGTTGAGAGCAGGTATGTCAGGGCAGAGGAAGGCTCGGAAGCTTTGAACGAATGGCGGGAACTCAATACCCGGTGGTTCCAGTTCGGCTCATTTTGTCCCCTTTTCCGAAGTCATGGACAGTATCCTTTCAGGGAGGTATATAACATTTCACCTGAAGGGCATCCTGCATATGAAAGCATGGTATATTATGACAGGCTTCATTACTATCTGATGCCATATACCTATTCGCTTGCCGGCCTGACCTATTTTAATGACTATACTATCATGCGTGCCATGGTAATGGATTTCGGGGGTGATAAAAATGCAGAGAATATCGGTGACCAGTATATGTTCGGGCCCTCATTGCTTGTGGCTCCGGTGTACACTTACAAAGCCACGGCCCGAAATGTTTATTTCCCGGCTTCAAACGGGTGGTACGATTTATACTCAGGGAAATACTTAACAGGAGGACGGAATCTTGAAATTGAAGCACCCTATGAACGAATGCCCTTGTTTGTCAGAGAAGGTTCGATTATACCGGTTGGTCCCGGAATACAATATACTGACGAAAAACCTGCCGATCCCCTGACATTGTTTATATATACAGGAAGAGATTGTGCATTCACACTTTATGAAGATGAAGGAGTGAATTACAATTATGAGCAGGGAGCCTGCAGTACTATAAGGTTCAGCTTTAACAATTCAACTGGCGAACTTACAATCGGTGAACGAAAAGGAGAATTTGACGGGATGCTCAAATCAAGAACTTTCAGGATTATCCGGATAACAAAGGAGAAGCCTGTTCCCTTCAACCCTGAAATCCGTCCAAATAGCTCAGTTGATTACGATGGTAAAGAAGTAATCATAACTAAATGGTAATTCTAAAATTTCAACCGCACAAGACGTTATGAATAAATCAATATTTTGCTTATTGTTAATTCTTTTTCTTGTTTCGGTTTCAAATGCTAATGACACCAGTGATAAGATAAGGCTTAACCAGACAGGATTCTATCCCGGCGCACCGAAAATTGCGGTAATAACCGGTGATGCGGAAGAGGTTTTTTATGTTGAAAACAATAAATCAGGGAGGAGAGTATTTTCCGGGAAGCTGGGAAATCCTGTAAAATCTCAGTTTTCCGAAAAAGTAACAAGAATTGCTGATTTCTCGGAACTCAGGAAAAGGGGAACCTATAAAGTAGTTGTTCCGCAAATCGGATCTTCATACACCTTTGAAATTAAGAAAAACATATTCAGAGAGTTGACTAAAGGCTTGATTAAGAATTACTATTTTCAGCGCATGTCAACACCTCTGTTGCCGGAATTTGCAGGTAAATGGAGTCGTAAAGAAGGACATCCCGATGATGAGGTACTTGTTCATTCTTCAGCAGCATCGCAGGAACGCCCGGAGGGAACGGTCATTTCGGGCTCTAAAGGCTGGTATGATGCAGGTGATTATAACAAATATATCGTTAACAGCGGAATCACAATGGGAACCCTTCTCTCCCTATATGAAGATTTCCCGGCTTTCTTCAATAAACTTGAACTCAATATTCCTGAATCGGGGAACAAAATTCCGGATCTTCTGGATGAGATCCTCTGGAATCTGAGATGGATGTTTACAATGCAGGACCCTTATGACGGAGGTGCATATCATAAACTTACCAATGCCGGGTTCGACGGGATGGTGATGCCTTCTGAATGTACAGCACCAAGGTATGTTGTACAGAAAGGGACAGGAGCGACCCTGGATCTTGCCGCTGTTATGGCGCAGGCAAGCCGTATTTTCAGGAAATTTGATAAAATGCTGCCGGGACTTGCCGATTCATGTCTGAGATCTGCTCTCATGGCCTGGGAGTGGTCAATTGACAATCCTAAAACAATTTATAACCAGAATGCCAATAACAGACAGTATAAACCCGAAATATCCACGGGAGCTTATGGCGATAATAACTTCAGCGATGAGTTCATCTGGGCGGCTTCAGAATTATATATAACCACAGAAGATGAAAGTTTTTGCAGGGAAGTGAACCTTTTCCCCGACACACTGATGCCATTGCCATCCTGGGGAAATGTCAGATTATTAGGCTATTATTCATTGGCAAGGTTTGAGACGAAACTTGGTAGTCCTGTTAAGGACATTTTTCCGGCGATAAGGGAGCAGCTTATCTCCGAAGCTGAAAAAATAATCCGCGGAGTCGGGGAGAGAGCTTACCGGACTGTCATGGGCAGGTCGGCACGGGAATTTGTATGGGGAAGCAATTCTGTGGCTGCAAACCAGGGGATACTGCTTATTCAGGTTTATCGTCTGACCAATGACAGGAAATATCTGGGGTTTGCAGTATCCAACCTTGATTATCTGCTGGGAAGAAATGCAACAGGCTATTCATTTGTCACCGGATATGGTCATAGAGTGCCAATGAATCCACACCATCGCCTCTCTGAGGCAGATGGAATAGATTACCCGATACCAGGGATGCTTGTTGGCGGGCCCAATCCCGGGAGGCAGGATGGATGCGAATACCCTTCGTTCATATCCGATGAAGCCTATGTTGATTCAGTATGTTCCTATGCTTCCAACGAAATTGCTATAAACTGGAATGCACCTGCAGCTTACCTCGCTGGCGCGCTGGAGGCGATAACTGGAGGTAAGAAACATGTTGATATACAATAATATAAGTGAATTAATAGTATTCAATTTTGTCAGGGGAATATAAATAATTATTTTAGCAATAAATAACAATTGAAAAAATGAAAAAAGTTTTATTATTAACCTTATCATTTGCAGGAGTTGCTTTAATCATATCATCCTGCAATCAATCATCAAAAAGAAAAGAAATGATCAAACAAGAGATTTACGGTACCCATAAGGGGAAGGAGGTTTACATGTTTACCCTTACGAATAAGCCCGGTAATATTGTAAAGATCACCAATTTTGGTGGCAAGATCAACTGGATTGAGGTTCCCGACAAAAATGGACAGAAAGAGAACATCACTTTTGGCTATGACACCTTTGAAGGTACCATTACGGGTGACATGTCGTATGGATCTGTGGTTGGAAGGTATGCAAACAGGATAGCCAAAGCGAAATTTACTCTCGATGGAGTAGAGTACACTCTTCCAGTTAATAATGGTCCCAACACACTGCATGGCGGCCCGGGTGGATGGCACAGCGTTGTGTGGGATGCTGAGGTACTTAAGGAAAGCGAATTTCCTGCAGTAAGGCTGACATACACAAGTCCCGATATGGAAATGGGTTTCCCCGGTTCGGTCAACGCTGAAGTAATCTATACCTGGACCGACGATAATGAGATCGTTATGGACTATAAATGCACAGCTGACAAAAAAACAGTAATCAATATAACAAACCATGCTTATTTCAACCTGCATGGAGCCGGTAACGGCAATATTCTCGAGCATGTACTGACACTCAAAGCATCTGCATTTACACCGGTCGATTCAGTTATGATACCCACGGGCGAAATCCGTCCGGTTGCAGGTACACCTTTCGATTTCACAACTCCGCATGCTATCGGTGAAAGGATAAATATGGCCTATGATCAGCTTATCCTTGGCAAAGGGTATGATCACAACTTTGTTCTGGACAACAAGGAACCAGTCGATGTTATAGTTCATGATCCTGTGAGTGGTCGTGTTCTTGAAGTAATCACTGACCAGCCCGGTATGCAACTCTACACCGGCAATTTCCTGGATGGAACCAGGATCGGTCATGGTGGAAAAGCATATACCCACAGGTCAGGATTCTGCCTTGAATCAGGTCATTATCCCGACAGTCCGAATCATCCGGAATTTCCGACAACTGTTCTCAATGCAGGTGAAACATTTACATCGCAAACTATATACAGGTTTTCTGTTAAATAATTAACAGCAGAGATTTTGTTGCCTGCCATGAATGTTTCGTTGCAGAAACATTTTCGAACTACCTCATCGGTTTACTTAACAGGTAGGTTTATTCAATGTTATTTAATCTGGCTTGATAGCTTTTCTTTTGAAATACGGACTTCTTTTTTTTACACTGCTGTTTCCTTTGCTGACATCGTTCCGGGGGGAGATCCGGTTTTCTAAAATCGATATGAAGAGCGGGCTGTCGCACAATTCAGCATTGTGCCTTATTCAGGACCATAATGGATTAATATGGATTGGTACCAGGGATGGTCTAAATAAGTTTGATGGCATTGATTATACTATTTACAAGCATAAATTCATTGATTCATTAAGTATTTCAAATAATCAGGTCAATTGTATTTACGAGACGAGTAATAATGAATTATGGATCGGGACCGCAAATGGTCTGAATAAATTTGACTCTGACCGTCAGTGTTTTACTGGTTTTCTTGCCATTGAGGATTCTACAGGTATTTCAGATAATTATATTTGGTCAATTCTTGAAGATTCTGATAAGAATATTTGGATTGGCACTACCTCAGGCATCAATATATATTCCAGTAAGTATAATAGCTTCAGGCGATTGTTTGTTAATAGTGAAATATCTGACAATTCGAATACAATAATTACTATTTTCAGGGATAGCGGAGAAAATATGTGGGTTGGGACAAGAAACGGGTTATACCGGAAATCGGGAGATGGATTTGTCAGATATTATCTTGAAAAGGAGACAGAATTAAATTCAAAACGCTTTGAAATAAGGAGTATTTGTGAATGCCAGAATGGAGAGATGTGGATTGGTACCGAAGGTTTCGGGCTCTATGTTTTTAACAGGATTGATAGTACCGGGACTAAAGTTAGCCACTTATCAACTAAGAACAGCCGGTTAAGTTCGAACAATATCCGGAAAATTATTGGAATAGATGAAAAGACTCTCTGGTTGGGGACAATGGAAGGATTGAGCATCTTTGACAAGAGTACCTCAACTCTTGAGAATATAATTTATTCCGATGAAAATCCGGAAGGTATCAGCAATAATTCAGTACGTGATATTATTAAAGATAACCAGGGTGGAATATGGATTGCAACTTATGCAGGAGGAATAAACTATTATCATCCTAAAAAAGTTTTGTTTACACTTAGCTCGGACTTTGTTGATCCGGGGAGTACAAATAAAATAAAAATTGTTTCGGCTTTTCTGGAAGAAAGCGGGGGCAACCTCTGGATTGGAACAGAAGGCGGTGGATTGCATTATTATGACCAAAAAAATGACAGTTACCTCCATTATATGCAGTCAAATGGCAACTCTATTACAGGAAACAATATCAAATCACTTGCTAAAGACAGCAGGGGAAACCTGTGGATAGGTACTTTCAGCGGGTTGAGTTGCCTGAATATTAAAACACAGCGTTTTACTAATTATTATAACAAAAAAGGTCATACGAATACGTTAAACAACGACCAGGTACATGCAATATATGTCGAGAATGACAGGAAGATTTGGATTGGGACAAATGGTGGAGGACTTCAGATTCTGGATCCGGTGACTGATAATTTTCTTACCATTCCCGGAATAATAAGGGAGAACATCAACGACATTTTTGTCGATAAATTCAACCAGCTTTGGATTGGGACTCAGGACGGAATCCGGTGTATTGATAAAGTTACACTAAAAGAGATAGATATCTCCTCATTATTAGGAGAATATAAAAATTCGATCATCTATGTAAACTTTATTACCGAAGATTCATCAGGAAATATCTGGATCGGCACACAGGGATACGGATTGTATCTGAAACAAGGCAGTAGTCTTTATTGGTTCAATACAAGTAACGGGTTGAACGATAATACCATAAATGCCATCTTAGAAGGCGAAAAGGGGCAATTGTGGATTACAACTAACAAAGGTCTTTCAATGGCGACATTGTTGGATGATGATTCGGGCAGAAAATATCTGAAATTGATAACTTACACAACCAGTAACGGTTTACAGGGTTCACAGTTTTACCCGCGAAGTGCTATTAAAAGTAGGACCGGTGAATTGCTTTTCGGTGGTGTCAACGGATACAACCAGTTTTTCCCCTGGCGGGTAAGTGATACTATTTTCTTTCCACAAGTAATTTTGTCTGACCTTAGTATAAAATTCAAAATAAGTAAACCAGGTGATATTAATTCACCAATTCAAAAGTCTTTAAATGAGACTTCGCATCTGTTTCTTGACTATGATCAACGCGACTTTACGATATCTTTTCTGAGCTTGAATTACATATCTCCTGAAAATACTTTTTACAGGTATATGGTCCAGGGCCTTGATAAAGGATGGATTGATCTGGGGACTCAGCGTATTATAAATTTTACATATTTCCCTTCCGGAACTTACGACCTCAGATTAAAAGCGACTACGAATCCTGAAAAATGGGGCGATACTTTCAAAAGTCTGCAGGTAACTATCCTGCCTCCCTGGTGGAAAACAGGCTGGGCATTAGCAATTTATTCAATATTTTTAGGTTTATTGTTATTTGCTTTTTTCTGGTATTCCCAGAGATGGGCTAAACTTAAAAATGACCTTGAAATGGAGCACTTTAAACTGGAAAAGGAAAAGGAGCTCCACCAGGAAAAACTGAAATTTTTCACTGATGTTTCACACGAACTTCGGACTCCTCTGACATTGATATTAACCCCACTTGAGAAAATAAGTATGCAACCGGGTATTTCAAACAGGATCAGGAATCAGTTTTTAAACATTCAGAGGAATGGGTTCAGGATGATGCAATTGATCAAACAGATACTCGACTTACGCAAGCTGGAAACAGGACATGAAACAATCCGGGTGGCAGAAGGAAATATAGCAAGGTTTTTAAAAGAAATCAGTCTCGGATTCAGGGAGATTGCTAAATCAAAGGAAACTTCATTTGAGTTTGTATGCGAATACGACAATTTACCACTCTGGTATGAACGCGAAAAAATGGAGGTTATTTTATATAACCTGCTTTCAAATGCCTTCAAGAATACTCCGAAAGGGGGGAAAGTTAAACTTCAGCTGGAGGTTGTTGATCGTGAAGCCTGCAGGTTTATTTCAAAAAATGACAGGATTTCCAACATGTATGCCAGAATAATTGTTGTTGATAATGGGAAAGGTATCAAGGCTGAAAACCTGGATACTATTTTTAACAGGTTTTACACGGTGAAAACGGAAACAAATAATCTAAAGGCTGGCACAGGTATTGGTCTGGAATTAACAAAACGCCTGGTCGAGTTGCATCATGGGGTAATTACGGTTGAAAGCCGGGTACCAGTTTTCGACACTGAAGGTGAAACAAAATTTACGGTCTGGTTCCCGTTGGGGAAAGATCATTTTAGATACAATGAAATAGCAACTGATTTTAGAAACAGTGAAGACCCGAGTTTATATACATGGGAGCTTCAGGAACGTGAATTTGATTACGATGAATTTGACAGTGAAACGGCTATCAGTAATTCTGATAATAGGGAAGAAAAGCCACAATTATTAATTGTTGAAGACAATAGCGAAGTAAGGAGTTTTATTAAAACCCTGTTTGTTCCTGATTATTCTGTGGAAGAGGCAGATAATGGAGAAACGGGTCTGGAAGTCGCATTGAGGACGATCCCTGATCTTATTATCAGTGATATTATGATGCCGTTAATGGATGGCATTGAGTTTTGTCGCAGAGTTAAAACTGATTTAAGGACAAGTCACATACCTGTAATCCTTTTAACCGCCAGGACAGCCATTACTTTCAGATATGAGGGATTGGAAACGGGTGCTGATGAATATATAACGAAGCCATTCAGTGCAAAATATTTACTTTTAAAGGTAAGGAACCTTATTAAACAGCGTGATATATTAAGAAGCCATTTTAGGATTGAATCCTTATGCGATCCTGGTCCTGTTACCCTGATTTCATTTGATGAGAAATTGTTAAAAAAGTCAGTCGATTATATTACTGAGAATATCTCCGATCCATCAGTCAATGTAAATAAACTAAGCAAACATGTCGGTTTGAGCCGGGTTCATTTTTACAGGAAAATAAAAGCTCTGACCAATATGACAGCAGTCGAATTTATTCGCAGTGTTAAATTAAAAAGAGCCGCTCATCTTTTAAGTCAGCATAAACTAACAATTAAAGAGGTCAGAACCCTGTCCGGATTTGAAGGTGCCGATCATTTTCGTGATGCCTTTAAAATCCAATATGGTGTTCTGCCTTCCGACTACACTTCTGAAAACCCTAAACTCGACAGTTAAGATATTGATTCGATTGCTGATACTTCGGTTCATAAATGTATCATGTTACCATTTGAATAGTTACACTTTATATTTATTAATGTAACATTTACCCTGTCTTGCTGTAACATATTTCTGTCCTTTAAAGACGATTCATTATTTAAATTTGTTCATCTGTTAACCAATCCGTTTCAAAAACTCATGAGCAAATTATTAAAAAAACGACTGATAATTTCAATGATTTCGCTGGCAGCCATAATTGCAATATTCTATCTTCTTTTGATTTATCTTGTATTATAAGTTATTAAAATATTAATAATATAACAAGTATGAATTTAAATTCTAAACCCTATGAAAATCACACACAGTACAAAAAAAATGTGTATTCTTTTATTCCTGTTGCTTTCAGGAATTAATTGTTTAGCTCAGCAGAAAACTGTAACGGGTACCGTGAAAGACGCAGACGGTATTGTTTTGCCCGGGGTAAATATAGTTTTGAAAGGGACTAACATCGGCGCATCAACCGATGAAGATGGTAATTATTCGATCGTGATAACCGGCGAAAATCCTGTTCTGGTCTTCTCCTTTATCGGGATGGAAAACCAGGAGATCAGGGTCACCGGCAGTTCAACAATTAATGTGACCCTCAGAGCCGGAAGTATTACCATGGATGAAGTTGTGGTTGTAGGTTATGGTACTCAGAAGAAAAGGGACATAACCGGAACCGTGGCTTCATTGAATGAGGACAGGCTTGAAGTGGTTCCTAATTTAACCATATCCCAGGCAATTCAGGGGGCAATTCCAGGTGTTATGATGAACACCAGCACTGCGGGGTCTTCACCCGACGAGGTTATAATGATCAGGGGACGTAATTCCATCACGGCAGGAAATAGTCCTTTAATTGTTGTCGATGGGGTTCCTTATGGAGGGAATTTACGCGACATTAATCCGGTTGATGTTAAGTCCATAGAGGTTCTAAAAGATGCTTCTGCTTCTGCAATTTATGGTTCCCGTGGTTCGAACGGTGTTATACTGGTTACAACAAAACTGGGGAAGATTGGAAAACCCATCATATCATATGACGGATACTACAGTATACAAAGTTTCGTTAAAATCCCAAATACAATGACTGGTCCCCAATTTTATGAGTTTAAGAATACCCGGGAACCTGGTTCTATATCTGCCTCGGAGCAAGCTGTATACGACGCCGGTACATGGATTGACTGGTACGATCTTGCCTTACGCAAAGGTCATAGCACACAACATAACATTTCTGCGTCAGGAGGTTTCCAGAATACCAGTTACTATTTTTCAGGTGGTTTAACAGATGTGCAAGGTCTGGCTAAGGGTGACGACTATCAGCGTGTGTCGATAAGATTCAATCTGGACACCAAAATAGCAGAATGGTTTACTATTGGAACACGGACACAGCTGACTTACGATGACAGAAGCGGACTGAATGTTGCCTGGGACGGAGGTTCTGGCTATGATGGGGTTTTCTGGATGAACCCGCTGACCACTGCTTATGATGAAAATGGCGACCTGACAATTAATCCCTGGCCGGAACAAACCCAGATTGGTAACCCCTTACAACGTCTCCTTGCAGATAATATCGATAAGTCTTACCAGGTTGTGACAAATAACTATGCCATCCTCGATTTCCCTTTTGTAAAAGGATTACAATACCGGATAAATACAGGAGTCAGGATGAGGTTTACCAACACCGGGACCTATTGGGGAAGGAACACTTTAGTTGGACTGAGTGTTCGTGGTGAATCAAGCACAAACAGAGGCCAGTCCGAAAATTATACAATTGAAAACATCCTGAATTATAATCGCGAATTCGGAAAACACAATCTATTCTTTACCGGTGTTTATTCTTTCGAGAACTATGTAAGTTCAGACAATAGCCTTGATGCTACAGGTTTTCCGAATGATTTCCTTACCTGGTATTCAGCCGGACAGGCTGAGGTGCGTAATCCTGATTACGGGTATAGTTCAAACACATTGATTTCTCAAATGCTCAGGTTGAACTATTCGTATAATAGCCGTTATCTGTTGACCCTCACGGTACGCCGCGATGGCTATTCCGGGTTCGGAGCGGAAACGAAATGGGGGATTTTCCCGTCGGTGGCACTGGGGTGGAATGTTGCTAATGAGGATTTCTTTGATGGCCTGTTTTCAAATCAGGACCTTATCAGCACGCTTAAACTGAGGGCTTCCTATGGGTTAAACGGAAATCAGGCTATCGGGGCTTACAGTACCATAGCACGCATGTCGGAGCAAAATTATATTGATGGGATCAATACTATGCCCGGCTATATACCAAGTACTTTAGGGATGGACAATTTAGGCTGGGAATCATCGAAAACAATGAATGTAGGATTGGATTACGGACTACTGTCAGGAAGATTTTCCGGAGATTTAAACTTCTATGTCACAAATACTTTCGACCTCCTGCTTGAACGTACTATCTCCTCCGTTCATGGGATGACAGATATAACGCAAAATATTGGAGAAACAAAAAATGTCGGCTTCGAGGCATCAATTGTTTCCAGGAACATAGTTAAAGGTAATTTTTCCTGGACTACCTCCGCTAACTTTAGCACTAACAAAAATGAAATTGTTTCATTGTATGGAATAATGGAGGATGTTCTGGATGAAAACGGTAATGTCATTGGGCAGAGGGAAATCGACGATGTCGGTAGCGGATGGTTTATTGGGCATCCAATAAGGGTAAACTATAACTATGTCTGGGATGGTATCTGGCAATTGGGAGAAGAAGACCAGGCTGCTGTTTATTATAAATACCCGGGAGGAAGTAAGGTTGTCGACCAAAATAACGACAATGTGATCGACCCGGATCACGACAGGGTAATTCAGGGCCAACGTGACCCTAAAGTTATCTGGGGAATGGACAATACATTTAGGTATAATGGTTTTACTTTTTCATTCTTTATGTATGGGATAAGTGGAATTACCACAACTAATCCTTTGGAATCCGATAATGTATTTGGAGGTGTATACCGGAACACAACATTGAAGAACTGGTGGACTGTTAACAATCCAACAAACGACTGGATTATTAATGATCTGAATGGGGGTTCCAATGGAGGGATAAATGCACCTAAATACTATTCAAAAAATTTTGCGCGTGTAAAAGATATTACCTTCTCCTATGATTTCTCAAGTATCCTGAAATCAGCAGGTTTTAGCAAGCTGGAATTTTATATGACAGGAAGGAACCTCATTACCATTACCAAATGGCCCGGACTTGATCCTGAGTTGGATGCACAACTGGCCCTCCCTCTGCAGAAAGAATTTGTGTTTGGGATAAACGCTTCATTCTAAATGATTGATAATCACAAAAATATGAATATTATGAAAAAAATATTAAACTATATGGCCGTAATGCTAACTGTAGTTTTTTTATATACAGGTTGCTCGGAGAATTACCTTAAAGAAGAACCCCCCCAGATCATTACTACAGTAACACTCTATACAACCTATAATGGGTTCCAATCCGGGATAAATGGATTGTATTCTCTTGTTCGTCAAGACTATGAAGGGAGAAGTAGCTCCAATTATTTGAGAATGGAGATGTGGATGGACGGGAATGATAATATGACGTCTAACCACCGGGATGGTTTTGCAAGGGTTGCAGAAAGCTGGCCAAACAATAACTCCACGTATATTGAGATATACGACAATTTTCATTGGCTCTATCGTATTATCAATTCTGCCAATACAATAATTATTCATGCCGAAGATGAAGAAGTCGATTGGAGTGGTGGGAATGGAAGTCGTGATGAAAACAAAAACATGGTAATAGCGCACGCCAAAGTCCTCAGAGCGTGGGCATACAGATATCTTACTTATGGCTGGGGGGATGTACCGTTAAACCTTAATGAAGCATTGGGTTCAGAAGTTAAAACAGACTGGGTCCGTACACCGGTAAGAGAAGTAAGGGACCAAATAATTGAGGATCTTTTATTTGCTGAACAATATATAGGTGTTGAGCCTGAATTTCAGGGAAGGATTACCAAAGGTGCCATTCAAACCTATCTGGCAGAGATGCACCTGCTGCAGGACAATCCTGCAGAAGCATTGGTATGGGCAGACAAATGTATTAATACATCGGCTTATAAATTGATTACTGCCCGTTATGGTGTACGGAGCAGTCAGCCCGGGGTTCCATTTATGGATATGTTTTATGATGGTAATTCGAACAGAAGTGAAGGTAACACTGAAGCATTGTGGGTATTCCCGTTTGAATTTGAGATTACCGGAGGAAGTGGGGCTATTTTACGCCGCTGGCATGTCACCAGGTATGAAACAGCCAGGTTTGCCGGTAAAGCAAATGTATTGAAAAAAACAGTCGAAAGAGGGGGCAGGGGCCTGGCCCGAATGTCGTTGACGAAATGGGCTATCGACAACTACGAGGAGGGAGACGACAGAGCATCCAATTATGCTATAAGGAAATTCTTTATTCTTAAAACCGATGAAGAGAATGGTGGAGCTGGTGCCGATGTTCTGCCCACTGGCTATGCCTATGGTGATACGGTTTGGATGGATTGGGCGCAGGATATTTCATTTAACTCCCGGAACAGGACCAACTGGCCCTACTCAAGAAAATGGGATTATGCTTATAGTTCATTCGTGGACGATGTATTCCAATATAATGATTTGATATATCTGAGGTTGGCTGAGACGTACCTTTTAAAAGCTGAGGCACAGCTGGCCCTGGATGACAGGATCGGAGCGGCTGTAACTCTTAATATAATCAGGGTCCGGTCAAATGCGAGTCCGATAACTGAGGCCGATGTTGACATTGATTTTATTCTTGATGAACGCTCGCGGGAGCTGCTCTGTGAAGAACAACGAAGATGCACACTCTTAAGGACCGGAAAATGGCTGGAAAGGGTCAGGGCATACAATCATAACGGAGGTGAAACTGCCAGGGATATCGATACCCTCTTTGCAATTCCACAAGATGTGATCGATGCTAACCTCACATTAAAGATGGAAAATAACCCGGGCTTTTGATTAAGATTAATTTATTAAAAAATTTAATTTTCCAGGAATTCAGAGTCTCAGCAAAATGAGGCTCTGAATTATCCGGCTTACATGTATTTACAACCGGTAACAATGGGTACTTTTAGACATTCATTAGGTATCCGGTATGCCAGGGAGATATTAAAACTAACACAATTCTGAATCTAAAGTTATGAAATTCAATCAATTCTTTTTAAGTTTCCTTTTCCCTGTCAGTCTGTTTTTTGGATGTACGCTGTCCGGTAATTCTACTGCCAGGGAATATAATGAAATAAAATTCTTTGTGAAAACGACTTCTGATTTTCTTTTTATTGATATTATCGAAACAGAG
>Ga0105095_10000587_pt1 | contig 17819 bp, 13 predicted proteins | sample PPLLak2March2015_2_FD_79180 | JGI IMG/M metagenome (GOLD analysis project Ga0105095, IMG submission 79180) | Freshwater sediment microbial communities from Prairie Pothole Lake near Jamestown, North Dakota, USA - PPLs Lake P8 Core (3) Depth... | ecosystem: Environmental > Aquatic > Freshwater >...
AAGGAATTCTACAGTTCCGGCAATAATTTCAGAGATGACTTCTCCAGGGATTTTCAGCTTATTTCTGCCAATAGTTGAAGAAACCAGAAAGTTTTCAGTTGCACCTGCACATATCAGGTCATCAGTATTCATGACCAGTGCATCACGGGCAATTCCGCGCCAGACAGACATATCTCCCGTTTCCTTCCAGTAGACATATGCAAGAGAGGATTTTGTTCCAGCCCCATCGGCATGCATAATCAGGCAATGTTCTTCACTACCTGAAAAGATATCAGGGATTATTATGCAGAATGCATCAGGATATAAGCCTTTGTCAAGTTGCACAATAGCTTTATGTACATCTTCCTTGAAAGCGGAGACACCACGCTGGTTATATCTGTATTCCGGTTTCACTCCTGCGGTGCGATATAATCGGTCCGCAACACTCTGAATTCAGTCCGGCGGTTAAACTGATGGGCAATTTCCTGTTGTTCCACATTCGGCAGGGAATTTATGTATGTTTCAGTAAGCACAGTACCCGCTCTTAGGAATGGATACTGTTCATTCATACGCTTTGTAACCTGTTTGGGCTGTGATTCACCGTAACCTTTTGCTGACAGTCTTACCGGGTCAATCCCTTTTTGAATAAGGTAGTCAACGACTGATTGAGCACGTTTTTGAGAGAGTTCGATATTATCCGCATCAGATCCCCTGGAATCAGTATGCGACATAAGTTCAATTGTAACTGATGGATTATCATTAAGTGTTTCTATCAGCTGGTCAAGCGACACCATTGCTTCCGGGCGGAGTTCCCATCTGGCAAAGTCATAAAAAACACTGCTGTTTGAAAGTTCGATTGTTCCTGCAATATTAGAAAGGTAAATGACCACATTGATATCCGTACTCTTGTCAAGTCCTTTTGTGGTCTCTCTTTCTTTTCCATTCAGATAACCTGTTTTTGCAGCAACAAATACATAATCAGTGTTTGGTTTTAAAGAGAACCTGAATATTCCTTCCTCATCACTGGTTGCTTCAAGGGTAATTCCATCGCTTCCTATTGATTTGATTGAAGCCCCTGTCAGGATCACATCTGTCTTATCATCTCTGACTTCACCTAAAACATTAAATTTCAGAGGCGGTAATACGAAAGAATAAATATCATCATTGGCCCGTCCTTTCCTGGAAGAACTAAAAAATCCACGTTCCATTTCCTTTTCAAAGACTATCCCGAAATCGTCGGCTGATGAATTGACCGGATATTTCATATTTTCCACTTTCCAGGAACCATCTTCATTCTCCCTGGCTATATAAATATCAAGTCCGCCAAGGCCGATCCTTCCATTTGAAGAAAAGTAGAGTGTGCCATCAGGATGCAGGTATGGGAACATTTCATCATCCACCGTGTTGATTTCAGGTCCCATGTTTTCAGGTTTGCTCCATTCATCACCCTCATTTGACCTGGTGACTTTCCATATATCCTTGCTACCAATTCCACCTGCCATATCTGAAACAAAATAAAGAGTGAGCTCATCTGAAGATACAGCCGGGTGGGCAACTACGATGCTATCCTCAATAATTTTCAATGCCTCCGCTTTTGACCAGGTCTCTCCCTGGGAAGTTGCGGTATAGATCTGACAACCGAAATTCTTGTTTTTGTTTAATATACAACGGGTGAAATACATCCTTGAATAATCCTGGTTCAGTACCGGTGTCCCGTCTTCAAATTCAGAATTGATATTTTCATCCAGAGGAACAGGTACGCTCCATTTCCCTTTCCTATCCATCCTTGACTGAAAAATATCGGAGAAATTTTCGGCTGTAGCTCCGTGAAGATCATTACCAACAGCTTCTTCCCTGGAGGAAGTAAAATATATAAGCTGATAGTCATCAGATCCGAAAAACGGACTGAAATCTTTCTCCTTTGAATTGAAGAACTTCACGCTTTCAACATTATAAGGAGTCGGATTGTTCATCCACTCAATTGCAAGCTCACAGCTCTGTATGCCATCCTGTCCCCTCGGATCATCAGGAACAAGTTCCTTATATTTTTTGTATTGTTCAAGGGCATCATCATAATCTTCATTCATCCGCAGTGCATCAGCATACCTCAGGTAAATGACCGGATTCGGGTACTCTTTCTGAATTGCCTGCTTGTATCTTATTTCAGCTTTATCCGGAGCATTAGTTATCCTGTAACATTCAGCTATAAGGAAAATAATCTCATTCTTAACATCCTTATCCTGGACTTTATTATAGGCATCCTTAAACAGATCAGCTGCAATGGCATATTCTCCGGCATCATATGCAGCTCTGGCCTTGATTGTCTTGTCCTTTTTCTGTGCTGATACTCCTGCCGGATTCAGGAGAATACTCAGTATAATCAGTATTAATACCTTATATTTCATATTTCTGGGATTTTCAGATGCAAAAATAATGATTTTACCATTACTTCGTGAAAAGAAGTTCCCTGTATTTAGGCAGCGGCCAGATCTCGTTATCCACAATGAGTTCGAGTTTGTCGATATGATACCGGATATCATCAAGATATGGAAAGATGTTCTTACTGTACATTTGCGCTTTCTTTTCGATATCCTCAATCTTGTTGGCCTTTTTTCTTTCCTCCACCATATTATACACCTTCTTATCAATGCTTGCAATTTGATTAGATATCTCCCTGACCATTTCTATCCTGCTTGAGGCCATCTTTTTGAACTCTTCTGCACTGAGAACTTCTTTCAGGTTCTTAATATTTTCTAATAACTCACTCTGGTAACGGATAGCTGTCGGGATGATATGGTTAATTGCTATATCTCCAAGCACCCTGGCTTCTATCTGGACTTTTTTAGTAAATGTTTCCAGCTTAACTTCAGTTCTGGCCTCAAGTTCCCTTTTATCAAGAACTCCGGTATCTGAGAATAATTTTTCAGATTCCTTCGATAAATAGTAGGAAAGTGACTCGGGAACACTTGTTACATTTTTGAGGCCTCTGCGTTCAGCTTCCTTCAGCCATTCTTCGCTATAGTTATTTCCTTCGAAGCGTACTGGTTTTGAATGTATTATATATTTTCTTAGTACCTGGAAAATAGCTTCATCCTTTTTTATTTTTTTCTTCATCAGGTCGGATACATCTTTTTTGAACTGTACAAGTTGATTGGCAACTGCCGCATTAAGTGCAATCAGGGGACCTGCTACGTTTGCTGAGGCACCAACCGCCCTGAATTCAAACCGGTTCCCTGTAAAAGCAAAAGGGGAGGTCCGGTTGCGGTCGGTATTGTCTAAAAGTATTCTTGGGATTTTACCGATATTAATCTTAAACTCAGTTTTCTGGGCCGGTGTCATTTTCCGGCTGGTTACATTATTCTCAATCATTTCAAGCATTTCAGATATTGCCTCTCCAAGGAAAACAGAGATAATTGCAGGCGGTGCCTCATTTGCTCCCAGCCTGTATGCATTTCCGATCGATGCAATGCTTGCTCTCAGCAAGCCTGCATGGTCATAAACAGCTTTTATTGTATTGACCAGGAAACTCAGAAACATAAGATTTGTCCTTGGAGTTCTCCCCGGGGCCAGCAGATTAATTCCGGTGTTGGTGGCAAGGGACCAGTTGCTGTGTTTTCCTGAACCATTGATACCTTTAAATGGCTTTTCATGGAAAATAACCCTGAAATTATGCTTGTGGGCCATCCTCTTCATAACATCCATTACCAGAAGATTATGATCAACGGCAAGATTTGCCTCCTCAAATATTGGCGCACACTCGAACTGGTTTGGAGCCACTTCGTTATGTCTTGTTTTTATCGGGATCCCAAGCTTGTATGCTTCAATTTCAAAATCCCTCATAAAATTTGAAATTCTTTCAGGTATTGAACCAAAGTAGTGGTCTTCCAGCTGTTGATCGCGGGCTGCGGCATGTCCCATAAGAGTGCGGTTGGTCAGTGCAAGGTCAGGCCTGGCATTATAAAGAGCGGTATCTACCAGAAAGTATTCCTGCTCCCAGCCAAGAGTTGAGATCACATGGGAAATCCTGCGGTCAAAAAACATGCAGACATTAGTCGCAGCTTTATCCAGGGACTGTAAAGATCTTAGCAATGGGGTTTTATAGTCAAGTGCTTCACCTGTGTATGAGACAAAAATGGTTGGGATACTTAATGTATTGCCAACGATAAATGCAGGTGAAGTTGGATCCCAGGCAGTATAGCCCCTTGCTTCAAAAGTGTTACGTAATCCTCCGCTGGGGAAACTTGATGCATCCGGTTCCTGCTGGACAAGCTTGCTGCCGGAAAAACTTTCAATAACTCCGCTATTGCCCGAAATATCAATAAATGCATCATGCTTCTCAGCAGTGGAGTCTGTAAGGGGATGAAACCAGTGTGTATAATGAGTAACACCTCTTTCTATTGCCCATGCTCTCATGCCTGTAGCTACCTCATCCGCCATTTTCCTGTCAATCCTGGTGCCTTTCTGGATGGCTAATTCAACACTTCTGAAAGCTTCGCTTGTCAGGTATTTCTGCATCTTCGCAAGATCAAATACATTAGTGCCGAAATAGTCTGAAATTTTATTTGAAGGATAGTTCACAGGGACTGGTTCCCTTTTTAATACTTCCTTTAATGCCTGGAATCTTAATATTGCCATTTTGTTTTATGTATTAGTTAAATGAAAGTATAAAAATATACTTTTTTTAAAGTGAAGCCCTTAATTTTAGATTATTTTTTATAAAATATATATATTTATTGATAAATATATAACAATTTCAAGTGTAATCTAAAAAATTTTATATTTTCTTTGAGACCAGAAAAGATTTCAGCAATTGGATAAATTAACCTGGAAAAGTTGAACTGCAGATGGCAAAATAAATTTCTAATGCTTAATTAGTGCATATTATATTTTGAGACATTTGAGGCATTTAAGACATTTGAGACACTTCTTTATCCACCAGGTATAGCTTCTCAGTAAACTCCTTACCATATTTCCTGTTCAGGGCCTCTTCAACAAATTTATATATTGGGATATTGAGTTCATTGCCATATTTATGTGCACATTCACACAGATGCCAGTGATGGTAATTGACCGCTTCAAAATTGTGGTATTTGTTTATTCTAATTGGATATAAGTGACAGGAAATGGGTTTGCGGAATTCAATGGCACCTGCCTCATAAGCCTTTTCTATTCCACACCTGGCAATATCATCCTCAAAGACCGCATAGGCGCATTCCATGTGTCCGATAAGCGGTGTAACTTTATCTCCGTCCAAATCTATGACTGACGTGCCCTGCTCTTCAATAGCTGTTATTCCCTCCGGCCTTAAATATTTCTTTAATTCTGGTAATATCCTGTACAGGAGCAGAACCTCATCATCATCAAGAGGGGCTCCCGATTCGCCCTGGACACAGCAATTCCCTTTACATATTCTGGTATCACAGCAGAATTTTTCTTTGATGATATCCAGGCTTACAACTTTGTTTTCAATTTCAAACATTGTTTTTATATTTTCCATAAACGAAATTTCTTTGTATTTTAAAAGAATATTTAAATCCTGTTATATGAAACCTAAAAAACTAATATCTATTTTTATAGTAATTGCTCTTCTGACTGTACCGGGTTGCAAAAGTAAAAATAAAATATCTGAGACCAGGAATCCTATGAGGGAAAGTGCAACTATTAAGGATATATCTGATGCTAATAATGAATTTGCTTTCTCTCTTTATAAAAAGCTGGGAGATGAAGAGAAAAATATAGTTTTCTCACCTTATAGTATAACATCTGCCCTTGCCGTCACTTATGCCGGGGCAAAAGGAAAAACTGCGGGAGAGATGGCTGAAGTGCTGTGGTTTCCTGAGGATCAGGCATCATTTCATTCCGGCTATAAAGCCTTTACAGACAGCATCCAATTAACAGGTGTAGAAAAAGGCACCGAACTCAAAATCGCAAATGCTCTGTGGGTACAGGAAGATTATAAATTAAGACAGGATTTCCTTGATCTGGCCGAATCATGCTATAAGGCTAAAGCAGAGAATGTTAATTTCAGGTTGCCCGAAGAACTTGAAAAAACACGTCAGAAGATTAATAAGTGGGTCGAAGATATCACCAATTATAAAATTCGGGATCTGATTCCACAGGGTGTTCTGCAAGAAATGACAAGGCTTGTAATTACAAATGCAATATGGTTTAATGGGAACTGGGTAAAACCGTTTGATATAAAAAGTACGTCCTCTTCAATCTTCAACGTCAATTCATCAAAAAGTGTAACTACTGACTTTATGCATAAGAAGTCAGATGCAGGTTACTATGAAGATGACGAGGTACAGGCGCTTGAACTTCCATACAAGGGAGAGAAGAAGTCAATGGTAATTATACTTCCAAAAGAAACTGACGGATGGAAGCTGGTTGGCAGGATCATCACTCCTGACCGTCTGAGAATAATATCCCGGGGAATTGAAGTTAAGGAAGTTGAAATGGCCATACCAAAATTCACTTATGAAAGCCAGTTTAATCTTAAGGAGACTCTTGTTTTACTGGGAATGAAAGAGGCTTTTTCAGATTATGCTGATTTCTCGGGAATGACAGAAGCTAATGACCTGAAGATAGATGAAGTTATCCATAAAGCTTTTATTGAGGTAAATGAATCAGGAACCGAAGCGGCTGCGGCTACTGCAGTTATTATGGTACTGAAGAGCGCTCTCGAGGAACAATCAATACGGTTTATTGCAAACCATCCATTTATATATTTTATAATAGATAAACCTTCAGGAGGGATAATTTTTATGGGCAGATTTGTTAGTCCCTCATAGTTGAAACACAGATTTAATGAGGTATACTACCGGTGACATAAAGTCGGATCCCCGATTTGTTTTTCTTGACGAAATCCATTATGACGATATTGTCGAATTTGCCGGGAAATATATCCGTAAAAGAACCCGCAGCATGACCTTTTATTTCGTCTGCCTGTTAGGAATGCTGTTACTCATAATTGGTGCCTTGATCTTCGGTATGGTTTATCACGACAGGGAATTTGGCGGTATTTTAAAACAATACCTTTATGGTCTCATAATTTCTTTTTCTGTCATAATACCGATTCATGAAATGATTCACGGTTTAATATATTTTATCCTGGGAGCGAGGAAAATCCGTTTTGGTGCAGAATTCAAACAATTTGCATTTTATGCTGTCGCTGATAATTTTGTTACAAACAAACAAGGATTTTATTTACTGGCTATCGGTCCGTTTCTGACAATTTCAATGCTGAGTCTTGCCGGATTTTTATTTGTACCTGGCATTGCCAGTTACACCTATATTTCAATCATTTTTTTTCATGCTTCTATGTGTGTTGGTGATTTCGCGCTTATGAGCTATTACGACACAAACAGGGATAAGGAAATTTATTCTTTTGATGATGTAAAAAAAAGGGTTTCATATTTTTATTACAGGAAAGAATGAATAGTCGGACCTTTTTGTTATAATTGAAACAAGTTTATAGATATCAATATCCCGCATGAGCAGCAATTTCTTAAGAATTATAAGGAATTACCCTCGTACTTTCTGGGCCGCTAATGTGCTTGAATTATTTGAACGTTGGGCATACTATGGAATTTTTAACCTGCTTGCACTATACCTTACCGGTTCTCAGGAGACTGGTGCCCTAGGTTTCAGTCAGGTCGAAAAAGGCCTCATTATGGGTATTGTCAATGCGATTCTCTATTTCCTTCCGATTGTAACTGGTTCCATAGCAGATAAATACGGTTATAAAAAGGTACTTGTGGCAGCATTTATAATTCTCTCTAGCGGATATTTTCTGATGGGTCTGGTTACCTCATTTGCAGCCATTTTCATTACTTTCTTCTATGTAGCTATCGGAGCTGCCCTGTTCAAGCCTATAATTTCTGCAACTATCTCGAAAACAACAGATGAAAATTCTTCCTCAATCGGTTTTGGGATATTTTACATGGTTGTAAATATCGGGGCTATGATAGGTCCATATCTGGCTTCCGAACTTAGGGAATTAAAATGGCAATATATTTTCATGATGTCATCCGGCATCATATTAATTAATCTGATCATCCTGCTACTTTTCTATAGAGAAACTGATAAAAAAGAGTCAACCGAGCCTCTCAGAAAATCTTTCAGGCAGATTTTCAGGAATATTTATGTTGCTCTGCAGGACAGAAAATTCCTATTATTCCTGATCATAATCATAGGGGGCTGGACAGTTTACTGGCAATACTTCTACAGTCTTCCGGTTTTCATTGAACAGTGGACATCAACATCAGTAATTTACGATACCATATCAAAAGTTTTTCCCGGCCTGGCCTCAGCCATCGGAACTTCTGACGGGAATATACTGCCTGAGAAACTGATCCTGCTTGATGCCCTCTTCATAATTCTTCTTCAGATAGCTGTTTCAACATTTGTAATGAGATATAAGCCCATTAATACTATGATTGGCGGTTTTATTGTTAATGCTATAGGTCTTACTTTAGCTTTAATTACCAGGAATGGCTGGATTCTTGTGATGTCTATTTTCATTTTTTCAATTGGTGAAATGTGTTTTTCGCCAAAAATACTGGAATACATTAGCAATCTTGCACCAAGGGATAAAACTGCATTGTACATGGGATCGAATTTCCTGCCAATGGCTATGGGAAATTTCCTGGGTGGATTGCTTTCAGGAAGGATATATGAAATATTTTCAGATAAATATGTCCTGCTTGGCCGTGAAATTGAAAGATGGCAACTGGATATCCCTGCTATCTCAGATCAATTTACTAAAAATGATTATTTCCTTCGGGCAGCCGAATTAATGGGTATGAACAGTCAGTCACTGACTGAATACCTGTGGCTTAACTATTACCCTTCACGATTTGGATTTATACTTATCAGTATTGGTGTTCTTACTGCACTCGCCCTCATTATCTACGATAAGTTCATCTATCGTTATAAATAGTTTCAATTGTTCTAAATAGTTTTAAATAGTTCTAAAAAGTTTCAAATTGTTTCAATTTGTTTTATTCTAATTCTAGTCATTTCAAATTTCAAATTTTAGTCATTTCTACTCATACCTGAGTGATTCGGTAGGATTTCTTGAAGCCGCCGAATATACTTTCCATCCCATTGTTATGGCAGCCACCACAAAAATCAGTAAAATCGGTACCAGGAAAGTGAATATTGTAACATCAGTGAAGACATCCCAGATACTATCCATCATTTGTTTTGAAAGCCAGTAACCCGAAAGACTGCCTCCAATAATGGCAATTACAAGAATAATGAAATATTCCCTGTTCAGGATCCGTATAATCCTGGGTATCGTGGCACCCATGACTTTCCTGACGCCCACCTCTTTTGTTCTGCGGATTATGCTCAGCGAGACAAGCGTATATAATCCGATTGCCGATAATATTGTTGCAATAAAGGCAAGAAAAATATAAATGTTCTTAATATTTCTATTGATATCTCTTCCCTCCTCCATCAGATCGTCCTGAAAAAAGCCGGAATAAGGGTAGTTTGGGACAAGTTCCCTCCATTGGTCCTCAAGGAAATGGTTCACATCCTTAATATTTTCTTCAGATGCCCTTACAGCCAAAGTTCTCATTCTTTCGTTATTAACACGCCTTAATATCATTGGATCGATTTTTGACCATACTCCATAGAGATAAATATTCTCCATAACGCCAACTATATTGAGCGGGATGGTATCGTTCATCATAACGCGCTGTCCGACAGAATTTTGTATACCAAAATCTTCAATAAATTTTTGATTTACAATGATTGAATTTATTTTATCTGTCTGTTCCAGTTCAGGAGGAAATTCTCTTCCATCAACAAGTTTCAATCCCATGGTTTGAAAATAATTATCTCCGATATCAAGTGCCCGTATCTCATTTCTTATGTTTTGATATTCTACGGAACAGATATAATTTCCCTGTCCAATATGTTCTTCAGATTCTCCAACACTTTCTATTTTCGGATTAGTTATTACGGCGTCCCGGTAAGCAATAAAATGGGAATGGTTTCTGATTGGAACAGCGATTATATTGTCTTTATCATATCCCAGATAAATAGTGTCTTGAAACCGTGCATTCCTTGAAAAAATAATCCCTGAAACAAGTGCAAGCACTGAAATCATAAATTGAAGAGTCAGGAGGATTTTCGACAGGATATTCCTGGATCCGATTTTAAGTTTATCCTGGAATATGTAAACGGGATTGAATCTGCTGATATAGAATGAAGGGTAGGCACCTGCAAGTAAGGTGGTAATGATTAAGAGCAAGGGCAATAAAATCCAAAGTTCGGGATATTCCCTGAAACTCAGGCTTATATCCAGATATTCCCACATACTGGAATACAAGGAGACCAGGTATCTGCCGAAAAAAACTGCCAGGATAATGGATAGCAGACCAAGTAAAAAGTATTCTCCCATAAACTGCCCAATGATCTGGATCCTTTTGCTGCCGGCGACTTTCCTGATTCCAATTTCTTTAAGCCTTCTGCTTGAAAATGCTATGGCAGTATTCATAAAATTGAAGCAGGCAATAAGCAGGATAAAAATTGCCATCACAGGAGGCGCAGTGACCGCTGCAGGATGAAGGCTTTGCCTGAACCAATTGCTCCAGGTACCCCAGGCCATATGAGCCATTTCGGTTAATGGCACAAGACGGAATTTTTCAACTTTAAAATCCTCCCTTGCATCATTTTGAACAGGAATATATTGTTGTAAAAGTTCCTCTGCAGTTGAATAATTGGAAGGATCGGGAAGAAACAGGAAAGTTCCGGCGGTCCATTGCTTCCAGTCATGTTCATTGATTTTCCACATTTCAATGTAATTATCAATAGACGCTATTGCCTGGAAGACAAAACTGGAATTCAATGGCATTTTTTCAAAGACTCCCCCTACGAGGAAAGTACGTTCTTCTTCTGAGTCGGCAAAAACAGAAATAATTTTTCCAACCGGATCTTCATCCCCAAAGTATATATCGGCCAAATCCTCATCCAGATAAATTGTATTCTTATCTGTAATTGCAGAGGATGACCCCGATATCATATTAACTGTAAAAACCTTGAAGAAGTTGGGATCACACCAGGCAATCCTTTTACTGAAATTCTTTTCTCCTGCCTTAACCGGAGAATTTGACATTTGTATGCGGACGACTTCTTCCACACCGCTGATGTCATTTTTAACCAGCGGCCCCAGTGACATTGGTGAAAATCCGTACCATTGAGGTCTTTCCTGGATTGGCCTTTCTGACTCAACCTTGAAAATATTTTTACTGTTTAAATTATATTTATCAAAGTCAGCGTCATATTTATTATTCAGGTAGGCTACAATACATACTGCGAGAGCAAGTCCCAATCCAATAATGTTGATCAGAACGAAGAATATATTCCTGGAGAGGTTACGAAATGTTAGAATGAAGTAATTCTTAAGCATGGAAAAAATGTCTCAAATGTCTCAAATTAGAATAAAACAAATGAAACCACTTAAAACCATTAAGAACAATATAAACAACAGGAACATTTGATCTACGCTTTGAACAGCGGAACGACTCCTTCAGAGGCTGTCTTAATCCGGGCTATCTCATCTTCGGTGATCTCCGTTGATCTCAATGCAATATTGACAGCCCTGTCCCAGAACTTATACTCACCGGGAGGAATGGCAGCAGTGACACCACGTGAAAATGTAAATCGCAGGGATAAGTCACTTATTGCTTCATCTTCAATAGGCACATACCATGCCTTTTCATAAGGGTTTTGCTGGCCTGAAGGAATCCTTGTTAAACCTAGACCTTTAAGTGCCAGAATACCCATCTCTTTTTCATTTGCTTTTGCCAGGATGTCCGGTCCGAAATTTCCCTGGAACCAGCAGACAAAATTGACAGGTATCAGGATCGTATCAAAATCAAATTTTTCCATGGCCATCAATGCTGCTTCCTGAGAATGAGCTGAAAATCCAAGAAATCTCACCAGCCCTTCCTTTTTTGCCCTGGTGAAAGTTTCAATTGCTCCCCCGGGTCCAAATGCCTGTTCAACATCATCAACAGATGAAATGGCATGCATCTGGTAAAGATCAAAATAATCAGTCCTCATTTTTTTCAGTGATGTCTGAAGTTCTTCCTCTGCACCTGTTGCATCTCTTTTCTGTGTCTTACAGGCGAGAAAGCAATCCTTCCTGTAAGGTTCCAGTGCAGGGCCAAGCATATCTTCTGCATTACCATAAGAAGGGGCAACATCAAAATAATTACATCCCTGGTCAATCGCCCTGGCAACACGGTTGTTGGCCTCTTCCTGATCAATACCAGAAACGATTATACCTCCAAAACCAATTACTGAAAGTTTCTCACCCGTCCGTCCCAGACGGCGCTTTGGCAGAAGGCCTGCAGCTTCTTTGTCACAGCTGTTAATAAGCGGCAGAGCGGACAATGCGATACCTGTTTGCACAGTTTTAGTCACGAATGTTCTTCTTTTCATTGGTATACGTATTTATGGTTAAATTTTAAAGCTTGTTAAAATGATCTACAGATAAATAAGGCGAAAGATAAGAAAAAAACTATCAGCTAGCAATCACCGTTCTGACGGTCCCGTCTTATCAGATCATTGTTAAAACTTGCAAAAGTGTTAATAATATATTGCTGAAAATTTTATTATGAAATTTATGTCTGTATATTTGATTTTGTAATTTGATTAATATTTTTACATCATATTTTTAGATCAAATTTTTATCCCTTAAAAACTTTGTTTAAAACTTAATAATTCAATTATTTTGTTAGGAGATTAAAGGAGATCAGAGCTCTGTTAAAAAACAGATATTTTTTTTATGAGAAGTAAGATAAGTAAGATGAGGAAGAAATGTAAGAAAAGAGTGATCAAGGATTATGAAAAGCTTTCACAGGACTTGAAGAACCTGCTCATTGAAACCTATCCGGGAGGAATATCTGAGCACATAAAACCATTTACAGATGTGCAGGGAAAGCTTTTTTATGCTGTCCCACTTGAAACTAATGAAGATTTTCTTTTAATCAGGCTTCCTTTTAAGATGGTTAATGTCAAGGATGAAGAGGAGGAGGAAGAAAAAAGCGAGGAAGCTAATGAAGATATTTTCGAAGAACTTACCCTTGACGAACTGGATGAGGATGAATATATCATTCAGGATGAAGAATAATGGATACATGGTATTTTGATTACCTGATTCTACCCTTTCTGATTTTCCTGGCCAGGATCGTTGATGTCTCCATGGACACCATCAGATTAATTTTTATCGCAAGAGGATTCAAAAAAATTGCACCGATAATTGGATTTTTTCAGGTTCTGGTATGGATAATAACCATAACACGGATAATGGCAAATTTGGATAACTGGACCTGTTATATCGCATATTCGGCGGGATTTGCCATAGGTAATTTTACAGGGATGATCCTGGAAGAAAAACTTGCCCTGGGTGTGGAAATGATCCGGATCATCACTCAGAGAAGGGCTGATAATCTCATAGCAGCCTTAAAAAAGGACGGATTCGCTGTCACAACTGTCAATGCCACAGGTTCGTTTGGAGATGTGTCAATCTTATATGTAGTTGTCAGCAGAAAACACATCAGACAGGTGCTTGAACTGATCCGTCAGTATAATCCCCGTGCATTTTATACCATTGAAGACATTCGCTTTATCAGTAAAACCCTTCCTTACAAACCTGATGATAAAAGTTTCTGGGATAAAACCCTTATGAAGGATTAAGATCCTGGTCAGACCCTGCTTTTTTTAGGCGGAAAAAGCAATGATATTCCGACACTCAGAAGTATGACTGTGATAATAAAGTACAATGAATACTGGGACTTGTAACCCCATTCATGAATAAAATCTTTAAGCAGAAGTTTGCACCCTACAAAAATCAGCAGAACACTTATCCCGTACTTCAGGAACCTGAACCGGTCATGCATGTTTGCCAGGAAAAAGAACAATGACCTTAGACCGATAATTGCAAAAATGTTGGAGAAGAAAACTATATAAGGGTCTGTCGTTACTGAAAATATTGCAGGGATGGAATCAACCGCAAAAATAAGGTCCGTAAATTCAATTAGTATTAATACGACAAAAAGGGGAGTAATATAGCTCTTGCCCTCTTTCAGAATGAAAAACCGGTTTGTGACAAATTTTGGATAAACCCTGAAATTTGAGGAAATTACTCTGAAAAGGAACTGTTTGCGGATATCTGTTTTTTTCTCCGTTTTGAACATATAACGGATCCCTGTATAAACCAGAAATGCTCCGAATATCAATAATACCCAGTCAAATCTTTTTATAACAGCATACCCCGCAAATATGAAAATCGACCTGAGCACAATTGCACCCAGTATTCCCCAGAAAAGGACTTTTTTATAGTTTTTTGTTGAAACTGAAAAACCTGTAAGTATCATCAGAATGACAAACAGGTTATCCAGCGAAAGTGTTTCCTCTATAAAATAACCGGTAAGATAATTGGTGGAGATGTGCTTCCGGAAAATCCTGATCAGCTCTTCAAAATTGTTGCCGGACACATCCATCTGGTAAGAATATGAACCGACAACACGCCTGAGGTCCTCCATATTCTTAATTCCGTGAATGATCTCGCCTTTCCATAAAAGAAAAAGATAGAATACAAACGCCAGGCTGACCCATACTGCCACCCATGTGCCGGCTTCATGGAATGAAATAATATGGCTCTTACGGCCAATCACCAGCAGGTCTAGCAGAAGGACTCCGAGAATTCCAACTATAAAAAGAATAAGAGGCAGAAGTTCGGGCATACTTGAACAAAAAAAGTTCCGAAAGATAGATATTTCCGGATTACATTTTCAGATAGTTTTTAATTTTTCAGGTTTTATTTGAAAATTAAGAGTCATTTTACTTTCCATCTTTTGCAAGATCCAGCGCTCTGGTAATTATATAGTATTTTGTAATCATATTTGGGACTTCCCATTCAGGTAACCGGCCGTCCTGAAGGTATTTGAGAAATCTCTCTGTGACCTCTCCGAAATGCGCCTCGTGGCCTACTTTATATTCACCGGGGATTTCGATTATCCATTTGCTCTGATGCAATTTCTTTAGAGTTATTCCCGGGTACCTGGTTTCAATAGTTTTGAATTTTCCTGAAAGTTCTTTATGGAAAGAGTCAGGATTTTCATTGCCTGCCAGTTCGATATACAGTACCGGTTGATAATTTTCTTCTGCACCCTGCCTTATAATCAGATCACAGTGTGTCCCTTTCATAATGGAATAATGCGTATCACCTGTTCCTTCAGGCGCCTGGAAATTCCAGGTTACTGAAACTTTTGCGTAAACACCTTTGATCCTGTAAAATATCTCACCATTTGAAAAAACCTGCAGCAGGCTGTCTTGTGTAAATTCATCAAGATATTCCGGATAGGTATCCAGACCTGTGATAAGATTAAACTGACCGGGAGAAAGGTTTGTAGCCCATCTCCTGGCTGAAATCATTTCCACATCTGAGGTGTCAATGATCACACCGGGAAAAGCTTCCCACTGTATAAGGTCCACAAGGTGCGTCGTCACATCTGCAATACCCTCGCCCTGCTGATGGACATCAAAAAACCATGCCGGACGGATCAATGGTTTTCCTGACACATATTTAAAAAAATGATGAACGCTCTCTTTAGTTATAGCCGGATCATCAGCTGTCCCACTTGTTAGTTTACCAAATACTTCAGGTATCATCGACAATTCCCTTTGCAGGATGGCAGTAATCTCATACCGTTCTGTCATGATATCATAAAGCAGAACACCATTTTTTTCGGCAATACTGAACGCCTCCATAAGCAGGGGAAATCCACTTTTAGTGATCACCATTGGTTTATCTGCCAGTACGTTGAATCCTGCTTTTACAGCGGCATAAATATATTCAGTTTTCCTTGCATTATTTCCTGAAATTACTACTACATTCCCTTGGCTTTCATCTATCATGTGTGCGAGATAGTCAGGGCCCGTATATAATTTCTCAACCCATGCAGTCGGATTATCCCTCCTGGTATTATAACTCTCAACTCTTCCGATGTGTTCCATTACATCCTTTCCTTCAGGAGCATAGACATGAACAACAGGATTCACTGTCTCATACATTGTCTTCTGAACAAGCGCCGCATGAAAATGTCCCGGATCGAGTGTTATCAGTTTGACTTCTCCTTTAGCTCCTGTGAACATATCGGGATTTGGCTGGTTGTGTTTCGCAGGTCTGTTACAACTCATAAGTATCAATGTTCCAATGATAAGTCCGCAACTATTCAACCTCGTCCGTTCCATAAGGCTTGCGTTGTGGTCTTGAGAGCATTGCGTTCGCTTCATTATCGTTTGTGAATCTTTCAATCTGGGGATCCCAGAAGAGTTTGCGGCCCAGCTTCATTGCAATATGAATGACAAGGCATGCTGAACAGGAGCGATGTCCTGTCTCAGCAGGTGCTATGGGCTGTTTCCTGGATTTTATCGAATCCAACCAGTCACGGTGCTGTTCTTCTGAATGCTGGAGATGTATCTCATCTTTTCCGATCTCTGATTCGAGTATGTTCACACTGCTTGCATCCAACGCTTTTGGGACCTGGTCCTGCGAAACAGGATCACTGGTGGTTACAGCAGAATCACTCCGGGCAACGAAGATCCAGCCTTCCGTTCCAATGAACTTTACGCCGTTTGGATATTCTCCGCTGATATGCATTATAACTCCATTTGAATATTTTGCCGTGACTTTAAAGTCTCCATGCACATCCCATAATCCCGATTCAGGAAAACTGGCTGAGGCCTCAATTTCGACAGGTCCTGTTGATTCTGTCCCCATTGCCCAGTGCGCTGTATCAATATGATGCGTTCCCCACCCTGTAATCATACCTGCTCCGAATTGCTCACATCTTAACCAGCCAGGACGATCATATCCTTCCAGGGGATGTACTCTTTTTTCAGTATAATAAATAAATGGTGTGGATCCAAGCCATACAACATAATTAAGGTTAGCCGGGACAGACATTTCCAATTCCTCATCACCGGATGGATCTCCGGGAAGACCAATATAAATTTCCTTTACCTTGCCTATCCTGCCATTCCTGACAAGCTCACAGGCTCTTTTAAACTGGGGCCATGGATTGACAGACCTCTGCTGACTCCCCATCTGAAGGATCCTGCCGGTCTTTCTTATTACGTCACTAAGCTGTCGACCCTCCTTTACTGTCAATGAAGCAGGTTTCTGAAGATAAATATCCTTCCCGGCCAGTGCAGCATCGATTGCATTCCTAGCATGCCAGTGGTCAGGTGTGGATATAATGACAGCATCAATATTACTGTCCTGCAGCATTTCCTGGTAATCAGTATATACTTTTATTTTTTTGTATTTCCGTTTTCCGGTCTTTTCAGAATACCATTTCTCAAGCAGTTCTTTCCCCTCCCGGACCCTCTTTGAATCCACGTCACAACAGGCAACCAGCATGGCATCATCATATTTGAAAGTTTCAAACATATCATGTCCCCTTGCAATTCTTCCGCACCCGATCTGCCCGATATGGATCCGGTTGGAGGGAGCATTCTTTCCAAAGACCGACGAAGGGACAATCATAGGGAGTACAATAATACCCGTAGTACCTGTAATAGTTTTACTGATAAAATTTCTTCTTTTCATTGGTGTATATACTTAATATCCTAAGATAAATTATTCATTATTTCCGGAACTATAAAAGTCGAAATTCGAAATTATATCAGTCCATCTCAAGCACCCACCTTATCCCTCCCAGTAAATGCTGTCTGAATAAAGTATCACTATAATGTTCCGGTTTATGCCCAAGAGCTGTGTACCAATGACGTCCTCCATCAAATCGATGATACCA
>Ga0105095_10000589_pt1 | contig 17794 bp, 19 predicted proteins | sample PPLLak2March2015_2_FD_79180 | JGI IMG/M metagenome (GOLD analysis project Ga0105095, IMG submission 79180) | Freshwater sediment microbial communities from Prairie Pothole Lake near Jamestown, North Dakota, USA - PPLs Lake P8 Core (3) Depth... | ecosystem: Environmental > Aquatic > Freshwater >...
ATCGGTCATCTTGTCCATGGTTTCTATCGCAAGAACGTGACCCGCCAGTCCTTCGTGTTCGATGCGGCTCTTCAACTCACCCTTGGCTTCGCCTGGGCCGAAGATCTGGATGGTGTCTGCGCCACGAATGGCCGCGATGACTCGATCGTAGTAGCTGTTGAGGTGGGTTCCGAATTGCCGGTCGCGCATGTCTTCCGGCGGGCCGTCCTCGCTGTTCGTCCCACCCGAGAAGCGGACGTGTCTCTCCATGTCGGAAGTGATCTCCTCGATCACCTCCCCTTCCTCAGTAACGATCACGATCACGGCCTTGCGGTGATCGATCCACAGACCTGCATGCTTCTTCATGGGGAGTTCTCCCTTGGCGATCTGAAAGCGGAAGCAGGGGTTGCAGTGCTAGTGCTTTGATGAAGCGACTCTCCTGAAGTCAATGAACCCTCGCTGGACGTCCAAGGAGGCCAGCTGCACGCGCATCCGGTCGCCAACGTCCGCCCCCTCAAATCCTTGAATTAGCTTGCCCTCAACCGGAACGGTGAGCAGCCGAACCCAGGTGCCTTTCGCGGAGGCACCCGTAACAATCGAGTCAAATTGCTCTCCGATTCTCGATTCGAGCAGCAGTGCGGCCGCGGATTTGGCGACCTGACGTTCGACTTTGGTTGCCGCATCTTCGGTTTTGGTGCAATGAGCCGCGAGGACGTCCAGCTCGTCCTTGCCATAGGGGGCAGACCGGCCCGCAATAGCCGCTCTCAACAAGCGCTGGGTGAGGAGGTCGGGATAGCGGCGGTTGGGAGCGGTAGAGTGGGCGTAGTCCTTGACGGCCAGACCGAAGTGCCCCGGGGCGTCCCCTTTGCCGAATTCGGCGACATACTCGCCGGAGCCAAGCAGCTTGATCACAGCCAGGGATAGGTCGGGGAATCGCACTGGGTCCGCGGCCCTCTGCTGGACGAGGAACTCCTCCAGCGCGCCTGAATCGGGAGTGCCGGGGAGATCGAACTTGCGCTCCGCGGCAAGTGCGACGATCCGGTCCCAACGTTTGGGCGTGCGCACGACGCGGCGAATCGAAGGGAATCCCTTGGCTGAGAGATAGCGGGCCGTTACACCGTTGGCCGAGATCATGAAATCCTCAATGATCTCTCTGGCACGGTTCTTCTCATCAATGTCCAGGGCGCGGAGCTGATCACCGTCGAAGACGGGTTTGGCCTCGATGGTTTCCAGGCTGAGCGCCCCGTGCACATGCCGGAGGCCCTTCATCTTCTGGGCTGTCCTATCTTGAAGGCGAAGATTCTCCTCCAGCCCGCTCACCGCCGCGACAGCCGCCGGCGGGCCGCCGCTCCCGTCCAGCCAGGCTGCCACACTGTTGTAGGCGAGCTTGGCATGATTGTTGACCCGTGCCTGGTAGACATCCGAATCCTGAAGCGTTCCACTGGGATCAACCACCTGCTCGACAACCAATGCAAGACGTTCCTCACCGAGATTCAGTGACGTGAGATCGGTCGATAGCTTGTCCGGAAGCATCGGGAAGATTCCACCGGCGGTGTAGACCGAGGTGGTATTGTGGCGAGCATGCTCGTCAATGGCTGAGCCATCTTCCACCAGCGAGACCACGTCAGCCACGGCAACGAGAATCCGTACATTGCCCTCAGGCATCGCCTCGGCGACGGTGAGCTGATCCAGGTCGCGCGAGTCATCGTTGTCAATGGAGGACCAGAGAAGGCTCCGCAGGTCGCGAGGCGCACGCGGGCCATCGGCCGGCCCGTAGGCCGCCGGCGCAGATGACTGGAGCCGTCCAAGCTCGGCCAGCGCTGCGGCGGAGAAATCTGGGAGCAGGCCTCGCTCGAGCATGGCTCGATGGGCGATGCGTGCCAGAATAGCACGATGGTTTCTGGCTGATGAATTCATGGCTGTTTGGCCGGCAGAACCCACCTTCTTGAGCGGGTGGAGGAGGCCGCCTCCTTTTTTCCGTTGAAGTGAACCGTGCCGAGATCGTGGCAAGGCAACCCGTTGGCGAAGCATCCGGGGTGGATGCCAAGCCAACGGGAGGATGCCTACCCAAGTCGCTGCCCGCGTGGTGGGGGCAGCGTCAAGGCCGACTGGTCGACGTGCGGCGGCTCCTGCGAACGGACTCCGGTCAGCCAGTCGCTCGTGGCACGCGCTGGAAAACCGCAGCCACAAGTTCCGGTTGTTCTGGCCCCTACTAAGGCGACGATCTTGCCTAGATCATTCCCAGCAGGTTCAACACAACCAGGATGATTGCGATGACGATCAGTATATGGACCAGATTCCCGGTGCGTGGGATGCTGGGAAGGTATCGCGGTCCAAGAAACCCGAGCAGCCAGAGCACCACGAGTACTACGACGATTGTCCACAACATGAGGTTTCTCCTTTTGAGCCATCGGCTCGCGGCGGTGGTTGAGGATGGAGGTTCAGCTAATGCCCACCGCTTCCGGGATCCGGACCGGCCAGGCCGAAAGGCCTGAGCGCGGCATGATCTCATCTTACAGTGGTGCGTCTTCGGCCACATCCACCGGCCGGGTAGGTTCTGCCTCCGCCACTTGGGGGAGGCAGAATCAGAAGTGAAGTACAAGCCAATAGCGATTTACCAGCATCGCCAGTAGTCCCCAGACCGATCCAAGTACAACACCTGCCAGGACATCTCGTGGATAGTGCGCGCCGACGTAGATCCGCGTGAAGCCGACCAGAGCGGCGATGGCATACAGGCCCGCGGCAACCACTACTCCCAACTGGAAGTAGTGAATGAACAGCGTCATCAGAAAGAATACCTGGGCGGTATGACCGCTGGGAAAGGAATCGCCCCTTTCCCGCCAGCCGATGATGCGCGTCTCGCCGTATGTAAGAAAGGGACGCTCCCGATCCGACAGCGCCTTGATCATCTCCACCAACAGCCAGAGTATCAGGGTGCCGAAGATGACCTCGATGGCCAGCCGGCGATAGTTCAGGATGAGTAGCAGGCCCGCCGCGATGAATGCGGACAGCATATTGCCCAGCTGTGTTGCCAGCCACATCCAACGATCCAGCCACCTCGGGTAGACCCGCATGTTGAGGAGCATGAAGACTCGGGCGTCCAGGCGCTGACCGGCTGACCATATCAAGGACAGAGTCACCAACGCAAACAAGGAAAGCAAGACGATGAGACCTCGTTGGGCGCGCAGTGCCGTCCAAAGTGACGCCCGCGTCCCGTCCGGCAGCCAGGCCAGGATGAGCACCAATCCGGCCACCAGGAGCAACAGGAAAGCGGGGCGTCGCTGTTGGGCGGACCAGAAGGAGGGGCGGGTTGTCGATGGAACGACGTGGGCTGGTTTGGGAGCGCCCTTATTCATCGGGCGCCAGCTTGGGATCGGTCACCGCCGTGGTCGTGCGCTTTCCCGTAAGCGCGGTGCCAGCCACAACCCTCAGGGCGCGCGGGTGAACGTGAACAGACAATGAACCCTGGCCCAACTGAACACCGTCGGCCAGTACAGACATCTTTGGGTTTGCGGATATCGCTACGTGTTTTGCGCGGTAGTGCTTGACCCCGGCATCCTTCACCAGGTCCCCGCGAGACAGCACGGCATGAGAGAGCATGCCCAGCTTGCTCATGTCCGGGAAAGCGAAGACATCCAGACGTCCGTCCCTGAACGATACGTTCGGGGAGATCTGGAAGCGCGGCCCGAGGAAGGGCATATTCGTCACCAGGATCATATGCGCCGTCGCGCCGAGAAGCTTGTGCCCGTCCAGACTTACCCGCAGGCGTGAGGGGGCTGCAGAGATCAGGGTCGACAACAATACGCCGAGCTGCCCCAGATCTCCGTGCTGGAGGTCATCCGCCATGGGATACAGATCGGACAGGAGGCCCAGCGAGGCGAGTTCCAGGAACCAGTGACGGGAACGGCCGAAGTGGACTCGCCCTACATCGATCGTCAAGCGGCGTCCCTTGCGCAGGAGGGCGACAGAATGGGCGATATCCCCGGTAATCCCCAGATTGAAAGCGACGTTGTTTCGTGTGCCGGTGGGGATGATGGCGAGGGTCGCATCCCTGCCGACCATGGCCCCTACGACGCTGTCGATCGTCCCGTCGCCACCTGCCACGACGATCAGTTTGATGCCCGTCCCAATGGCGTTGTGCACTATGGTTTCAAGACGGCTGTCCGGGCGCACGCTATAGACTTCGGGCAAGATCTGCTGGTCCTGCATTTCTGAGAGGATCGCCGCAAGTTGTTGAGGTGATTCTTCCGACTTGCCGGAGCCAGCGTTGAAGATCAGTTTCGCCCGGAGCGGGCGGTGAGAACCTGTCTGTCGCCTGCTTGATCGGTGCGATCGCATAGGGCTCTCCGCGCTGCCTGACGGTTAGCCGCGGCAGTTGGGGTTGATCGTATTGAGCGCATGCTCCGTCATTGCACTACCCAGCTCGTCATATGTTTGCTTGACCGGATCCAACGTGAAGTGGTGGGTAGTCTACCGCTTGGGTGGGACTTCTCCTTGTGCCAGCCTGTCCAAGGGCATCTGGGTCATTAGGGTGACCCTGGCCGGATCGTCAATATGATATCGGGCGCCCACAGGGACTTCATGGTCTCGAAGTGACAGCCGGCGCGCTGTCCACTGTGTTCGAGTCAGGTGCAAGGGGGGATTGCTCGTAAGGATCGACCGGAAGCCCCGCTTGCAGAACGGGTTCTGCTTTCTCAATCAGGCGGGTAAGCCGTTCCATGCTGCTGGTCACCAAGGGAAGAGGCGGTTCATCCATGGCTCTTATGGTGGCCCATACGCGCGCTTGCCGCTTCATAAGGTCCGAAACCTGGGCCGCGGCCCCTGGAACCGCGCGCCGGCTGACCAGGCGGCTCCATAGGATCTGGCATACGGCGGATACAGGCGGGGCGATGATGATGCCGACAAGGCCAAGGGCGTCGGCCAGGGCGATGAGCAGGACCACCGTCAGAATGGGGTCTTCCCATCTGCGCTGGAAGAGTCGTGGCTTGACCCACACTCCCAGGCCAATCAGAACGACCAGCGCAAGAAGCGCCGTAGACAGGCCGAGCTGCACACTGGTCAGCAGCCCCACCATGAACACTGGAATGACCGCCAAGGCTACCCCAACCACAGGTATCAGGCATGCCACGGCACCGGCTAGTGCCAGGAGCGTCGGGTATGGAGACCCAAGCAGCCAAAAGCCAAGTCCCAAGAACACCCCGGCCAGGAGGCTCAGGACTACTTCGCCGCGGATGTAAGCGCCGATGTCGGGCTCGACCGTCCGCCAGATCCCGCGTGCCTGCTTGCGCTGGCCCGATGGGAGCAACGAGAGCCAGAGTCGTTCAAAGTGAATCTGATTGATGCTCCAGTAGATGCTCAAGACCAGGATGATGAGTACGCCGCTCACGACGCCGCCGATGCCCTGCGTGACGCCGAGTATCGCCGGCAGTACGAGCTGCCCCTGGTCGCCGGTAACTGCCTCGAAGAGCCTACCCGGCGGTGGCAGCCGCGCAACCAGCACATGTTCGAACGAGCTGCCTTCCAGCCATACCGGCAGCCTCCACTCATCCTGTACCAAGACTGTATGGCCCAGCTGCCGGATCTCATTGACCGCGGTCCCACCGGCCAGGAAGAGCAAGAGGCCGAGACCACCCAAGGCCGCCAGGCACATGAGAATCCAGGCCGCGCGCGCGACGAAGCCTCGCCCGATCAGGCGGTTGGCCAACGGGCGCAGCGCCGCGGCGAGCGCTAGCGAGATCAACAGGTAAGCGAAGACAGTACGGAACTGCCACAATACCACCAACGCCAGGAGCGTGGCCATGACTGCCGCGCCGAGCCCCACCAGTTGCTTTGTCATGGTGCGCCTGATGGACGGACCTGTTCCAGCAGAGCATCAAGGTCGGTGGTGATCGTCTCTATCTCATCCATCACCTGGTCGATCTGCTTGACTCTCAGGTCCGAACCCCCTTTCGTGAGCCGCGCCTGTTTGCGCAGGTCTTGGGCCAGGTCTTGAGCTTCATAGCGCAGCCGGCTGGCATAGTCGCGGCCGGCCGAGACTTCCGGCTCCATCGCAGGTGGTTGAAAGACGAAGCGATCGAGCAGGAGTTGAATCATGGCCGCCATGGGAATTGCCATGAGCGCGCCGGCAATGCCGAACAAAGAGCCAAAGGCGAAGATCGCCAGCAGGGAGACGAACGGATTGGTGCCCACTGCCTTACGCATGACGCGCGGCACTAGGAGACTGTTTTCCACCTGCTGTATCACGAGTGTGGCGGCGATCACCCAAACCAACTTCGACGGCCCTATGGACAAGGCAATGACCGCCGCAGGAATGGCGCCAAGCAGCGGGCCAATCATCGGTACGGCCTCCAGCGCGCCCGCCAAGAACGCTAGCACCAGGGCATTCGGCAAGCCGATGAGCACATAGGCAACCAGTGCCATGATGCCGATGACCAGGCAAAGGACGCCCTGTCCAGCAATGTAGGAACCAACCTTGGTTTCCATGGCCGAAATCAGTTCGCCAATGCTCTCGCGGTGGCTCTGTGGGACCAGCGGCAACAATGACTGAATGATTCGCGGCCCATCGAGTGTCCAGTGAAAGGCCAATAGCAGAATGACCGTGGTGATGAAGATGATCTGCGCCGCCAATGCCACGTAACCCAACGCTTGGCCTGCAGAAGCCAGCACCTGCTGTCCGGTTTGCTGGACCGGTTCCAGGCCGGGGAGCACCACTGGGAGGAACTCACCCAGGCGCACCATCAAAGGATTGGGATTGTCGACCATCCACCCACGCAGGCTCTGGTAGTATCCCGGCACTTCGGCGGCAATTGCCGTACCTTGCTCGACAACCAAGGGGAATAGCAGCAGCGCGAAACCGATGAGCAGGGCAAGCAGGAGAAGGTAGACAGCAATGACCCCCGCTGTCCGGGGGAGTCCTCTCCGATGCAACCACGTTACGACTGGTCTGATCACCGTGCCCATCACGATGGCGATGAACAAGGTGAAGACGACCAGGCTGAACCGATAGAGAAGCCAGAAGCTAAGTGCGACAAGAACCAGGACGAGAGTCGCCCACATGACACGCCGAAACGTCCAAGCATAGGGCTGTGGAGGTGGATGGAGCGCCATGCCTTCCCTACTCCCTCCGTGCGCTTGGGGGACACGCTACAACAGGGGATGCAACCCGATCCATTCGAGCTGTCCCAGCCTGCGACGGGGCATCGGACAGCGAAGTAGGCTGGTTCTCATCCGCCTTCTCCGCCATGACATACACCCGACCCTCGCCAGCCGGTGGTGTCGTCATGAACGAAGAACGCCCTCGGCCAGGGCGTCATCAGAAGTGCCCCGCAGGCTTTCATCCAGACGGTAGGGCGCCTGATCCTTCATTTCGCCGTCGACCTCCCGGGCTCGCCTGGGAGGATGCCATCCGACACTCCAAGCCACCCGGTGCATCGACCCGCTGGCACATAGCTGCGCGGGTTGGCAAGATGACGCCTTCGTCCGGGTCCGACCGGCACAGTCTACTCGTCGCAGCACGACAGGCTTACACCCCCCCAAGAGGGTACAGTGCCGCCGGGATCGCGATGATCGCCCACGATAGGAGGTTCCTCCCTTCAATAGGAAACCTTGGGAGGCTGTCTGGTCGGTTGACCGAGTGGCAGTTGACCTACCGGCCCAGCAGGATGAAGATGCCGGCTGCGATGGCGAGGAGCGCTAGGATCACGCCCAGGCCGCCGATCCCGAGAAGCTGTACCACGCCCCAGGCGATGAGGAAGATGGCCAGCAAGAGCATGCCGATGTTTCTGGTGATGTGCATGGCAGTCGTCCTTTCCAGAGTGAACGAGCGGCGGACGTCGGGTCCAGTGACCTTCGCCCGCCGCTGAGAGGCATGCGGATCATGGGATCTCAGGCATCCTTGACAGCCGTCTTCCCGGCGTCCAGAACCGCGGACACGCGGTCCAACTGCTCAACGAGCTTGTCCTGGCCGAGCTGCTTGAGGCGCCCGGCCCTTTCTCGAACGCCAGCCGTCATCCCCTTGGTCTCGACACGAGCCTGCTCAAGTGCATTCTTCACACCGGCGGTGGTCTGATCCCGCAGCTGGATGCCCTTTTCCCGGATCTGGGCGCGTGTCTGTTTCCCCGACTGGGGTGCGAACAGCAGCATCGCTGCCGCGCCGGCCAGGCCGCCGATCAGCAGGCCAGCCAGAACGCTCTTGGTGTGGCCGCTTTCATATGTGTGCTCCTCGCTGTTGCCTTCCATCATTTCATCTCCTTGAATGGCGAATACAGGGACTGCTGATTGCGATCGGCGTGAGGCGCACAGTGGAAGCTGCGCCGACGGGTCTATCCGTCATGAGCGATGGGTGTCAGCCTTCAATCCGTCGGTCCCGGTGATCACTAGTGCGCCGGTCAGGTACCCGACAATGCCCTCACGGGTCCGCATCACGCGCAAGTGAAGGGACCCGGACGGTCACAGCACCGATGTGAATTGACCAGCCGAAATGCCGAATCAGCTCACGTCCTATTCACGAGTGCGCTGATCGGTGGATGTGGTTTGCGTGACGCCCACTACGGGTCCGCGCGGGCGATAGAAGATCAGCCAGATGATTCTCTCGAGCGCCCAGGCGATCAAGGCATACACCACCATGGCGATCACGGATGTGATTTCCAGCACCATGCCGCCCGCTGCCGGTGTGCCGATGAGCCCTGTAAAGGGCCACAGGAACAGGTCGGTGAACCCATAGATGAACCCGGCAATCGGGCTATCCGGGTTGGCGCCGATCAGCTTCAGCCCGATGCGCAGCGCGATCAGGGCCTCGAGTACGCCGAACAGCAGCCAGACCAACTGGGTGGCTTTGAAGGTGAAGATCCGTCGTTCTCGTTCCGGTTCCCGCTGCGTCGTCCTGGTTTCCGATACTCTGTTGTCGGTCATTGTTGCCTCCTCGAGCATGATCCCTGGCGGAAGGGCTGCAGGGGTGCTGTGACGCACCCCTGCTCGACGGATCGTGTACGAGACGGAAAAAGTCGGCCGGTTACACTCTGCGGCGGAGTAGATGGACGATGGCGATCACGATGACGGCGCCCAGCAGGGTCACCAGCATCGTTGGGATGTTGACGGCATCGTTGATGGTCCCGACCTTGAAAATGGGGCTGAGGAAGTAGCCGGCCAGGAATGCGCCCACGACGCCCACGATGATGTTGATCAACAGGCTGGCTCGGTCCTTCATGATCTCGCTCGCCACCCAGCCGACGATCGCCGCAGCGATCAAGTAGATAATGATGTTCATCTCAATCTCCTGATGTGTGTGTGCAGATTGCACGGGATGCAGCTCGATGCTTGATCCATACCCATCCTCCGGGGAGATGGGCTTGGGTAGTGCGCCGATCACTTGCCCGGGGCAGGTGCATTCTTGTTCTTCAGCCCGGCCTCGAACTCCGTCACGCGCTTTTCGATTTCCTCGACCGCGTGCTCGCGGCTGTAGCCGTACCTTTCCTGAAGCACGCCGGCCAGGACGTCGATCTTGCCGGCGGCCCGATCCAGATCGTCGTCGGTGAGTTTGCCCCACCAGGATCTGGCCTCACCTCGGATCTGCTTCCACTTGCCTTCGAGTACGTCTTTGTTCATAGGCTGAACCTCCTTCTCTCCTTATCTCCCGAGCAAGCTGCCCCAGTCTGCGCCGGCGCTCGGGGCCACCAGGTGCACCGGCCATCGAGCTGCACTCCCACGCTGACGCTCGACCGTAGACCTACGTGCGGATGCCCTCCGCCGCGGATTGCAGGCGTTCGGCCACGCGCTCGGGAGCCTCACCCTTGCTGATGAAAACGTCGGCTCCGGCGGAGAGCGCCGCCTGATGGCGGGCATCCAGATGGCTGATGAGAACAACAAGAATCGCGATCGGGCAAGCCAGGCGCAGGTCCGCCAGCGCGTTCATTCCCGAACCGGCCGGGAGCATGCCCCAATCCACCAGCAGCATGTCCAACCCGGTCTTAGGAGCCTCAGCCAGCGTAGTTGGCCAGTCGGCGGTCTCACCGACGATCTCCATCCTGAGACTGCGCAGCATGACACGCAGCGCTTTGCGCTCATCCGGCTGAGCATCGGCAAGGAACACGCGGGTCATGAACTCATGATGCATCAAACACTCCCCGGCCACATCCAACGGGTGGGGAGTGTTTGCCTCCGTCACTTGGGGGAGGCGGGCAGGGGCCTAGACGATCAGGTGGTTGCGCAGCGCCAGTGTGACGGCTTCCGTGCGGCTGGCGACCCCCAGCTTGGACAGGATGTTGCTGACGTGGGACTTGATGGTGGAGGGGCTGACGCTCAGCTTGGCGGCGATCTGCGTGTTGTTCAACCCCTCGACCATCAGGGCCAGCACGGCAAGCTCGCGCTCGGTCAGGTCCAAGCCCGGCGCAGGAGCTTGGGAGGCGGCATGGACCAGCGCCTGGGCAGCTTCAGGAGAGAGGGTGGCGCGGCCGGCATACGCGGCGCGGATGGCCTGGGCCAGTTCGTCAGCCGAGACATCTTTGAGCAGATAACCGATGGCTCCGGCCTGCAGCGCGCTTTGCACCAGGATCCCCTCCTTGAAGCTCGTCAGCGCGAGCACCTGGATCGATTCGGACTGGCCGCGGATGAGGCGCGTCGCGGCTGCCCCATCCATATCCGGCATGACCATGTCCATCAGGACCACGTCCGGCTGGAGTTCCACGCAGAGTTGAATGGCCGCCTGTCCGCTGGCGGCTTCACCCGCCAGTTCCAGGTCATCGAAAACCTTCAGGAAGGTCGCCAACCCGCGGCGGACCATCGCATGGTCGTCGACAATCAGGACGCGGATACGTGGGGAGGGGGGCGTCATCAAGCCTCCTGTTCCGGGGTGTCCTGCCAGTGCACGGTGATTTCGGTGCCGTGCCCCGGAGCGCTGGTGACCGTGAGCCGCGCGCCCACGGCTTCGGCGCGCTCGCGCATCATCCCCAGCCCGTAGTGACCCGAGGCAGCGGGTTGGGCGGGATCGAAGCCGCGTCCATCATCGCGGATGTGCAGCTCTACCGCCGTGACCACAACCTCCCCGGGCGCGCTGGTGCGGGCCTGGGACGGATGCGCTGGTGACGCAGCAGTCTCATAGGTCAGGTCGATCCCCACGCGGCTGGCCCCGGCATGTTTGGCGATATTCTGCAGCGCTTCCTGGCAGATCCTGTAGAGCGCCACCTGGAGGCGCGCGGACAGGGCATGTTCCCTGGCAATGGTCACCCTGGCCGGGACATTCGTCCGGCCTGTGAAGGCGCTGGCCAGCTGGCGCAGTAGGTCGCCCAGGCTGCTGTCGGTCAAGACCGAAGGCCGCAGTTCGGCCAGCAACCCGCGCATCTCGGCCAGGGCTCCGCGCGTCAGCCGGCGCAAGTCCTCCAAGGACTGCCGCGCCTCGACCGGATCGCGCTCCCACAGGCGCGGCAGGACTTCGGCGATCAGGCCGGCGGAGAAGAGGGATTGGTTGACGGCATCGTGAAGGTTCCGCGCCAGGCGCTGTCGTTCCTCCAGCGCGGCGAGCTCCCGGCCATGTTCATAGAGCTCGGCATTGACCATGGCCAACGCGACCTGGTCGGCGATCGAGAGGGCCAGGGCGGCGTGGTGGGCTGTGAAGTGATTCTGCCGGGCATGCGCCACACCCAGGAAGCCGATGATCCGGCCTTTGACGGCCAGGGGTACCCACATCCACGAGCGGACTCCGACCAGGAGCACGGCTGCCTCTCCGTTCAGGAGTGCGCGCAGGGACTCCGCCGCCGGGTCGGCGCTGGTTACGTCGGCGATGCGGATCGGGCGGTGGCTATTGAACAGGCCCGCCAGGGCCTCCGGGCCCACCAGACGGACCTGGAAGGGCGCGGCCTGTTCGAGCTGCTGCGGCCCGCGCCCCATGCTGAGACCGGGACTTACGCGCACGGCCAGGGCAGTCAGTGTCAAGTCGGTCAGCGAGAAGAGCGCAGCCTGTGCGTATTCGATGATCCCCCGCAGCTGCTCCAAGATCAGACCTGGCTGGAGTTCCAGCGTGGAAGCCAGGGTGTGGAATGTCTTGAGCAGGGCGGACTGCTCGCGTGTGCGAGCTGCGACATGCAGGCGAAGGCGCTGCTCCGCCTGGATACGCCGGCTGACATCCCGGACCACGCCCAGCAGGCATAGCTGGCCCAGATAGGTGAATGCCGTCCCGCGCCACTCGCCGTGAAACGTCGAGCCGTCCCGGCGCACGTGCAGGACCTGTGTGTGGATGGCGGCGCCGGACCGAATCGCGCGCACGGAGTTCGCGAAGTCTGGCAGGCTCTTCGGGTGGATGAAGGCCGATGGGTGAAGCCCGATGAAATCCTCACGGGCGTAGCCGTGCATCGCCAATGCCGCCGGGTTGGCCTCGACTACGATCTCCGTTTCCAGATCGGCAATGATCAGCCCGTCGGCCGCGGATTCGAAGATGCTGCGGAATCGCCCCTCTTCCTCGGGCGAAGGACGGATCGGGCTACCGTTCACAAGGCTGCCCTCTCGTCGCCTCGGCTGGCTTGAAGTGACTTGGTCTGCGCACACCCATCATCCGTCTTGGCTGCCGTTAAGATGAGTTCCGCTCGCACAACTTCCGTTGGCTCGTGACCGCTCATCTTCGGTCAGGCGGGGAGTATATATACATCGAACGAAGCTGGAAAGCCGAGGCTCAACACCAGAACGAGCCTGGAGGGCAGAGCCTCGGCTGTCCTGAGGTTGGGCGGCAGACCTCATGCACCTCCGCTGCCCGCTGCGGCGGCAAGGGGAGTCCCCAAGCAGCGCGGCCGCTCGGCCTCCGGCGCTGGCGGGAAATTGCCCGGCGAGCGATGACCGCCCCCGCCTGTCCTGGGCCTGCACTGCTTGATCCACACGCTGCCTTACTGGAGCGTGTCGATGATCTCCCGATCCAGGGTCCATTCCGCAGCCTGCCATGGAAGCTCCGGCCGGGGGTCCGCAATTGAAGAATGCGACGCGCCCTGCTTTCCCATCTGTCCCCCAGATGGCGGAGATCGATACTCCCCAGTCGTTGGATGCGGCCAGGGAGCAATCGCCGCAAAATGAGAGGGGAGCTGCATACGCTCTCACAACTCGTATGCCCGCAACGGCTCACTTGCGCAGCAGGTCCGCCGGGCGAAGGCCGGAGGAAAGAGATGAAGAAGGAACGGTTCACTTTGGCCCTGGTGGCCGTGATGCTTGTCATGGTGTCCGGCTGTGCTCCCGGCACCGTCGTACAACTCAATACACCCGTCCCGAGCACACCCGGCACGCCCGCTCCCGGCGGTCAAATCGATGTGCCCGGCGTAAGCATACAAGTCAATTCGCCCGGCCCGAACCCGCTGGTCAATACAGCCGACGCGCGCGGGCGCGTCGCCGGCATCCTTCTAGGTCTCTGGCACGGGATCATTTCCCCGGTGACCCTCGTGCTTTCATTCGTCAATCAGGGCGTGCAGATGTACGAAGTGCACAACGACGGGAGCCAGTACAACCTTGGCTTCTTGCTTGGAGTGGCAGTCGTGTTCATCATTCTGGGCGCAACCGTTGGTTCGAGACGACGCCGATAACCCGAACCAACGGATCTCGATCTGCGGGCCAGCTTCTCGGCGCAGCTTACCTTGAGGCCGTTGGGCGCCCGCCGGCCGGCCGGTCCATGGGCATGTACTTGCACACCGGACTTCGCCAGCAGGTTGTCCGACGCTGCCACACCCGGGCCGAGCGTCGGACGCCGCACGAAGAGACGTCGATGTCAAAGGAGATGCGACAATGAAGCTTAGTCCTCCGAAGAGCATCACTTGGTGGATTGCCCTCGTCCTGGGTGCGCTTGGCCTCCTGGGCTACTCGGGCAACGTAGCCGGTCTGAGCGCGTACTCATTCTGGTTGGTCATGGCCGGGCTGGTCTTGATGCTGGTGGCGACACGCGTCCACAACCTCTAGCCTGATCGAGCGCGTGGTCCCTGGGGTCAAGAGTCGGTCCGGGCCACCCCAGGGTCCACGCGTGCTCCGTTCGGCTCGTCTAGCTCCGGTCAAATCCAACTGACTTCAGGAAACCACCTATCCCAGCTAGAGCGCTACATTCATTTCGACGGGATCAGACATGCAGGTGGTGATGCGGCTGATCGAAAGGCGTCTCCGCCAGGTCATGCAGGCCGTGAATGGCGGGAGCAGGCGCCCAAGAGCCGCTCTGAGGTGGAAGGGAGATCTGTTTGGGGGGGAGCCGGGGGCTGAAGGCGTAGCAGGGCTCTGTTTGCACGGCCACTTCAAACACGCGCCGTGAAGTCAGACAGCTGCCGGCGCAGGGGAACGAGCTCCTGATACGGCCGATCGGCGGGGCTAGGACCCTCGGGTGCTGAAGGCTGCCCCCCGCCTTCCCGTCGCGTACCCGTCTGGCAGGAAGACTGCCGGCGGTTGGCGATCAACTGCCAGGAGCCCGACGGCCGTGTGTGGATGACCCCTGCCGGCAGGACCGGGAGAGGCCCGGGAGCGAACAAGACCCACACTCCTGGTTGGAGGCTGGGTCCTTCACCTTCGCCCCCCGGCTTGCCCGCGGGGCCGAGCCCAGAACCACGTTCTGAAGAAAGCCTGCGTCGATCTGCCGAAGCTCAGACGGCGTCTTTGAGCGCTTTGAGGGCGCTGATCTTCACCACCTTGCGGGCCGGCTTCGCCTTGTAGGTCATCGGCTCCTTGGTGAAGGGGTTGATGCCTTCGTGCTGGGGAGTGGCGCGCTTGTTGACGACACTGAGCTTGAGGAGACCCGGGAAAACGACCTCTCCCGGTCCCCTCTTGCCGAGTTCGCGTGCCACGACCGAATTGATCGCATCGAGCGCCGCAGTGGCTTGCTTCTTCGTCAGTCCGCTCTTCTCGGCGACGGCGGCGACGAACTGGGTCTTGCTCATTCTCTTGTTCGCCATGTGTGCTCCTTGGTGCCCACCGCTCTCAGGATGCGGAGTCGACAAGCCATTATCCCTGTGCGGGGCATGATCTCATCATAGAGTAGAGGCTCTCCGGCCACATCCATCGGCCGGGTGGTGTCTCTCTCCGCCAGTTGGGGGAGCGGCGCGACCCTCGGGGCATCGAAGGCGGTTGGCTAAGGCGCACTTCCCGGCCCTGACATGGCAGAACGGAGGCAGAAGGGCCGGGAAGGAAGACTGCGTGGAAGCGGCCGCCTGGACGGCCTGCCGCGTGCCGCGCAAGAGGGTCTCGCGGGAGGAGAAGGCCCATGCGTACAGATCGTGGACCTCCTGATCTCCCTTCTGGACTCGGCCGAAAAGGTCGACTCCGGCTGCCTTGACGGAATCCGAAAGCCCGCCTGTGTTGCCCCTTGTCATGAGTTGACGGCTTCGATCCTCAGCGGTCTTCGTTGACCAAGAAGGCGACCTTCAGGTTCGCGCGGTATTCCGCGATGACCCCATTCTCGACCCGAGCGGTCTGTCCCAGGACCTCAAGTCCCGTAATCCCGCTGATCGTCTGATGGGCATCCTTGATGGCATTGCTGGCCGCATCCTCCCAACTCTGCTTCGAGGTCCCGATCAATTCGATCACCTTGATGGTTGTCATTCCTTCCTCCTGTTGTGATCCTGAGCGAGAATTCCATTCCCTGCGTGTCTGCGGAAGCGGCGACTCTACCGACGCTTGCCAGGCAGCTCGAACCGAAGGCCTCTTCCGGCTTTGACTGACCCCCCACTCAATATACCACCTCTGAATGGAGGTTTTCAAGCTTCTGCGTCTCTGGCGCCGGAGGCCTATCGCCCAACCCCTATCCTGCGCCGCGGGGCAGTGGAAGACACGGATAGCGGACCAGCCTCGCACAGGGCAACCCCCTGGCGGACGGGTTCAAGAAGCTGGCTGACGACATACACCCGGGCGCCCGCAAGGCCACGTTAAGGCCCTCTTCCGCAGGCCGGGAGCATTCATGCCAGCGGGCGACCTCGTTGGCGGCGGGCTGTTCCGGCTGCAGCCCAGTCTGTGGACCGGTCGCATGTCGAAGGCGCTGCCCCCGAGGCGCGGATCCCTGGCCGACTTCGTCTCCGACGCGCGTGTTCCGAATCGAAGAAGGCGCACAAGGTTCTCCGTTCCATGCGGAGACCCTTATACGCCTTCGATCGGTGCCCCTTCCTCAGGAGGCGACGGTGAGATTTGCTCCTTCGCTTCGCTGCCTCGCCACAACCGAGCGGCCCTGGGGGGCAATTCGGGTGGCTGTGTGGACCGTGGGCCATGGGGGCGCATTGGGACGTCAGCACCTCCTCACTACGCGGCCGACGCCACGCATACGAATGGGCCGTTGAAGGTCGCCTGTGACATGGAGGTGCCAGCCAGCAAGCGCGACCACGATAGCCCGCCAGCCACCCAGCAGCAAGCCGAATAAGGCCACACGCTTCTCCGCATGTGACGAAGATCACGCGAATGTGGAGGAAGGGGTAGGGGTTGTGGGCTTGCGCGAGGCAGCGCCTCGCGCAAGCCCAAAGCCATCTCTACTCGCGCACCTGCCGGCCCCGCCAGTACGCGGCGAGCAGCAGTAGCCCGGCGGCTGCCAGCAAGTAGACCTGCGGCAGGTCCCTTGTGAAGTCCATCCCCGCCATCTTCTGAAGCGGGCCCATGTACCACCAGATCACGTAGACAACCTCAAACATCCGGTCGCCGGAGGAGAAGACTCCCAGCGCCAGCGCCAGGGTGGGGACAAAGACCACTGCCCCTGCCCACCCGGCCAGGCCTGGCAGGTCGCCGTTGGAGAGGAAGACCACAGTGCTGGTAATGGTTAGCAGCGCCGTCGCCAGGACGCCGGCCATCCAGGCAGCCGGCAGCTGGCGCAGGACCGGGCGCGCCGACGAGAAGACCATCTGGTAGGTGTTGTTCTTGTGTTCGCGGTTGCCCATGCCCGACCAGAGGGCCAGCGGCCACAGCCAGACGGCCGGCAGCAGGTAGTCCTTCACGGCCGAGGGCGGACTTCTGAGGATGGCGATGTTCAGCCCGATCGTGATGGCCCACCACCACCAGCGGCGGCCGTTGAGCAGCAGGCGCAGCTCGGCGAACAGCACACCCAGGAAGGGACTCGGCTGGGCCAGTCTTGAGACGAGTGGCGAAAGGCTGGGCAGCGCAACACGCGGGAGCCTGTTGCGCGGGGCGGCCGGTACGTCTTCTCCAGTCTGCTCCGGCTTTCTTCGGGCCCGTCTCAGCCCTTCTCGAGAAGGGTCAAAGCGAGCGAACCATAGCGCTGAGAGCAGGATCAGTCCCAGGCCAACGACCACCCACAACCACTGCCCGCCGACGATGCCCAGGCTCCAGTCCAGCCCGGGCCAGTCGAAGACCCTGATTTGCACGCCGGGTTGGTTGAAACTCCCGACGCTGAGGCCTTTCGCAATCGCATCGTTGGGAAAGGCCGCGCTGGCGCTTGCATGCAAGGAGGTGCCGAAGATGTTGTAGCCGATCGGGTCCCGGAAGAAGGGCAGCGAAGTCTGCGTCAGATACCACAACAGGAGGGAGAAGCACCACAGGAAGAAGTAGACCACGTTGCCCATCGCCCCGCGCAGCCAGGGCACCGTCTCGAAGAACACCGCCAGTGCTGCGGTCAGCGCCATGTTGGGCAGCGCGACGGCGATGAACGGCGTCAGCAGCGCTACGGGGTCCAGCGCGGTTTCGCTCTGGAACAGCACCATGACCACCGCCGCGACGGCCAGGATCAGCACCAACACCGTAAGGACGGCGAAGTTGCTGATCCACTTCCCCACCAGGTAGGTGGCCCGGCTGACCGGCGTGGTGGCGATGACCTGCCCCACGCCGGTGTGGATGTCGCGCTTGATGCAGTCGCTGACCAGGTAGAAGCCGAACAGACCCA
>Ga0105095_10000591_pt1 | contig 17776 bp, 10 predicted proteins | sample PPLLak2March2015_2_FD_79180 | JGI IMG/M metagenome (GOLD analysis project Ga0105095, IMG submission 79180) | Freshwater sediment microbial communities from Prairie Pothole Lake near Jamestown, North Dakota, USA - PPLs Lake P8 Core (3) Depth... | ecosystem: Environmental > Aquatic > Freshwater >...
CGGCGACCGGATCTCCGCCCTGGACGAGCAGCTGCGCCAGGTGGAAGCCGGGCTCAACGACCTGTTGGTGAATATCCCCAACCTGCCTGACCCGCGCACCCCGTTGGGGAAGAGAGAGCAGGATAACGTCGTCGTTAAAACCGTCGGAGCGCTCCCGCACTTCGACTTCGAGCCCAAGCCGCACTGGGACCTTGGCCCCCAGCTGGGGATTATCGATTTCGAGCAGGGAGTCAAGATCACCGGTTCGCGCTTCTACGTGCTCAGCGGGGCGGGTGCCCGCCTGCAGCGCGCTCTGATCGCCTATATGCTGGACCTGCACATCCGCCAGGGCTACACGGAAAAGTATCCGCCCTTCATGGTCAAGAAAGATACCCTTTTCGGCGCCGGGCAGCTCCCCAAGTTCGAGGACAACCTGTACCACGACCATGAGGAAGACTTATGGATGGTGCCCACGGCTGAAGTGCCCCTCACCGGTCTGCACATGGACGATATCCTGGAAGAAGCCAGCCTGCCGCGCTATTACACGGCCTATACCCCCTGCTTCCGCCGGGAGAAGATGAGCGCCGGGCGGGACGTGCGCGGCATCAAACGCGGCCACCAGTTCGATAAGGTGGAGATGTATATCTTCTGCAAGCCCGAAGACTCGCCGCAGGCTTTCGAGAAAATGGTAGCAGATGCCGAGCAGACCTGCGTAGAGCTGGGCTTTACCTACCGCCTGACCCAGCTCTGCACGGCAGACATCGGCTTTGGCTCGAGCATCACGTATGATATTGAGGTGTGGGCACCCGGCTGCGGCGAGTGGCTGGAGGTGTCGTCGGTCTCGAATGTGACGGATTTCCAGGCCCGCCGCGCCAACATCAAATACCGCCCGGCAGACGGCGGCAAGGTGCGCTTCGTGCACACCTTGAACGGCTCAGGGTTGGGCATGCCGCGCACCCTGATCGCCGTGCTGGAAAACAACCAGCAGGCGGATGGCAGCGTGGTAGTGCCCGAGGTTCTCCGCCCCTGGATGGGCGGCATCGACGTGATCCGGGAGTAGCTGAGAATGCCTGAGTGGCTCAACTTGACCGTTTTTGGCATTGTCCAGCTCTTTATGCTGGTGGGTCTGTTCGGCTCAGCGGTGCCGATCTTCCCGGGGCCGTTCATCATGTGGCTGGCGGCCCTGGGTTACGGCTTGGCGACCGGCTTCACCACCACCGGGGTGGTCTTGTTCGTAGTGATCACCATTTTGATGGTCGGCGCCGGAGTGGTGGATAACTTCTTCATGGGGGCTGGCGCGCGGCGTAGCGGCGCGGCCTGGACATCCATCATCCTGGCCTTGATCGCGGGGGTGCTGGGGACGATCATCTTCCCTCCGATCGGCGGGATCATCGCCGCTCCCCTGGTCGTGCTGCTGGTGGAATACCTGCGCGCGCGCGACATGGACCAGGCCTGGCAGGCGCTACGCGGCCTGGCAACCGGCTACGGGCTCTCTTTTGTCGCCCGCTTCTGCATTGGGTTTTTGATGATGGTTTTGTGGTGGATCTGGGTCTGGCAGAGCGGCTAAGTATCTATCTGAAAATTGATTTTTTATTTGTGGTGTGTACGGCGGCGCAGCCGCCGCACACACCACATAATTAATTTCCGGATCTAAGGCTTAAAGAACATCATCCCGACCCCTATGCGCTCCAGGCCTTCGTTAGCCCAGTATTCCATCAGCGCCGAGTCGCTGTCCAGGGCGTTGAACAAGGTCGGGATTGAGCGCGTATCGCTGGCCAGCGCCAGGGCGCGGATTGCCTCCAGGCGGACCTTCGACGAATCATTTTCCACCAGGTTGATCAGCTCCGGGACTGCCTCGCCGCCGGTGGCTGCCAAAGCGTTCGCCGCCAGCCTGACGACCAGGGAATCTGGATCGGAAAGCGCGGCGATGAGCGCCGGCACCGCCCGACCGTCTGGACGCTGTTGCAGCCCGAGCGCGGCGCACTGCCTGACCCCCGGGTCTGGGTCCTCCAGGGCAGAAAGCAGGTAGGGGATCGCATCCGCCTCCCGCATCTCTGCCAGGGTGCGCACCGCCCACCAGCGCACGTCCGCCTGCTCATGCGCTAACAGGGGCTGGATGGCAGCCAGGGCGGCCTCGCCGCGCGCGGCAATCTGCTCCGAGGCCTGCCGGGCAGTCTCGTCATCGGCTGAAAGCCTGGATATGAGTTCTTCGAGCTCGTCGGCCAATCCTCGTACTCCGCATTAATGATCTGGCGGTGGGACGGGCAGGTCAGCCGCGGCAACATTGATCCACTTATCCCCTTCGTCGATCAGCATCACCGGGATATCATCTCGGATCGGGTATTTCCGCCCGCAGTCACGGCATATAAGCCAGGTTTCCCTGTAATGCTCCAATAGTTCCTCCCGCTCTCTCACGCAGGCGGGGCAGCGCAATATATCCAATAGATCTTGGCTGACCATGTTGTTGTCCTTCCTTGGTTTGATCTTGCCTACCGGCAGGATAGCCGGAAGACGTCCAGCTCCAGGTTCTTTACTAGCCAGTCGAAGTTCATAGCGTTGGCCTGCGGGCAAAACGCTTCTGGCTCAAGTCCATATTCTACCCCAAAGACGGCTTTGCCAGCCTGGATGAAAGGCAGCAGCAGTTCGCACTCATCATATTCAAAACATTGCTCGTCCAGCGCCCAATCGAAGTACGGCAGCAGATCGGGGACCTGCTCTAGATCGTTCTTCAAGCCAATCGATAGGCGCCGGGCGTGCGCCTGCTCCGCCAGCCACCGGTTGTATGCCAGCTGGTCCGCGGGTGCCAGGGGGAAACCGCTATCGTTGGCGTAGCCGTCGACGTTGTCCGGCTCTACTCCGTCGCATTTCTTCTCGACTGCCATGTCAAGCCTGGCACCGATCACGGGTTGGAGCTGGTCGATCTGGCGGATGTCCAACCAGCGCTCATCTGGCCAGCCTTCGAGTGCATTTCCGAGCAGGCTCTCCGGGAACTGGCCTGCATCCGGACGCCAATCTTCCCAGCTGCCGGCGCTGAAATAGCAGATCACGGTGCGCCCGCCGGCATGCAACTGGTCGATGATTCCCTGCGGCGCATCGAACAGATCGATATCGTACATTTGAACGTCAAGTGAGGCGTCGATTTCCCCGCTGAGCTGCCACTGCCAGCTCGTGCCCGGAGAGGGCTGCCACCAGCCTTCGGGCCTGGGCGTTCCAGGGGCGTACTCTTTGGCAATCAGCGGCAGGATAGTCTGGCTGTCATCCGGCGGATCGAGAACCGCCTCGGCAGAGGCGGTTGGGGATGGTTTTGTGCTGCTGCAGGCTGGCAGCAGCAGGGCAGTCAGGACCACGCAGGCAAGTGTAAAGTTAAGTTTCTGCCTGCCGCGCAGCCTTCTCATCAATCGTCTCGGTTCTTGGGGACTTTCGTCCCCGGGCCGTACTCGTAGATCGCCTGCCAGGGCATGTAGTGAGTGGAAAAATGATCTTCGAAATACACCTGCCCGCCCCGATTTACGGTGCGGTACACGGTGATGTCTGCCCCATCGGCTTCCCAATCCACCTGGCGGATATCGCCTTTGTCGAGATCGGGGTTCTCCTGGTAGAGCGGATCGGGTGCCTCTTCGATATTCTGCAGACCGGTGGTTTCCCAGTCCACAGTGCGCCCCTCGGAGGTCGAGTAGAACTTCCAGGTGATCACGCGCGCTTCCGGGCTCACATAGGTCTCCATCAACAGCCAGTTAGGCGTGTCGTTGGTGAACTTGAAGTCCACGACCGGCGCAAAGACAGTGGCGTCTAATCCCGCCATGTCAGTGTCCACATTCCCGGCTGCGTTCAGCTCATAGTATGAAACGCGATAGGCATGGGCGTAGCGTTCTACGATCGGGTAGCCGCCGAAGAAAACCGTGCGGAACAGGGTCGTGCTCACCTGGCACACGCCGCCGCCGACGCCTTTGATCGTGCGGTTGCCGAAAATGATCAGCGCCTCGGCGTAGCCGTTGTCCAGGCTGACATCGCCCAACGCATCAGCCATCGAGAAAGTGGCTCCTGGAGCTACCAGCAGGCCGTGGAACTGCGCGGCTGCGGTCTGGATATTTTTGATGCGCTCTCCACTGGAGCCATAGAAATACGTCTTTTGAATGCTCACCGCTTCGCGTATGCCAAGCTCTTCTGCGGTGGCTTTGTCGCTGACCTGGGGATCGGTGTAATCTAAAACTATCGGGATGCTATGCTCGCCCTGCACGATGTTCTCGTTGATGGTCTGAATGGTGGCATCCACGTTGAGCGCCCGCCCGGTCACCGAAGCCTGGATGGGCTCGAGCTGGTGGGTCTCATCGTTGAAGATGAAGCGGGCGTTCGCCGGGCTGCGCGCCAGACCGCCGGCAATGCCGTTCAGAAAGGTGCGCAGGCTTTCACTGTCCAGGCCCACCTGGTAGCGCGCTCCCTGGTCTGCCTCGACCCGCTCGATGCTCAGCATGCCCGCCAGGGTGGGCTGGTCAAAGGTCCACGAGCTGGTCTCACCTTCGACAGCATCCGGTACGGTCAGGTTGAGCGGCGCGGTAAGGATTTCCTCGGCGATCTTTGCCTGCTGGCTGGCGTCCAGGATAGCGGGCGGCGTCTCGACGACGGGCAGGGAGATCATCCCGTCGGTGAGGCTGCGCAGCTGCGCCTCCAGCATTGGCAGTGCCGCCAGGATATCTACGCTGCGCCCCACCTGTCCGGGCGCGACATTCACCTGGGTGCCGTTGACGCTCAGTGAGGCCTCCACGGTGGGCTTGTCGATCTGGGCAGCAATCTCACTCAAGTATGCCTGGGCGACGCGCTGATCGTACACCAACAGGGGCGGCAGGTCCGTACCGGTATACCAGGCTCGAAATTGATCGGCTGCGCGTCGTATCGGGTTGCGCTGCCGCCCAATTTGATAGGCGGCTAAGGCGCTGGTCCTGGGATCCAGAAACAGACCCAGATCAGAAGGGCTGGCTGACCATACATGCTCGCCCTCTTTGAAAATTATGCGACCCGTTTCGGGGTAGCTCAATTCTCCCGCCAGCAGGTCTTGGGCTTCCTCCGGGCGTAAACCGGAGAGATTCACATTTGCCACGGATATGCCGGGGTAGATGCGCCCAGCATAAACGATATTGTAGCCAACCACCAGCGCTGCCAGCAGGCCCATGAACAGGACCAGGCCGCTCACCCCAGCTACCAGCATCTGCTGCAGTGCCAGGGCGGAGGGCAGCGCTGCGGGTTTTGTTGCAGTACGTGTCGTCATCGTTTCACCATTAATAGTATCCAGTACCGTTTCACTTGTTGCAGGTTGTAGACCATAATGCCCCAATTGTACCAAACCGCGGGCGGTGCGGCTCATTTCGTGGGTTTATCCAAAGATTTAACCGCCGAGCAAGCAGAGCACGCCGAGAAATTCTATATACCAGACGTTGTGCCCGGCAACTGTGTTCCCAGGTGTTATGGCAGAATCCACTCAAGTAATTGCCTTGGCATTTGAGCTGATGTGGAAGAAGCCCGGAAGAAAGGGTTATAATTTCCCATTACCAGCAGGATCCAGGATCTGGATAGGCTGGCTGGCGGTGTCTCAGGCGCAAATCCATGCCCCACTCCCTTAGCGAAGAACAAGCCCAACTGCTCGCTTACCTGCGCAATCACCGGCATGCAGCCATCTCCGCTCCTGCCGCATCCGGCAAGACCACCCTGGCGGTTCGCAAAGCCACTGAGTTGGATCACGCTGGTTCGGAGGTGCTTTTCCTGTGCCGCAACCTTTACCTTGCCGAAAGCTTGCGCCAGCGCCTGCAAGGCACCGGCATCCAGGTGTTTGCCTTTACCGAATTGATCCGTTGGCTGCTTGAGAACGCGCAGCGTCCGGACATATTCCTGTCGAGAGGGCGCCCACAATGGGTCTCCACCGGTACCCAGTATGACGTCCCTTCACCTTCAGAGCTGGATCAGGCGATGTATGTGCTGGCGCGCCTCCCAAAGCGGTTCGACGCCGTTCTGATCGACGAAGGACAGGATTTCGAGGCTAACTGGCTGGCAGTCGCTAAGGCATGCCTGTCGGATGAGCGGGACGGCCGTTTTTACGTGTTTTTCGATGACAACCCGTCTCTCTCCCATGTCAGCCTGAAGCAGATGTATGCCGGCATCCTGGCGCCGCCTGTCCTTACCCAAAACCTGCGCTGCGCTGCGCCTATCGCCGCGCTGGTGCACCGGCTTCACCCGGACCCGCCGCAGGATAAGCCGTCAGCCCGCGGAGAGGGCCTCCTCCGGGAGTGGACGTATGCCACGGATGCCGAGCTGTCGGACCATCTGCGCAGCGCGCTGCTGGATGCCGAAGAGTTCTCGCCGGGGCTGAAAGATATCACCGTCCTGACGGCAGAGACTACCCCCAGCCGCAGGAGCCGTTTCGCCGGCTTTGTGATCGATTCGCCCCATTTGCGCGCCGGCCAGCAGGCAGGCGGACTGCACTGGCAGGAGGCCTGCCTGCGCTACCTGCAGGGTTTCGGTTTGCTGGAGAGCGACTTGAGCAGCAGCCCTACCCCCACACCGGCAGATGTGCACCGGGTGGTTAAATTCAGCGCCGCCTACCAGGCGGGTCACCGGCAGGCCTTGCGCCGTCAGACCAGCCATGTAGATAGCTCGACCCTGCACTGGCACATGGATTCTTTCGGCGGACTGAGCCTGCACTGGACCGGCGGCGATACGCGCCAGCTGCCCGCACCTGACCTGCTCAAATTCTTCGGCTCCCCCGGATGGGTGAAATCCCTTCCCCATGCTCAGAAACGCTATCGCCTGACGCCGGTGGAGGACCCATCCGACCATCTCTATTACATCCCGGTGCGCCTGGTGGATATCCCTTCCTTCCAGGGCCTGGAGGCAGGTGGAGTTGTGTTTGTGCTCTATAATTACTTTGCCAGCAGTCACGACCAGCTTTTGGCAACGTTATATCGGGCCTTCTCGCGCGCCAGGCGTTTGCTCTATATCATCAGCCCATCGATGGACTTATAGCAGTGTGACAGGCTTCCCGCAGCGGCGCCGCACGAAGATGCCCGCGGCTCTTTGTGACCAAATATTTCCAATGTGCACTTACTGGTTCTCTCGATAAATTCGTAGTCATTCGCCCTCACCGCTTCCCCGAACCCCTTCCCCTCTCCCAATGTTGGGAGAGGGGAAGGGGGCCAGGGGTTGGGGTGAGGGAGAGTTCAAGAACTTAGCGAGAACACCACTTACTGATCATTGCCCAAGTTTCTAAACTTCTCTTGCACAATAATATCGTTGAACCTGTTTAGCTTTATTTGCAAGGATCAGTAGTTGTAGTTGTCCTCCCAACCAAAATTCAGGAGTGAAACTATGAAACCCATCTCTCCCAATCTTGGCCTGAGTACTTTGCTTAACCATACCGGCATCGAGGACCCGGGCTACGGCGCGCATGTCCTGCCCATCTACCAGACCGCTACGTTCCGTTTTCCGGACACAGTCCGCGGCAGGGCGATCGTCTCCCGGCGCGAGCACGGCTACTACTACACCCGCATTGCCAACCCGAACCTGGAGCACCTGGCGCGCAAGATCGCCATCCTCGAAGGCCTGGACATCCTGCGCCTGCATCCCGAAGCCGAACCGGATCATCTGGTCGCCGGGCTGGTGTTCTCGTCAGGCATGGCTGCCGTCTCGGCCTTGTTCCTGGCGCACCTGCAGGCAGGGGATACGGTCATCGCCCAGGAGAACCTGTACGGCAACACCTTCAACTGGCTGAATGGTAATGCCCCGCGCCTGGGCATCCGCGTCGCCTGGGTGAAGGACACCTCGGCCCAGGGTTGGGAGGCGGCTTTCAAGGCCAATCCGGGGGCCAGGCTGGCTTATGCCGAATCCCCCGCCAACCCGACCATGTGGGTGGTGGACCTGCACATGGTTGCCGAGCTGGCCCACGCACACGGATGCTGGTTGGGGGTGGATAACACCTTTGCCACGCCCTACTGCCAGCGCCCGCTCGGCCTGGGGGCGGATGTGGTGCTGCATTCGACCACCAAGTACCTGTCCGGGCAGGGCGCCATCATCGGCGGCGCCCTGGTCAGCAGCCACAGTGACTTTATCCACGGACCGCTGCAGCAGGTGCTCAAACAGTTCGGCGGGGTGCCCAGCCCATTCGACGCCTGGCTGGCAGACCTGGGACTGCGCACCTTTGAGCTGCGTATGCTGCGCCACTGCGAGAATGCCCTGCAGGTTGCTCGCTACCTGCAGGGCCACCCCAGGGTATCTGAGGTGCACTATCCGGGGCTGGAGAGCCACCCGGGCTACGAGATTGCTCGCCGCCAGATGTCTTCCTTCGGAGGCATGATGTCTTTCGAGCTCAAGGGCGGCTACGAGGCCGGAGAGGCCATGCTCAACCGGGTGCGCATTGCCACCCTGGCGGTCAGCCTGGGCAACGTTGATACGCTTATCCAGCACCCCGCCAGCATGACCCATTTCGACGTGCCGCGCGAGGAACGCCTTGCGATCGGCCTTACAGATGGATTGGTGCGGCTGTCGGTGGGCATCGAGAACGTCGACGACTTGATCGCCGACCTGGACCAGGCGCTCGCCTAGCAAAGAAGCACTGGATCGTCTGTATCTGTGGGATTGCAGAGACTGAACTTTCGAAATTGATAGGTATTTATCAACGCATCCTGCTATAATCGTTGGGCCAGAGAAATATTCTCTGGTCAATAGGGGTGGTTTCTGGCCTTCTAGCCTTCTGAAATTTGCAGCAAATTGAATGGATTGAGCAGGCTCGTATGGATGTGTTCTCCGTGCACAGGGGGAAGGATGTTTGTAGAGTTTGTTCCAAAACCGGCTTACCAGAGCCGGTTTTTATTTTCTTTATCTTAAAGGGTCTTTTATATCGGAACTATCTCGTATTTTTACAGATAGCGTAGGATGGCATATGGGAGCCGATGGCTTGCTTGCCGCCCTCCCACTCAATACACGCGTTTTGGTCGAAAAGCTGGCCAGAAGGAGGCGGTTTTACACAACTCTCTATTCTCTATTCTCTGTTCACAATTTATATGGAGGTCTACCATGAGAAAGCGTTTGTTCGTACTGGTTATAATCAGTCTGGTTTCCCTGGGACTGGTATCGATCGCCCTGGCGGCAGCAGGTTCCGCAACAATAACCGCTGATAAATTCGCCCCAAAAATCGTTTATACAACTCAAAGGAGCGAACCCGCACCGATCGAGCCTTCTTCAACGTATCATTTTATAGATCATGCTGACCAACCCAGAGCGCCCACGGGAGAAAGCGCCTGGGATAGCTATTGGGTTGGCGCACCAACTGTCATCTCGGATAGCGGGCAACTGCGCATGTGGTACACCGGATGGGGGCCAGTTGAAGCGGGTATTGGTGAAGCCAGCTCCGCCGATGGCATCAGCTGGACAAGATCCCCGCTCAATCCTGTATTAACCCCAGGGTTAGAAGCCGCAGTTTTCAAGGAAGGTCCTGCCGATTACAAGATGTGGTTCGGCGGCAATGATTTCCTTAGCATCTACCGCGCCACCTCCAGCGACGGCCTGGCGTGGACGGTAGACCCTGCGCCAGCCTTTGAGGCGAGCAGCGTAGACGGCACTTTTGACCGCGATTCAGTAGAAGATGCCTTCGTCATTATGGATGGCGGCGGCACCTACCGGCTGTTCTATACCGGGGGCAATACCGACACAGGGGTCTATCAGATCGGTACGGCAACTTCACCGGATGGACTTGCCTGGACTCGCGTAGCCACACCAGTCCTGCCACCCGGCGACCCTGGCGATTGGGACGAAATCCACACGATGGATCCCATGGTCATCCTGGATGGCGGCACATTCAAGATGTGGTACAGCGCCTTCGATAGCAGCAATGCTCGCCGCATCGGCTATGCCACCTCGTCGAACGGCGTGGACTGGACCAAATACGCCAGCAATCCGGTGTTCGAACCTGACCCGGGCCAGTGGGATGATGGCAGTGTGGGAAATCATGCCGTAGTATTCAATGGCGATTACCACATGTGGTACACCAGCAACGGACGCATTGGCTATGTCACTTCAACGGATGGCATCGACTGGACTCGTTTTCTCGCTGCGCCCGTGCTTGAGCCTGGCTCAAGCTTGTACGCAGAGGTTAATTACGCTCACGATTGGGTAAACGCCGATACGGATCCGTTTGAGCCCGTGGTGATCACTTATACCGGCGCCGGGGGAAGCATAGCCACCGTGAGCGGGCAGGCGGATGAGGGTGGGTGGTTCAGCAGCGATTATGGAAGCTGGGATCCCGGGCACCCGAATATCACCCCAGGAGACATGGTCGTTGTTGCCGCAGCCGGGTTAACCGCCGCTATTGACCCCATTGGCAGCATTGAGGGAGCGCTGGATGTCGACGAGAACACGATCGTTGGCAGCATTCACGCTCCCTGGTTCTCACCTACCCCGCTCATCGTACGCTGCGAGGTGTGGATCGAAAATGGACCACCAGGCATCGAGATCCCGGATATAGACGCGGACGGCGGCAGCTATTCGTGTGACTTCGACGACGTAGGTTGGGATCTGCAGCCCGGTCAAACGGTGGCTGTTCGCTATGTAGAGCCGGACGGCGATACCGTCATTAACATCTTTGAAACCCCCACCCTTCGTGTCAACTACGCCCACGACTGGGTGGAGGGCAGCTACGAGGCCGGGCACACCATCTGGATCACGCTTACCAATGCGACCGGGGAAGTCAAAGCCACCGCCAGCGGCGTATCTGGCCCGATCCCGTGGTGGGGCGATCAGAGCGGATTCTCCACGGATTACAACCTGGCCTGGACACCGTCTCGGCCCGACCTGCAGGAATTGGATTGGGTTTACGCTGCCTTTGACGACGGGTTTGCGAGCTCGGTGCGCATCGGCCAGATCACCGGCGACCCGGATGTGAACGCCGATACCATCTCTGGCACCATCACCGCCCCCTGGTTCACCGAGCCGCTGCAGGGGGATTGCGGCGTGTGGATAGAAAACGGCCCGGGTACCGGCTTTCAAGAGCCCGTCGATCCCAATGGCGGCAGCTACTTCTGCGACTTCGGCGCTCTCTTCTGGGACCTGGTCCCCGGGCAGGATGTGGGCGTTGGCTACCGGGAGCCGGACGGCGACCAGGTGTACAACGTCTTCCGCGAGCCGGCACCGGAGCTGCGCGTCTGGATCTGGGGGCAGGGACGGCCCGCCAGCGGCGGTAATATGGCGCTGTGGGTTGGATACCAGAACAACGGAAATGCGCCGGACGAAGGAGCTTATATCTCTGCCACGCTGGAGGGCGGCTTGACCTACCTGAGCGATACCTCTGGCCTCCCACACAGCGGCGACGGCACCCCGGGCAACCCGCTGGTTTGGCAGCTCCCCGCGCCCTTGCAGCCCAGCATGTTCCAAACTCGCTTTGAAGTCTTCGTCCACGTGGATGCAGCCGAAGGTGAGATGGTAGAAGGTGATGCCTACATCGGCAGTGATATGCCCTACTACCAGGGCGATCAGGGGGCAAAATACAGCCACTGGGAGGACCAGGTAGTGGCGTTCACCCCCGACCTCTCGGTGAACAAATGGGCCTGGACGGGAGACCCGGTGCCCGGCTCCACCTATGTGTATGCCGTAACCGTGTGCAACTTCAACGAAAATGCGGCGGGCAGCCTGCCGGTCATCCTGACCGATACACTGCCGGTCTCAGTCACCCTGCAAAGCTGGTGGGCGGGGCATGGCGGTTGGGAAGAGGTCTCCAGCAGCGACCACGAGCTGGTGGTCTCCCGTCCGAGCGTGCCCGGCGGGTGGTGCGGCGACGTGTTCCTGCGGGTGCTTCTGGATGAGAACGCCTGGCCCGGCATGTCCCTCTTCAACACGGCTGATGTCGCCACCAGCGGGGATACCAGCCCGGGTAACAACACCATCACGATCGAGAACGGAGTTGGGACCCCGCGGGACAACCTGTGGGTCTCGAAGGATTGGGTGAATGGCCAGTTTGTGCCTGGAGGTGAGATTTATTACAGCTTCAACTTCGGCAATGGCGGCAACCTGCCGGTGGAAAACGTGTTGGTGACCAGCACCCTGCCGGAGAATACCACCTTCGTGCGCGCCTGGACGTGGACGCCCTACGGGGAGGTGGATTATCCGCCGGATGTGATCACCTCCGATCACCTGGTGTGGGATGCCGGCGTGCTGGAAAACGGCTTCAACCGGAATGTGAATCTGACCCTGCGCATCGACGACGACGCACCGGTGGGAAGCTTGCTCACCCACACGGTGGATATCAACCGTCTGCCGCTCGAAGACCGCTACGATGATAACCGAATCACCTGGGTGGACCCGCTCAACGACTACGGGCCTAACCTGTGGGTGAACAAGCAGAACTACAATTGGGAATGGGAGGGCCGGCTGTGGTACGAGATCCGCGTGGCGAACCGCGGCAATACCTGGCTGGATGACTTCTGGATCACCGATACTTACCCGGTCTCAACCACCCTGACCGACTGGTGGGTGAACCACGGCCCGTGGATCACCGCTACGGAAGATGTAGGTAACCGGCAGATCGCCTTCTGGGTGGACGGGCTCAACCCCGGGGAGACTGCCAGCATCGGCTTCCACCTGGACCTGGATGGCGACATCATCGGGCAGGAGGGCCTGCTCTTCCCCAACCAGGTGGATGCGCCGCTGGAAGGGGACGTCTACCCGGCGGATAACCATGACCAGGTGACCGCCAGGACCGGACCGGACGTTTATATCGAGAAACAGCTCAGCGGTGGCGTACCCGAGCCGGGTGAGCTGGTCACCTATACGGTCAGTTTCGGCAATGCTAACCTGTGGCCCTGGGACGGCGACCCCAACTACGGCAGCCACATCACCGATACCCTGCCGGAAGGCATGACTTTCATCACCGCCACCTGGGCTGGTGGCTATCCCTGGGTGCCGGAGCTTGTCGACGGCAACACGGTTGTCTGGCAAGCAGGGACGATGTGGAACAACTCGCACTGGGAGTTCGACCTGGTCGTCCAGCTGGATGAGGGCCTGCAGGGCGGCGATGTACTCACCAACACGATCGAAATGTACGGCGACAGCCCAGATGACATCGAGCCCAATTGGGAGAACAACGTCTTCGAGCTGCCGCTCACTGTCCTGGCCCCTGTCTTCGAGGTGGGCAAGACCTTCGAGAGCAGCCTGGTCGCCGGGATGCCGGTCAGGTACGACCTGAGCCTGGCAAACGTCGGCAACCAGACCGCCACAGGTATTGCCCTGGTGGATGTCAACCCAGAGGGTGTCACCTTCGGCGGCAGCGATGGGGGCTACTCAGCCGGGCGGGTGACCTGGGAGATCGCCAGCCTCGCCCCCGGCGGCTCTGCCGCCGGCTGGTTCACCGGCACACTGACCTGTGAGGCCGGTGTGGAGGTGGTCAATGAAGAATACAACGTTGCCAGCAGCGACCAGGGCGTGACAACACCGGATGGCTCGCCGGTCAGCTTTACCACACTTGCACCGGAGATCCAGGTGAGCTTCCAGGCTTCGGAAACCAACGTAGGGGTCGGGCAGTCCGTCTCCTTCACAGCCGAGGCTGCGACCGACGGCACCCCCTTGAGCTATGCCTGGGACTTTGGCGATAGCGAGACCGGCTCCGGCACTCAGGTGGAGCACGCCTTCGCGGCGCCGGGCAGCTACCCGGTCGAGCTAGTGGTCACCGATGGGTGCGGCTTCACCAGCAGCTACTCGCTGACGGTCGTCGTGGAGCCGCAGGGTGTTTACCTGCCTCTGGTGCTCAACCTGCACAACACAGCTCCATAACCTTTCTCTTAATCACCCTGGCTGCCGGTCGCACGCGACCGGCAGCCAGGGTTTTTAATTTACCGGATTATGAAGGCTTATCGTTTTCACACTGTTTGCGTATTTTTTTACCCATTACCAGATATTCCGTTAAAGGCGATTCCATTATTCTAACGATTCGCTGACGGAGCACCAGGGTAATGGATATAGAAAAACTGTTAATGAACCGCCGCCGCCCAATAATGAGAGCCAAAACCCGATGAAACCCGTCACTGAAATGACTCGCGGCGAACTGGCTGCCTACATTCAATCCCGCCTGAGAGAGCAAGGCATTGATTCAGTGCTCACGGGAGGTAGCGCTGTTTCAATTTATAGCGCGGTAATTTATGTCTCAATGGATCTTGACTTTGTGATTACAGGCTAGCAGTATTGCTTGCTGCACGAGCTACCGCCGCGGATCTCATCGCTGCCCCACACCACCGGGATCTGGCTCTCCACCAGGAACTGCGCCAGGATCTCCCCGCTCAAAACCACTCCATTTGCCAACTGAACCGGCTCCATCATGCTGCGCAGGGCGTTCCAGCCCGCCAGGATCAGCTCATCTTGAATGACAGGCGATTGCACCTGAACAACATCGGCAGGGTCGGCTTCGACCGCCGCCTGCGCAACATTCGGATCATTCGACAGCATCTGGCATCCAGCCATGCAGACCATCAAGAACCCCAGGACCAGACTTAGAAGTGTATGCTTGTTCTCCATTTCGACCCTCCACCAGGTGTGAATTCCGGATTACTTCTTTCACTTCCAGATTAGCAATCCGGGATGGGGGGAAGGTCGTGGGGAATGTGGGGGCGCTGTTGGGGTTTAGCGAAAAGCGTGGGGTAAACTTGGGGAAGTGTCTGTAACATAAACGGTGGGTTTAAAATTTGGTGGGAGAAAGCATATGCCCAAGAGCTGTAAATTAGCTCGAATGTGGGGCAATGACATAGCTTATCCGTGCAATTTTACGCTCCCAGTGGAGTTGTAAAACTCACCAACCGTGTATGTTACAAACACTTGGGGAATTACTTATTGCTTTTATCCTCAATTGTCGTTATATTGGATTCACCACATTGTTGCTGCCATTGCAGGTGGAGACTTCATTACAAGTCGCTCATCGATCAAACCCTTTTCAGCCGCCGACCGGATGTCAGCGGCTGTTTCTTTTTCAACAGGGGAGGGAAAAATGCCGCAGCTAAGGCTAGAATTCCTGGGGGGATTTCGCGTCTCGCTGGACGGGATACCCATCACTACCTTCGAGTCCAACAAAGTACGCGCCCTTCTTGCATACCTGGCGGTTGAGGCGCAGCGCTCGCGCCCGCGCGAATCACTGGCGACCCTGCTGTGGCCTGACTGGCCTGACCGCGCCGCGCTGAGCAACCTGCGCTACGCTCTATCTGATTTGCGCAAGGTCATCGGCGACCGGACGGCTAAACCGCCCTTCCTGCTCATCAGCCGGGAGGCGATCCAGTTCAACACTGAGAGCGACCACTACCTGGATATTGCCGAGTTCACCCGCCTGGCTGGCAGCCAGGATGTGGACGATTTGGAAAAAGCTATCTACCTGTACAAAGGCGAGTTCCTGGAAGGCTTATCCGTGGCGGATGCTGCGCCCTTCGAAGATTGGGTGCGGCTGAAAGTCGAGCAACTCCACCGGGCATGCCGGGAGATGCTACACCACCTGGCAGGAATGCTGGAAAACCGCCGAGAATATGATCGCGCTCTGACGTATGCCCGCAGGCAGGTCGAGAGCGAGGCGTGGGATGAGAGCGCCCAGCGGCAGCTCATGCGCCTGCTGGCGCTCAGCGGGCGGCGGGGAGAGGCGCTCAATCAGTTTGAGCGACTCAAGGTGTTGCTTGGAGAGGAACTGGGGGTCATGCCGGAGGTGGAGACCATCCATCTGCAGCAACAGATCAAAACAGGGGAGACGCTTGTGCCGGTTGCGGAGAAGCAATATGAAGGTATTTCAGATGTATACCAACCGGCTGACAGCGCGCCCTCAAAGCCCTTCGATGCCCACCGACACAATCTGCCTGCGTCCTTAACAAGTTTTGTCGGTCGTGAGCGGGAAATAGACGAGATCAAGCAACTCATCGCTGGCACTCGCCTGCTCACCCTGACCGGGATCGGTGGAACGGGCAAGACACGCCTTGCCCTTCAGGTATCTGCAGATATGATCAATGAATTCTCAGGAGGCGTGTGGCTGGTAGAGCTGGCGACACTGCGTGATCCCGCGGTGGTAGAACATGCGATTGCCTCGGTTTTGGGTGTTTGTGATCGACCAGACCAGTTAATGTCCGATCTTCTGATCGAGCATATGCGCGAAAGAAATCTGCTGATCATCCTGGACAACTGCGAGCATTTGGTGGATGCCTGTGCTCGGCTTGCCTACCTGCTCCTAAGCGCCGCGCCAGATTTAAAAATCCTGGCTACGAGCCGGGTGCCCCTAAATCTCCCTGGCGAAGTGAATTACTCCGTACCCCCTCTTAGCTTGCCTGACTCGCATAGGATAGCCCCACTGCTTGACGTGGCGGAGTTTGATGCAATTCGCTTATTCATTGAGCGGGCGGCTTCAGTGCAGCCTGCATTCAGCTTAACGGATGAAAACGCCCCTGCCGTAACCCTAATTTGCCAGCACCTGGATGGTATTCCTCTTGCCATCGAGCTTGCTACGGCTCGCATGCGGCTTTTATCGCCTGACCAAATTGCAGCCCGGCTGGGCGATCGGTTCAACCTGCTAACGGGTGGGAGCCGTAGCGCCTTGCCACGCCAGCAGACTATACGGGCAACGATGGACTGGAGCTACGAGTTGTTGGTTGAGGCTGAGCGTACTCTATTCAACCGGCTTTCCGTGTTCACCGGCAGCTTTTCGCTGGAAGCGGTTGAGGCGATCTGTGCTGACAAGATCGACGATGGGACGCCAGCACATGGAATCCAGCCTTCCCAGGTGCTTGATTTGCTGGGTGCGCTGGTGGATCACTCGCTGGTCTACGCACAGGAGAGAACGACCGAAGCCAGATATGGCTTGCTGGAGACGGTGCGCCAGTATGCCCTCGAGAGGTTACTGGCTTCCGGCGAGCTGCACAATCTACAAGAACGGCACCTGGCTTATTATTTGGAATTCGCAGAAAGAGGACTCCCCCACTTTAGCGCTGGGCAGCCAATCTGGGCCAATCGTTTTGAGGCCGAGTACGATAATCTGAGATCTGCGATGGAATACGCCATCGCCAATTATCTAGAATCAGCCATCCGGTTTGAGGATCCTTTAGTGTGGTTTACTGAAGTCACTTATCGGGAAAGGGAATGTTATGGCTGGGTAATGCGCATTCTCGAATTATCAGAGTCCTGGCCGCCCGGGAAATTGCGCACAATAGCGCTAAAGTCTGCTGGTGAACTTATCGTTCATTTCGGTGACATTTCACAAGGACAAACATACCTGGCGGCAAGCCTGGAAATGGCGAGATATTTGCAGGATAAAGGTCTGATCAACCTGGTCTTGCATGATTTGCAGGCCGTAAATTGGTCCCTGGGTAATATGGACCTTGGGCACGACTATGCGGAAGAACATCTGGAAATCTCGCGAGAGTTGGGCGACAAAGCAGAGATATCGTGCGCGCTCTGGTATCTGGGTGAAGCGGCCATACGTAGCGGGGATAGCCAGGCCGGGCGAAAATTTTGTGAGCAATCGTTGGAAATTGCTCGGCAAGAAAATCATCTGAATAATATCGCCTTTAATCTCTATTCACTGGCCACACTGGCACAGAAAGAGGGAGATACAAGCAGGGCAAAAGAGTTGTATAGGGAATGCGCGCAGATTCGCAGGAATTGGGGTTTTCAGACGGGTCTTGCCTCTACTCTACTGAGACTGGGTCAAGTTTTAATTCAAGAAGGCGATGCCATTCAATCAAAGAAGCTGGCTGAAGAGAGCCTGGAAATCTATAGAGAACTAGATATTAAGGACATAGGGGTATATTGTCTC
>Ga0105095_10000593_pt1 | contig 17764 bp, 16 predicted proteins | sample PPLLak2March2015_2_FD_79180 | JGI IMG/M metagenome (GOLD analysis project Ga0105095, IMG submission 79180) | Freshwater sediment microbial communities from Prairie Pothole Lake near Jamestown, North Dakota, USA - PPLs Lake P8 Core (3) Depth... | ecosystem: Environmental > Aquatic > Freshwater >...
ACTTTCGTAAAATAGAACGGGAACAACAGCTTTTCCAGTCCACAGTTGCTGAAAGAAGAAGGAAGGACAGGCAATTCGGCCGGTTGTGTAAACAAATCATGAATGAAAAGAAAAAAAACAAATTTTAGTCAATATGGAGCCCCTGAAGGTTGGAGATCACATACCACATTTTTCTCTCCCCGACCAGGATGGAAAAATGTTTGACATTGATAGTGTCCTTGGAAAGAAAAAACTTGTAATCTTTTTCTATCCTAAAGATGGCAGTCTCAATTGCACTAAGGAGGCCTGCTACTTCCGTGACCTTGAAGATGCATTTGACGACGCAGATGCCGTTATAATAGGCATCAGCAGCCAGTCGGTGGAAAGCCATAAGGAATTCGTTGAACAGAACAGGCTTAATTATACGCTTTTAAGTGACAATGACAGTTCGGTAAGAAAAATGTTTGGCATTCCCAACCGGATCTTTGGCCTGGTTCAGGGACGGGTGACCTATGTTGCCGACAGGTCGGGCAGGATAGTTCTGGTTTTCGATTCACAAACCGACGTCCTGCGTCATGTGGATGAGGCTCTGAAAATTGTCCTTGTACTTAAAAAAACAGGTTGACCACTGAGGCATGATGCTGAAATTGATCGCCGGAACAATTAGCCCTTCAAATGTGTTAATCTTCTGAATATTCTATATAAATTGCAAACAAATGGCATTTACATTACAGATCGGGGAAGAGGCTCCCGGTTTCAGTTTACCGGCTACTGACGGTAATACATATTCACCCGGCGATTTCAGGGATGACAAATATCTCGTCGTTTTCTTTACCTGCAACCACTGCCCGTATGTAAAAGGCTCGGATGAGGTTACCAGGGCTACCGCCGAAAAATTCAAGCCAGAAGGGGTGAGATTTGTGGGTATCAATTCGAACAGTGAACACACCTATCCCGAGGACAGCTTTCCGGAAATGGTGAAAAGGATGAAGGAATACAGGTTCCCCTGGCTCTACCTTTACGATCAGGATCAGAGCATAGCTGCCAGGTACGGGGCTTTACGAACCCCGCATTTTTATGTTTTCGACGAAAACAGGAAGCTGGTTTATACCGGCAGGGGAATAGATTATCCGAGGGATCCTTCGCGAGCCACAGTCAATGACCTTGACAGGGCGCTCAGCGAACTTACCTCAGGAAAGCCTGTTTCGGTGCCTGTGACAAATCCAATTGGATGCAATGTAAAATGGGAAGGAATGGACCCCCACTGGATGCCACCCGACGCCTGCGACCTTGTTTGAAAAACTTGACTGTAAATTCGCTTATTCAGGGGTAATGGATTCGAAAAACAAGTTCATCATTTCTATTCTTAACACGGCTTACGATAACAAAACAATTCTTGTAAGGCTGGTTGTTGGTTTAATATTCCTGTCGGAGGGAATTCAAAAGTTCCTGTTCCCGGAGCTTGTCGGTACAGGCAGGTTTGAAAAGATAGGATTTTCAAATCCTGATTTCTGGGCATACTTTACGGCAACTTTTGAAATCATTTGCGGAATCATGGTGCTTTTAGGCTTTTTTACACGGCTGGTATCAATCCCGCTTTTCATCATTATGATCACCGCCTTTATCACTACAAAACTGCCAATTCTGTCCGACAGGGGCTTCTGGGCAATGGCACACGAATACAGGACTGATTTCGCACTTACGGTCCTCCTGATCTATCTGTTTATTTTTGGGAGTGGAAACTTGTCAATCGATTCGAGGATATCAACCTGAGACTACAGGTATCTGCCCTTTCGCCGTTGTACCACAATTAATACTCAACGGGAACTTTTTCTTATCTTCGCTTTTCGGAGAATAGCTGATATTATTTCATGAAGGTAATCTGGAAGTATTTAAAACCACAGCAATGGATCATTCTGGTAGCCCTCAGCCTTGCAGGTGCCGGCCAGCTGCTGAACCTTGTCGATCCCATAATCTTCGGGAAAATAATTGATGATTTTGCAATTAATCCCGGCGACCGCACTGAGAGTGAATTGATGAGAGGCGTCCTGTTCTGGCTTGGTATAGCAATTGCCATTGCCCTGGTTGCGCGTGTCGCAAAGTCGTTCCAGGAATATTTTACCAGGCTTGCAGTCCAGAAATTCGGCATGCAGATATTCAATGACGGATTAAAGCAGACGCTCCGCCTCTCTTTCCAGGAGTTTGAAGAACAGCGAAGCGGGGAGACTTTGTCGGTTCTCCAGAAGGTCCGTATGGATACACAGCAGTTCATTAACTCTTTCATAAACATACTGTTTTCAACAGTTGTCGGAGTCGGTTTTCTGGTCTGGTATTCGGTCACCCGAAACTGGATGCTTATACCCGTTTTTGTTATCGGTATCCTTATCCTGGGTTCACTGACGGGATTGCTGAGTAAAAAGATCAAAACCACACAAAGGTCAATCAACCGTGAGACCAATAAAATGTCGGGCGTTATTACCGAATCCCTGCGGAATATCGAACTCGTTAAAAGCCTTGGTTTAACCTACCCTGAAATTAAGCGTCTGAGGGATCAGACCCTTAAGATATTCAACCTTGAGATGGTGAAGGTAAAAAAAGTACGCACCCTGACTTTTCTTCAGGGAACGATGCTCAGCATCCTCAGGCACTCGATTCTCTTTATACTTCTGTGGCTGATCTTCAGAAAGGTGCTGACCACCGGTGAACTGATCACCATGCAGTTCATTTCCACTTCAATTTTCGGGCCCTTGCAGGACCTGGGGAATATCATCCTCAGTTACAGGGAAGTGGAAGCTTCATTAAATAATTTTGATCAGCTGATGAGTAAACCGGTTGAAAGAAGACCCGAGAATCCGATTGAAATCGGACCATTGGATAATATTGAGTTCAGGAATGTTGTATTCCGTCATAAGACAGCCACTTCCAATGCCATCGACGATATCTCATTCAGTGTGAAGACAGGAGAGACCATTGCATTTGTCGGCCCATCGGGTTCAGGCAAATCTACACTGGTAAAATTACTGGTGGGATTGTACAAACCGGTAAAGGGGGAGATCATCTTCAATGATCACTCATCACTTGAGATTCGTTACAACGAGTTGAGAAGGCAGCTCGGGTTTGTGACACAGGATACCCAGTTGTTTGCAGGCAGCATAAAGGAAAACCTCTTGTTTGTAAAACAGGATGCCACCGATAGTGAGATCCTGGAGTCTCTCGAAAAAGCTTCGTGCAAACAATTGCTTAAAAGTGCATCCAGGGGAATAGATACAGTGCTTGGGGAAGGAGGCATGAAACTCTCGGGCGGCGAAAAACAGCGTATCTCCATCGCCAGGGCACTGATCCGCAATCCGCGTCTTCTGATCTTTGATGAAGCAACCTCGGCACTCGATTCCCTGACTGAAGAAGATATTACAAATACTATCAGGAGCTTTTCACAGAACCGGGAACAGATAACAATCCTGATAGCCCACCGGTTATCAACTATCATGCATGCGGATGTTATCTATGTCCTTGAAAAAGGAAAGATCACTGAAACAGGTCCGCATGATGAGCTGCTTTCGCAAAAAGGGTTGTATTACGCCATGTGGCGTCAGCAGATCGGCGAAAGAAGGGATCTTGTACAGCAGTTTTCGGAGACTTTTAATAATTCTTAAAGGTTTTATCAGTATATTTAGTTAACTTTTCAGTTGAAACATTCCTTAAACTTTAAAACCATGAATAAGTTATCACGTCGTCAGTTTCTCGGAAAAAGTGCCATGGGAATGGGAGCTGCTGCTCTTGTTTCGCGGTTTCCCGGAAGCCTTAATGCCATGACATCTGAAAAAACAGTTAATTTCCCGCTTGGCTTCCAGGTGTGGACGATCAAGGACCAGCTTGTTAAAGATTTTGCCGGAACCCTTAAAATGATGGCAGAACTTGGATACAAGAGCGTTGAGATGTGTTCGCCTCCCGGATATGAAAGTTCCGGATTCGGTCCCCTTATGAAATTGAAGCCAAAAGAGATGCGTCAGATAATCAATGATGCCGGACTGGTATTTGAAAGCACTCATTACGGATTGGGTGAATTCAGGAATAACCTTGGGGAAAGGATAGAATTTGCTGCGGAATCAGGACAAAAACAGATGATCCTCTCAAGTTTCGGACTCCCCGAGAAGGCAACGATGAGCGACTGGATGAAGGCAGCCGATGAACTCAATAAATACGGGATGGAGTCGAAAAAAGCAGGTATCCAGATGGGATTTCATAACCATCACGGGGAATTCGGTACAATAGACGGAAAGCTGATTTACGAAGCCCTTTTGAACCAGTTCGATCCTGACCTTGTAAAAATGCAGTTCCAGGTTGCTGTGATCAATATCGGATTTAAAGCTTCCGACTATTTCAAAAAGTTCCCGGGAAGGTTTATCTCGGCACATCTTGCTGACTGGTCTTCCTCCGAGAAAAAGAGTGTACCCCTCGGAAAGGGTATTGTTGACTGGAAGGAATTTTTTGCCTCGGCTGACAAGGGCGGATTAAAAAATATTTTTGTTGAAATGGATCCCGAAACATTTAAGGATAGTGCAGCATTCATCAATAATCTTTAGGAAAACAGCCAACATACGATCATGAACAGGCTTATAACACTTTTTTTACTTGTTTTTCTGGTTTCATGCAACACCAGAAACAATGTAACGGTTCCGTGCTACGCCTGGATGAGCGGTCCCGGCGAAGCAACGGATGCTGAACTGGAAAACCAGTTTGCCGACCTGAAAAGCAAAGGGATAGCTGGCCTGATGTATTCTGCAGGCCAGGACCCCGAAACATACATGCGGGTGGGAAAGATCGTTAAAAAAACCGGCCTGGAATTCCATGCCTGGATCCCAACGATGGTTCAGAATATCAAACCGGGTATTAGTGCAGACTGGTATGCACTTAATGGTCTTGGCGAATCAGCCCTTGACAAGCCTGCCTACGTCGACTACTACCACTTCCTTTGTCCGAACCGTGCGGAGGTGCAGCAATACCTTGAAGAAATGTACGGCAGGATTGCAGATGTCCCGGAAGTTGACGGCATTCATCTTGATTACATACGCTACCCCGATGTCATCCTTGCAAGGGGTTTGTGGGAGAAGTACGGCCTGGTGATGGACAGGGAGTATCCGCAATACGACTATTGCTATTGCAGTAAATGTGTCGCTGACTTTAAGGCAAAAACCGGGATTGATATTAAATCAGTGGACGATCCGTCGCAGGTTGAAGAATGGAAACAATTCCGTTACGATCTTATCACCGACCTGGTAAACCGGCTGGCTGAAATGGTCCACTCGAAAAACAAGCAAATTACGGCTGCTGTATTTCCCGGACCAAATTCAATTGCTAAAAAGATCGTCAGACAGGAATGGGATAAATGGAACATTGACGCTTTCTTCCCGATGAACTACAACGATTTCTACCTTGAAGGGACCAGATGGATCGGTGAAATGTGCAGGGAATCGGTAACTGCCCTCAACGATACACGTCCTGTGTACAGCGGATTATTCATCTGCCCTGATCCGCTTAAAAAGACAACTGAACCCGATCCTGAAAATCACGGGCTGGTTCCCGGTGAACTGGAGGATGCAATCAGGGAATCGATGGAAAATGGTGCAAAGGGAATCTGCTTATTCACACCGGGAAGAATGACCGGGGAGGACTGGGCGGTATTTGAACGGGCCATCCGTACAAATTATTGACCTGATGATTGAAATTACTGACGATAATTCTGTAGCGGGTAATCTAATAGAGCATTCTTACCCTTATGGTTCCCTCAATGGCTCTTAGTTCGCTGACAATACTGCTGCTCAGGCGGCTTTCAGTATCAATAATCACATACCCGATTTCAGGATCAGTCTGTAGATACTCAGCCGCAATATTGATCCCCTTCGAAGTAAAGACATAGTTCACCTCCTTCAGAATGCCCGGTTCATTCTTATGGATATGCAGAAAACGCTGGGCATTGTTATTGGGTTGAAGTGAGACCTGAACAAAATTGGTAGCACCGATTGTTGCTCCTGTGTCGCTGTATTTCACGAGCTTCTCAGCAACCTCCGTACCGATGTTCTCCTGTGCTTCCATGGTGCTTCCTCCGACATGCGGGGAAAGAATTACATTATCGAACTGCTGAAGTTCGGAAATGAAAGGCTCATTTTCGGAAGCAGGTTCCTCAGGAAAAACATCCATCGCAGCGCCAAGAATATGCCCCGACTTTAATGCCTGCGTCAATGCATGGATATTCACGACCGAGCCCCTTGAAGCATTAACAAGACAGGCTCCCCTGCGCATGAGACTCAGTTCAGGATCACTAATCATGTTACGGGTTTGGGGTGTCTCGGGTACATGCAGGGTAACAATCTGCGAAATTGATAACAATTCTTTAAGGGACGAGCAGGAAACTGCCTTGCCAAGGCTGAGCTTTTTGGCAATGTCGTAATAATAAACATTCATCCCCATTGCTTCAGCAAGTATTGAAACCTGGGAACCAATATGCCCGTACCCGACTATCCCCAGGTTTTTACCACGGACCTCAAAACAGTTGGCGGCCGATTTAAGCCATTTCCCATTATGGGCAGCAGCGTTCTTCACAGGAATATTCCGCATGAGAAGTATTGATTCGGCTATTACAAGCTCTGCAACTGAACGGGTATTCGAAAACGGGGCATTGAATACAGGGATCCCCAGCAACCTTGCTGCACGGCCGTCGACCTGATTTGTTCCGATACTGAAGCAGCCGACTGCCAGCAGCTTCCGTGCCCGTTCCAGCACATCATCTGTCAGCCGGGTCCGCGAACGAATACCTATGATATTGATATTCTGTATTTTTGCCTTCAGAGCTTCATCATCGATTGCATGCGGAAGCAATTCAATGTTTGAATAACCGTTTGCCCGGAAAAACTCTTCAGCGCTCTTATGAATCCCTTCCAGCAGCAACACTTTAATCTTTTCCTTGTCCAGAGAGTATTTCTTTACCATACGATTCTGAATAATTTAAGGAATGTCCCATATTGGGGTTACAAATGTAAAACAAAAAGCATAAAATTACTTCAATTAATCATGTTCAGTCACTCAGTTGATTGATTGTTGATAATTTGGCATCTGAAACAGGCTTTTAAACAAAATAATGTCGGTGACGGTTTAAGCATAAAATAGTTTTTTTATGAATATAAAGGCAGATACGGCTGAAAAAATGCCTGTGCTGTTCCTCGGCCACGGAAGCCCCATGAATGCCATTGAGGAGAATGAATTCACGGAAGGATGGCAGAAGATCGGGAAAACCCTCCCGGAGCCGGTTGCAGTATTATGCATTTCGGCTCACTGGGAAACAAGAGGCACCCTTGTAACAGCAATGGAAAAGCCAAAGACGATCCATGATTTCGGTGGATTTCCTGAGGAACTTTACGAAGTTAAATATCCTGCTCCGGGGAACCCGGAGCTGGCAGGCAGGTTAAAGAATCTGGTAGTTGGTACTCAGGTAGGCCTCGACAATAACTGGGGACTCGACCACGGATGCTGGAGTGTATTAAAGTACCTTTATCCTGATGCACGCATCCCCGTATTACAGATGAGCCTGAACTATAACCTGAGTCCACAGCAGCATTATGATCTTGCCGGGGAAATTAAATCCCTGAGGGAAAAGGGAATTCTGATTGTCGGCAGCGGTAACATGGTTCATAACCTGAGAATGGTGGCCTGGGATAAGCTGAATGATAGCTATGGATTCGACTGGGCAATCGAAGCCGGTGAAAAAATGAAAAAATATATCCTGAACGGTGATCACAGGCAATTAATTAACTATGACTCCCAGACCAGGGAATTTGCTCTGGCAATTCCAACCCCCGATCATTATCTGCCACTGCTTTATGCGCTGGCTCTGAAAGAAGAAGATGAAAACATTACAATCTTCAATGATAAACCTGTAGGAGGTTCGCTTACTATGACATCGGTGAAGATAGGATAGGTAAATTCGGTTGCCGCCTTGTTACTTGTTGCTGGTTTTACTAACTTTGGTATCATGTAAAGCCTCCATCCTATGAAACAGGTGCTTAAGTATGTAGGGTATTTCGCGCTCATTGCCGTTGTGGGATTCCTCATCTGGCGGTTCTGGTTTATGATTGCCTGGATCCTTATGGCGGCCATACTCTCTTTCATAGGACGTCCTGTTGTCAGGTTTTTCGATGGGCTCCATGTAAAGAAGTGGAAGATCCCTCATGCCGTAAGCACTCTTCTTACATTGCTCGTTATAATCCTGACCGGGCTTGGAATTCTGGCAATTTTTGTTCCGCTGATCCTGGAACAGGCGCAGACAATAAGCCAGATTGATGTCAGCCGGCTTGCTGAAAATCTTCAGGGAGCACTCCAATGGATTGAAGACCAGCTGCAGGGTTTTGGCGTTATCCCCGAAAGTCAGACAATTGAGGATTTTATTGTGCTCCAGGTAAAATCAGTCGTAAATTTCAACAGTGTAACATCAACGGCAACAAAGTTAGTCAGTTCAGCCGGAAGCTTCTTCGTCGGACTCTTTTCCATTTTGTTTATCGCCTTCTTTTTCCTGAAGGATGAGGGTTTGTTCGAGAACGCACTCCTTCTCCTGGTCCCCGTAAAACATCACAATGCAACCAGCAAGGTAATCGATGAATCAAAAAACCTGCTGATGCGCTATTTTACCGGCGTTATTCTAGAGGTTGCCGGAGTTATGGGGATAATTACAATATTCCTCTGGATTTTAGGCGTTGATAATGCCCTGTTAATAGGTTTCTTCGGCGGTATGATGAACATAATCCCTTACCTGGGACCGGTAATAGGATCAGCGATAGGAATAACGCTTGGATTAACAGCCACACTGGCAACCGGATCATATTCCGATCTTTTTCCTGTTCTTATAAAGCTGGTCAGCGTGTTTGCCGGAGCCAATTTTATTGATAACAACTTCCTGGTCCCAATGATCTACTCAAGCAGTGTGAAAGCCCATCCGCTTGAAATTTTCTTCATAATTATCATGGGTGGAAGCCTTGCAGGGATCCTCGGCATGTTGCTGGCCGTCCCGGTTTATACTGTCCTCAGAGTGATAGCAAAAGAATTCTTCCAGCAATACAGGATCGTCAGAAAACTGACCGAAAAAATAGAAAGTGATACGTAATGCCGATCATAATGTCAGAACTTTACCCCGACTATTTTGCGCGATTTTATGATCTGATATACCATCAGGTACGCGATGGAGTTGATAATAATTTCTACCTTGACAGGATCAGGGAAACAAAAGGAAAAGTCCTTGAAGCGGGCGTTGGCACCGGACGCCTGTTCATTCAGGCACTAAACAATGGAGCAGATATTTATGGGATCGATATCAGCCCGGCAATGCTCGATGTCCTGAATGCAAAGCTCAACCTGGAGCAGCAAAAGCGGGTGAGCCTGCAGAATATCATTGACTTCAGATCAGAACATAAATTCGATCTTATAATCGCTCCCTTTCGGGTGTTAATGCATGTTACCGGCAAGAATGAGCAGATGGAGACCCTCGATAATGTGTACAACAATCTGAACCCTGGCGGACAATTTATTTTTGATGTATTCATACCTGATTTAAAGGCTCTGTTAACAGGTCTTGAAAACGTCACCGACTTTGAAGGTGAATATGAACCCGGATGCAGAATGAAAAGAATTGTGTCAACAAAGCCGGACCGGTTAAACCAGATAATCAACGTGAATTTCCGGATTGAATGGAATGACAGGGAATCTTCGCACAGGAAAGAATGGAGATCTCAGATGAGGTACCTGTTCAGGTTCGAGCTGGAGCATCTGATCGAACGGTCGAAATTTTCATCTTATAAAATTCTTGGCGATTTTTACGGGAATGAACTTACCAGCGATTCGAGGGAGTTCATACTTGTATGTAAAAAATAAAACAGCATTGACCCACTAAAACGATGACCTTTATGAAACAAATATTTTCCTGCATTATTCTCGTTCCGGTGTTTTTCATGACGATCTCCTGCTCTGATCCCAAAACGGAGCCGGTTAGCTACGTTAACCCTTATATCGGAAACATAAGCCATCTGCTGGTACCCACTTATCCGACGGTTCACCTCCCGAACAGCATGCTGCGTTTTTACCCCGACCGGGACAATTTCACGACAAATAAGATGCAGGGGTTTCCGCTTAATGTGGTGTCGCATCGAGGAGGAAGGGCATTTTCAATGATCCCTTATCAGGGTAATGCCGCGGAAATGCCGGGAAATTTGCCTTTTACATATGACAATGAAATCATAACCCCTTACCTGTACAGCGTAACACTCGATGAATCAGGTATCGACGTAAGCTTCACCCCGGGCGAAAGATCAGGCTTCTTCAGCCTTCATTACACCGGGTCTGACGGCAGGGGCATAATCCTGAGAACCTCCGACAGGGGAGAACTGACTTTCAGCAACAACACACTTACCGGGTATGATACAAATAATGGTGTGAAGACCTGGCTCTGGATGGAGGTCGACGCAAATCCCGAAAAAATAAGCATCCGGAAAAATGACACCATCGCCGAAGCAGCCTCCGTGAATGGCAGAAGAGTAGCAATAATTGCATCCTTTAAACCCGCGAATAACAGTGAGCTGAATATCAGGTACGGTCTCTCCTATATCAGCAGCGAACAGGCTAGGATAAACCTTCAAGCCGAAATAGGAAACCGTGACTTTTCTGAAATCTCAGACAGGGCAAATAACAGATGGAACTCAGCCCTGTCGCAAATTGAAGTTACAGGGGGAACCGAAAACCAGAGAACTGTTTTTTATACGTCACTTTACAGGTGTCTTGAAAGAATGGTCGACATAACTGAAGACGGCCGGTATTTCAGTGCGTGGAGCAATAAGGTAGAAGCGGCTGGTGATACGGCATTTTATACTGACGACTGGGTGTGGGATACCCACCTCGCGCTTCATCCACTGCAGGTGATCCTCAATCCTTCGCGGCAGGACGAAAAGATAACCTCTTATATCAGGATGGCAAGGCAGTCGGGATGGATGCCGACATTCCCCACGATCTCAGGCGACAACCATGCCATGAACGGAAATCACTCAACCGCAGTTATTCTTGATGCATGGAAAAAAGGGATAAGGGATTTCGATCTTGAGGAAGCTTATAATCACCTTAAAAAGACAATACTTTTTGAAACGAAGCTGCCCTGGATCAAAGGAGATGCAACAGCCCTTGACGAATTCTATGACAGAAACGGCTATTTCCCCGCCCTGAAGCCCGGAGAGAAGGAAACGATTCCCGGAGTTCACGCTTTTGAAAAAAGACAGGCTGTCGCAATCACGCTTGCCTCGTGCTACGATGACTGGTGCATGGCACAGATTGCCAGGGAACTTGAAAGGAATGACGACTATGACTTCTTTTTAAAAAGAAGCCTTAACTACAAAAACCTTTTCAACACTGAGACCGGTTTCTATCATCCTAAAGACAGCTCAGGAAGCTGGATTGTACCGTTTGATTACCGTTACGACGGCGGAATGGGTGCACGTGACTATTATGATGAAAACAACGGCTGGACCTATATCTGGCAGCCCTATCATGCATTTGATGATCTGATCGTAATGATGGGAGGCAGGGATAAGTTCGACATGAAGCTCGATCAGCTGTTCAGCGAAAGTCTCGGCCGTTCCAAGTGGGTCTACTATTCCACAATGCCCGATGCTACAGGCAACGTCGGACAGTTCGTAATGGGTAATGAACCGTCGATGCATATCCCCTACCTTTATAATCTTGCAGGCAAACCCTGGAAAACCCAGAAACGGGTACGGATGCTTATGGACACCTGGTTCAGGAATGATCTTATGGGTATCGCGGGAGACGAGGATGGAGGCGGTCTGTCAGCCTTCTATGTCTTTTCGGCGATGGGATTTTACCCCATAACTCCCGGAATTCCCGAATACCAGATCGGGAGCCCCCTTTTCAACAAGATCGCGATACACCTTCAGAATGGAAAAACCTTTACAGTCGAAGCTATGAACAACAGCCGTATCAACAAGTATATTCAGTCTGCAAAGCTGAACGGGAAGGAACTGACAAAGCCGGTTTTCACACATGATGATCTTGCAGGCGGAGGGACACTTATTCTTGATATGGGCAGCAGGCCAAATTATAGCTGGGGCAATTAGAACATAAGAGGAAAACGAAATATGAAAAACATCTGGCTGAAAAGCTTTGCACTTTTAACCCCATGCATTCTTAACCAATGCTCTTCATCCGACCGGGCAAATCCTCAGGCTGAACGTCCCAACATCCTGATCGCAATTGGTGATGACATTACCTGGAAGCATCTGGGTGCTTATGGCTGCACATGGGTAAAAACACCCGGATTCGACAGGGTCGCTGAAGAGGGTCTCCTGTTTTTGAATGCTTATACCCCTAATGCAAAATCCTCCCCATCCAGGGCATGCCTTTTAACCGGGAGAAACAGCTGGCAGCTTGAGGAAGCCGCAAATCATGTACCCTTCTTCCCGGAAAAATATATATCATTCGTTGAGACTCTGGGTGTGAATGGATACTATACCGGGTTCACTGCAAAGGGATGGGCTCCGGGAGTAGCAACCGACAGTACGGGCAATCCGAGGGAACTTACAGGAAAAGCCTTTAATTCAAGAAAGACCAATCCCCCTGCAAAAGGAATGTCCGGTACTGACTATGCCGGAAATTTTGAGGATTTCCTGAATTCAAAAGATCCAGATAAGCCATTTTGCTTCTGGTATGGCTCGCAGGAGCCTCACCGCAGATATGAATCCGGATCGGCAGTGACAATTGGCGGGAAGAATCCACGCGACATTGACATGGTACCTGGTTTTTGGCCCGATAATGAAACTGTCCGCAACGACATGCTTGATTATGGGTTTGAAATAGAATACTTCGACATTCACCTGGTTAAAATGCTTGATTTACTCGAAAAGAGCGGAGAAATGGATAATACCATCGTGATTGTGACAGCCGATAACGGGATGCCTTTTCCACGGGTAAAGGGACAGTCATATGATTATTCAAACCATATGCCCCTTGCCATTATGTGGGGAAAGGGTATTAAAAACCCGGGGCGTACCATTTATGACTACATAAGCTTTATCGATTTTGCTCCCACACTTCTTGAAGCCTGCGGAATCAGCCATTCAGAGAGTGGAATGCAGCCAGTTCAGGGCAGAAGTCTCGTGAATATTTTTAGATCCGCAAAGAAGGGATTCGTCGATAAATCGCGTGATCATATCCTTATCGGAAAAGAGAGGCATGACGTTGGCCGGCCTGATGATGCAGGATACCCGGTAAGGGGAATCGTAAAAGAAGGATATCTGTACATCATGAATTTCAAACCAGGCCGATGGCCCTCGGGAGATCCCGAAACAGGATATATGGATTGTGATGCAAGTCCGGTTAAATCCCTTATCCTTAACATGAGGCGCAGGGGCGGGCCAACGGAATACTGGAATCTGAGTTTCGGAAGAAGGCCGGAAGAGGAACTGTACAACCTTTCAGGAGATCCGGAATGCATGGTCAACCGGGCCTCCGATCCCGGACTGAATCCGCTGAAACAACGCCTGCGCCAATTAATGCTCAGAAATCTCAGGGAACAGGAAGATCCCCGGATAGTCGGCAATGGCGATATTTTTGACAAATATCCTTATGCCTCCGAAACAGTAAGGAATTACTATAACAGGTATGTTAAAGGTGAAATTACACGCAAATCAGCTGCCTGGGTCGATTCAACAGACTTTGAAAAAGCTGCTTATTGAAAAGATTTTTTTTATCGCGTGTCACGGATGAAACAACGACCCGACAATAATCCGGAATTATGTCAGAGGATTTTGATGTGATCATCTGCGGTGCCGGTCCCGCAGGCTGTACGGCAGCAATGGCATTAGGCTCATCAGGGCTGAAGGTCGCATTAATTGAAAAAGAGAATTCGCCCGGAGAAAAAGTGTGCGGTGACGCAATTCCAGCTTTTGTGCCTAAAGTACTGAACACTATCGATCCTGCTTATGGCAGGGCTTTTGAAGAAATTGACGGCAAGAATAAAATCGGCGTCTGCCGGATTACAGGTCCCGGTAAAAGAGCAATTGACCTGAAGTTTTCTGAGTTTGGGTTTGTCTGCAGACGTCAGATCTTTGATTCCTTTATGTTCGGGCTTGCAAGCCGGGTGCCTGGTATTACAGTCTTTAAGGGTACTGCAATCAGGGATGTCTCCGTTAACCATGCTGAAGCCATTGTAAGTACCGATAAGCATCCCGCGCTGAAAGCACAAATTGTAATTGGCTGCGACGGAGTCAACAGCATTGTACGCAGGAAACTTACCGGTAACAAAATAAGTTCCGGTGAGAGTTCTGTTGCCGTCCGGGGTTATTTCAGAGGCATAAGTGAATGTTCTCCCGATACTATAGAGCTCCATTTTATAAAGGAGCTGCTGCCCGGCTATTTCTGGATATTTCCTCTGCCCGGAAATCAGTTCAATGTCGGCCTTGGAATGTCGTCAAAGAAGATATCCGATAACAGGATCAACATCAGAGAAGAGCTGCTGAACAGAATTAAAAAGGAGCCTTATCTGGCCCGGCGATTTTCGGGAGCTGAAATGACAGGTGAGATAAAAGCACATCTTATACCCCTCTGCTCTGCAAAAATACCAATATCCGGAGAACGGTTCATGCTTTGCGGTGATGCGGCTTCGCTCGTCAACCCCGCAACAGGAGGCGGAATAGGCCAGGCAATGCAATCTGGCAGATATGCAGGCTGGCAGGCCCTGAAGTGTTTTGAAAAAAGGGATTTCTCCCATGATTTTATAAAAGCATATGATAAAACAGTCTATTCAAAGATCTGGAAAGAAAACCTGCGTTATTTAAAGGTTAGGGATTATGTTCTTGAACACCCTGCAATGCTGAATTTTATTATTAGTACCGGATCGAAAAGCAAATTGATTTACAAAACAATAATAAGCATCCTGGAATAGAATCAAATTAAAAAAAATTAATCCTCTTGTTAAATCTGTCTGCTTTTAATATCTTCAACATGCTGAAATTTTATCAATTATACTATCAACCCTTAAATCCTACCCAACATGAACACAAAGACCATCCTCTATTTCGGATTCGGGCTAATTTCGCTGATTGTAGCCCTGATCATTTTCTTCAGAGGGCTTGACATTAAAGCGCTCCTATTTCTGATTTTCGGGGTCGCTGCTGTCTTGTTGCTAAGGCAGGGAGCTTTGGAAATGAATAAAAAAAAACAATAATATCCTTCCCGGATCAATCTGAACAATTGTAATAAAAACAGGTTTATTGTCTATATAAATATCTCAAGTATGAAAAAATCTCTGATAGTAATAACCGTCCTGTCCCTTGTAGTGGTTTATCCTCTGAATGCACAGGGATTGCTGAACAAAGTCAAAAATGCTGTAGCAAAAGAGATCCTGGGACCAGATGAGCAGGCAGGTGTTAAAAATGCCTCAAAACCAGGCCCCGAACCTGCATGTGCATGCGATGACGCAAAGCTGGTAGTGGATCTCAGCCAGTTTAAGATTGACTACAACGAAATAGCCGTCAGCATGAAGGATGACGGAAGCATTCTCGTAAAAGACAGGATTGGTGGGAAAGCCTATATTATTAAAGATGGAAGTACTCAGGGACCATTTGAAACTGATGACCCGCGCGTCACGTCGTTTGATGTTGCCCCCAGAGAAGCTGGCAGCAATGACAGAACTCCCGCCTGGGCGACTAAATTTCCCGGTTACATCAGCCTTAGCGGAGAGAAGTATCTGATTAAATTCAACGGCAATAGTTATGGCCCGTATGCACTTATAAACGATTTTGCTGTTTCCCGGGCAAAAACAAGCTTTGCCGCAATTGTGACAAAAGAGGTTTTGGCCACCGACGAAATGAACAAGAAAATGGAGGCGGACATGGCTAAGGCAAAAACTGACCAGGAGAAGATGGATCTCACAATAAAATACAGTCAGCAGGTATCGGACCGTATGTTACAGGCAGGGGCCGATCCTGAATCATTCCAGCCGCAATTGGTCTCCAACGTCCCCGGGGCGATTTATGATATGATAAAATGGATGGGAGGAAGCCTGAACAGTAAAATCAAATTCGATGATATCGTTGTCCGCGCCCCCGACAAAATCCTGGATCTGAAAGGCAACACCCTTATCACAGTTTCAAGCAACCAGTATAGTAGCGAAGAGCTGTTCCTAAATTCTTCGAATGATAAGTCTGCTACATATAATTACGGGAGGCTTACTTTCAGTGATAACTCGACCCTGTCAGAACTTTTTAACCCGCAGCTTGTGAAAACTGACGGGAAGGTCAGCCTTGCCTACATGTACTATTCTCCGGGAAAAAATGCTATCATGCAATGCAGCATGCCATTCTAGTTTCTATTATTGAACATGGTCATTTGCAGAAATCTGAGGATCGGTGTGGATAAAAAACATTTTAAAACTGTTCCCGGCTTTATTGCCTCTCGTTTTGCCGGCGGGAATCTTATCTTCACAAACCCCTGATTATAAAACAATTTTTGGCAAGGACTGGACAAAGGCAGAAGCTTTTGTCACTGAAAATGAGAGATGGATGAGATCCGCCTGCAAAAGAAACGGTATCGAATATGCATATGCTGTTGCAGTGATCTTTCCTGAACTGGTGAGATACTCAGCTTTACGTGATAAGATTGAGATTTCGCTTCTTAAAACACTCTATGTGAACCTTGGAGAAGAATACGCAGATTTTTCAATAGGTCCTTTCCAGATGAAGCCTTCATTCGCTGAAGAGGTAAATGAAAGAATACAAACTGCAGGTGACAGAAAGTTACTGAATAAGATCAAAAGCAGTGATTCCTTTGATGATCCAGTACTTTACAGAAAATCAATCGTTTCAGATCTTGAAGACCCCGAAAAACAGTTTATTTACCTGCTGGCTTTTATCAAAATAAGTGAAGCAGATTTCCCGGGGTATCGCGATATGGGCCCCGGGAAACTGAAGTTTTTTGCAACTGCCTACAATTGCGGACACGGAAAAAGTTCAGAATATATTGAATCAATGTCGGACAGGAAGTTCTTCAGCACAAAACTCATTAAATCCGAAACCTATTCATATTCTGACATCTCGGTCTACTGGTTTAAAAATCACGAGGCCATGAGACAGAGCCTGACCGGCAAGGCGGCTGATATTCCTGCCCTGCCCTTAAAACCTGTAGCCCCCTGAAAGACCGAAACCTATATTCATCTTCGATGTCTCATCACCAGTGAGCTCGAAGTCGGGATTGATCTTATAAAGGCCCAGTTGTGTATTTAACTGGCAGAATACTCCATTGTAAAATTCATATCCAAAAAAAAGGTTCCCGCCGAAATCAATCGGTTTAAAATATGCATAGTCAGTAGCAGTGCTGTTTTCAAACTTAACATCAAGCTCTTCTGTAATTATACCATCCACTATCTCTTTCTGTTTTCCGAAAATGCCGTATGCAAAATAAGGGCCAGCCCCAAGCAAAATGTGTCCATTCCCTGTCTGAGGCCTGTAAAGAAAGTTCACGGGCAGTTCCATGTAAGCAAGGCTCGTAGTCCTTTTGGTATTTTCGAGGATTTCCTGCCTGGCCCCCTTAACTGAAAACAATAATCCGGGATTGAAAAAAAAGTCTGCAGCCAAAGGCATAATAACATTAACTCCTGCCTGGTATCCAAATTTCAATTTATAGTCTAATTTCCCTCCGTCGTATTTGCTTCCATAAAGTGTCATCATGTTTACGCCGGCTGACA
>Ga0105095_10000594_pt1 | contig 17758 bp, 13 predicted proteins | sample PPLLak2March2015_2_FD_79180 | JGI IMG/M metagenome (GOLD analysis project Ga0105095, IMG submission 79180) | Freshwater sediment microbial communities from Prairie Pothole Lake near Jamestown, North Dakota, USA - PPLs Lake P8 Core (3) Depth... | ecosystem: Environmental > Aquatic > Freshwater >...
CGATCGCTGACCCTGTATCTCTACCTGGGTATGACCTGTTGTATTTAAATTTGTACCGGGGGTATATGGTGTCCATCCACCGGCGCCGTCAAAACGGTACTGGTAAATATCCGAACATCCGGTCCCTCCGCTGCCGGAAGTGAAAGTGGCCGATACTGCCTGACCTGAACATACCGTTCCCACATTTGGATTCTTTGCATTGAGAACGGGACCACCAGGCTGAGGAGCTACCAGCACCGTAATATTATCGCTTCCCGAACAACCATTGGCATCGGTAACTGTGTAGGTCAGATTATAGGAACCTGCACTTGATGTTGAAAAGACAGGATTTGGAATATTGGTAGCTGAAAGAGGAGATGTACTGCCGGTCCAGGCATGATTCACGTATACACCTGTACCAAAGGTCGGATGGCCATCCATGTTTAAAGTCCCTCCAACACAAACATTGGCAGGATCGGGAGTGATACCTGCAACCGGAGGCCTATGCATACCTATCGTGAGATGCTCACCATCGTCAAGGCTGATGCCGGAAACCTGATAAGTTGTGCCCGAGACAAAAGTAAGAGCGGTAACAGTTGCATCTGTAAAATCGCCATCCGGATCCCTGAGAAGGACAAATTTGTCGCACGGAGGTGATTGCAGGGAAGATATATCAAATTTTATTGTTACAGACCCGGGTTCCCCGGTCTTATTGACTTTCCATTCCCTTCCCAGCTTCAGATACTGGTTCGGGGCTTCATTCGGAGACCATTCGGTAATTAAACCATTTTCATGGCCGAACAGCAAATATTCGTAATCATTTAAATCTGATGGAGCCGAAATATTAAGAATCCCACCCGAGGTTGCATCATTATGAAAATTTGCCCCATCTTCTCTTCCGATACCCGCAACTTCATATTTATGTGTTGAACGAAAGGCATACTTATTTGCAGCAGCTGAGATTGTTAAATTATATTTCGCAGCAAGATAACTATTGACAATATTGACCTGTGCATTATTTATCCTGTAGTTATAAACAAATAGTTCAGCAATATATCCATCGAGTCCACCATTATTTGAATCATAATGTCTTCCAATTCTTGGCGGGGGAGGAGTCAGGTTCCCATCACCATCTGCCTGAGATCTTTCAAGAGAACCGTTTACAAAAAGTCTATAAAAAGCCCTCGGTAATTCACGCATATAATTTATTACCGTAAAGGGAGCTGTCGAAACTAAGGATGTACTGACAAGACTTGATCCAATCCCATTGTTGTTGTTATCACGTTTCTGGAAACAATACTTGTTTCCAGTCACAATCTTTAAACTTGTCAGATTATTTGATAATATCGCCCTGTCAATTATGTAATCTCCCTCACCATCCGAAATGCCACCCGGATCATATCCCGGATCAACTTTAAAAACAGTTATAATTGAAAATCCTTCAGTCCCTAAAATCCCAAGTGCAGCCGGGTCGATAAAAGAATTGCCTGTAAACCGGATTGCCGGCCAACCGTTTACAACACCAGTCTGGTAAAAAGGTCTGTTTCCGACTGCTCCCTGAATGGCATTGTTCCCATTACCTGAAAAATCGTTCCATTGCCTTACACGGTCACCATCTTCAGCAGGAGTTATCCCTGCGTCAAGGTAAACACCCCTGACAGCATCCAGCCACAGCCTGTTGGAGGTACTGTTACCGACACCTCCAGGCCCGGTTTGTGCGTTGACTGCCAGACATGCAACAAGAACCCAGTAACCAAAAAGGACTAATAATCTATATATATATCTGATTATCAGTTTTTTTACAATTGATCTGAATTCTAAAGTCCTATGTCCCACTGAGATGTTCAATTTGTCAGGTTAGGTTCTACTAGACAGAAACAGAAACCGGCTTCCGGATCTCTTGTGGAAACCGAAATCTCCTGTTCTATTTTTAGGTCAGCTTTAATAACGTGTATCCGACTGGTTTTCTTATATGTTGCTAACACTTTATTAACAATTCGGAAATATGCCTGCTATTACTCAGGAAAACCTGAAAATATGATATTCGCAAAAATCATAATATTAATTCCGAATGCTTGTCTAAGAAGTTAACTATCGGGAATTTTTATTAACAAAAATGCCGGATGAGTTTCCTCATCCGGCTTTTGTATTTCAGGTATTCTCTTTATGCAGGATTCTCCATTCTGTGGGCTTCAGATGATCAGCATGGCATCACCGTAGGTACCAAACCTGTACTTTTCCTTTACTGCGGTCTTGTAAGCATCGAAAAGCAGGTCATAACCGGTAAATGCTGCAACCATCATAAGCAAAGTGGAATATGGGAGGTGAAAATTGCTGATCAGCATATCGGGAACCTTAAAGTCGTAAGGCGGGAAGATGAACTTGTTCGTCCACCCGTCAAAAGGCTTCAGGTATCCGCTTGTCGATACCGAGCTCTCAAGGGTTCTCACTACGGTTGTCCCGACTGCGCAGATCTTGCTTTTATTATCCTTAGCCTTGTTGACAATCTCGGCTGCCTCCTCGGTGATCCTTATCCGTTCCGAATCGACTTTATGCTTTGTAAGATCCTCAACATCAACACTTCTGAAGTTACCCAAACCTACATGCAAAGTGATCTCCGCAAATTCCGCTCCAATAATTTCAAGTTTCTTCAGCAGTTCACGGCTGAAATGCAATCCTGCCGTAGGTGCTGCAACGGCACCCTCATGCTTTGCAAAGATCGTCTGGTAACGCTCGTTATCTTCAGGTTCAACAGGCCGGTTAATGAACTTTGGAAGCGGTGTTTCCCCGAGGCTGTAAAGTGTTTGCTTAAACTCCTCATAGGTCCCGTCGAACAAGAACCTGAGGGTCCGGCCGCGGGATGTGGTATTGTCAATTACTTCAGCCACCAAAAGGTCGTCTTCACCAAAATACAGCTTGTTCCCAATTCTTATTTTACGTGCAGGATCAACCAGCACATCCCAGAGCCGCTGCTCCCTGTTCAATTCCCTTAACAGAAACACCTCAATTTCAGCACCGGTCTTCTCTTTGTTCCCATATAACCTTGCAGGAAAAACTTTGGTATTGTTAAAGACCAGAACATCATGCTCCTTAAAGTAATCCGTTATTTCCTTAAAGATCCTGTGTTCGAATGTTCCGTCCTTCCTATTCACCACCATCAACCTTGCCTCATCGCGATTTGGAGTAGGGTAAAGAGCAATCAGTTCCTGCGGTAAATTGTACCTGAATTGTGAGAGTTTCATATTATTTTTATTATAAACTGTATTTTACGAAGTCCTTTATACGGAGCAGTTTCAAATTTGTTTCAATTCTTTGATATAATTTTCAAATTTTTCTAAAGAATATGCATTCCCAACTGTGAAATTACCAATCGCAGTCCTTTTCAGGGAGGATAAATAGCCTCCGCTTTTAAGTGCCAGTCCAATATCCCTGACAAATGACCTTACATAAGTTCCCTTGCTGCAAAGAAGCCTGATCATAACATCCGGAGGATTAAACGATAATATTTCAAGCTCCCTGAAGTTAACAGTGACAGGCGCAAGTTCCATCCCTATTCCCTTCCTGGCAAATTCATATGCTCTCCTGCCTTTTATCAGCTTTGCAGAATGGGCAGGTGGAATCTGCTTCTGTTCTCCGATAAAGCCTTCAAGTACTTTCCCGATAAGTTCCCCGCTAATATGATCAACCGGGTAGTGGCCATTTATCTCCGTTTCAAGGTCATAGGATGCGGTTGTCTCCCCAAAATGAATGTTTGCCACATATTCCTTGTCGAGATCCCGGAACTCATCAATTTTCTTTGTGGCTCTTCCTGTGCAAATAATCATAAGGCCTGTTGCAAGGGGATCGAGTGTGCCGGCATGACCCACTTTAATGTTTTTGATGCCAGTGGCGCTCTTTATCATAATCCTAACCTTGTTTACAAGATCAAATGATGTCCAGTAAAGCGGTTTATCAAACATGAGAACCTGGCCTTCTTCAAAAGAGTTTTTTTGCAAATCGACCATTTACAGAAAGAGGATAGTAATCAAACCAAGAATTGTACAGTATAGGGCAAACCAGATCATTTTACTCTTTTTAACTAAATTTATCATCCACCTGCAGGCTAAATATCCGGAAATGAAAGCTGCAACCGCACCTAACAGCAACACTCCTGCACCTGCTCCGCCTCCGGTTTTTTCAATAGAAGTCAGTTCAAGATAATTAGCTCCCAAAACAGGTACAAGTACCATCAAAAACGAGAATTTTGCCAATTCTTCCTTCCGGTTTCCAAGTATCAGACCCGTTGAGATTGTCGCTCCGGACCGTGATATTCCGGGAATCACAGCAACAGCCTGGGCGATCCCGATGATCAATGCATCAAGGTAACCGACACTTCTTTCGCCCCGTTTTTTAAAATGGCCTGTTGCAAGGAGCATGGCAGTTGCCAGCAGCATAGAACCGATAAACACCATATCACCATTAAATAATGCTTCAACCTCATCTTTAAGAAACAGGCCCACAAGAGCCACCGGGATCATTGAAATAACAAGTTTAAGAATATACTTTGTCTCGTCGTTTAACGTGAACTTAAAAAGCCCTCTCAGCAATTGAATTATTTCTTCCCGGAAAACCACCAGAGTACTTAATACAGTTGCTCCGTGAACAACAATCGTGAAATAAAAATTCTCATCCGGGTTTATCCCGAAAAGCGCTTTCCCTATCTCCAGGTGGCCTGAGCTGCTAACAGGCAAAAATTCCGTAAATCCCTGGATCAATCCAAGAACAATAGCTTCAATCCAATCCATTGTTACTTATATATTATTACTTGCCCGAGTCTTTGGGCTTTTTCATAATTGCCCATATCTCAAAAACAAATCCGGCAAGTACCACAATCGGAGCCAGAGTTATCCTTCTGAAACTGAATATTTTATCGCTGAACTCATTAGGGTCATCCGATTTGCCCCCCAACATCAGGAGAAAACCGATTACTATAATAATAAACCCTATCCCAAGAAGCTTGTAGTTTTCACGACCCAGTGCAAAATTTACTTTTTCCTTATTCTCATTTTTTGTTGCCATCTATTCATATAATTTATCTTCAGAAATACCAAGATACCTGTTAACAGAAAAGTATGTTGAAATCAGATTGATCAGAATTCCTGCCATGATTATAAAAACACCAAGAAGTATCAAAAGTTTCGTACTCTCGAAAGAAAACATCATGAAAAACTCCTTTTCAATAAGGTAAAGAAGCCCCATGAGCAGTACCATAGCGATAAGCGCTGCCAGGATTCCATGATAGATGCTTCTGACAAGGAAAGGCTTCCGTATGAACGACCTTGTGGCGCCGACCAGCTGCATGGTCCTGATAAGGAATCTTTTAGAGTAAATTGACAACCTTATGGTATTATTTATGATAGTAACTGCTATCAGGAAAAGGAACGCACTTATTATCAAAAGAAACAGGCTGATTTTTCTGACATTTTCGTTAATCAGGAATAAAAGTGATTCCTCGTAATAAACTTCCTTCACAAAAGGGTATTCAAGCACATATTTTTCGATTTTCGCAACACTGTCAGGGCCGGTAAACCCTGCATAGAGGTAGACATCGATTGTAGGAGGAAGCGGGTTATCCCCCAGGAAACTGATGAAATCCTCTCCGAGATCTTCTTTCATTTTGACAGCGGCTTCATCCTTCGAAACATATTCCGTTGATTTTACAAATGGCTTGGCATCAAGGTCCTTCTGAAGCATTCTGATATCAGCTTCCCTGGCATCGTCATCCAGCATAACGGAGAAGGAGAGGCTCTCCCTGAAATAATCGGATAGTTCTTTTGTATTAATAATGACAAGCCCCAGTATTCCAAGAAGAAAAAGAACAAGTGAGACACTTATCACAAGGGTCAGATAGGAGCCTCTGAGGCTTGCATTCGAAAAATGGTTATTTTTCTTTCCCACTTAGTACTTTTTTAACCTACCCCAACACCACTCCGGGCCTATTCTGCAGTTGGTTTCCTCCCTTCGGTCGCCCCACTCCCTGAAGAGGTGCCGGAGAGTGTTAATCCACAAAAGTAATCCAGCCGAAATCGTCAGGTTCATCACCGTATTGTACAGAAATAAGCTTATTGTATAGTTTAAGTGAAACAGGACCCGGTTTACCATCGGTGGCATATTCATAGACAACCTTTTTCTCGGGGTCATAAATGCTGGCGATAGGGCTGATCACAGCAGCAGTGCCGCACGCTCCGGCTTCAGAGAACTCCGACAGCTCTTCAACCGGGATCTGTCTGCGTTCGGTCTTCATTCCAAGCTTTCCTGCCACCTCGATAAGGCTCATATTTGTGATGGAATTCAATATCGATTCCGACTTTGGTGTAATATATGTATTGTCTTTGATCCCGAAGAAATTTGCCGGACCGCATTCATCAATGTATTTCTTCTCTTTTGCATCCAGGAAGATAGTGTTTGCATAACCTTCCTCCTTGGCTGAACAGACTGCCCTGAGGCTTGCAGCGTAGTTTCCGCCTACCTTGAACGTACCTGTTCCCTTTGGTGCTGCCCGGTCGACATCTCTGCAAATCAACATATTAACCGGTTTTATCCCTTCCCTGAAATAAGGTCCGACAGGAGTTACAAAAACAATGAAGGTGTATTCTGATGACGGCTTGACACCAACCTCAGCGCCGCTGCCGTATAAAAGCGGACGTATATAAAGAGTTGCGCCTGAGCCATATGGAGGAACAAACCTTCTGTTCAGCTGTATGACCTTAAATATAGCTTCTTTGAACATTTCAACCGGAACTTCCGCCATCCTTATCCCTCTGGCCGAAGAAATGAGCCTTTTTGCATTATCTTCCCAACGGAATAACCTGACTTTACCATCTTTGCCCATATAAGCCTTCAGTCCCTCAAATGCTTCCTGCCCGTAGTGCAGTCCCGTTGCAGCTATATGAATATCAATATATTCCGAGGTTGAAACTTCAAGATTGCCCCATTTCCCATTTTTATAAACACAACGAATATTGTAATCAGTTTTGATATACCCGAATGGCATGTTTTTCCAGTCAAAATTGCTCATATCTGTTCTTATGAAATATCCGGTAAAAGTACATTTTTATAACCAATACTTTAAAGGTTACCTTCAGAAATTCTATTATTTGACATAAACCTCAAGGCCAGCTATCTGTTCAGCGAGAGGAACACTGCGCAGTAATTTGCCGGTATTTGTAAGAAATTCGTGGCTGGTCAGCACCTTCTTCTGGGTTTCGATCCAGTCCTGGCTCGTTGTCACAATCCCATGTTCGTTGCGTTCCCTCAGAAGTTTATCGGTCAGGCCGATATAGTCAACCCTTCCCAGGTAATCATACCTCGCATCGTGGAGAATATCGTCGGCAACCGACTCTCTCCTGTCTTCAAATGAATTACTTATAATTTTCCTCGCTGCTATCAGATTTGTCTCCTCAAAACCAAACCTTGCAAGAACCTCGTCCATAAGCATGAAAGCCGCCTCCATCGGTCTGTCATAATCGGAAATAAAACCGGTTATAAGGAATATTGCAGCAAGCTTGAGGTTTATGTATTCTTCCTCCTGGAGGTTTTCCGCAGTGGCGATCAGGTCGACTTGTGAGTTGATATTTTTTGAGAGGTATAAATTATGAAAATAGAGATCCGGCGGTGCCTCCTCGGAAAATACCTTGTTTACGGCTTCCTCCACATCCTCCAGCTTAATCAGCTGCAATTTAAACCGGAACCTGTTGTTCGGGGAGCCCTGCTCATCTTTCAGAGCAGGCACTATCCCTTCAATAAAATACATATCGAGCTCCCCCTTGTATTTGACAGGCATCTTGCCCCTATGCAGGCAGACAAAAAAATCCTTAACAAACTCGTAGGTAGTACCCGAAATGTTAATCTTTCCGGCTTCACCTGAAGATTCCATACGGCTTGCCGTGTTAACAGTATCGCCCCAGATATCGTATGAAAGCTTCTTGTGACCCACAACCCCGGCTATGACGGTTCCTGTATGAATTCCCACCCTTATATCCCAATACTTCATCCCCTGCAGCATCGATGACTCCTTGAGCCTGTTCATATATTGCTGCATCTCCAGTGCGGCGAGTATGACCTCAACAGGATTGGTCCTGTTCTTTTCAGGTATCCCGCCTGCACACATATATGCATCCCCTATGGTTTTAATTTTTTCAATCCTGTACTTCTCCACCACGGAGTCAAAATGGAAAAAGAACTTATCAAGCTCATCAATCAGAACTTCAGGATTCATTTCCTCCGCAATCTTTGTAAAGCCCTGAATATCCGAAAATAAAACTGTCACAAAATTATACTTGATCTTAGTGGCTTTCCCCTTGGCCATCAGTTCGTCAGCGGTATTCTTGGGTAAGACATTGGCCAGAAGTGCTTCCGTCTTTTCCTTTTCCACGATCAGATCCTCGGTCCTCTTATTTATTATTTGCTCCAGTACATATTGCCTGCGTGCATACCGCAGGTCAAGATGCTCATAAAAGACCCAGGACAGCAGAAAAAACAAAACAAAGTACAATATGACGGCAAGCCTTGAAAAGTACCATAACGGCCTTATAATGAAAGATACCGGGGCCAATTCCCTTACCTTGCCGCTGCTTTCCCTCATCCAGGCATGAAAGGTATACCTTCCTGCAGGAAGACTTGTATATTCCTTGAATCCTCTCTTTTCCCAGGATGTCCTGCCCTTTTCAAAGCCTGATAACTGAAACTGATATTCCGTATCCTCCCCGGGATCGAGTGTGAATCCTATATTATTCTCCCTGAAACTGAAAATAAATACCTTACCATCAGCATCACTTTTATAGTCGGGGTATATGTAAATTACCGAGTCATTGTTCAGCGTTATTGTCAGGATTGAAGGAGACTGACCCGAATATATGGAGTATCCGGCTGTCAATGACATGGACATCAATAAGGAAAAAACAGACAGCATCAAAGGGAAAATAAATTTTCTCGCCAGCAGCATACGCATTAAAATCCGATCTAAATTCAAATGTATCAATTAACTTTAATTATTCATAACCTTTGAGAACCTTTATGCAATCGCCCGTGATCCTTTTTTGTAATTTCGTCCCGGAATAAGGAAAGGTTTATGGAGTTAATATTTGCTTCGAACAATAAAAACAAGATCAGGGAGATCAATCATGTCCTGGGTGACAGTTTCAAGCTTCTGAGCCTGGCCGACATCGATATGGAGGATGATATTCCCGAAAATGAGTTGACCCTGGAGGGAAATGCACTTCTAAAAGCCAGGCATGTTTTTAATATCACGGGAATGAACGTTTTTGCCGATGATACCGGACTTGAAGTTGAGGCATTGAATGGGAGGCCGGGTGTTCATTCGGCAAGGTTTGCCGGCGTTAACAAGGATTCAGACGCCAATATTGAAAAGCTGCTTCTGCTTCTTCGCAATTCAAACAACCGGAAAGCACGCTTCAGAACTGTCATTGCACTCATTCTCGATGGCAATGAACATATCTTCGAGGGAATAGTGTCAGGCACAATATTAAGTGAAAAGAGAGGAAGAAACGGTTTCGGATATGATCCTGTGTTTGTGCCGGAAGGCAGGAAGCATACATTTGCCGAAATGGATCTGAATGAAAAGAACATGATGTCGCACAGGGCAAGGGCCTTTGAAAAGCTAAGATCCTTCCTTTCATCTTCAGGTGTGTCAGAAAAAAAAGGACCAATTTAACAATTGGTTACCGGATGAAAAAGATCTTGTACTTAACATTTTTACTCCTGTTGTTACCACACCTGTACGGTCAGATGCCAGTTGGTTCATGGTCAGCTCATTTGAGATTCAACACCTCAAAAAATATTGCAGCAGGCAGCAATGAGATCTATTCATCTACCGGGTCCGCTATCCTTGTTTATAATAAGGAATTCAGCGAACTTAAAAAATTATCGACTGTAAACGGTCTTTCCGCGACCGGGATCAGCACAATAGCATGGTCAGAGGAGAATGAAACCCTGATTATCGGCTATAACAGTTCAAATATTGATCTGGTCAGGAACAACACAATTTATAATATTCCTGATATCCTGAACACGTACATCGCGGGTGAAAAGAGAATAAATACGATTGTACCATCAGGCCGTTACGCTTACCTGGCAACTGGCTTTGGGATAGTTGTCGTTGATCTGATTAAAAGAGAGATCCGCGACACATGGAGGCCGGGTCCTGGTCCCGATCCGGTCATTGTTTACGATGTTGCATTCGGGAATAACAAAGTATATGCAGCTACTGATATGGGGGTATGGTATGGTGATCTTTCGAACCAGGGGCTTGCATATTTCGGCAACTGGGAACAGGTGACGGAATTGCCTGATCCGGATTCAAAATGCACACTTGTCTTGTTTACAGGCAATGTATTATATGTGAACATATCACAAACCCCTTCCGAAGGTGATTCAATTTTCAAAATTGACGGAGAAGCGTCACTTTTTTCATTTACACCCGGAGTGTTCAACAGGTCGTTCGACAACTCCCCTGACGGATTTACGGTTTCCTCATCAGGCTTCTCGAGATTTTATTCTTCTGACGGATCCCTGAAATACTCGATCGCCTCGTATGGCTGGGGAACTCCCGATATATCGCAGACTATTGCGGAAGCCGGAGTGACCTGGCTGGCGGATCTGGAACACGGCCTCATCAGGAGTCCTGGCAATACTGATTTCGAAATACTCTCACTCCCGGGGCCGGCAAGCGATTTTGCTGCAAATATCACATCCGCAGGCGGGAGAACGATCATTTGCGCGGGAGGAACTGATTATACCCATACAAAGCCCGGGAGACCATTCCAGGTTTCGGTCCATGAGGCGGGTGAGTTTCTCAGTATTGCTCCCGCTGGGCTGAGTGATGCTGTTAAATCATTCATCGATCCGGATAATAGCAACCATATCTTTGTTGCATCATATGGAGACGGACTGCTGGAATTCAATAACAATACCATTACCGGGCAATTCAATGCTGGCAATACACCTCAACTGGCAATAAATTCAGGGAATTCCGGAACAATGATCCGGGGGCTTGCGATGGACAGGGAAAAAAATCTATGGATAACGCAGACTGGCACGACAGGAAGCATTAAAATTCTCAAGGCTGACGGAAGCTGGATTGTAAATCCATTAACTACGGGGTCGCCTGCAGCCGGAGACATTATTTCTACCTCCGGGGGACAGAAATGGATTGTCCTGCCCGGCGGTTATGGACTGTTTGTCATTGATGATAATGACACCCCTCTGGTCTTCTCCGATGACAGATCAATCAGGTTAACTGTAACCGATGCGGACGGCAAAACTATTCCAAATGTATTTTCGGTGGCTGAGGATCTGGATGGGAATATCTGGGCGGGCACTGACCAGGGGCCGGTCATTTACTATAATGCCGGGAGGGTCTTTGAGCCTGATTTCAGGGCAGGCAGGATAAAGGTTCAGCGTAACGACGGAAGCGGACTTGCAGATTATATGCTTGGTACCGAAACTATTACTTCAATAGCTGTTGACGGGGCTAACCGGAAATGGGTTGGAACAAAGAGTTCAGGGGCCTATCTTTTATCAGCTGATGGTACCGCGATGGTGAAAAACTTCAATACCGGGAACAGCCCGCTCTTTTCGGATTCGATAGCATCAGTGGCCGTCGACAACAAGACAGGTGAAGTGTGGTTTGGCACATCCAGAGGCGCCATCTCAGTCAGGGAGGTGGCTACCCTGGGAAGCGGGGACTTCAATAATGTGTATGCTTTCCCGAATCCTGTAAGGGAGGACTACAACGGGAATGTAACAATAACAGGGTTATTGCGCGACACGGAGGTAAAAATTACCGATATAAGCGGAAATCTTGTCTTTGAGACCATGTCGGAGGGTGGCCAGGCTGAATGGGACCTTAGCACTTTCACCGGCAAACGGGTCAAGACTGGCGTATATGTTGTTTTTTGTTCAGGTGCTGAGGGATCAAGGTCATCAGTAACAAAAATCCTGGTCGTGGGAAACTGATCACCCGGTAATAAGACTCTGTATTCTTTCGATCTGAAGCTGTTTGTTCACCTCTCTCAGGCTCCTGGCTGTTTTGGTAAAATATTGATGCCCGGAAATGAATTTAACCTGCATCTTATTCCAGTCATTCAGTTCCTTCATCTTGTTCTGAGCTTTAAGTTCTTCAAACAGGGTGTTCGACACGGGGATGAAATCGCTTCTGCCCAGATAGTCGAGATCCGAGTCACAGATAATCTCTTCAAGAAGGTTTGAAGGTTCAGGCGGCAGCCTGGTTGCCAGAATAATTGAACATATAGTGTCAATCTGATCTGGGGTGTAATTGTACCGTGGAAGCATCTCCCTGGCAAGCTCGGTCCCATAGAACTCATGACCGTCGTACGATACAGTATGACCAGCATCATGAAAAAGTGCTGCAGTTTTAAGCAGCAGGATCTCTTCATCCGAACATCCCTCAGCCCATCCTATCAGTTCCACTTCGGTTACGACATCGACAGTATGCTTGACATTGTGATAAAAAAGATAATGAGGCAGTTCTTTTTCCAGCTTGTCGAGAATTACTTCCTGAATATCGGTAAACTGGATGAGTCCGAACTTAATGCGGAATGATCTGTCAGGCACCCTGCCGGAACCGGCAACGGAGAGCTCGGGCTTCAGCCCCCTGACTTTGTACATCCCCAGGTTCCCTTTGTATTTTACCGGCAACTTTCCATAATATTCACAATCGAAGAATTCCTTGACAAGTTCATAAGTCATGACGGAAACGAGCACTGAACCATTCTCTGAAACAGCTTCAATGCGGCTTGCATTATGGACGGTATCACCTTTAATATCATAGCTGATCTTCTTCTTTCCTGAAACTGCAGCCGTCACAGGTCCGGTATGGATCCCGATCTTAAGCTCCCAGATATTTCTGTTCCCGTTTCTATTCCGTGATTCAAATTCTTCGAGATAGTTCTGCATCTCAAGAGCAGCCATAACCACATCGACAGGGTTCGTAATGTTTTTGACCGGGATCCCTCCCGCGCACATGAATGTGTCGCCTATTGTCTTGATTTTCTCTATCTTGTATTTAGCTGCAACAGAGTCAAACTTATAGAATATCTCATCAAGCTCATCCATCACCGGAACCGAATCCATCTCCCCGATCGCCTTTGAAATTGGATGGATCTCGGCAAAGAGAACAGTTGTCATGTTGAATTTCAACGAATTGTCCCTTTTTACCCTGGCCAATTCCTCATCTGTGGAAGGGAAGTCTTTAACAAGAGCCTTTATCTTTTCGTTTTCACCGGCAAGCTTTTCATTTATCTTTTCAAGCTTTTTAATCTGCAGTTCAAGTTCCTGGTTCTGCCGTGCAAGCCTGGCGATCCTTTTAACAAGCTCCTCATTTTTTGTTACAGTCATAAAGCACCTTGATTGACCGGTAAATATAATAATTTTATATTTGCCAGATCATTGATTGTCATGCTGGTTAAAACAAGGGGAGTAGTACTGCACCAGATAAAATACACCGATTCGGGTGTCGTTGTTCAGGCATATACGCGTGAATACGGGAGACAATCGTTTCTTGTAAAAGGGATGAGAAGCAAAAAATCAGGCAGGCACAATGCCCTCCTGCAGCCCATGTTCATACTCGACCTTGTTTTTTATTACAAGGAATCGCGCAGCATGCAGCTGTTAAAGGAGTTTTCAGTCGCATTTCTGCCGGCCGGTATTTATTCAGATTTCAAAAAGAGCAGCATTGGAGTTTTCCTGTGTGAGTTCATGGCAAGTGTCCTGAAGGAAGAGAGTTCCCACAAAGAGCTATTTGACTTCATTGAAGACTCAGTGAAATATCTTGACAGCAGTAAAACCGGCTTCACCAATTTTCATATTGCATTTCTGATAGGATTAAGCAGCTATCTCGGTTTTGAGCCTGGGATCAGGGCTGACAAAGAGGATAAGTACTTTGACCTCATGAACGGAACCTTTGTAGCGATGCGCCCTTCGCATCAGGAATATGCTGATCAGGATGTGTCGGATATTCTTGCCGGCTTTTTCCGGACATCATACGACAGGACCGGAAACATACCGCTCACGGGAAAACAAAGAAATGAACTGCTCGAGACCATGGTCAGGTACTATTCAGTTCATCTTCCCGGGTTGAAAAGAATAAATTCGCTTGAGGTGCTTAAGGAGATTTTCGGCTGACAGGAAAGCCTGTTCTGGAATATTTTTCCATATCTTTAGACTTTAATTAGAGCCAATTTCATGCCCATTATACCTTCGGTCATCAGACGGGTTAATACCAAACGAATACACCAGATAGAGCATTTCAAAAGATACCCCGTCGAAACGCAGTTGAAGACCCTTTTGAGTATTATTGAAGCTGCCGCATCGACTGAATGGGGCAAAAAATATGAGTATTCATCAATCCGTTCCGTGAGTGAATATCAGTCAAGGGTACCTGTAAGACCGTATGAAGAATTCCTGCCGTTCATAGAAAGACTGCGCAACGGGGAGAGCAACCTGATCTGGCCCGGCGAAACAAAATGGTTCGCAAAATCATCAGGTACAACTTCGTCAAAAAGCAAATTCATTCCGATTAGCAGGGAATCCCTTTGGGGTTGCCACTACCAGGCTGCAAAAGACATCCTGACAATTTACGTTCTCAATTATCCTGATACCAGGGTTTTTTCGGGCAAAGCCCTTACCCTGGGAGGAAGCAACAAAATAAACCAGGCCGGTAACAAATCAATATATGGGGATCTTTCAGCCGTTCTCATCTGGAACGCTCCTTTCTATGCTGAACTTGTCAGAACCCCCAGGCAAAAAATAGCCCTGATCGAAGATTTTGAAGAAAAGCTTGAACTGATTACGAAGAAGACCGTAACTCAGAATGTGACAAGCTTTTCCGGAGTACCGTCGTGGTATCTCACACTCATCAAACATGTCCTGGCCCACACAGGAAAATCGAGTCTGCTGGATGTGTGGCCAAATCTTGAAGTCTTTTTTCATGGCGGGATAAGTTTCACACCTTACCGTGAAATATATAAAAAACTTATACCCGGCAACCAGATGCATTATATGGAGACATATAACGCGTCCGAAGGCTTCTTCGGGATACAGGATGACCCTTCAAGGGCGGACATGCTTCTTATGCTCGACTACGGGATCTTTTACGAATTCATCCCATCCGATCAGGTGAATTCTGACTCCGTACATGCACTTACAGTGGGAGAAGTGGAAACCGGGGTGAATTATGCAATCGTCATTTCATCAAACGGAGGTCTCTGGAGGTATCTTATCGGCGATACAATAGTGTTCACAAGCACCGATCCTTACAGGTTTCGTATTTCAGGGAGGACAAAGCACTTTATCAATGCCTTCGGGGAAGAATTGATAGTTGATAATGCCGATAAGGCTCTGGAAGCAGCCTGCAGAGGAACCGGTGCAATAATATCGGAATACACTGCAGGACCTGTCTATATGGGCGAAGTATCGAAGGGTACCCATGAGTGGCTGATCGAATTTGAAAAAGCCCCCGACAGCATTGAAGAGTTTACTGACCTTCTCGACAATACCTTAAAATCGATAAATTCAGATTATGAGGCTAAGCGCCATAAGGATATAAACCTTGTCAGACCGGTTGTAAGGCAGGTTCCCACAGGCACATTCACCCGGTGGTTCAGGTCGAAAAACAAGCTTGGTGGCCAGAACAAGGTGCCAAGGCTTTCAAACACAAGGGAGTTTATAGAAGAGTTGTACAAGGTTGCTCACTCCAAACTTTAGGCACTCCAGACTTTAGTCAACTTTATCTTCTACGAAGTTTAGAACAATAAACAAATTTTGGTAATTTTAAAGACTGAAATAAGCTAATCTCCCATTTTATGCATATAGCAATTGCCGGTAATATCGGATCAGGTAAGACCACCCTGGCAGGACTTCTTGCCAAGCATTACGGCTGGACACCTCATTATGAAGATGTTGACGATAATCCCTACCTGAATGATTTTTATGAAGACATGCAGCGCTGGTCATTCAATCTTCAGATCTACTTTCTCAATTCGCGGTTCAGCCAGATTATTGAGATAAAAAAATCGGAAAAGACTATTGTGCAGGACAGGACCATTTACGAAGATGCATATATATTTGCTCCGAACCTACACTCAATGGGACTAATGTCGACCCGTGACTTCGACAATTATTCCCAGCTTTTTGAACTGATGAGTTCGCTTATCCAGCCGCCCGACCTGTTGCTATACCTCCGGGCTTCGGTGCCCACACTTGTAAACCAGATTCAGACCAGGGGAAGGGAGTATGAGAGTTCAATACGTCTCGATTACCTTAAGAGGCTTAACGAAAGATATGAGGCGTGGATACAGTCCTACAAGCTTGGCAGGATGCTTATTATTGAAGCCGACCATTACAATTTCCCTAATAACAACGACCATCTGAGCGAGGTTATTGACAAGATTAACGCCGAATTGCATGGATTGTTCTAGCCTTACTCAGTTCCCATGGCCCCTATTAAGGGGGGTATCAGGGATTTTTCGATTCCACCCCTTCGGCCGGAGTTAGTGCTACCTCCACATAGCTTTCTGTATCGAGGTATTTTCTCGCCACATTCCTGATATCCTTAACGGTGACTGAGTTGACAATCGCCTTGTATTCTTCCAGTGAAAGAAGCCGGTCGCCGTTAAGGTAATGACTCTGCAGCGCTGACAACCAGTAACCATTTTCCCTGATCCGTGTCTCGCGTTCCCTGATAAGCGTTTCCTTCACCTTATTCAGGTCAGTTACAGCAGGCCCCTCCTTTTTGATCTTCTCCATCTCATTCAGTATGGTTTCTTTAAGCTTAACAATATTATCCGGATTGCAGCTCCATGATGACGTAATTGTGTATTCCGGTTTAGGAAGCTTTGACGGGCTTCCGTCAATGCTAACCCCGTAAACTCCTCCCTGGTCTTCACGCATCGATTCCCTGCATTTTATTGCCAGTATATCCAATAGTACCGTGAAGCCCATTCTGTATGATTCCTTCCACTTGAAATCACCTTTCCAAACCATCGCAACAAAGCTCTGAGGCTCGGAGTTCTTTGGAACCTCCACTTCCACCAGTCCTTCGGGGAAATCAGGAGTCACATCCTTCCATGTCTCTTTCCGGTCCAGCGAAGGAAGTCCTCCAATATATTTTTCAAGCAGAGGCAATATTTCATCAGGCTTGAAATTTCCCACCATTATGTAAGTAAAATCACTCGCATCTGCAAAACGGTCCCTGTAAATTGTTTGGATCCTGTCGAGATTAATCTGGTCAAGCTGTGCCTCGGTGGGAATGGAAATAACCCTGGGTGAATTCTTTGATACTATTTTTGACAGGGTATCTGAAAAGATCACCTGCGGATTTGCCCTCATAGGCTTGATCATGTTCCTTACCCTCGAAACATATGAATTGAATGCGTTCTCATCCCTCCGTATCCCTGTAAAATAGAGATAGTTTAACTGAAGCATTGTTTCAAGGTCCCTGGGTGAACAGCTGCCCGACACTCCCTCACGAAGTTCACTTATATAGGGATTTATTTTCGCAGTATTTCCTGATAGTTTTTTCTGCAAACCTGTAAAATCGTAATTGCCCAACCCGCTCTGGGCAATTATTGTCGAAGCCAGTGTTGCCGACATTATATCGTTGTCGGGGTAAAGGGAAGTGCCTCCCGGGCTATACGCGGTTATCAGGATTTCATCATTCTTGAAATCAGTCGGTTTCAGTATCATGCGCACGCCGTTTCCG
>Ga0105095_10000595_pt1 | contig 17743 bp, 14 predicted proteins | sample PPLLak2March2015_2_FD_79180 | JGI IMG/M metagenome (GOLD analysis project Ga0105095, IMG submission 79180) | Freshwater sediment microbial communities from Prairie Pothole Lake near Jamestown, North Dakota, USA - PPLs Lake P8 Core (3) Depth... | ecosystem: Environmental > Aquatic > Freshwater >...
CGTGCTCGAGAACTTCGACCCGGCCAGCCTGTACCCGCTGCTCGTTTTGCGCCAGAATATCTACACCGACCCGCAGAAGCCGATCCAGGTCCAACCCGGCCTGTACGAGATCAACTCCCCCAACGACAAGTCGCCGGTACTGGTGACGACCAACTTCTCGATCACCTACTTCGCCATCTCCAACGAGGTCGAGGGATCGGGATGGCCGGCATGGCTGATCGTCTGCGACGCCGAGGGCATGAGCGTCCTGACCGCCTGGGCGGCCGGCAAGTTCGACGCCGAGCGGATCACCAAGGCGGTCAAGCTCTCGGCCGTCAAGGACAAGGTCGGTCACCAGCGAGTGATCATCCCCGGGCACGTGGCCGTCCTATCCGGCGAGCTGGAAGAAGAGCTGCAGGGCTGGCAGATCATGGTCGGCCCGCGCGAAGCCGTCGATATCGGCGCGTATCTGAAGGCGATGTGGTCCAACTAGGTTCCCGGCACGCATCGGCCGTCGCGGCGCCCAGGTTTCCAGAGCACCGGGGGCCTGGGCGCCTGGGTTCTCCCGGCGGCTGGAGAGGAGGCTTCACCCGATGATCGTCCGTCTCTCAAACCGGCCGCGCGATCCTTATCTGGGCTACGACGCCGAACAGGCCGCCCACCTGGCTGCCGCCTGCTTGCAGTGTCTGCCGCCGGCTCCCTGTACCCTGGCCTGCCCACGCGGCGCCGACCTGCCGCGCCTGGTGCGCCTGGTCGGCCAGGCCGCCTGCGAGGGCCTGTCCCTGCCGCGCTTGTTTCAGGACGAAGAGCAGGTCAATTCGGCCCGGATCTGCGACGCCATCACTGACGCCTACAGCTGACCGCACCCGACGACGGAACCCGCTCGCGTGTTTCCGTCGTCGGAGATAGCACCTAGCCACATCCTTGGCGGACCACAAGCTCACCTTCCTGCCGAGCAATACTACCGTCGAGGTGCCCACCGGCGCCTTGGTCTCGGAGGCGATTCGCAAGGCCGGGTTGGAGGTCGCCCAGCCGTGCGGCGGGCAGGGGCGCTGCGGGCGCTGTGCGGTCATCCTGCACGGACCCGGCGCCCGGCGCCGGTCGACCGTCCGACTCTCGCCGCAGGACATCGACGCCGGCTACGCGCTGGCCTGCCAGACCGTCGTCGAAGGCGACCTGAGCATCACCCTGCCCGAACAAGCGCGCATCCAGCGGCGGATGGTGACCGACAAGACCGCCGCCCGGGTCGAGCTGCCGTTCGTTTACGACGCCGCCATGCAGGGCGTGCGCACCTTCCGTGTGTACATGGAGGAGCCGTCGCTGCAGGACAACCGCGATGACCTGGCGCGCATCCAGCGCGCCTTGGCCGAAGCCGGCCACCCGAATTGCGAGGTCCCGCTTCCTTTGGTACGCCGTCTGAGCGCGGCCTTGCGCGAGTCGGACTGGGCGCCGTGGGTCGTGCTGGAGACCGACAACGGATCGCGCCCCAACGGCCCGGCCCGCCTGATCGACATCGGCCCCGATCCGATCGAGCCGCTCGCCCTGGCCGTCGATATCGGCACCACCACGGTCTCAACCTATCTGGTGGATCTGACCACCGGCGCGGTGCTCGGCTCGGCGGCGGAGTACAACGGCCAGATCGCTTTCGGCGAGGATGTGATTTCGCGCATCATGTATGCCGGCAAGGAGGGCGGGCTGGCCGATCTGACCGCCCGCGTGCGCGCCACAATGACCGAGCTGCTGGAGCGCATCCGACTGCGGACCGGGGTGACCCCGGATCGGATTCACAAGGTCGCACTGGCGGGCAACACGACCATGGTCCATCTCTTCCTCGGCCTGCCGCCCGGCAGCATTCGCCTGGCGCCCTATATCCCCACACTCAATCAGCCGCCGGTGTACACGGCCGGCGAACTTGGATTGGATCTCAATCCGCTGGCCTCGGTCGACTGCCTGCCAGGCGTGGCCTCCTATGTCGGCGCCGATATCACTGCCGGCGTCTTGGCCTGTACCCTGGCCGACTCGGAGGAGCTGACACTGTTCATCGACGTCGGCACCAACGGGGAGATCGTGCTGGGGACGCGCGACTGGATGGTCACCTGCGCCTGCTCGGCTGGACCGGCCTTCGAGGGCGCCGGGGTGGTCAACGGCATGCGCGCCACCGAGGGCGCCATCGAAGAGGTCTGGATCAACTCGACCACCTATGAGCCGACCTTCCGAGTCATCGGCGACGTGGCGCCGCGCGGCCTGTGCGGGTCGGGGCTGATCTCCTTGCTGGCCGAACTCTTCGTCACCGGCGTGGTCGACCGGGGCGGCAGCGTCAAGCTCGACCTGAACACGCCGCGTGTCCGCCAGGGGGACCATGGCCCGGAATACGTGGTGGCCTGGGCGGCCGAGACGGCCTCCGGCCAGGATATCGTCCTGACCAAGGTCGATGTCGATAACCTGATGCGCGCCAAAGCCGCCATCTACGCCGGCTTCAGCGTGCTCGCCTCCAGCGTCGGCGTCGACCTGGCGCACGTGCAGCGCATCCTGGTCGGCGGCTCATTCGGCAAGTACATCAATGTCGAGAAGGCGGTCCAGATCGGCCTGCTGCCCGACGTGCCCTGGGATCGCTTCCAGTTCCTGGGCAATACGGCCATCCTGGGCACATACCGCGCCGTACTGTCGCGCGAGGAGCGCGAGCGCATCCGGCAGATCGCCGGGCAGATGACCTACCTCGAGCTTTCGGCAGACAACTCCTTCTACGACGCTTTCACCGCGGCGCTGTTCCTTCCGCATACCGAGATCGTCCGCTTCCCCAGCGTGGCCGAGGTCTGGGAACGGAATACCTCCAGGGAGTCGGCGTGAAGCCCGGCCCGGTCCTCGATTGGCTGTTGGAGAAGAGCGACCCGGGCGTGCGCGCCTTTGCCCTGCGTGACCTTCTCGGCGCGCCGGAGGACGATCGCCAGCTGCTGGCCGCCCGCCGAGCGACCGTGCGCGCCTCGCCGGTGCGCGAGATCCTGGCCGCCCAGGAGGACGACGGCTACTGGGTCAAACCCGGGCCAGGCTACTCGCCCAAGTACACTGGGACGGTGTGGCAGGTGGCCTTCCTCGGGCAGTTCGGTGCGGACGGCTCGAATCGGCAGGTGCGGCGGGCGGGCGAGTATGTGTTGGATCACAGCCGCGCCCCGGCGGGCGGCTTCAGCGCCTCGGCCACCGCCGGTGGGCTGATTCACTGCCTGCAGGGCAACCTGGGGGCGGCGCTGCTCGAGCTCGGCTTCGGCGATGACCCGCGCCTGCGGCAGGCGCTCGAGTGGCTGGCGCGCAGCATCACCGGCGAAGGCATCGCGCCCAACACCGACACGAAGGCTGAAGTCCGCTACTTGAAGTCGGCCAACAGCGCGCCGGGTTTCGTGTGCAGCGCCAACAACCACAGGCCCTGCGCCTGGGGCGCAGTGCCGGCCATGGACGCGCTGCGCCGCGTGCCGCCCCGGCGGCGGACGCCCGCCATGCGGCGCGCCATCGACGCCGGCGTGGCCTTCCTGTTCAGCCGCGATCCGGCCGAGGCCGACTATCCGATGGGCTGGAGCGAGAAGCCGAATGGCAGCTGGTTCAAATTCGGCTACCCGATGGGCTACGTCTGCGACGTCCTGCGCACGGCCGAAGTGCTGGTCGGCCTGGGGTACGGCGGCGATGCGCGCCTGGCCAAGTTGCGCGACCTGATCCTGGCCAAACGCCGTCCGGACGGCCGCTGGAACCTGGAGTACAGCTACGCCGGCAAGACCTGGTTCGACCTCGGTCCGAAGCGACAGCCCAACAAGTGGATCACGCTGCGGTGTCTGCGAGTCTTGGACGGTATGGGAGCGACGGTATGACGACAACGATTGCGCTGGCGGGTAAGGGTGGAACGGGCAAGACGACGGTCGCCGCTTTGCTGGTGCGTTCTCTCATCCTGCGGACCTCTGGGAGCATTCTGGCTATCGACGCCGACCCGGCCGCCAATCTGCATCTCGCCCTCGGCCTGACCGCTCCGGCGACGGTCGGCGACGTCCGCGAAGACATGATGGAGGTCAGCCGCGCCGGCCAACTGGGCGTCTCCATCAGCCGCCACGAGTACCTGACGCGCGAGGTGCGCATGGCGCTCGAGGAGGGCAACCGCGTCGACCTGCTGGCGATGGGCCGCCCCGAAGGACAGGGCTGCTACTGCGCCGTCAACCATCTCCTGCGCCAGGTGGTCGACGACCTGGGCAGCCAGTACGCCTATGTGATCGTCGACAACGAGGCCGGGATGGAGCACATCAGCCGGCGGACGACCCGCGACGTCGACCTGCTCCTGATCGTCACCGACCCGACCGTGCGCGGGATGGAGGCGGCGCGCGCCATCGCCGAGATGGCCGCCGACATCGAGGTCAACGTACGCCGCACGGCGCTGATCATCAACCGCCTGGTGGGGCCGCCTCCTGCCCCCTTGCAGGCGGCCATCGACGGCCTGGGGGTTGAGGTCGGCGCCATGATCCCGGCCGACGAACGCGTGAACGAGCTGGATGCCCTGGGCAGGCCGCTGATCGCTTTGAACGGTGACTCGCCGGCCGTGCAGGCCGTGGACGCTATGATCGATCGCATCCTGATTGCGGAATAGGATAGAGGAGCCCATCCATGTACAAGATCGGGGAAAACATCCACATCATCTCGCCGAAGGTCAAGGAAGCGCTGGCTGCCCGCGAGGGTGGCTTCTTCGTCGACCTGGCCCGGCGGCAGCGCCAGGCCGGCGCCGACGCGCTCGACCTGAACATCGGTCCGCAGAAGAAGGCCGGGCCGGAGGTGATGGACTGGCTGGTCGACGTGGTCCAGGAAGCCGTGCCGGGCATGACCCTCTCGTTCGACACGACCAACCTGGCAGCGATCGAAGTCGGCCTGAAGAAGGTCGGCGCCAATGCCATCATCAACTCGACCTCGGCCGAGGAGGAGCGCCTGGCCAACGTCCCGCCGCTGGCGGCCAAGTACGGCTGCAAGCTGATCGCGCTGTGTATGGAGAAGAGCGGCATACCGGTCAGCGCCGACGCCCGTGTCAGCATCGCCATGGAGAAGCTCATGCCGCGCGCCCAGGAGGTCGGCCTGCCGATGGAGAACCTCCTGGTCGATCCGCTCATCCTGACCGTGTCCGGCTGTCAGGAGTACGTCCCCCAGGCGATCGAGACCGTGCGCATGCTGAAGATGGTCGCCGACCCGCCGCCCATGACGGTCGTCGGGCTGTCGAACGTCTCCAACCAGGTGCCGGCCGAGATGCGCCCGCTGCTCAACCGCGTCTACTTGGTCATGCTCATGGCCGTCGGCCTGGATGCGGCCATCGTCGATCCGCTGGACCAGAAGCTCATGGACGTCATCCGCATCGTCGAGACGCGTGACGCCAGCGCTCCGGTCGGCGCGCTGTACTTAAAGCTTCACGATGCGGTGGCCGCGGCGGAGGAGCTTCAGCCGGAGGCGGTCGAGATGTCGGACCCCGAGCAGGCCGAGATCTGGAAGACGATCCGGGTCCTGCTCAACAAGGTCATCTACACCGACTCCTATCTGCGCCTGTAGTCGCGCAGCCTGCGCCCAATCCGCCGGGGCGCGCCCATTCGGCGGGGAAGGAGAGCCCATCGATGCCCGACAAGACCGGGCCGGTTAATGTCGACGAGCTGCTGGCCAAGGCCAGACAGCCGTCGGCCGACGCGCTCAGACTGCACCCCTTCTACCGGGGCAAGGTCGAGGTGGCCGTCAAGTGCCGCGTGCGCGATTTCAACGACTTCGCCATCTGGTACACGCCGGGGGTTGCCGCCTCTTGCCGGGCGATCGCCGAAAACCCGGCACTGGTTTATGAGCACACCCACAAATGGAACACGGTGGCGGTCGTCTCGGACGGCACGCGCGTCTTGGGCCTGGGGGATATCGGCCCCAAGGCCGGCCTGCCGGTCATGGAAGGCAAGGCACTGCTCTACAAGTACCTGGGCGGGGTAGACGCCTGGCCGATCATGCTGGGCACCAAGGACCCGGACAAGATCATCGACATGGTCCTCAACCTCCAGGCCGGCTTCGGCGGCATCAACCTGGAGGACATCTCCCAGCCCAAATGCTTCCGCATCCTGGACACACTCAAGTCGCGAGCCGAGATCCCGGTCTGGCACGACGACCAGCAGGGGACGGCGACGGTCACCCTGGCCGGGCTGCTCAATGCCCTCAAGGTCGTCGGCAAGGACCTGGCCGACGCGCGCATCGCCTTCATCGGTGTCGGGGCGGCCAACGTCGCCTGCGCCCGGCTGATCTTCAGCGCCGGTGCCGACCCGGCCCGCTGCATCATGTCCGACATCGACGGGATCCTCAACCGCGAGCGGCGCGACTTCGAGATGCGCAAGGCCGAGTTCGCCGAGCACTGGAAGCTCTGCCAGATCACCAATGCCGAAGGCCGGCGCGGCGGGACCGCCGAGGCGATGCAGGGCGCCGACGTGTGTATCGCCTACTCCAAGGCCGGCCCCGGGGCGATCCGCCCCGAGTGGATCCGCGGCATGGGCAAGGATCCGATCGTCTTCGCCTGCGCCAATCCGGTGCCCGAGATCTGGCCGTGGGAAGCCAAGCAGGCCGGCGCGGCGGTGGTGGCCACCGGCCGCTCCGATTTCCCCAACCAGGTCAACAACTCCCTGTGCTTCCCGGGGCTCTTCCGCGGCGCCCTCGACGTGCGCGCCTCGACCATCACCGACCCGATGTGCTTCGCCGCCGCCCACGCTCTGGCGTCGACGGCCGAGGCCAGGGGCCTGTCGTCCGAGTACATCCTGCCGACCATGGACGAGTGGGAGGTCATGCCGCGCGAGGCAGCCGCGGTGGCGGTCAAGGCGGTCGAGGACGGCGTGGCCGGCAGGACGGTCACCTTCGACGAGGAGCTGAAGAACGCAGAGAAGATCATCCGGCGCTCCCGCGACCTGACAGAGATGATGATGGCCGACGGTTTCATAGCCGAGGCCTAGCCGGCAGCCAAAGGAGAACAGCCTATGTATGACCTGATCATCCTCGGCGGCGGCCCTGCGGGCCTGACGGCCACCGCCTACGCCCTGCGCAAGCGGCTCAACGTTCTCCTCATCACCCGCGACTTGGGCGGGAAGACCAACTATCGCCTGCAGCTGCCTTTCGTCGACAAACACCTGGTCATCAACGGCGAGGAGATCGTCGGGCGGTTCACCAACGAGATCGAGTATCTGGATTTCGCCCGCGTCTTCGACAAAGCCGAGAAGGTCGAGGCGCTGGAGGACGGTTTCGACGTCTCCACTCGCGAGGGCAAGCGCTATCAGGCCAGGGTGCTCATCATCGCCACCGGCGCACTCGGCCGGCTGCTGAAGGTGCCGGGGGAGAAGGAGTTTATGAACCGCGGGCTGTGCTACAGCGCCGTCTCCTATGCTCCGCTGTTCATCGAACGCCAGGCGGTGGTCATCGGCGACGGGACTCTGGCGCTGCGCTCGACCGCCGAACTGGCCAGCATCGCCCGCAAGGTCACCCTGGTCGCCGCCAGCCACGGGGAACTGGATTCGCCCATGGGGCGCAAGATCCTGGCCAGCCCTAATGTCGAAGTGCTGGAGGGCTTCCAGGTCGAGGCGGTGCTGGGCGACGAATACGCCCGCCGGCTGGTCATCGCCCGCGAGGACGAAAAGCGCGAGATCGAGGCGGATGCGTTCTTCGTCGAAGTGAGCCTGACCCCGCAGTCGCAGATCGTCGCCCATCTGGTCAAGGTCGACGATCAGGGGCGGATCGTCGTCGACTCGCGCAACCGCACCTCGCGCCAGGGGATCTTCGCCGCCGGCGACGTCACGGACGTCGTTGCCGAGCAGGCCCTGATCGCCATTGGCGAGGGCGCCAAGGCGGCCTTGACCGCCTACGAGTACTTGCTGCAACAGCCGTGAGTCCCAGCTTGGCGGCGCGCCGCCCGCCAGGACCCGCCCGCGCAGCCGCACCCGTCAGGCTGTGCACCTTGAACAAGCAAGGGATCCCCGCCGGTCAGTCGGTCGATGGCCGGACGGTTGAAGGCAAAGGAGTGCACTCGATGTCAACTCAGCAGGATCTCAACTACCGACAGCTCATCACTCTGCGCGACGGCGTGCGCGTGCTGCTGCGCCTGCTGACCGTGGAAGATCGCCAGGCGCTGGTCGATCTCTACCGGCCGGTCGCCCCGGAAGACCTGCGCTACATGCGCCATGACGTCACCGACCATCGTGTCGTCGAGCCCTGGGTCGACGAGCTCGACTACGACAAGGTCCTGCCGCTCGTCGCCTTGGTCGGCGACCGCATCGTCGGCAACTGCACCCTGCACCTGGGGAGCGGACCGACGCGGCACGTGGGCGAAGTGCGCATCTACCTATCCAAGGAGTATCGCCGACGCGGCCTGGGGACGCGCATGCTCCAGACGCTGGTCGACATGGGCAAGCGCCGCCACATTCACTATGTCCTGGCTCAGGTGGTCGTCGATCAGACCAACGAGGTCAAGGCTTTTCAGCAGATGGGCTTCGAACGCAAGTGCAACCTGGAGAACTTCTTCATGCTGCCCGACGGTGACCTGCGTGACGTGGTCCAGCTCGTCCTGCGGCTGCGGGCGGTGCACGACGAGTTCTGACCGCCCAGCGAGGTTCAGCCGCGAGTGACCAACCAGACACCGAGCAGGATCGCCCCGCCCCCGAGCAGGATCGCGGCGGAGATCGGCTCGCCCAGCAGGGGCGCCGCCAGCGCGGTCGTGACCAGGGGCTCCAGGTAGAGGAATGAGCCGACCTGGGTGGCGTCGACAGCCTGCAGGCCGTCATACCAGAATAGGTACGCCAGTCCGGAACAAGCCACGCCGAGGAAGACCAGCGCTCCCCATGCGGCCGTGCTCATTTCGGCCAGACCCCGCCATCCCCCGTCCAGTACTGTCCAGCCTGCGCTGAAGACACACCCGGCCAGGAAGCCGTACAGCAGCAGGGTCACCGCCAGGATGGGTGACTCGTCCGGCGTCTGCCCAGGCAGCCGGTCGCCGAGGTACCGCTTGCTGACGATGGTGTAGACCGCCCAATTCACGGCGCTGAGCACGATCAGTCCATCGCCGGAGGTGAACGCGCGGCCGCCGGCCAGCGCTGCCAGACTGCCCCCGCTGATGACGGTCAGCACCCCAACGGCGGCCAGCCCGATCCCCGCCAGCCGCAGGATCCCCAGCCGCTCGTGCAAGAACAACCATCCCAATAGCGCGACAAACACCGGGATGCTGGCGATGATCCAGGAGGTCACCGTTGCGCTGGCGGTCAGCAGCCCCGTCATCTGCAGCCACTGATGAAACGCCGTCCCCAGGAAACCGAGCAGGACGACGCCCGGCACGGCCCGGCGCGGCAATCGGCGCAGGCCGCCCCGGCGCCAGACGACTGCCGCCAACACCAGCGTCCCGATCGAATTGCGCGCGACGGCGATGGCCGACGGGCTGAGCTCGCGCAGCGCGATCTTGATGGCGATGAACGAGGCACCCCAGAAGACGATGGCCAGCAGCAGCCCGATGAACGCCGTCCGACGCTTCACCGAGGCCGCCTGCGCCGTCATCCCGCACTGGTCCGCGAGATGGTCATCCGCGCGACATAGCGCGCCACGCCGCCCAGGCGGTACTTGTAGTCCTCGTCTCCCCGCATGAAGTCGAATTCTGTCCGGCCATTCTCGATCGCCCAGCGGATCAGATGGCCGACCAGGACCCAACCCAGCGAGAGATCGAGAAAAGCGGGATCCAACCCGGAGTTGTACACCCACACCCGTCCGCCGTAGTCGAGGTTGAGGTAGCCCGCAGCCGGCGTCCCGCCGACGGAGAGCAGAGCCAATTGCAGCCAGCCGGCCTGGTGCGCGGCGGGCAAGGCGGCGTGGAACTGCGCCCGCATCGCCTGCGTCAGGAAACCGGCCTTGTGCGGATCGAAGGCCATCAGGCGCATGAAGGTGTCGATGGCGGCGCCGACATCCTCCTGCGGACCGACGATGCGCCAGGAGAGCGGCTGGGGATACGCCTCCGCCCGGCGCATCTTCCGGCGCAGCTCGTGACGCTGCTTCTTGTCCAGCCCCGCCAGGTATCCTTCCCAGTCGGCAGGCAGACGGATGACCGGGCACGGCGACAGCCGCTGGCGCTGTACTGCCCAGCCCTTCGCCCGGGCCGCCGCCTCGATTGCGTCCAGGCTGGGCGACGACTCGGGGATGTTGTAGAGGTCAAGCACTTGCCAACCGGCCGGTCCGTCCTGATCCAATGCGTCGAGCAGCTCGCCGGCGAACGTCGTCATGTGCTCCGCGGGGACGATCACATCCAGGTAGTCCGAAATCTCCACGCTACCCAGGAGCATCAGGCCCGCCTGCCCATCGCGCGTGCGAGCGGCGAACAGCGGCGCCAGCCCGGCCAGCGCGCCGCTCTGCTCACGCCCAGCGGCGATCCACAGATCGCCGTCCGGCCATTCCCCTCCCCCGCGTGTGGACCACCAGGCCTTCAGGTACTCGTGCCTCAGGAAGGGGACATCGGTGATCGAGCGGGCCAGCAGGCCGTTCCACTCCCCGGCCAAGGCTTCGAATGCATCCGGGTGGCGATGAAAGGTGACGTGCATGCGGCTCCTGCGCTGGCGGTTCGCCGGATTCTACCAGTCGTGGCAGGCTTCTTGCACACGTCGTTGCATGGCCTCCGCCCTTTCTGTACAATTAGCACCATGCCCGTAAACCTGGACGCGGACGTCGCGCTGTTGCACGTCGCCGGCGGGGAGGCGCGCGTGACCGCGCCGCCGGGTACGCTGGCATCGACCCCGCCCCGGCGCGCCGGGCGCGGCCGCGCCGAGGATCTCCTCTTCCTGACCCTCAGTCTGGTCGGCCCGCGGCCGGTCTCCCCCGGTCTGGTCGACCATTTGGCGCAGTTGGCGGCCGATAGCTTCTACGGCACACCCGGATCCGTGACCGCCGCACTGCGCCAGGCGGCGGAGGAGATCAACGACAACCTGCTCGACGCCAACCAGGATCCGCGCGAGCCTCGCCAGCTCGAGGGGCGCCTGATGGCCGGCGTCCTGCGCGGGCACGACCTGTTTCTGGCGCAGTGCGGTGTCGGCCAGGCGATTCTCGTTCGGCCTGGTCAGGTCACCCGCCTGACCTCGGAGGAAGCCGCCGGCCGACCGCTCGGTCAGACAGCCAGTCCGTTCGTCCGCTATCACCATGTCGAAGCTCAAGCGGGGGACCTGGTCGTCCTGACCAGCGCCCCTCCTCCGGGTTGGTCGGATCCAACCCTCTCCGCCCTGAGCGGCCTGGAGCCGGCCCGCGCCCTCGATCGACTGGTCGCCGCCAGCAGCGCTGATCTGACCGGGGTTCTGCTGCGGGTGACCGAGCCAGGCACGGCGGCCACGCCGCTCGGTGCGCCGAGCGCAGCCGCCCGCCCCTCGGCGCGTGAGTCAGTCTCCGGGCGCTCACAGCCTGCGCGACCGGTGCGGCCGGCCGCGGCCGGGCTCAGGCAGGCGCAGGCCCGTCCCGCGCGCGCGGCTCGCCCGGCTCCACGCCCCAAGGGCCCGTCGCGCCTGGCGGCGCTGCGGGTCCGCCTCGAGCCTGTGGCCGCACGCGCCGGCGCCCTGCTCACCGCGCTCGGGCAGCGGATTGTGAACCTGGTGACCCGACTGGCGCCCGGCCTGGCCGAGCCGCCTCGCCTGGGATCGTTCCGGCCGGGCGCGCTGGCGGCCACGGCCGTGGCCGTCCCGCTGATTGTGGTGGCCATCGCCAGCGTTGTCTACTTCAGGCAGGGCCGCGGGGAGCAGTTCCAGGAATACCTGGCCCAGGCCCAGGCGGCTATCGTCGCCGCGCAGCTCAAGACCGACCCGCAGGAAGCGCTGGCCGATTGGCGGGCCGCACTGGGATGGATCGATCTGGCCGAGTCGTACCGCCGGACCGGCGATTCCCAAGAGCTGCGCCAGATCATTCAGGAAGCGCTGGACAGCGCCGAGCTCGTCTTCCGCCTGGACTACCGTCCCGCGATCAGCGGCGGCTTTGGCGGCGGCGCCCGCCTGACGGCCATGGCCGCGACCACGACCGACCTGTATGTCTACGATGCCGAACGTCAGCGCATCTGGCGCGCCTGGTCGACCGGGCGCGGCTACGAGATCGACCGTGACTTCGATTGCCTCGACGGGCAGGGCAGCGTTCCGGGGATGGGCGAGCCGATCGATCTGGTGGCGCTGAACGAACCGGGCATTCTGGGCGTGGCCGGCGTGGTCGCCGTCGACCAGGACGGCACGCTGGTGTATTGCGGTCCCGAGACCCCCAAGGCCTACTCGGAGCTCACACCGCCGGCCACCGGCCTGGGCCGTATCCAGGCCATCGAGGTCTTCTCCAACCGGCTGTACGTGCTCGATCCGGAGGCGAATTCGGTCTGGATCTACGACGCCACCGGCGGGCTGTTCGCCGGGAATGCCGGGCTGTACTTCGTCGAGGAGACCCCCGACTTGCGCGAGGCGATCGATCTGGCATTGGCGCAGGATCAGCTTCTGCTGCTGTTTGCCGACGGCCACATGGAGAGCTGCCGGCGCTCGGTCGAGACCGACACCGGGGGCGGGACGCGCATCAGCGTCGAGTGTGAACGCGATCTGCGCTTCCAGGATGAGCGCGCCGGCTTCGAACCGTCCGACCACATTCTGGGCGCCACGCCGAGGGCGATGGTCTACTCGCCGCCGCCAGAGCCGTCGCTGTACTTCCTCGATTCAGAGAGCGGGGACGTCTACCTGTACAGCATGCGCCTGGTTTACCAGGGCCGCTTCCTGCCCGCCGAGCCGTTCGAGGCCGTCCCCAATGCCATCGCCGTCGGGCCGCCCAACGAGTTGTTCGTCGCCGTCGAAGACCAGATCTACTTCGCCCAGCCGCTGCGCTAGGCGGGCTTGCGGCCGGGCTTTGACTTTCATGCACTGCCCCGTTAGAATCCTCGGCGCGGAACGCCTGCGGGAGGAGTTCGAGTGAGCCGCTGGGCTGGCAAGTACGTCATCGGGCTGACCGGGAATATCGCCACGGGCAAGAGCGTGGTGCGCAAGATGCTCGAGCATCTGGGGGCCTACGGCATCGATGCCGACGCGCTCTCACACCGGGCCATGGCCAAGGACGCGCCCGGCTACCCGGCGGTCGTCAAGGCCTTCGGCGAGTGGATCTGCGACGAAGAGGGCCAGATCGACCGGGGCCGCCTGGCCAAACTGGCCTTCGCCGACCCGACCGCCCTCGACCGGCTGGAAGCCATCATCCACCCCCTGGTCGGGCATGCCGTCGATCTGCTCATCCGCCGCGCCAAACAGAGCGTCGTGGTCATCGAGGCTATCAAGATCCTCGAGTCCGACCTGGCCGCCGGCTGTGACACGATCTGGGTGGTCGACGCCCCCGAGATGCTGCAGATCGCCCGCCTGATGCACAAGCGCAGTCTGTCCGAAGCTGCCGCGCGGCAGCGCATCGCCGCGCAGGCTCCGCAGGCCCTCAAGTTGCGCGCCGCCAAGCTGATCATCCACAATGATGGGTCGTTCGAGACCGCCTGGGAGCAGGTCCAGGAGGCGTGGGCCAAACTGCCGCGGCCGGAGGAGCCCCTGCTCCGCCGTCCGCCGCCGACGCGCCCCGGGCAGTTCGTCGTTCGCCGCGGGCGTCCGCAAGACGCCGACGAGATCGCCCGCTTCATTACGCGCGTCACGCAGGGCAAGCGCCGCATGACGCGCGGTGATGTGATGGCCGCCTTCGGTGAGAAGGCCTACCTGATGATCGAACGCGACGCCAAGCTGGCCGGAGTGGCCGGGTGGCAGGTGGAGAACCTGGTCACGCGCATCGACGAACTGTATTTCGAGGCCGGACTGCCCCTCGACCAGGCGATCCCGGCGCTGATGGAGACCGTCGAGACCGCCTCATCGGAGCTGCAAAGCGAGGCCTCCCTGCTCTTCCTCCCGCCGCATCTCGCCCAACACGCCGGCGCCTGGCGCACGGTCGGCTACCGTCCGCAGACCATTCAGGGGCTGGGCGTGCGCGCCTGGCAGGAAGCGGCCATCGAGTCGATGCCGCGCGGCGCCTCACTCTGGTTCAAGCGGCTGCGGGAGGATCGGGTTCTCCGACCGGTCTGACCCTCGGCCCGCCCCGCGCACCTTGCCCTGCCTCCTGCCCCGCCGACCCCGGCGGGGCGGTTGCTCCCCAGGGGTCGCGCCGGCCTCCGAATCAGAAGGGGCTGCCTGGGTAGGCAGCCCCGCGTAGGCCGATGCTTTTCGGGACCTACCACCACACCCGGAACGAGTCCCTCGTCGTCGCCCTCAGATCGCCGTAGTTGACGACGAACTCCAGCTCGACGCTGCTGCCGGGCGGGACGCCATCATAGGCCAGGGTCAGGCGGCTCAGGCCGTCCGCGTCGGTCAGCGGCATGATCACGGTCTGATCCAACCCGGGGAAGTGAGCGATCAGGACGACCGATGCGCCGACGATCGGGTTGGCCGTCTGGTCGCGCACCAGGACATACAGTTCCTGGGTGTCGTCGGTGAGCGTCACCGGCCGCCACACCGAAGCCTGGGCGTTCAACTCGACAACGCGATAGAAGATCGGGTCGCTGGGAAGGTGCGGGCGGAGGAGCGCCGGGTCATAGCCCTGGCGGTCGAAGTGCAGTCGCCCGAGGGATCCTACCTGCACGCGCCCGCCGCCGGGCGCATCCGGGCGCCAATCGAGACGAAAGCCTTGGAAGTACTGGACGATCTGGTCGCCCTGCAACGTGAACTCCGAGATCGGGTAGCCGAAGACCGCCGGTCCGCCGTGGGCCTCGAAGTACGCCAGGAAGGCATGGCAGACGTTGTGGCCCGACTCTGCGAAGTAACGGCAGCCGCGATCCCCGCTGGCGGGTGACTGCGGCTCACCCAGATCGAGCGCTTCCCCCAGGCTGCTCAGGCGGGCAACTGCGCCGGCCCCATACAGATCCGGGACCAGCTCCAGCCGGGCGGCCTGGGTGTATTGGATGAGCATCGCGGACTGGGGATCAATGAAGGCGTCGGTGATCGGGTAGCCGAGGATCTCCAGCCCGCCGCGGCTGTCGTAGTAGTCCACGAACTCAGATGCCAGCGTGTGCCCGGACTCAGGGTAGTAGCGGCCGCCGGATCCGAGAGCAAGGGACGGCATAGCCGTAGCCGTCAAGGCTCCAAATGCGACCACCACCGCCAGGGCTGTCCGCCTAGTCATGACATAACGAGTATAGCCCGCTTCGCAAGGGGCGCAAGCGCCACGGCTGGCTAGGTCCTGCCCAGCCGTATCCGGCAGTAGGAGTCGTAGCGTTCGGGGCTGATCCGTCCCGCCTCGACGGCCGCCAGCACGGCGCAGCCCGGCTCATGCAGGTGACTGCAGTCGCTGTAGGCACAATCGGCCACCAGCTGGCGCATCTCGGGGAAGTACGCGTCCACCTCGGCCGGCTCGATGTCCCAGAGGTCCAGGGACTTGAGCCCGGGGGTATCGGCCACGTAGCCGCCGCCTTCCAGGGGGATAAGTTCCGGTACGACCGTCATGTGTTTGCCCTTGCCGGTCGCCTGCTGCACCTCGCGCGTCGCCAGCCCCAGGCCAGGCTGCACGCGATTGAGCAAGCTGGACTTGCCCACACCGGAAGGGCCGGCCAGGACCGATAGCTTCCCGGTCAGCACCTGGCGCAGGTCCTCCACCCCCTTGCCGCTCTTGGCTGAGGTGAAGATGACCGGGTAGCCGAGCGCGGCGTACTCTCCGAACTCGCGTCGGGCGTCGCGCGCCACGACCAGGTCGAGCTTGTTGGCGCAGATGACCGCCGGGAGATTCTGAGACTCGGCCACGACCAGGAAGCGGTCGAGCATGCGGAAGTTGGGATCCGGGTCGGCGCAGGCGAAGACGAACACCGCCTGGTCCGGGTTGGCGATGATGACCTGCTCGATCTCGCGCCGGGATCCCCGCCAGGGCAGCGAGGCCTTGCGCGACAACACGCGGCTGCGCGCCTCGATCGACTCGATTGCGCCCGATCCATCCTCCAGCCGGCTGAGACGCACACGGTCGCCCAAGGCGGCAATGTCGGTCACCCGCCTCGGCTGTTTGAGCCGGCCGCGCAGCTGCGCCACGATCTCGCCATCGGCGGTCATGACCGTGAAGAAGCCCGATTGGGCGCGGACGATGATGCCGGGCTGGTCGACGCTGGCGGTCATGCGCGCTCAGGGCGAGGGGGTTTCTGCCGGGGCGCCGTCCGGCCCGGGCGTGGGGGTCTCGGTCCGTCGGACGCCGATCTGCGACTCCCACGGGTAGAGCGCCACCGGCCGGCCGAAGAAGTAAGCCTCGACCACGCGGCGGAAGATGGGCGCGGCCACCTCTGAACCCTCTCCGCCGTTCTCGACCACCACGGCGACGGCGATATCCGGCAGGTCCTCGCGCCCCTCGAACGTGTAGCCGGCGAACCAGGCGTGCGGCTCGGCGCCTTCGAAGGTCGTCGCCGTACCGGTCTTGCCGGCAACGTTGATGCGCAACCCCAGAAAGCGGCGCCGGGCCGTGCCGCGCTCGGCGCGAGCCACCTGGACCATCGCCTCCTGGATGGAGGCCAGATTCTCCGCGCTGACCGGCAGCGTGCCGATCGCCAGCGGCGCACCCTGATAGGTGACCAGGCCTTCGGCCGTCTGGATGTGATCCACCATGAACGGGCGATAGAGAGTGCCGCCGTTGCCGACCGCCGCCACGAAGCGCGCCACCTGCAGCGGGGTGACATTGAGTGAAGCCTGGCCGATGGCCAACTGGACCGAATCGCCCGGCGCCCACTCCTCGCCGGTATTCTCCAACTTCCACTCCGGATTGGGCACCAGGCCGGCCTGGTCGCCGATCTCGATGCCGGTCGACTCCCCCAGCCCGAAGGCGACCATCATGTCGGGCACGGCCGTCGTCAGGCCGCGGTTGTAGAGATCCAGCCCGATATGCCAGAAGAAGGGATTGCAGGATCGCTCCAGGCCCTGCATCAATGTCAGCTCGCCGTGATCGGGGAGCTCCTTCTCGACCGTCCAGTCATACAGCGTCAAGCCGGGCAGCTCGGTGAACTCCCCATTGCAGACGTAGGTCGTGCTGGGCGTGAAGAAACCCGACTCCAGGGCCGCAGCCATAGTAATGATCTTCGACACCGAGCCCAGGGGATACAGGCCATCGGTCGCCCGATTGAGGTACGGCTGGAAGGGGTTCTGACCGGCGGCGGTGATCTCGGAAGACGAGTTCGGATTCTCGGCGTCGAACATATTCGGGTTGAGATCGGGCGAGGAGACCATCGCCAGAACGGCGCCTGTGTCGCGCTCCAGGACGACGATGGCGCCGGTGAATTCCGAGATGGCCTGCTCGGCGTAGCGCTGCAGATCGCGGATCAGCGTGGTGTAGACCGCCTGCGGCGGCGAGGGATCGCGCGTGGCCAGTGTGCTCAGCACTGCGTCGTTCGCGTCGAGGACGTACAACGAGCCGCCCGGCTGACCGCGCAGCTCGTCCTCGTAGACCGCCTCCACGCCGGTGCGCCCGATGAACTCGTCGCCGGCATAACCGCGTCCCTGATACTCCGTCAGCTCGTCGGCCTGGATCTGGGAGACGTAGCCGACGGCGTGCGCCGCCAGACCGCCGAAGGGGTAGTAGCGACTCGCGTAGGGTGGATTCCACCAAACGCCACCGGCGGCGGCCAGCGTGTTCTGATAGCGCTGGAACTCCTCCAGCGAGGCCTCCCCCAACGCGGTGAAGTAATCGGTGAAGCGGAACGGCTCGTAAAGGGCCTGGATGGCCTCCGGGCGCA
>Ga0105095_10000599_pt1 | contig 17710 bp, 18 predicted proteins | sample PPLLak2March2015_2_FD_79180 | JGI IMG/M metagenome (GOLD analysis project Ga0105095, IMG submission 79180) | Freshwater sediment microbial communities from Prairie Pothole Lake near Jamestown, North Dakota, USA - PPLs Lake P8 Core (3) Depth... | ecosystem: Environmental > Aquatic > Freshwater >...
CGTGATGATCAAGCACGCCTGAGACAGCGACGACTCAGGGGAGTGCGGCCACGACCTCCCGGAACTCGTCCTCGGTCAGCGCAGCCATGGTCACCGTGCTGATGTTGCCTTGCCCGCCAAGTGTCAGCAGGGCCTTGGCAGCAGCCTTTGCGTCCGGGGCCTCGACGACGGTCACGATGTCGTACTGGCCCATGGTCAGATAGAACTCCTTGATCGTCACTCCGAAGGCAGATTCCAATCCGGCTCTCGCCGCGTCGAGGCGTTCGGGACTTCCTTTGATCGCCTTCACCCCCTGAGCGGTGTAGTTGCCGAGTGTTATGTACGTCGCCATGTGACTCCTCTCGCGCGACAAACCGAAGCTACTCGCCGGCGATGCCCGATATGGGGGCTCAGGTCTCGAATCGCTCGTCACGCCAGCGGAGGGCCTCCTTCAGGCCCTGCTCGGAGGCGATCCGCTCGAACTCCTCGCGTTCGGGCACCCGGGCCGACTCGATGACCGCACCGATCTCGATCCCCGCCAACAGTGCCTCTCTGAACCCGGCGATCTCCCAAGACCGGTTGATCGCCTTCTTGGTGAGGCTCATGGCGACAGGGTCGACCACGGCCAGCTCCCGGGCGAGGCGCATCGTGGCCTGATCCAACCCGTCGCGGGGCACCACCCGGTTGACCAGCCCGATCCGCTCGGCCTCGGCTGCACCGACCCGGTCGTCCCCGGTCAGCAGCAGCTCCTTGGCCCGTCTCGCCCCGATCAGCCACGGCATCACGTGGGCCACGACGGTCGAACCGAATCTGATCTCCGGCTGGCCGAACACGGCGTCTTCCGACGCGACTGCCAGGTCACACATCATCATCAGGTCACATCCACCGGCCAGGCAGTGGCCGTGGACCTGGGCGATGATCGGTTTGGGGTGATCGAACACCTCGAGGAGCCGGTCGAGACTCTGCCGGAGCGTCCCCAAGACGGCGGAGCCCTCCGAGGGGGACTCCTCTGTGAGGTCATAGCCGGCGCAGAAGGAACGACCCGCACCGGCGATGATCAGAACACGGACATCCGGGTCGACGGCTGCCGCCGCCAGGGCCACCGACAGGGCTTCGACCAACTCGACATCGAGCGCGTTGTGTTTGTCGGGCCGATTCAGCGTCAGCCGCCGCACGGAGCCAGAGTCATCGACCAGGAGCACGCCACCCATCAACGCCTCTTCATCAGCGCATCCACGGCGACGGCACCGGTCGGGCCGGCTATCACGGGATTGACGTCGATGGCCCGGAAGACTCCGGCCGAGTCGAGGGCCAATTCGGAGAATCGCGAGATCACGTCGGCAAGGGCATCGAGATCGGCAGGCGCCGACCCGCGGGCGCCATCGAGCACCGGACGCAGCCGGAGCTTGTCCAGAGCAGCCAGCGCCCGTGACCGGTCGACAGGGGGCAGCAACGCGACCCGATCCGCCATGACCTCGATCATCGTCCCTCCCGCGGAGACTATGACCACGGGACCGAATTGCTCGTCGCTGATCATCCCCAAACCGATCTCGACCCCACCGGCCACTTGCTCCGAGATCAGCGCTCGGGGGCCGAGCCGCGCCGCCATGTCCCGATAAGCCGCGAGCAGGTCCGACTCGTCCTCCAGGCCCAGCACCACCCCCCCGGCCTCGGTCTTGTGATCGATCGACTCGCCCGTCTTGAGCACGACGGGAAATCCGATTCTGGACGCCGTCTCGGCGATGCTCTCGACGTCATCGGCCATCTCGACGACAGGTGTCGGGATCCCGTACGCGGCAAGGAGGGCCAGGGCACCCGCCTCCCCGTCGATGTCGGGTCGCGTCTGTGGGGCCGCGTCCGAGAGCCTGGGCGCCATCGGCGGCTGCTCAGAGCGAATGTGCCGGTCCAGGAGATGCCTGAGCGCCCGCAGCGCCGTCTCGGTCCCTTCGAGCACCGGGATCCCCGCCTCACGGAGTCGGCTTGCCTGGATCGGATCGACCGTTGTGGCCAGATTGGCCAGGACCGCAACCGGCTTGGCAGTGCCTTCCGCCACCCTGAAGGCCGCGCTCGAGTACGCATCGTCGGGCCTCTCCTCCGGGGTGAGATCGACACAGAAGACCACGGCTCCAATGGCCGGATCCCCTGCCAGGGCGAGCATCGATTCCACGAACACCTCTTCGGCATCGCGCCCCGTCCCCCACGCGTCGACGGGATTCGCCGCTTCGAGACCCGGATCGAGCACCGCGGAAAGGCGCTCTGTGGTGGCCCGGCTCACCTCGGGCAGGGGCACCCCGACCCGATCCGCGGTGTCGATCAAGAGTGCCCGCTCCCCGCCGGAGTCGTGGGCCGCGCCCAACCCGGGAGCAGTCGCCCGACGGCCGGCAGAGAACAGCTCGACCGTGTCCGCCATCTCATCCATGCACCACACCCGATGCACCCCGTGCGCTTCGAAGAGCGCCTCATAGACCGCATCATCACCTGCCAGCCCCTCGCTGTGGGTCAGAACTGCTTGCCGGCCCCGGCTGCTCGCACCGACCTTGAGCGCTACCACAGGGACATCGCGCCTCTCCGCCTCGGCTAGGGCGTTGCGAAAGCCATCGGGATTCCTGATCGTCTCGAGGAACAGGGCAAGGACTCTCGTGCTCTCCAACTCCAGAGCCCATTTCATGTATGCGTCCATGGAGGTGTTGATCTCGAGCCCGGTCGAGACCACGACGTTGTAACGGATGCCCCGCCGGTTGTGCAGCATCGCCGAGAAGAGCGACCCCGAGTGACTGAGGAATGCGACTCCTCCCGGCTGCAGGTCGGGTGGCTGGTAGAAGCCACAGATCCTGATCCGGTCTTCGACATTGAGAAAGCCCATACCGTTGCCACCGCATATCGGAGCCCCGGCACCGTCGGCTAGAGCGCGGAGACGGTCTCGAAGCGGGATGCCGGATGCCGATTGGCCATGGCAGCTGGCGAAGATGGCGACCGAGCGAGAGCCCAACGCCATTGCCCTCTCCATCTCACTCTCCAGACGCTCGTTCGCGACGGCCAACACGGCGAGATCGACGGGCCCGGCCAGATCATCGAGAGAGGAGAGGGCCCGGATCCCGTGCACCGACTCGTAGCGAGGGTTGATCGGGAACACGTCACCGGAGAAGCCTCCGGACACGAGTTGGCGGATGGTCTGATCGCCGACCGACCCTGCTCGCTCACTGGCCCCCACGATCGCAACGGATCGCGCCTTGAGCATGGGGTCGAGTGGAATCATGGGTGAGTCGGCCTGAACCGTCGTTCAGCGTAACCAGGAGGGTTCGCGCGCCGCAATGGGATCCGGGCCTGTGCCAGTATGCCTCCGTGAGCCCCAGACCGAGTCTGACCGAGAGCCGCCGGAACGAGATACTGGCCGCGACGAGCGCGACCATCGCAGACCGGGGTCTCTGCGAGACACGCATCGCCGATATCGCAGATCACATCGGGGCGAGCCCGGCCCTCATCCTCTATTACTTCCCTTCCAAGGCCGCGCTCTTGACCGAGGCGCTGATCTTCCAGGACCAGGTCTTCCACGAGGCAGTCAAGGGCGAGCTCGAGAGCGCCGGCTCGGCAGCCGAGAAGCTCTCGATCTTGATAGATGCCAGCTGCCCCTCCGGGTCCAGCGAGCCCGGCGAGCCGGATGGGTGGTTGCTCTGGCCGGCGGCTTGGGAGATGTCGCGTCACGACCCGACGCTCGCCGCCGCTCGGGCGAGATTGGACGAGTCATGGCGGGCACATATAGCGGCGATAGTTCGCGATGGGATCAAGGAGGGCGAGTTCGCCAAAGTGGATTCGGGCGACTTCGCCATCCAACTCGCCGCCCTGCTGGACGGATTGGCCATCGAGGTGATGCTCGGCGACCCGACCGTGGATGCGGGGCGCATGCGGAAGCTCGCCGAGGACTTCGTGTCGATGGCATTGAAGATCCCGGCGGATTGACCGACACGGGCACTGAACCGCGGTTTAGTGTTCGGCCCCGGCTCGGCGAGGAGGAAGACGATGGCGTATCACCCGAGAGAGAACTGGAAACCGACCCTCAGTAAGAGGGTCTACACCCGCAGGGACTTCATCCAGAGGGCCGCACTTCTGGGAATCGCCGTACCTGTGCTTCCCAGCCTTCTGGCCGCATGCGCGGAGCGGGATGCCGAGGATGGGGTGGCTTTGGCGATCGGCACCCCGGCCAGCCCCACTCAGCAGCCGCTTTTCGAGGACAACCCGGCCATCGAGTCAGGTCTGCCTCCCGAGGAGGGCCCCCTCCTCCTCTACAACTGGGAGGACTACATCAACCCCGAGATCATCCCTCTCGCTTCGGAGGCCCTCGGTGTCGAGATCCAGGAGACCACTTTCATCAACGAAGAGTCGGCACTCGCCGCCCTGTCCTCCGGTGAGGCGCAGTACGACGTCTGGTTCCCCACCTCGCAGCGAGTTCCAGTGGCGGTGGCGGCTCAGTTGATCCAGCCGCTCAACCACGACTACCTGCCCAACCTCGGCGCCAACATCTGGCCACAACTCGCCGACCCCTACTACGACAAGGGGTCCCGCTACACGGTCCCCTATGTGACCTACACCACCGGCATCGGGTGGCGGATCGACCTGGCCGACAGTGCCGACATCGAAGGGCAGGCTAACCCGTGGGACGTCTTCTGGAATCCCAAGTACGCCGGCCAGGCCGGGATGCTCGACTCGTTCACCGACGTGATCGCTCTCGCCCTGTTCCGGAACGGAGTGAAAGACCCGTCAGTCGCGACGGAGGCCGAGCTGGAGGCGGCCGGCGACGCCCTGGTGGAGCTGGCGGACTCGATCCGGTACAACATCGACGTGGCTTACGACGGGCTGCCCAACGGGCGCTACGCCGTCGCCCACGCCTGGTCCGGTGACCTGGTCAACTCCCAGTACTTCTGGCCGGACGGGGTCGACCAGGGCACCACCCGCTACCTGTGGCCGGCCAAGGCGGAAGGGTCGGCAGTGAACGGGCCAATATCGAGTGACACAATGGCCGTGCTCAAGGGGTCGGAGCGCCCGGTTCTCGCCCACATGTTCCTCGACTACATGCTGGGCGCGGACAACGCACTCAAGAACTTCGAGTGGGTCGGCTACCAGCCACCTCAGAACGACCTCACTCCGGAGTATCTGATCGGGGACGAATGGGTGGCCGAGCATCTCGCCCCGGCGCTGGTCGTGCCTGAGGACTTCGAGTTGGGGACGGCCTGGGTCCAAGGACCTCTGGACGCCGAAACCGAGGCGCTGTGGTCCGACCAGTGGACCAGGGCCACCGCCGGCGGATGACCCCGGACTAGCCGGGATGCCGACCAATCTGGCTTCCGGCGCCGAGTACGACACGGTCGGGCAGAAGCGATGGGTGTGGCCCGGGCTCGCCCTACCCGGCATCGTCTGGCTGGTCCTCCTCTTCCTCGTCCCCTTCTACGCCATCTTCGCTGTGGCCATGGGACAGATCGACCCACTGCTTCAGCGCCCGACACCGGAGTGGAACCCGTTCTACTGGGACCCGACCGTATTCGGCGAGGTACTCGCCGGCCTGTTCGGGGGTCAGCTCGGGGTCATCGCCCTGCGCACCATCGCCTATGTGGCGATCGCCAGCCTCATATGCCTGATCGTCGGATACCCGGTCGCTTACTTCGTGTCGCGCAAGGCGGGGAAATGGCGCTGGCTGTGGCTGATCCTGATCCTGGCGCCATTCTGGATCAACTACCTGATGAGGATGATGGCCTGGGTCAACCTGCTCAGCCCGGATGGCCAGGTGAATCGCTGGCTGGAGACGCTGTTCGGAATCACCTCGCCACCCAACTGGCTCGCCGGGATTCCCCTCGTCGTGATCCTTGGGCTGGTGTACGGGTATATCCCCTTCTTCATCCTCCCCCTTTTCGCCGCCCTCGACCGGATCGACGACGCCACACTCGAGGCAGCCCGTGACCTCGGGGCCGGCAACGCCCAGACCTTCTGGCGGGTGACCCTGCCTCTCTCCAAGAACGGTGTCCTCGGTGGGCTGGTCATCATCATGCTGCCGATGTTCGGCGACTACTACACCCCCAACCTGCTCTCCGGCGCGCCCAGCACGCGGATGCTGGGGAACACCATCGACCAGTTCATAAACCAGACCACCAGCCAGGGAGCGGTGGGAGCAGCGCTGACCATCGTGCTGATGATCTTCGTGGCCGGGTTGATGTTCTACTACCTGAGGGCGATCAATCGCGCGGCCGAGGAGGCACGGAGGTGAGCACTGCGACTCGCTCGGTTTCATCAGCTGTCCGCAACCCCTGGGGCAGGCCCCGCGGCCTTCGCCTTGTGACCGGTGTATACGTTCTCTGGTCGCTGATCCCTGTCGGCATCGCCATCCTCTTCTCTTTCAACGCCGGCAGGTCACGAAGTGCGTGGCAGGGGTTCTCGACCCGCTGGTACGTCGGTGACCCCGCTGCGGCCGAGTCGGTTCTCTACGACCAGTCGCTCCGATTCGCCCTCGCCCAGAGCCTCCGCCTCGCCATCCTCACCATGCTGGTGGCGACACCGATCGGTGTTGCCCTGGCCATCGGCCTCGCCCGTTGGAGGGGGCGACTGTCGAAGCCCTCCAACTTCTTGATGCTGTTTCCGCTTGTGACCCCGGAGATCGTGATGGGCGTCGCCCTCTTCCTGGTTTTCGACCTCCTCTACGATTTCGTCCCCTTCGGCACCGCCGCCCAGTTCCTCGGCCATGTCACCTTCTCCATATCCTTCGTGGTGATCATCGTGCGCGGGCGACTCTTCGCCATCGGCCGGGACTACGAGGAGGCGGCGATGGACCTGGGCGCCTCCCCGTGGGAGGCGATGCGACGGGTGTTGCTGCCACTTCTCTCCCCCGCGATCCTGGCCAGCTTCGCCATCGTCTTCGCCCTCTCCATCGACGATTTCGTCATCAGCCAGTTCCTCGTCGCCGGGGCGGACAGCGTCACGATCCCGGTCAAGCTCTACTCGGGTGCGCGCCTCGCCCCTCCCCCGTCGTTGAACGCTCTCGCCACCATCTTGATGGTGGTCACGATCAGCGCCATCGTCCTTGCCGGTCTCGGCTTCCGGGCCTGGAAGAAGCGCAGTGGCGGGGACGAGTCGACCCTCGAGTCGATAGCGAGCTTCGAGATCTGAAACCCGGTCCGTACAACGTCGGATCCAGGCCGACACCGCGTCGAATCGATGACGACTCGCTGTCGGTGACAGGGAGGGTTTTCATCCCCGCCCCATGGAACTGGGTTTCGTCCATTACTTGCCGGTGGCGACCACCTTCGTCGCTGGGATCTTCACCGGGGTCCTGTGGCGGCACTGTAGGCGCAAGCCCGATGCGCGCTATCTGGTCTGGTGGACGATCGGTGTCGCCCTATACGGCGTTGGGACACTGACCGAGGCGCTCACCACCCTCTTCGGATGGAGCGAGCCGGTGTTCAGGGGCTGGTACATCGCCGGCGCCCTCCTCGGCGGTGCGCCGCTGGCTCAGGGCACCGTGTACCTGCTTCTTCCCCGACAACGCGCCGACCGGCTGGCCGTGCTCCTGGTCACCTACGTGGCCATCGCCGCCGCCTTTGTAGTCGCAACCCCACTCGACCTGAACGTGGTGGAGACGCACCGGCTCAGCGGAGACGTGATCGAGTGGGGATTCGTCCGCCTCTTCTCGCCGGTGGTCAACCTCTATGCAGTGGTGTTCCTGGTCGGTGGGGCGATCTGGTCGGCCTGGCGCTACCGACAGAGAGGTGATGCCGGCAACCGGGTGTCGGGGAACTTACTGATTGCGGTTGGAGCCATCCTCCCCGGCGTCGGCGGGTCTTTCGCCAGGGCAGGCATGGTCGAGGTCCTCTATGTGACCGAGCTCGTCGGTCTCCTCCTCATCTGGGTCGGTTACCGGCGGATCGTCGGGGATCGAGCGCTCCCCATCCATGGCGCGCAGCGCGCAAAGCAAGAACGAGTCGGACACACAGATTCACGGAGGTGAACACGATGACAAGACGAACGTTGCCGGGCGCCCTCGCCGCGCTGGCCATGATTATGGCTGCATGCGGCGGGGGAACGGGTGAAGAGCCCACGACCTCCGTGCCCCCGACGGCGACAACGGTCGCCGACACGACGACCACGGCGGCGCCGTCCACCACGACGACGACCCGGGATACTGGATGGAGCTTCACCGGCGCGGACGGCGTCGAGATCGAGATCACCGACACCGCGCGGGTGGTCTCGCTCAACGGTGATATCACCGAGATCATCTTCGAGCTCGGGCTCGGCGACAGCGTGGTGGGTGTGGATGTCACGACCACCTATCCGCCAGAGGCTGCCGCCCTCAACGACGCGGGCGCGACGGTCGGGTTCGCCCAACAGCTCACCGCGGAGGCGGTGCTCAGGTTCGAGCCCACCCTGGTCATCGGCGACACCCAGGTCGCTCCACCGGAGGCCATCGATCAACTTCGCTCCGCAGGCATACCGGTCGCCATCATCGAGACCCGGACAACACTGGATGGGGTCGAGGCCAAGATCGACGACGTGGCGGAGATCCTCGGGCTCCCCGACGAGGGCGCCGCCCTCGCCGAGCGTGTGATGGGCGAGATCGACGCCGCCACCGCCAGGGTCGTGGATGATGAGACCGACCCGGTGGTGGCGTTCATCTACACCCGGGGGCCGCAGGTGATCTTCCTGTTCGGAGCGGGGATGCCCACCCAGGCCATGATCGAGGGCGCCGGCGCCATCGACGCGGGGGCGGCCGCCGGGATAGCCGGCCCGGCACCACTCACCCCCGAGGCGTTGGTAGCCGCCGCACCCGAGGTAATCGTCCTGCCCGAGTCCGGGCTGGAAGCCTTGGGCGGGACCGAGGCGTTGCTCGCGATCCCCGGGGTCGCCGAGACTCCGGCCGCTGAGAACGGGGCGTTTCTCGCCTATGACGAGGCCTTCTTCTTCAACCTGGGACCGCGGGTCGGCCAGGCCCTCGATGAGTTCATCGACGACCTCTATCCCGATCTGACCGGTTGAGAGGAGTCGGGACGGGCCTCGGCGACATCTACTCCGGTCGGCGCCGGTGGGTCAACGTTGGCCTCTGGCTCATGGTGATTGCGGCCTCCTTCGCCTCGCTGACCATCGGGTCGGTGGAGGTCAGCCCGATGGATGCCCTCCGGGTGGTCGCCCACCATCTGGGGCTCCAAGATGCGGCCCCGGTCTCCGCACAATCCGATTCCGTCGTCTGGGGGATCCGCCTCCCCCGCACTCTGCTCGGACTGATGGTCGGCGCCGCGCTCGCCGCCTCGGGCACCGTTCTCCAGGGCTCGCTGCGCAACGAGTTGGCCGACCCACATCTGCTAGGCATCGGACCCGGTGCAGCCATCGGAGCAGCCATCGGAGCCGGGGCCGGTGGAGTCCAGGGTGCGATTGCCGGAGGAGTGGCAGCGGGGGTGCTGACCGCATTCGGAGTCCGTCGCCTGCGCCGCCGGATGGCGATCGAGCCGACGCGGCTCATCCTCTCCGGTGTCGCCCTCGGAACGGTTCTCAGTGCCTGGGTCGGATTCGTTGTCTTCGGTCTCGACAGGTCGGTGGTGCCTCCCATCGAGTTCTGGCTCCTGGGCAGCCTGTCCGGCGCCACATGGCGCGGGCTCGGGACCGCACTCGTCCTGCTCACCATTGCCCTCGGGGTGATGTTCGGCGCAGCTCGGATGCTCGACCTCCTTGCCCTCGGTGATCGCGAGGCATTCCATCTCGGCGTGGATGTCGAATTGACCTCCAGCGTCCTTTTCATAGTCATTGGAGCCGCGGTCGGCGCCACAGTCGGAGCCGTTGGAGTGGTCGCCTTCGTTGGGCTCCTCATACCATTTCTGATCCGTCGCGGAGTGGGTCCAGCCCACAAACACCTGATCCCCTCGGCGATGCTGGGCGGAGCGGTGTTCCTGGTCGCCTCTGATCTCGTGGCGCGATCCCTCATCGAGCCCATCGAGATCCCGGTCGGCCTGATCACCGCAGCCCTGGGTGGCCCGCTGTTCCTGTGGCTGGTGACGAGGAGGAGCAGTGTCTGAGGTCGGAATCCACGCCTCCGGTGTCGGGTATCGGGTGCAGGGCAAGAGACTGCTCGTCGATGTCGAAGTCTCGGCTGCGCCCGGAGATCATCTCGGGATCCTCGGCCCCAACGGGGCCGGAAAGACGACCCTGATGCGACTCCTAGCCGGTGAGCTGCAGCCCACGGAGGGGAGCATCCGATTCGGGACCGAGGAGCTCGATTCGATCCCTCCAGCGGATATGGCCAGGAGACGCGCAGTGCTCGGCACCGGCATTCCCGCCGACATTCCTTTCCAGGTGCGAACCGTGGTGAGCATGGGCCGATATCCCTACAGGCGCGACCCGGCCAATACCCGCGAGGCCGACGAGCTGGCGGTGAGCGAGGCGATGGCACGCACTGACGTCGGGCACCTATCCGGGCGCTTGTTCGCCACCCTGTCCAGTGGCGAGCGCTCCCGTGTGTCGTTGGCCAGGGTCCTGGCACAGGAGACGCCAATCCTGTTGCTCGATGAGCCGACCACTTCACTCGACATCGGGCACAGCGAGCTGGTGTTGAGGCAGGCGCTGCAGCTGGCCCAAACAGGACGGATCGTGATCTCGGTGATTCACGACCTGAACGCCGCCGCCCACTACTGCACACGGCTCTGTCTGCTCTCCGGGGGTCGAGTGTCAGCTTCGGGAACCGCCCCGGATGTCCTCGATGAGGATCTGCTCAGCGATGTGTATCAGCAGCGGTTGCGGGTGATCGACCACCCCTTTCGTGATTGCCGGTTGGTCGTCGCCGCCGATTGAACAATCGGCCCGGGCTGCCGGACGAGCCCGCGATCAGATAGTGAGACGGACGATCGGGCGGGTGTCGTTGCGGCGGATGATCTCCACGAAACCGTGCTGGTCGAACATGCCCAGCGTCCCGGTGAAGTAGTCCACCGCCGAAGACCTCTCCCCGTCCACCGGGTAGGCCTCGATGATGCTGGCTCCCTCCGTCTTGGCGAAGTCGATCGCCGCGGCGAGGAGGCCGGCGCCCACCCCCTTCTTTCTGTGGCCGGACCGCACCACAAAGCAGTTGATCGACCATGGTTCGATGTCGTCCACCGGCTTGAGCAGGCGCGACCTCTCGATGGTGGGGAACTCCCCTCTCGGTCCGACCTGCACCCAGCCCACCGGCGTCGGCCCCACATAGCCGATCAGCCCGGGCGGGCGACCGCGGGAGGCCCGGTCGGCGAAGCGGTCGCGATTGTCACGATCATCGCTGAATCCGCCGTCGGGTCGCCGCCAATGCATGCAGAAGCAGTGCCTCGCCACCCCGCGGTCGCCGAGGACCTGCTCCATGTCCCCGAACCGATCAGGTGTCAGCGGACGGCACGTCATCGGGCCGAGATCGGTCTCACTGTCGTGGGCCCATCCGCTGTCAGGCGATGGCATCCTCGACCTCGCACGCCGCTCCGAAGACGAGTTCGATCACGTCCGCGTCACGCACCGGCGGCATGGCGGGTGTCGTGTCGGCATTGGCGTGACGCAGCCAGTAATTCCTGATCGACTTCGCCATGCGCTCCTGGTTCCGCTGACGCACCATCTCGTAGGTGACCAAAGGGAGCATCTGTTCTTCCTTCCTCTGTGTCGGCACACGCTACGATGTAATGCGGACGATATCTGTCCGCAATAACGATGAGCATGGGCGAGGATGGACAGCGCGGAGCGTCTCTTGAAGCTGCTCGGCCTCCTCGAAGGGCGGATCGACTGGACCGCCGAGGAGCTGGCAAGACGATTGGAAGTGACCACCCGTACTGTGCGCCGGGATGTCACTCGCCTCCGTGATCTCGGGTACCCGGTGGAGGCGGTGGCCGGGCCGGGGGGTGGCTACCGGCTCGGAGCCGGGGGAAAGCTGCCACCACTCCTCCTCGACGACGAAGAGGCTCTCGCCGTGGCCCTCGGGTTGAGGGTCGCCGCCACCGCCGCCGTGGGTGGCCTCGAAGATGCCTCGTTGTCGGCGATGTCCAAGCTGGAGCATGTGCTCCCGCCCCGTCTTCGCACCCGCCTCGAGGATGTCTCGGTAGCCACCGTCTCCACCGCCGAGCTGTCCTCGGCCCGGGTGGATCACAATGCCCTCGCCACCACCGCATCGGCGATCAGAGCCGGGATCCGGCTCCGCTTCGACTACACCGACGCCGAGGGTCGCCCCAGCGAGCGTCACGCCGAGCCGTATCGCCTCGTCCACACCGGGAGACGCTGGTATCTGGTCGCCTTCGACCTGGATCGGGACGACTGGCGGACGTTCCGGCTCGACCGTGTCTCCGAGCCCAGAGCGACCGGGATGCGCTCTGCCCGCCGCACCGCCCCCGACCCGGTGGAGCTGGTGCAGAGAGGCATCTCCATAGACGCGTGGAGCCTTCGGGCCACGGTCCGGCTCCACGTCCCGGTGGAGCAGGCGGCGCGATGGATCCCACCGACGGTTGGAGCGCTCGAGCCGGTCGGCGGTGACGAATGCCGTCTGGTCATCGGCGCCGACGACACCGGATGGCTCGCCCGATATCTACTTGGCCTGCCCTTTCGTTTCACCGCCGAGGAGCCCGCCGAGTTGGTGGAGACACTGGCCGAGATCGGCCGCCGGCTGACTGCGACCTACACCTGAGTCAGGGCGAAGGAGGGGACTTCGGCTCTCACGCGGTGGCGGATACGATCCGGAGCGCCTCCGCCGGGAAGCGGAGGACGACGGGATCCGGCCAGTCATAGCTGAAGGCAGCCCCCTGATTGGGGACGGTCACCTGGATGATGCCGACATCGGCGATGTTGACCAGCACGTTGAGCAGGGCGCCGGCGTACACCACCCGTTCGATATCGCCGGGAAGGGTGTTGTCCCCGGTGAACCCCGGCGGGTGCACTTCGACCCGCTCCGGCCTGATGCAGACAGTCACCGGCCCGCTCGCACCTTCCGTGGCGATGCAGGTCATGTCCCGACCCGCCACGGTCACCCGTCCCTGGCCGACCGCGTTGGCCTGCATCAAGTTCGATACTCCTAGGAAGTCGGCGATGTAGCTCGAGGTTGGTGTCTCGTACACCTGGGCGGGCGTCCCCAGCTGCTCCACCCGACCGTCGGCCATCACCGCGATCCGATCGGACATGGTCAGCGCCTCTTCCTGGTCGTGGGTGACGTAGATGAAGGTGATCTCCAGGTCTTCCTGGAGCCCCTTCAACTCCACCTGTAGCGCCTTGCGCAGCTTGGCATCCAGCGCCCCGAGCGGCTCGTCTAGGAGCAGGACGGAAGGGTTGAGCACGAGCGAGCGGGCCAACGCCACCCGCTGCTGCTGACCGCCGGACAGCTGGGTCGGCTTGCGGCTCTCCATCCCGCTCAGCCTCACCCGCTCCAGGGCCCCACCCACCTTGGATTTCTCCTCACCCCTGGTCACGTTCTGATAGCGCAGCCCGAAGGCGACGTTGTCTGCCACGTTCATGTGGGGGAAGAGGGCGTAACTCTGGAACACCGTGTTCACCGGCCGCTTGTGGGGTGGGGTGGCCGCTTGATCGACACCGTCGATGAGTATCGCCCCGGCGTCTGGCCGCTCGAAACCCGCGATCAGCCGCAGTGTCGTCGTCTTGCCGCATCCGGAAGGCCCAAGGAGCGAGAAGAACTCCCCGTCCTCCACCCGGAGGCTGATCCGGTCGACCGCGGCGACGTCGCCGAACGACTTCTCCAGATCGACCAGCTCGACGAGACCACTCATGGGGCGACCGAGTCTACGACCCCGTTCATTCGGCAATGAGGGACGCGAAGCCGTCGAGCGTCTCCAGATAGCGGTCTATGTCCTCGTCTTCGTGCTGAACCGAGAGGAGCCATTGCTCACCCTTCCCCCACGGCGGGAGGAACACACCACGGTTGTATTGATAGAGCCAGGCAGCCTGGGCGTAGCGGCCGTCGACCGCGAGAAAGTCGCGGTAGGTGCGAAGCGGTTCAGCGGAGTAGATCACACTCCCCTTGGCGCCTGCCGTGGCCACATGCGCTACCAGTCCGTGTCTTCCCACCACCTCGTTGGCGCCCTTCTCCATCCGGCTCTGCAGATGCTCGAGGTGCCGATAGACCTCGTCCACCATGACCTCGGTGAGCATCGCCCGGGCAGCCGCCACGGACAACGGATTGCCATTGAAGGTTCCCACCTGCTCATAGGTCCCATCCACGATGTTGCTCATCACCTCTTCGCTGCCCCCGATCGCAGATATGGGCAGACCACCGCCGAGCGCCTTGGCGAGACAGACGATGTCCGGTTGGACCCCGAAACGACGCGTGGCACCGCCCTTGCCGACGGTGAGACCGGTCTTCACCTCGTCGAAGGTGAGCAACGCCCCGTGAGCCCTGGTCAGGTCACGAAGTCCCTGGAGGAACCCGTCGACCGGAAGCAGGACACCGCAATTCTGGAGCACAGGCTCGAGGATCACGCCGGCGATCTGCCCCTCGTTCTCCTCGAAGATCTCACGCACACCGTCGAGGTCGTTGAACGTCGCGATCCGGGTCAGGTCGACCATGGCCTTCGGGATACCGCCACCGGCAGCCACGCTCCTGGGACGGCTCTCTGACCCCAGACCTTCCTCGTTCCAGACCGAGACCATCACCGAGTCGTGATGACCGTGATAGGCGCCCTCGAATTTGATGATCAGGTCGCGGCCGGTGATGGCACGCATCAGGTGCACGGCGTCCATCGTGGCCTCGGTGCCGGAGTTGCCGAACCGCCACAATGGTTGGCCGTATCGCGATGCGAGCTCTTCGGCGACAACGATGGCGTCGGCAGTTGGTTGTGCGAAGTGGGTTCCCTTTCGAACCCTCTCCGAAACGGCGCGGACCACGGCCGGGTGGGCGTGCCCGGCGAGCATCGCCCCATAGCCGCCGTGAAGGTCGACATACTCATTGCCGTCGACGTCCCAGACCCTCGAGCCCTCTCCCCGATCGATCCAGATCGGTTGGGGATCTGAGATCTGCCAGGAGGAGGTGACCCCTCCGGCCAGTGAGCGGTTGGCTCGGAGACCCATCTCCGTCGCCTTGTGAGCTCGCTCCAAGAATTTCTCTTGCTCGCTTGCGATCAAGTCATCCAGCGGGGAGACCCGACCTTTGGCGGGAGGCATGAGCCACCTTCCTTTCGGTATCCTGACTCACCGTTCAGGATACACTGAGCGACCGGCGCCGGGAGGAGAGATTGGCATGAAGCCCGCACCACTCAATCAGGACGAGATCCAGGCAGTTCTGAAGGACTTCGGTCAGAGCTCGACTCTGCCCGCCGCCGCCTACCTCTCCCCCGAAGTCCTCGAGTGGGAGAGAGAGAACCTGTGGCAGTCCAATTGGGCATGTGTGGGTCGTCTCGAGGAACTGCTTGCACCGGGTCAGTTGCGCGCCATCGAGATCGCCGGCGAGGGCGTCCTCCTGAGCCGAGAGTCGGACGGGTCGCTTCGGGCGTTCTCCAATGTCTGCCGGCATCGTGGTCATGAACTGGCCCCCATTGGTGACGCTTTCGACGCACGTCAGATCCGCTGTCCCTATCACAGCTGGTCCTATCGATTCGACGGGACCCTGAGGCAGGCGCCCAAGTTCACCCAGAGCCTCGATTTCGACACCTCCGACTATCCCCTCATCGATCTGGGCCTGGCTGTGTATGGGGGATGGGTGTGGATCGATCTATCCGGATCTGCCCCGGACATCGAGCAGCACTTCGGGAATCTGGCAACGATCTCCGCACCGTACGAGACCGATCGGCTGATCACCGCCGCGACTCATTCCTACACGATCGAGTCGAACTGGAAGATCATCATCGAGAACTACAACGAGTGCTACCACTGCTCATCGATCCATCCCGAGTTGTGCGAGGTGACCCCTCCCGAAAGCGGGTACGACCACATCCCCACCGGCATGTGGTGCGGGGGCACGATGGAGCTGAAACCGCACGCGGTCACCATGTCCCTCGACGGCTCGACGAAGGGAGCCAACTTCAGGGGCATTGATGAGCTGCTGGCGCGTCAGGTCTGGTATCTCACCGTCATGCCCAATTTCTTGCTCTCGATGCACCCCGATTACGTGATGACCCACACCCTCACCCCGATCGGGATCGACCAGACCTACGTCGAGTGCTCATGGCTGTTCCCGCCGGAGGCATTCGAGCTCGAAGGTTTCGACCCTGCCTATGCCGTCGACTTCTGGGACATCACCAACCGGGAGGACTGGGCGGCCTGTGAGTCGGTGATGAGAGGGGTCAAGAACCGCGGATACCGACCCGGTCCACTGAGCAACTGGGAGGGCACCGTCTACCAGTTCCTCGGGATCATGGCTCACGCCTACCTCGGTGACGGGCTCGTCATTCCACAGGTTCCCACCCGGGAACTGCACCCCTGACACCTGGTCGCCTGTTGGCTAGTTTGACCCTATGGCCGAGTTGAAGACGAAGAAGAGCGACGCGAGCGTCGAGGAGTTCATCGCAAACCTCGAAGACGACCGCAGACGTGACGATTCCATCTCGCTCCTCGCCCTGATGAAACGGGTCACCGGGCAAGAGCCGAAGATGTGGGGAACGAGCATCGTCGGGTTCGGCGACTTCCACTACACCTATGCCACTGGCAGGCAAGGCGAGTGGTTCAAGGTCGGGTTCTCGCCTCGTAAGCAGAACCTGACCGTATATGCGATGCAATACATCGCGGACGACGACCCGCTCCTTGCCCGGTTGGGCAAGTACACGACGGGTAAGTCCTGTATCTACATACGGCATCTCGAGGACGTCGACCTCGGAGTCCTCGAGAACCTGGTCAAGCGTTCCTATGAGGCAGCCGGATGAGGGTCACCCCGTCAAGGGGATCACACCGCGTTTACGGAGTTGGTCGGCGATGATGATCCGCTGGATCTCGGAGGTCCCCTCCCAGATTCGATCCACCCTCAACTCCCGGTAGAAGCGCTCGGCCACATTCTCCCTCATGAAGCCGCGACCTCCGAAGATCTGGACTGCCCGGTCGGCGACCCGGTTGGCCATCTCAGAGGCGTACAGCTTCGCCATCGAGCACTGTGCGTGCTGGACCTTGACGTCGACGCCGGCGTCGATCGCCCGGGCCGTCTCGTAGGTCATCAGCCTCGCCGCCCACAACTCTGTCAGCGAGTCGGCCAACATGAACTGGATCGCTTGGTAGTCGGCGATCTTCGAGCCGTACGCCTCCCGCCCTTCGGCGAACGCCGACGCCTCCGCGATCAGGCGCTCGGCCGCCCCACAGCAGCGCGCCGCGATCATCAACCGCTCGTAACGGAACCAGGCGTGGGAGAAGCTCATCCCGTCACCCTCGCTGCCCACCAGGTTCTCTCCAGGCACGCGGACATCGTGGAACTTCATCTCCCAATGGTGATGGCCGTAGGTGTGCGTGTATTCCGGCACCCGCACACACTCCACCCCCGGCGTATCCATGTCCACGAAGAAGAGCACGTGGCGGCCTGCGTTGGGGCCATCGGCCAGCTTGGCCTGGAAGAACACGTAGGACGCGAGATTCGCAGATGTGACGTGCCACTTGACCCCGTTCAGTATGTAGTCCTCTCCGTCACGATGGGCGGTGGCCTCGATTCCGTCGACGTCCGAGCCGGCCCCCTCCTCGGTGATGGCATAGCACTCGTGGATGTCACCGTCGACCGTCGGGCGAATCCACGTCTCGATCTGATGGTCGGTTGCCACCTCTTCGATCCAGGAGGGCCCGGTCGACA
>Ga0105095_10000602_pt1 | contig 17702 bp, 15 predicted proteins | sample PPLLak2March2015_2_FD_79180 | JGI IMG/M metagenome (GOLD analysis project Ga0105095, IMG submission 79180) | Freshwater sediment microbial communities from Prairie Pothole Lake near Jamestown, North Dakota, USA - PPLs Lake P8 Core (3) Depth... | ecosystem: Environmental > Aquatic > Freshwater >...
CACGTACGGCCCGGTCTCGGACAACGCGCAGGGCATCGCCGAGATGTCCGGCGAGTTCGAGGGACGGCCCGCGCAGGTGCTCCGTGGGTTGGACGCGGTCGGCAACTCGACGAAGGCGATCACGAAGGGGATGGCGATCGCGACGGCGGTCATCGCCGCCACGTCGCTGTTCGGCTCGTTCGAGGAGGCGCTCAAGGAGGCGGGCTACGACTTCCTCGGGATCCGCGTGGACCAGCCCGAAGTGCTCGTCGGCCTGCTGATCGGCGGCTCGGTGGCGTTCCTGTTCTCGTCGCTCGCGATCCGCGCGGTCGGGCGGGCGGCGGCGCAGGTCGTCGTCGAGGTCCGGAGCCAGTTCCGGAACCACCCCGGGATCATGACGTACGAGGAGAAGCCGGACTACGCGCGCGTCGTCGACATCTGCACGAAGACCTCGCTGCGCGAGCTCATGACCCCGGGCCTGCTCGCGGTGCTGTCGCCGATCATCGTCGGGTTCATCTTCGGCGCCGAGGCGCTCGGGGCGTTCCTGGCGGGGGCGATCCTGACCGGCCAGCTGCTCGCCGTGATGCTCTCGAACTCGGGGGGCGCCTGGGACAACGCGAAGAAGTTCATCGAGGAGGGGCACTACGGCGGCAAGGGCTCGGACCAGCACAAGGCCGCGGTCATCGGCGACACCGTGGGCGACCCGTTCAAGGACACCGCCGGCCCCGCGCTCAACCCGCTCATCAAGGTGATGAACCTGGTCGCGCTCCTCCTCGCGCCGCTCGTCGTCGACTGGAGCGACGACGACCTCGTGCGGATCGTCGTGGGGGTCGTCGCGGCGCTCGTCGTGGCGGGCGCCGTCTGGGTCTCGAAGTCGCGCAAGCGCGAGTCGATGGTCCAGGAGCTCGAGTCCGAGGTGACGGCCTCGACCTGAGGCCGGTCCGGCAGGCTCGCGCATGGGGCTCCTCGACGGTATGCGTCGCTTCCTCCACCGGATGGCGGAGAGCGACGAGCGGCGCCTGCAGGACGAGATCCACGCCTGGGCCTCGCGGATCCCCGGCACCTCGCCGATCGCGGAGGCGCCGACGAGGACCCCCGTGAAGATCGCGGGCGTCGTCCGGCGCATCACCGTGCACCCGGAGCACGGGCTCGAGGCACTCGAGGCGCTGCTCGCCGACGGGACGGGCGAGATGTCGGTGGTGTGGATGGGGCGCCGGTCGATCCCCGGGTTGACCCTCGGCACACGCGTGGTCGTCGAGGGCGTCGTGGGGGAGCAGCGGCAGGGGCGCCGGATGGTGAACCCGAGCTTCGAGTTCAGCGCCTGAGACCTAGAACCAACGGACGGGTCAAGTTCCGGCCGGTCCGGAGCCGATACGAGGTGCATGAAGCTGCTGCGTACGTTCATGATGGCGCTGGCGGCGCTGATCGTCGCCGGCACCGTGGCGTCGGCCGCCACGTCGTTCGACGAGGTCCCCGACCCGGAGCCCACCGTCTCGCCGAGCCCGACCGCCGAGCCCACCGTCTCGCCCTCCCCCGAGGCCGAGCCCGCGGTCGAGACGGTCGAGACGGAGGAGGAGGGGCAGGAGGCCGATGGCGCCGAGGGCGAGGCCCCGGACTTCTCGGAGTGCGAGGGGCTCACCGGGCTCGAGAACGCGATCTGCCGGCACGAGGCGCTCCTCGAGCGGAAGCCCGACCACCACGGGCTCCAGAACGCGCTCGACCACCTCTACGCGAACCAGCAGAGGAAGGCCGAGAGGTGGGCCGACAAGCACGGCGAGGGATCGACCGAGGGCGACACGTCGTCGTGCCCCGGCAAGAGCTGTGAGCCGCACGGCAACGGCAACGGTCACTCCTCGCACTGAGATCTGCTGACCCCGCGGCGCGCCGGGCGTTCGCTCAGATCGCCCCGGCGCTGCCGCGCTCGGGCGACGGGGTGCCGCCGGGCATGCCCTCGCCGACGATCGCGAGACGGAGCTGCGGCTCGGCGTCGGCGGAGGACAGCGCGAGGACCTCGTCGCCCACCGTGATCACGGTCTCGGGCTGGGGGATCACGACATGCCCCTCGCGCAGGAGCGCGACGATCGCGGCGTCGGTCGGCAGGCGGAGCTCGTAGAGCGGGCGGCCGGCGTTCGGCGAGCCGTCGGGGATCGTGACCTCGACGAGCGCGATCCGGCCGCCCTCCAGGCGGAGCAGACGCACGAGGTCGCCGACGGTGACGGCCTCCTCGACGAGCGCCGTCATCAGATGCGGGATCGAGACGGCCTGGTCCACGCCCCACTGTTCGCTGAACATCCACTCGTTCTTCGGGTGGTTCACCCGGGCGAGGACGCGCGGGACGCCGAACTCCTGCTTCGAGAGCAGCGAGATGACCAGGTTGTCCTCGTCGTCGCCCGTTGCCGCCACCACGACGTCGGCGGTCCGCAGATCGGCCTTCTCGAGCACCCACGGCTCGCACGCGTCGCCCAGGATGAACTCGGCGTTCGGCGCCCACGCCGCCGCGATCTCGAGGTGCCTCGGCTCCTGCTCCACGAGCACCACGTCGTGGCCCCGGGCCGTGAGATCTCCGGCGAGGTGCCGCCCGACCGCGCCCGCGCCGGCGATCACGATCCGCATCAGTGGTCCCCCAGCGGGGTCATGAGCTCGTCGAGCAGGTCGAGCGCGTCCTTGTGAACGACCATGTGCACGGTGTCGCCGTCCTGGAAGGTGCTGGACGGCATGGGGATGAACCCCGATCCGCCGCGGTCGACGCCGGCCACGCGGACCTTGCCCTCGGACTCGAGCTCGGAGACCGGCTTGCCGACCAAGTGGTCCGGGACGGCCAGCCGCATCCGGAACAGGTCGCCGGCCGCGAGGCTCTCGCGGATCTCCTCGCGCGGGTGGGTGAGCATGAGGATGATCTGCTTGACGCCCCAGCGCGTCGTCGAGACCGTCGGGATGTTCAGACGCTCGTAGATGTCCGCGCGATACGGGTCGTAGATCCTGGCGATGACCATCGGGACCCGGTAGTGCTCTCGGGCGACGCGGGCCGAGACGATGTTCGAGTTGTCGCCGTTGGACGCCGCGAGGAACGCGTCGGCCTCCTCGATGCCGGCGTCCTCGAGGACGTTGCGATCGAACCCGAGGCCGACGAAGGTCTTGGCCGTGAAGCCAGGCGGCAGTCGGTCGAACGCGCTCGCGTTCTTGTCGATCACGGACACGTCGTGGCCTGCTTTCGCGAGCTCCTGCGTCAGCAGGATGCCGACGCGGCCGCAGCCCATGATGACGACCTTCATCGGTGGGTCAGCCTACTTCCTGCCCGACCGGCACGTCAGCGTCCCGTCGCGTCGGGCGAGGCTTCTCGAAGAAGTAGGGGACGACCGCGACGTCGACGTGCTCGTACGGGTTGAGCGCGGTCAGGATCCGCCGGCTCGTCCGGTCGTGGAGCAGCCGTCCGCGGAGCTGGGCGTGGTCCCGCCGGGCCATCACGACGGTGACCTCGCGGCGGCGACCCACCAGCTCCGCGACGTACCGTTCGAGCGCCCGCGCGACGTCGCGGTCCCAGCACTCGATCACGTCGAGCTGGACGGGGACGCGCAGGTCCATCCAGCGCCGGATCAGCGTCTCCTGGTTCGTCTGGTCGACGGCGGCGTGCACCGCCCACACGTCGTCGGCGCCGAGCGACAGGGCATACCGGATCGCTCGGAACGTCGCGCGATCCGCCTTATCGACGAGCACGACGACCTCGTGCGCGAACCGCGGGGTCAGGCGGAGGCGGGTCTTGCCGTCGCGGACGTCGGTGATCGGGTGGCCGGGTCCGGGGTGGTCGCGGACGAAGGTGATCCGCGCGTGGACGTACGGGAGCAGGGCCTTCGCGAGGCGCCCGCTCTCCCGCCATCGGCGCAGACGCTCCCGCGAGCCCATCTCGGCGGGGCTGGGGACGATCACGTTCACCTCGGAGCCGAGCGGCAAGGCGGCGATGTACCCCGCCATGGCGCTCGCTGGGTCGCCGTTGCCGCGGACGACGTGCAGCGGCACGCCGTCGACGAGGTCCGCCCACGCGCGCTCGAGCCCGATCGAGCGCTCCCGGTCGTGCGCGAGGTGCACGGCTCGGACCTCGGCGTTCCTGATGGTCTTCGCGTACTGCAGCGCGTGGGTCGTCTTGCGGTCCAGGGCGTCGACGAGCACGACGGAGATCGGCGGTCCCGGCCGGGCCGCGTCGAAGGCCTCCAGCCCTTCGTCCAGCTCCCGGTGCTCGCGCTCGTAGCGACGGTTCATCCGGATGAGGATCAGGACCGTCAGCGGGACGAACACCATCACGGCCCACGCCCCGTGCGTGAATTTCGTGAGCGCGACGACGACGGTGACGACACCAGTGGTGAGCGCGCCCGCGGCGTTGATCAGCAGACCGTGACGCCAGCCTGGCTCGCGGAGGCGGAGGTGGCGCCTGGCCATCCCCGCCTGCGACAGCGTGAAGGACGTGAACACGCCGATCGCGTAGAGCGGGATCAGCCGGTGGACGTCGGCGCGGAACACGACCACGAGCAACGTCGCCGCGATGGCGAGCCCCACGATCCCGTTCGAGAAGACGAGCCGATGGCCGCGCTTCGTGAGCTGTCGGGGCATGAAGTCGTCGCCGGCATGGAAGTTCGCGAGCCGGGGGAAGTCGGCGAACGACGTGTTCGCGGCCAGGATGAGGATGAGCGTGGTCGCGATCTGCAGACCCAGGAACAGTAGGTACCCGGCGGTGCCGCTCCCGAAGACCGCACGGCCGACCTGCGAGATCACGGTCATCTCCTCGGTGGGCGCGACCTGGAGTCGGAACGCGAGGAACGACAACCCGAGGAACATCACGCCGAGCAGGCTGCCCATCCACATGAGGGTCGTGCGCGCGTTCCGCCACTCGGGCGGTCGGAAGGCGGGAACGCCGTTCGAGATGGCCTCCACCCCCGTGACCGCGGCTCCCCCAGACGCGAACGCATGGAGGACGAGGAACAGTCCGATCGCTCCCGTGGTCTCCGCAACGTCCGTAGGCAGCGGGATCGGGTGCAGCGTCCCCGCGGCCGCCCGGACCAGCCCGGAGCCGAGGAGGACGAACATCATGACGATGAAGAAGTACGTGGGCACCGCGAACATGCGCCCGGACTCCCGGACTCCACGGAGGTTCCCCCACGCGATGAACCAGATGCACAGCACCGAGAGCCCGACACGGTGTGGGAACAGGGACGGAGCCGCGGACGTGATCGCCGCCACGCCCGCCGCGATCGAGACGCTGACGGTCAGGACGTAGTCGGTCAGCAGCGCCACCCCGGCGACCTGGGCCGGGAGCAGTCCGAAGTTGTCCTTCGTCACGATGTAAGCGCCCCCGGCGCTCGGGTAGGCCTTGATGGTCTGGCGGTAGGAGAACAGGAGGATCGCGAGGACCGCGAGGATCCCGAACGTCACCGGCATGACGAGGGAGAACGCGAGCGCGCCGACCACGGGAACACCCACCTTGAGGATCTCCTCGGTCGCGTACGCGACGGAGGACAGGTTGTCGGACGCGAAGACGGCGAGTGCGGTCGGCTTTCCGAGCCGTTCATGCGCGAGGTTCGCGGTCGGGAGCGCCGGCCCGAGGATCAGACGTTTCAGGCCGTACCCGATCCCCCTCGGACGCGTGTGGTCCGTCGCCCGCTCGGCGACCTCCGGATGCTCCAACGTCGTGGCCATGACCGAACCTCCACGACGAGTGTCGGTTGGCCGGCGTAAGCGTGGTGTGAAGGCCTGGCCGACGTGCGTGAAGATCCCGTAAACGGGCTAGCGTTGGGGCATGGCCCGGGACATCCTGCATCCCGTGCGCTCAGCCGGGCCGGTCCGGGCGGTCGCGTCCGCCGTCGTCCTGCCGGCGGCGGCGACCCTGGTGGGACGGGCGTTCCTGCCGAGCGGCGAGACCGCGGCGTCGCTGTACATCCTCGCGGTCGTCGGAGCCGCGGCGCTCGGGGGGCTCTGGAGCGGGCTCGGCGCCGCGGTGCTCTCGTTCCTCGGGCTCAACTACTTCTTCACGGCGCCGCGCGACACCTTCCGGGTGGACAAGGAGGAGGACCTCGTCGCGCTCGTGGTGTTCCTCATCGTCGCGGCGCTCGTGGCGACGCTGCTCGCCCGGGCGCTCGAGGCCCGGGCGCGTGCCGCCCGACGTGAGCGCGAGGCCCGCGTGCTCCAGTTCTTCGCGACGAAGCTGCTCGCACCGGAACCGCTCGAGCGGCGGCTCCAGGACCTGGCGGCGGCGCTGGTCGAGACCCTCGACCTCGTGCGGTGCCGGATCGACGCGCGCGTCGAGCCGCCGTTGTCCCTGGAGGCCTCGGCGCCCGGCGCGGAAGGGGAGGCGACCGCGGTCCCGATCCTCGCGGGCACGGACCAGCTCGGGACGTTGTCGGTCCTGCGCAGGGAGGAGGTCGGCCCGCTCGCTCCGACGGACGAGGGCCTCCTGCGCTCGTGCGCCGGGCAGATCGCGGTCGCGCTCGAGCGCGCCCGGCTCGACGCCGCGGTCGAGCACGCGAGGCTGACCTCCGAGACCAGCCAGATCCGAGCCGCGCTGTTCTCCTCGGTCACCCACGATCTGCGCACGCCGCTCGCGTCGATCAAGGCGAGCGTCACGAGCCTGCTCGACGAGGGTGTGCACGATCGAGCGCAGGAACGGGAGCTCCTCCAGACCGTCCTCGAGGAGACCGACCGGTTGAACCGGCTCGTCGGCAACATCGTGGACCTCGCCCGCGTGCGCTCGGGGGCCCTGGTGCCCGCGAAGGAGCTCGGCTCGGTCGAGGAAGTGCTCGAGTCGGTCATGCACCGGCTGGGGGCGCGGCTCTCGCGCGTCTCGGTCCGTACGCTGATGCGCCCGAACCTGCCGGACGTGATGATGGATCCGGTGCAGATCGACCAGGTGCTCACGAACCTGCTCGAGAACGCCGTGGCGTTCTCGCCCCCGGCGGGACAGGTGCAGGTCGTCGCCGCGCCCTGGAGGGACGGGGTCCGGATCACCGTGAGCGACCAGGGCCCCGGCGTGCCGGCCGAGGAGCGAGAGCGGGTCTTCGAGGCCTTCTACCGCGGCGCGTCGTCCTCGGGCCGCAGCGGGAGCGGGCTCGGGCTCGCGATCGCGCGGGCGATCGTGCTCGCCCACGGCGGGCGGATCCGGATCGAGGGCTCGCCATCGGGCGGCGCCGCCGTCGTCGTGGAGCTGCCGGCCGACGCGGTCCCGATCGCGCAGGAGCCGGTGCCGTGACGCGGGTCCTGATCGTCGACGACGAGCCGCAGATACGCCGGGCGCTGCGGACCAGCCTCCAGGCGCACGGCTACGCGGTCGAGACCGCGGGCACCGGCGCCGAGGGCCTCGAGCGGGCCGTGGACGCCGCCCCGGACCTGGTCTTCGTCGACCTCGGGCTGCCCGACCTGGACGGGACCGAGGTCATCACCCGCCTCCGGACGTTCTCCGAGGTCCCGGTCATCGTGCTCTCGGTCCGCGACCAGCAGGCGGACAAGGTGGCGGCGCTCGACGCCGGGGCCGACGACTACGTGACGAAGCCGTTCGCGATGGAGGAGCTCCTCGCTCGCCTGCGGGCGACCCTCCGTCGGTCCCATCCCGAGGAGCCCGCGCCGCCGGTGCAGCGCTATGGGGACCTCGAGGTGGACCTGCGCAAGCGGCTCGTGACGCTCGGCGGCGGGCCGGTGCATCTGACGCCCACCGAGTACGGCCTCCTCGAGGCGCTCGTGACGAACCCGGGGAAGCTGCTCACCCACCAGTGGCTGCTCCGCAAGGTCTGGGGACAGGGGTACGGGCAGGAGAGTCATTACCTCCGCGTCTACGTCCGTGCGCTCCGTAAGAAGCTCGGGGACGCGGCGGCGGCGCCCGCGCTCATCCTCACCGAGCCCGGGGTGGGATACCGGTGGATCGGCACCGCCACGGGTTAGCGGGTCCCCGCCCGAACCGTCGCGTGCTTGCCGGGCGTGGCCACTAGAATCGCCCTTCGGATGACCACGCAGACGGAGCCGCGCAGCAGCTCGGGGGACGTGTTCAAGCGGCTGCTCGTCGGCCGGGCGATGTCGAGCCATCGCCTCGAGCACACCCTGCTGCCGAAGGCCCTCGCGCTCCCGGTGTTCGCCTCGGACGCGCTGTCGTCCGTCGCGTACGCGACCGGCGAGATCTTCATCGTCCTGCTGTCGGTCAGCCTCGCGACCAAGCAGTACGTGATGCCGATCTCGATCGCGATCGCGGCGCTCATGGCGGTCGTCGTCACGTCGTACCGTCAGACGGTGCGCGCCTACCCGCGGGGCGGCGGGGCCTACCTGGTAACGAAGGACAACCTCGGGACGTTCCCCGGGTTGGTCGCCGCCGCCGCCCTGCTCGTCGACTACATGATGACCGTGACGGTCTCCATCGTCGCCGGAACCTTCGCGATCGGCTCCGCGTTCCCGTGGGCGAACGACCACCGCGTGATCCTGTCGATCGCGTTCGTGTGGTTCGTGACCGTCGCGAACCTGCGTGGTGCCCGCGAGTCGGGGTTCCTGTTCGCCGTTCCGACCTACGGGTTCGTCCTGTCGATGCTCACCATGATCGGCCTCGGGCTGATCAAGTGCACGGGGGGATGTCCCGCGACCGAGGCGGTCGAGCCGATCCACGGCATCGCGACGACGGCGGGCCCGGTCAGCCTGTTCGTGATCCTCCGGGCGTTCTCGTCCGGCGCAACGGCCCTCACGGGAGTGGAGGCGATCGCGGACGGCGTCCCGGCGTTCCGGCGACCCCAGGCGCGCAACGCCGCCGAGACGCTCGCGATCATGGGGGCGATCGGCATCACGATGTTCCTCGGCATCTCGTGGCTCGCCACCCACATCCCCGGCACGACGGCGAGCGAGGTGCGCTCGGTTCCCGCGCAGATCGGTCACGCGGTGTTCGACGGTGGGATCGGCTTCTACATCGTGCAGTTCTTCAGCGCCGCGATCCTGATCCTCGCGGCGAACACGGCGTTCCAGGACTTTCCCCGCCTGTCGTCGATCCTGGCCCGTGACCGGTTCATGCCCAGGCAGTTCCTGAACCGGGGCGACCGGCTGGTCTTCTCGAACGGGATCGTGGTGCTCGCGACGGTGTCCTCGCTCATGATCTACGCGTTCGACGCGAGCCTCACCCGTCTGATCCAGATGTACGTCATCGGCGTGTTCACGTCCTTCACGCTGTCGCAGTCCGGCATGGTCCGGCACTGGTTGAAGGAGCGTCGCAAGGGCCCCGAGGCGGAGAAGGGGTGGCAGCGCTCGATCGTCATCAACGTCGTCGGGGCGATGACGACCGGTCTCGTGCTGGTGGTCGTCACCTACACGAAGTTCCACGACGGCGGCTGGCTCTCGATGCTGTTCATGGCGATCCTGGTCCCGGTGTTCCTGTCGATCCATCGGCACTACTCGGCGATCATCGATGAGCTCCGTCGGGGGAGGGTCACCGTCGGCGGGACGGGGCTGAACCACGTCGTGCTGCTCGTGACCGGCCTCGACGACGCGGCGGCCGAGGCGGTGGGGTACGTGCGCTCGATCCGCCCCGCCGACCTCCGGGCGGTCTATCCGACGACGACCGGCACGGTGCCGGTCGAGCTCCAGGAGCGGTGGCGGAAGCTCGCGGTCGGGGCTCCCGATCTCGAGCCGCTGCCGATCCGCGGCGGTGACCTCCTGCACGCGGTGCGCCGGTTCATCAAGGGCATCGCGGGAAGGCACCGCGACTTCGTCACGGTCGTCGTGCCGGAGGTCGTGCAGGACGCCAGCCTGGTCTCGTACCTGCTCGGGCATCGGGCGCTCGTGCGCCTCAAGGCCGGGCTCCTGCGCGAGCCGAACGTCGTCGTCGCCGACGTGCCGTTCGGGGCCGGGACGAAGGTGGCGGTCGCGGCGGACGGCCGACCGCTCATCCCAACGAGGACCGTGGCCCTGGTGTTCGTCTCGGCCATCCACGACGCCACGGTCCGGGCCGTGAACTACGCGATGTCGCTCGAGGCGAGCGAGACGCGCGCTGTGTACTTCGACATGGATCCCGAGCAGGATCACCAGATCGAGCGCGAGTGGGCCGAGAAAGGGCTGCAGATCCCGCTCGACATCGTCGAGGCTGCCTTCCGCGACCTGACCGGTCCCATGCTCGAGGAGGTCCGTCGCTACACGGACCGGCCCGACACGCTCGTGATGGTCATCATCCCCGAGGTCGTCGTCTCGAAATGGCGACACATGCTGCTCCACAACCAGAACGCGCTGTTCGTGAAGCGACTCATGCTGTTCGAGCCGCAGGTGGTCCTGGCCTCGGTCCCCTACTCCCTGGACGTGCGGACGTGATGGATCGCCGGACCGCGCTCGAGCTGTGCAGGAGCAAGACGTTGAAGGACACGACCGTCCGCCACCTGGTCTCGGTCGAGGGCGTGATGCGCGCGCTCGCCCGGCGGTTCGGGGAGGACGAGGAGCTGTGGGGCCTCACCGGCCTGTTCCACGATCTGGACCAGGATGTGACCGGCGAGGACGGGGTCGGCCACGCCGAGGTCGCCGCCGGGTGGCTGCGCGAGGCGGGCGTCGACGAGCGGGTCGTCAACGGGGTCCTCGCGCACGCCTACCCCGAGTACCGGACCGACCTGATGTCGAGGGCCGTCGTCCACGCCGACGCGGTCGCGGGCCTGCTCGTGGCCGCCGCGCTCGTGCGGCCCGAGCGCGCCACGGGCATGAAGGTGTCGAGCGTGAAGAAGAAGCTCAAGGAGCGGTCCTTCGCACCCGGGGTGAACCGCGACGAGGTCACGGGGGCCGAGGACGGCATCGGCCTGCCGCTGGACGAGTTCCTGGCGATCGGGATCGAGGGGCTCCAGGAGGTCGCCCCGGAGATCGGCCTCACGGCCCAGGCGTGACGAGCTCGACCGGCAGCAGCTCCACGGCGTAGGTGTCGAGCATCTCGTTCTCGACGCGCCGGACCTCGAGCGCGGTCCCGGCCGCGCTCGGCTGATCGACGTGGCGCTCGCACACGGGCACGAGGTCGCCGCCGCGGTCGAGCACCCGCTCGGGGACGCCGGGGAGCTCGCCCCGCCACAGGCACCACGCGCACACCAGGCGCAGGCGGGCGGGGTACGCGAACTCTGCCCGCCAGCCCTTCGTGTGCTCGATCACCCGGCCCCACATCGCGATCGTCCCCACGACACCCGCGGACCGGTTCGCGCGCCGGAGCCGGCGAGGGTCCTTCATCGAGTGGATCCCGCAGGTGCAGCCGGGCTCCGGGCTCCGGTGGAACTTCGCGAGCTCGGGGTTGTGGATCATGTACTCACGTTCGTGCGCACCCGAGCACGTGGCGTGGATCGCCACCCCCGGAGGCCAATCCGATCGCGGCGTCGTGGGAGCGATGCGCAGCACGCCCGACGGCGTCCGGTGGAGCCGCCACGCGCGCCACCCCTCGATGGGCTCGGTCGAGTGCTCCTTCGGGTAGGAGCCGAAGAACGCGCGGATCGCCATACAGCCAGCGTACGCCGGGATCCCGCCGACGATGCCCTCGGCCCGGAGGATGCTCGCCCGGCGACGGCCGGCCGGCCTCGGGCTAGCATCGGGCCCGTGCCCTACCGATTCCGCACGATCATCGAGCCGTTCCGGATCCACTCGGTCGAGCCGCTCCGCTTCCTCACGGAGGACGAGCGCAGGCAGAAGATCCGCGAGGCCGGCTACAACCTGTTCCGCCTGCACGCCGACGACGTGCTGATCGACCTGCTGACGGACTCCGGGACCGGGGCGATGAGCCGCGACCAGTGGGCCGCGATCCAGCACGGCGACGAGTCGTACGCGGGCTCGCCCTCCTGGTACACGTTCCTGGAGGCCGTGCAGGAGCTCTTCCCGTTCCCGCACGTGATGCCCACCCACCAGGGCCGCGCGGCCGAGAAGATCCTGTTCGGTGCGATCGGTGGGCCCGGCAAGGTCGTGCCGAACAACACGCACTTCGACACGACCCGCGCGAACGTCGAGTTCACGGGCGCGGAGGCCGTGGACCTGGTGATCCCCGAGGGCCGCGAGCCCCAGACCCTCCATCCGTTCAAGGGCAACATGGATCTCGTCGCGCTCGAGCGCCTGCTCGCCGGGCGCGCCGCGGACGTCCCCGTCGTGTTCGTGACGATCACGAACAACTCGGGCGGCGGCCAGCCGGTCTCCCTCGAGAACCTGCGCGGGGTCCGCGCGCTCTGCGACCGCTTCGGCGTGCCCCTGTTCCTGGACGCGTGCCGGTTCGCCGAGAACGCCTGGTTCATCAAGCTCCGCGAGCCGGGTCAGGCCGACCGGGCGATCCCCGACATCGTGCGCGAGATCGCGGGTCTCGCCGACGGCATGACGATGAGCGCGAAGAAGGACCCGCTCGGGAACATCGGCGGCTGGCTCGCGATGCGCGACGACGTCCTCGCCGAGCGCTGCCGGAGCCTCCTGATCCTCACCGAGGGCTTCGTCACCTACGGCGGGCTCGCCGGGCGCGACCTGGAGGCGATCGCCCAGGGGCTGCGCGAGTGCGTCGACGAGCACTACCTCCGCTACCGGATCCGCTCGACCGAGTACCTGGCCGAGGCGCTCGACCACGCCGGCGTCCCGATCGTGAAGCCGGCGGGCGGGCACGCCGTCTACCTGGACGCCCGCGCGCTCCTGTCCCACGTCCCGCCGCTCGAGTACCCGGGCCAGGCGCTCGCCGTGGCGCTCTACGAGGCGGGCGGTCTCCGCGGCGTCGAGATCGGGACCGTGATGTTCGGACGGCACCCCGACGGGACCGAGCGGCCGGCCTCGATGGACCTCGTGCGCCTCGCGATCCCGCGCCGCACGTACACGCAGAGCCACGTCGACTACGTGATCGAGGTCGTGACGGCGGTCGCCGAGCGCGCCTCCGAGCTCCGTGGGTACCGGATCCTGGATGAGCCGCCGCAGCTCCGCCACTTCACGGCGCGGTTCGAGCCGCTCGGGGCCGGACGGTGATCGAGGCCGCGGGCTGGGGCGCGCTCGGCGCGTCGTCGCTGCTCCTCGGCGCCGTCGTCGCGTTCCGCGTCCGGTTGCGCCGGCGGACCGTCGCGATGGTCATGGCGTTCGGGTCGGGCGTCCTGATCAGCGCCGTCGCCTACGAGCTCGTCGAGGAGGCAGTGCGGGCCTCGGCGAACGGCCTGGCCGTGGCGGCGGGGTTCGCCGGCGGGGCGCTCGTGTTCTTCGCGGGCGACGAGCTCATCGAGCGGCGGGCCGGCGAGAGCGGCGGTGGGCTGGCGATCGTCCTCGGCGCGGTGCTCGACGGGATCCCGGAGTCGGTCGTGATCGGGATCTCGCTGATCGAGGGCGATTCGGTGAGCGTGGCCGTGCTCGTCGCCGTCTTCCTTTCGAACGTGCCCGAGGCGATCTCGGCCTCGACCGACCTCGTGGACGGCGGGTGGTCCAGGCGCTCGGTCGCGCTCCTGTGGTCGGTGGTCGTGCTCGCCTCGGCCGTGTCCGCGCTGCTCGGCTTCGTGCTCCTCCAGGACGCCCCCGGATCGTGGGTCGCGGCGATCCAGGCCTTCGCGGCGGGCGCGATCCTCACGATGCTCGCCGACGAGATGATCCCCGAGGCCTACCGGGAGGCGCGCTCGAGCACGCACCGCAAAGCCGTCGGCCTGGCGACGGCGCTCGGCTTCGCGGTCGCCGCGGCGCTCTCGTTCAACACCTAGGCATCCGGCGCCCGGTGCGGGCGGCGCTCGGCGAGCACGGCCGAAAGCTCGGCGCCGAACAGGTACAGGCCGGTCGTGAACCGGAGCACCACGAGGACGCCGACGACGACGCCGATCGTCCCGTACAGCAGCGTGGCGTTCGCGATGAGGCGGTCGACGACCAGTCCGCCGAGGAGCGTGAACCCCTCCCACGCCGCCGTCATCACGAGCGCACCCGGGACGTACGTGCGCCACGACCGGAGCCCGGGTGTCAGCGCGACGTACGACAGGAGGAACAGGCCGAACTCCAGCGCGGCCGTCGCGGCGAAGGCCAGGATGCGAACGGGCCACTCGAGGGCGCCGGGAGCATCGACGCCGGCGATGAGCCCGGTGACGACCGGCAGGGCGCCGACGACGATCACGAGGCCGAGCGTGGTGCCGACCGCGCGGAGCAGCAGCCGCCCGGCCGGCCCGGACGGGGAGCGGAAGACGATCCCGAGCGCCCGCGCCGTGCGACGGGCCAGAGCCGAGGCCGTCCACAGCAACCCCAGGAAGCTCACGATGCCGAGCACGACCCCGCCCTTCACGAGGTTGTCGAACTGCTCCTCGGCGTCCTCGACGACGTCGACCGAGGTCGCACGCGCCACGAGCCCGTAGACCGACAGGGCGACGAGCGACAGGGCCAGGGTCGACAGGAAGAGCTGGTAGGCGAGGGCGGCGGCGTGCGTCGAGACGTCGTCCTCGGCCGACCGCACGAGCACCGCGCGGACCACCCGGGCCGGCGGCCACTGCGCTAGGGTTCCCCGCATCGGCACAAGCATGACAGCGAGGGGACGGTGCCAGCGTGAACATCCGACCGGCCACGGGCGATGACGACGAGTTCCTGAGGAAGATGCTCTACGAGGCCGCCGCCTGGAACCCCGACTGGCCGCGCGAGCAGGTCATCGAGGCACTGTCGGACCCGGTGCTCGAGCGGTTCCACCGGGACTGGGGTCGGCCGGGGGACTTCGGCGTGATCGCCGAGCTCGAGGGGGTGCCGGTCGGCGCCGCGTGGTTCCGGCTGTTCACCGCCGACGAGCCCGGGCACGGGTTCGTGGACGAGGACACGCCCGAGCTCGGCATCGCGGTCGTCCCGCTGCATCGGCGCAAGGGGATCGGCGAGACCCTGCTCCGGGCGCTGATCTCGGAGGCCCGCCAGCAGGGCATCAAGGCGCTCTCCCTCTCGGTCGCGCCGCACAACCGCTCGCGCATGATGTACGAGCGGACAGGGTTCGAGAAGGTCGGCGAGGAGGGCGGGAGTTGGACCATGCGACTCGAGCTCCACTGAGCCGAGCGCTCGGCCTCAGGCGTCCTCGGTCGCGTCCGCCGGCACCGCCGTCCGCTCGGCCTCCTCGGCACGGATCATGCGGATCCGATGCCAGACGAACCAGACGACCGCCAGGAGAACGGCGATCGCGACCGCCCATGAGATCGGCCGGAGGATCCGCTCGACCGTCTCCCACCGTTCGCCGAGCTCGTAGCCGAGCCACGTGAGCGCGAGTGACCACGGCAGGCAGCCGAGCACCGTGAACACCGTGAACTTCCAGAAGGGCATCCGCACGACGCCCGCGGGCAGGCTGATGAACGTCCGCACGACCGGCAGGAGCCGGCCGAAGAACACCGCGGCCTCGCCGTAGCGCTCGAACCAGTCGTGGGCGCGGTCGACCTCGTGCGGGCGGATCAGCACGTAGCGCCCCCAGCGGGCGACGAACGGGCGGCCCCCGACGTAGCCGACCCAATAGGCGATCCAGGACCCGACGAGGTTGCCGAGCGTCCCCGCCACGACCACGGGCCAGAACTCCAGCTGGAGCTCGGGCGCGAGGAAGGTCGCCGAGACCAGCGCGCCCCCGAACACCATCGTGACCTCGCTCGGGATCGGGATGCAGGCCGACTCGAGCACCATGAGCACGAAGATCGCCGCATACCCGTAGGAGGCGACGTTGTCGATGATGAGCTGCGTGAGCCAGTCGAGCAGGGGGAGCTCCGAGGATCCGGGGACGGGACCGAGGGTATCACCGGCCCCCGGAACCCCCGTACCGAGGTTGCGCCCGAGGAGTACCCTGCCGCCGATGATGCCGGGGATGACACGAGGGGCTGGTACCCTGCGGCGCTGGAGGCCCGCCGGACGTGCGGGACCTCGCATCCCCCCGACCCGACGAGGCAGGCGGTAGCGTGGCGAAGACCCTGGTGGTCGTCGAGTCGCCTGCGAAGGCGAAGACGATCGAGCGATATCTGGGGCCGGACTACTCGGTCCGGGCCTCCTACGGCCACATCCGCGATCTGCCGAAGAGCGAGCTCGGCGTGGACGTGGAGCGCGACTTCCGGGTCACCTACCAGGTCCCCGAGGACTCGAAGCGGCACGTCGCCGAGCTGAAGAAGGCCCTGAAGGCGTCGCAGGACCTGGTCCTCGCGACCGACTACGACCGCGAGGGCGAGGCGATCGCCTTCCACGTGGCCTCGCTCCTCGGGGTCGACCCCGGGCGGGCGAAGCGCGTCACGTTCACCGAGATCACGCGGGACGCGATCCTCGAGTCCTTCGCCCACCCGCGCGAGATCGACCTGAAGCTCTTCGATGCGCAGGAGGCTCGACGGGTGCTCGACCGGCTGGTCGGCTACAAGATCAGCCCGATCCTGTGGCGGCGCGTCCGCCCGGGCCTGTCGGCCGGCCGCGTCCAATCGGTCGCCGTCCGCCTGATCGTCGAGCGCGAGCGCGAGATCCGCGCGTTCGTCCCCGTCGAGTACTGGAGCGTCGACGTCCGGCTCGCGCCCGACGGCGACGAGCACGCGTTCCTCGCGCGGCTCACCCGGGTTCCGGAGGGCAAGCTCGCGACCTCGCCCGACAAGAAGGGCATCGTGCTCCGCGCGGAGGCCCAGGCGCATACGCACGTCGAGCGCCTGCGCCGGGCCACGTACCGCGTCGCGAACGTGGAGCGCAAGGAGCGCAAGCGCTCGCCGGCCCCGCCGTTCACGACGTCGACCCTCCAGCAGGAGGCGGCGCGCAAGCTCGGGTTCGGCGCGCGCAAGACGATGACGCTCGCGCAGCGGCTGTACGAGGGCGTGGACATCGCCGGCGAGGGGACGGTCGGCCTCATCACGTACATCCGGACCGATTCCGTGAACCTCGCCGAGTCCGCCCTGCGCGAGATCGCCGGTTTCATCCGCACCGAGTACCCGCCCGAGTACTCGCTCGCCGAGCCGCGCCGCTACCGGACCCGCTCGCGCAACGCGCAGGAGGCGCACGAGGCGATCCGCCCGACCTCCGTGCTGCGGCACCCGGCGCGGGTGGCCTCGGCGCTCGACCGCGACCGGCTCCGGCTGTACACGCTGATCTGGCAACGGACCGTGGCGAGCCAGATGGCGGAGGCCCGTTTCAACCAGGTCGGCGTCGACGTGGAGGCCTCGGTCGACGCGCTGACGTACGGGCTACGCGCGACCGGGCAGACGCTGCTGTTCGACGGGTTCATCCGCGTCTACCGGGAGGGCCGCGACGAGGGTCCCGACGAGGACGCCGAGGCCCGGCTGCCCGAGCTGACCGTCGACCGGCTCCTGCGGATGCTCGACATCCTGCCCGAGCAGCACTTCACGCAGCCGCCCCCCCGGTTCACGGAGGCCTCGCTCGTCAAGACGCTCGAGGAGCTTGGGATCGGTCGGCCGTCCACGTACGCGTCGATCATCTCGACGATCCAGGACCGCGGCTACGTCCGCCTGCAGGACAAGCGCTTCTACCCCGAGGACGTCGCCGAGGTGGTGACCGACAAGCTCGTCGAGCACTTCCCCGAGATCGTGAACGTGAACTTCACCGCGAAGATGGAGGAGGAGCTCGACCTCATCGCCGAGGGCGGGACCGTCCGAACCCGCGTGCTCGGCGAGTTCTGGGAGCCGTTCAGCGAGGACCTCGAGCGCGCCGAGGAGAAGTTCGAGCGCTACGTCGAGGAGCTCGACGAGGACTGCCCCCGGTGCATCGAGGAGGGACGGACGCCGCCGGGCCGCCTCCAGATCCGCCTCGGCCGGTACGGACGGTTCATCGGCTGCACCCGCTACGCGCCC
>Ga0105095_10000603_pt1 | contig 17692 bp, 20 predicted proteins | sample PPLLak2March2015_2_FD_79180 | JGI IMG/M metagenome (GOLD analysis project Ga0105095, IMG submission 79180) | Freshwater sediment microbial communities from Prairie Pothole Lake near Jamestown, North Dakota, USA - PPLs Lake P8 Core (3) Depth... | ecosystem: Environmental > Aquatic > Freshwater >...
CCAGAGGAGGTACCAGGGGTGCACCGTGGGCGTGAGCAGGAGGACTGCGCCGAGCGTGAGGAAGAAAGCGCGGACCGGGGGGGTTTTTCGCCAGACCAGCCAGAGAGCGACGGCGGCGAGTATCGCGCCGACCAGAACCTTGGCGTTCGCGAGAGAGCCCGTGAGCAGGAACAGCAGGTGGAAGAGGCTGTCGTTGCCCCGCCAGCGGAGCGCGTACTCCGAAAGCCCCCGAAAGGCGAGTCCTCCCGCGGACGCATAGGGAAGCGCCACGAGCGCCGTCAGAAGCGGCACGGCCCAGAACGTCCGGAGCTTCACGAAGCGCCCGAACAAAGGAAGGAGCGCGAAACCCGCGAGCTTCGCGAGCCCGGACGCGGTCGCGAGCGCGATAGATCCGCGCGGGCGGCTCCTCTCGAACGCCCAGAGCGCCGCGACCAGGAAGAAGACCCCGGCGACGTCGTTGTGCCCGCTCCCCGCGATCTCGACCACCGGAAGAGGGCTCCACGCGTAGACCAGCGCCCGCAGCGGGTGTAAGCCGAGGGCGGACAAAAGACGCGTCAGGACCAGTACGAGAGCGAGGTCGAAGAGGGTGAAGAACGCCTTCATCCAGAGGAGGCTCGAGGAAACCGAGGTCGCCGCGTAGAAGAGGATCTGCATCAACGGTGGGTAGAGGGTCGGGATGTCCTTGTTGTTGATTCCCGCGTAGACCTCGGGGATCTCGGCCCGCAGGGGCGTCAGAGTCGGGTCGTCGGGGGAGTAGAGATACGGGTTGATTCCCGCGTGCTGAACCCGACCGTCCCAGACGTAGCGAAAAACGTCGTCGGACAAGACGGGCTCGGTCACGAGGAAGATCGCGCGCAGGATCGCGGCGACCCCGACGACGAGCGCGGCATCGGAGCCGCGGGAGCTTCGGTCACGAACGGCGATGTAGCTCGCCGCGAGCCACGGAAGGGACATCGCCAGATAGAGCGCGAGGTAGACGGGAAACGTCTGGTCCCGATCCACATGGAGCGCGGCGGCGATCGCGAGAACGGACTCGATTGCCGCGGCGAGCCAGAGGAGGCGTCGGCCGTTTCGCGCGATCATTTGGGCTTTGTCCTTCGGCAGTCTACGATAAGAGGATGTTTGCCTCGGGCTGGTGGAGCGACCTCCTGCTCGCTCTCTACTTCGCGGTTCTGACCACGCTCGCCATCTTCGGCGCCCATCGCTACCGGATGGTCTATCTCTACTTCCGGAATCGCCACCGCCGCCCCGAGCTTCCCGGCCGCTTCCCGACGCTCCCGCGCGTGACCGTCCAGCTTCCGGTCTACAACGAGCTCTACGTGGTGGAGAGGCTCATCGACGCCGTTTGCCGTCTCGACTACCCGGGAGAGCTTCTCGAGATTCAGGTCCTCGACGATTCGACGGACGAGACCAGAGAGCGCGCCCGGACCCGGGTCGAGCACCATCGGGAGCGGGGCGTCGACATCCACTACCTCCACCGCTCCGATCGCACCGGCTTCAAAGCCGGCGCCCTCGCCGCCGGCCTCGCGAGCGCCAGGGGAGAGATCATCGGCATCTTCGACGCGGATTTCGTGCCCGCGCCCGATTTTCTTCACCATACCGTCCACTACTTCGTCGACCGCAACGTGGGGATGGTCCAGGCCCGATGGGGTCATATCAACGACTCCTATTCGCTCCTCACCCGTATCCAGGCGGTGCTCCTCGACGCCCATTTCGTCCTGGAGCACGGCGGCCGGCACCGTGCGGGCGCGTTCTTCAATTTCAACGGCACCGCCGGGCTCTGGCGCCGCGACGCCATCGAGCTTGCCGGAGGGTGGCAGCACGACACCTTGACCGAGGATATGGACCTTTCCTACCGGGCCCAGCTCGCGGGCTACCGTTTCGTCTTCCTGCCCGACGTGGTCGCGCCCGCGGAGATTCCGGTTTCGATGGGCGCCTTCAAGAGCCAGCAGTATCGCTGGACGAAGGGCTCGATCCAGACGGCGAGAAAGCTCCTTCCGCGGATCCTCGCGAGCCCCCTGACTCTCCGCGTGAAGGTCGAGGCCCTGTTTCATCTCACGGCGAACCTGGCGTATCCGCTCATGGTGCTGCTCTCGCTGCTCATGTTTCCGAGCTTGCTGATCCGCTTCGACATGGGCTTCGCGGAGATGCTGCTTCTCGACGTTCCGCTGTTTCTCCTCGCCACCGCTTCGGTCACGAGCTTCTACGTCGTTTCGCAGCGCGAGCTCTATCCCGACTGGAGGCATCGCCTCAAGGTTCTTCCGATGCTTCTGGCCCTCGGAATCGGCATGTGCCTCTCGAACGCGCGGGCGGTGGTCGAGGCCCTGATGGGGAAGGAGTCGTCCTTCGTGAGGACGCCGAAGTACCGAATCGAGTCTGCCGCCGACGGCTGGAAGCAGAAGAAGTACCGGGGGATCGGGAGCCTGCTCCCGTGGCTCGAGGTGGCCGTGGGCCTCTACTTCACGGTGGCGGTGGCCTACGCGGCGACGCAGCAGATATTCGGCTCGATTCCGTTCCTGGTTCTGTTCCAGGTGGGGTTCCTCTATACGGGAGCGCTCTCTCTTTGGGAGTCCGTGGAGCTCAAGGGGCGTCGCGCGAGCTCTTCCGCGAGGCCGGCGCTTCATCCGCCGCTCACGACGGGCTGAGCCTTGGCTTCCCTCCGCGCGCCAGTGATAGACTCGGTCGCCGGAAAGCCATGAATCGCGATCTCGTGTTCTTCGTGTCGGGCCTCGCCTTCGGGGTCGCCGCCGGCTACTTCGTCTTCCGGGCGGTCTCTCCTTCGGGCGTCGCTCCCGGGTCTCCGGCCGTCGCGTCGACGGCGATGCCCGGCTCGAGCATCGGCATCGAGAATCAGGGCGATGCGCGCGAGCTCGACGAGAAGGAGATCCAGACTCTGGAGGCCCAGGCCCGCGAGAACCCCCGAGACGGCGCGGTGCGCACCAAGATCGGCGGGCTCTACATGGAGGCCGGGCGCCACGGTGAGGCCCTGCCCTGGCTCGAGGAGGCCGTTCAGATCGACCCCGGCGATCTTCACGCCCGAAACCACCTGGCGCTCGTCTATCTGAACCTCGGGCGCCTCGAGCCTGCCGTAGCCGCGTTCGAGGAGAACTTGCGCAAGGACCCGGCCCACGCCCCGAGTCTTCTCGGCCTCGGGCGGATCAAGCTCTACGTCCAGCAGGACATCCAGGGGGGGCTCGCGCTCTGGGAGAAGCTCATCGAAGTGGCGCCCGACTCGCCGGAAGCGGCCGCGGTCAAGGACGAGCTCGAGGCCTTGAAATCCGCGCACGCGGGAAGCTGACATGCTCGTGCGCTGGCTGTACTGGGTCGTCATCGCGCTCCTCCTTCGAGTGGTGTGGCGGAGCTTCTTCCGCGGGGCTCTGGCCCAGCCGCGGGGAGGGTCGAGCCGCGTCGACGCGATGCCGGGTGTATACAAAGGTCTCATGGTCCGGGATCCCGTCTGCGGGGTCCACATCCCGGAAAGCCGGGCTCTCGTCGAGGTTCGCGGCGGAGAGCGGATACATTTCTGCTCCGAGGCCTGCCTCGCGTCCTTCCGGAGCGCGGCCCGTTGAGCACTTTCGATCGGCTCAAGGAAGACGTCTGCGAGATCGGGCGACGGCTCTATCGAAACGGCTACGTCGCCGCGATGGAAGGAAACGCGAGCATAAGGCTCGGAGAGAACGAGGTGATGAGCACCCCGGCGGGCGTCTGCAAGGGGTACCTCACGCCCTCGATGATCGTGACCTGCGACATGGAGGGGAGAAAGCTCCAGGGCGAGCTCCGGGTGTCGACGGAGATCCAGATGCACCCCGCCGTCTACCGGGCCCGGCCCGACGTAAGGGCGGTGGTGCACGCGCACCCGCCCAAGAGCACCGGGTTCGCCGTCGCCGGCGTTCCCCTCAACAAGGCCGTCCTCGCGGAGGTGGTGGTCACCCTCGGCTGCGTTCCTCTGGCGCAGTACGGGACCCCCTCGACCCAGGAGCTCGCGGACTCCGTCGATCGCCTGGTCCGGACCTCCGACGGGATTCTGCTCTCGAACCACGGAGCGCTCACCGTGGGCAAGGACATCTACGACGCGTACTACAAGATGGAAGTGATCGAGCACTTCGCGGAGATCTCTCTCATCTCGCGCCAGCTCGGAGGCGAGCGCCTGCTGCCCAGGCAGGAGGTGTCGCGCCTTCTCGATCTGCGCCAGAAGGTCTATCAGCTCCAGGGGCCTCCCGGCGGCGAGGCCTGTCCGGTTCCGGCCGAAGCCGAGGGCGACGGAGACGAGATCCGTCTCACGCGCCGGGAGCTCGTGGACCTCATCGCGGAGGCGATTCGCGAAGTCGACCGATAATGGCAGCGGCAATCGTTTTCTCATAGGGAGGATGCATGGCGGATTCCATGGGTGAAGCGTTGGGAATGATCGAGACCAAGGGCCTGGTGGCGATGATCGAGGCGGCGGATGCCATGGTCAAGGCCGCGAAAGTGACCTTGATCGGCTACGAGAAGATCGGCGCGGGCTACGTGACGGTGATGGTGCGCGGGGACGTAGCGGCCTGCAAAGCGGCTACCGACGCCGGGGCCGCCGCGGCCCGGCGCGTGGGCGAGCTGGTGTCGGTCCACGTGATCCCGAGACCGCACTCGAGCCTCGAGGATCGCCTCCCGATCGGGAAGACCAACAGCAAGTAAACCCACAGAGATCCAGGCGACGAACCCGATGATCCTCGGTAGAGTGGCGGGCACGGTGGTGGCGACCCGCAAGGACGAGCGGCTCGAGGGCTTCAAGCTCCTCGTGGTGCAGGCCGTGGAGCCCGACGGCCGCCCCAGGGACAGCTATGTCGTCGCCGTCGATACTGTCGACGCCGGCGTCGGCGAGCTGGTTCTGATCGTCTCGGGAAGCTCCGCGCGCATGGCCTCGGGCTGCGCCGATCGTCCGGTGGACGCGGCGGTCGCCGGGATCGTCGACGAAGTGGACCTTCCGTCCGCGGGTCGGAGCTGATTCCCGTGCAGCTCGCGAGAGTCGTCGGAAGCGTCGTGGCGACGGTGAAGGACCCGGCGCTCGGCAGCCGAACGCTCCTCGTGATCCAGCCAATCGCGCCCTCCGGCGCTCCCGCGGGCGCCTCGCTCGTCGCCATCGACGGCGTCGGCGTGGGACCCGGCGAGGACGTTCTGTTCGTGAAGGGTCGGGAGGCGGCCTTCGCGTTCCTGCCCGACACCGTTCTCGCCGACGCCTCTATCGTGGGGAAGGTGGACTTCGTGGATCTCGGTCGTGAAGGCGGGGAGCGAGCACGGGGCCCGGAGGGCCCCATCCTCCCCGCGCGAAGAGCGCGGGGAGCGAGTGAGCCGAAGAGGCGAGCGAGCACGGGGCCCGGAGGGCCCCATCCTCCCCGCGCGAAGAGCGCGGGGAGCGAGTGAGCCGAAGAGGCGAGCGAGCACTGAAGAATGATCATCGGGCGTGTGGCGGGGAGTGTCGTGGCCACGGAGAAGCACTACAAGCTCGAGGGAAGAAAGCTCCTCCTGGTCCAGCCGCTGACCCTCGAGGGCGTCGAGCGCGGCGAGCTCCTGCTGGCGGTCGACGGCGTCGACGCCGGCGAGGGGGACCGGGTTCTCGTGGTGCAGGAGGGACGGTCCGCGTCGATGGTCTCGGGGCGGCTCGAAAGCCCGCTCGATTGCGCCGTCGTCGCCGTCATCGATCGGGTGGAGCTGGGATGAGCTCGGAGCGGGACCGGGTCCGGGAGCTGGTGAGGGAAGAGCTTTCGAAGAGGCTCCCGGCCCAAGCGCCTCGAGAGAGCGCGCGCCATCCGGCTCTCGTCGTGGTTCACCTGCCCGGCGACGATCCAAAGGAGCTCGATCCCGAAGTGTCGCGCCCCTGCGTCATCGAGCCCGATCGCACCTGCTACCAGAGCGGCTACTGCAAGCGGCTCGGTTACTGAGCGCCGGGCGGAGGTCCCGTCGTGACGAGAACGATCCTCCACGTGGACATGGATGCGTTCTACACGTCCGTCGAAGAGCGCGATCATCCGGAGTACCGCGGAAAGCCAGTCATCGTCGGCGCCGATCCCAGGGGGGGGCGGGGGCGCGGAGTGGTGGCGGCGGCGTCCTACGAAGCCCGCCGCTACGGCGTGCACTCGGCGATGCCCATCTCCCGCGCGTGGCGCGCCTGCCCCCAGGGCGTCTACGTGCGGGGGGACATGGAGAAGTACGCCGAGGTCTCGGGGCGCATCATGGAGATCCTCGGTAGCTACACCGACCTGGTGGAGCCGTTGTCGATCGATGAAGCGTTTCTCGACGTGAGCGCGATCTGCCTTCCGGCGCGGGGCGGAGCCCTGGCCTCCGAGATCAAGGAGGCCATCTGGCAGAAGGAAGAGCTCCGGGCCTCGATCGGAGTCGCGCCCAACAAGTTCCTCGCGAAGATCGCCTCCGACCTCGAGAAGCCCGATGGGCTGGTGGTGGTCGCTCCCGGGGCGGAGCTCGAGTTTCTCGGGGACCTTCCCATCGAGAGGCTCTGGGGCGTCGGACCCAAGACCGCGGAGCCGCTGCGGCGCGCCGGATTCCGGCGAATCGCCGATTTGTGGGGCCTCTCCCCCTCCGATCCGCGAATGGAGTCGATGGGCCTGTCGGGAAAGCACGGAGAGCATCTGCTCCTGCTGGCGCGAGGGATCGACGACCGGCCCGTGGTGCCGCACCACGAGCCGAAATCCATTGGACACGAGACCACTTTCGCGGAGGATACCGACGATCCGGAGCGAGTGAGGAAGACTCTCCTCGCTCTCTCCGACGCGGTGGCCGTCCGGTTGAGGAAGCACGAGCTCGAGGGAAAGACGGTGACGTTGAAGTTTCGAGATGAGAGCTTCGCGACCGAGACCCGAGCCCACACGCTGTCGCTTCCCGTCGCCGACGGAGCCTCGATCTTCGAGGCGGCGATGGGCCTTCTCGATCGCATCCGGTGGAAAGGGAGAAAGGTCCGCCTTCTGGGTGTGAGCGTTTCCGGCCTCTCGAAAGCGGGAGAGGCGGGCCAGCTCTCGCTCTTCGATCGCCCGGAGAAAGTCGTGAAGAACGAGAAGCTCGGACGCGCCAGGGACGCGCTCGAGGCGCGTTTCGGCAAGGGCACGGTTTCCCGCGCCGTGATATTGGAGAACAAATGCTCGAACAAACGCTAGCGATTCTCGGGCTCGGCAAGATCGGAGGTCTTCTCGCCGAGGCCTTCGTGTCCCGGGGCCTCATTTCTCCCGCGAACCTGGTGGCGACGGTGCGGCACCCCGAGCGCGCGGAAGCCCTCTCGAAGCGCCTTCCGTTTCCCGTCGGCACCGACAACCGGGAAGCCGCGGCATCCGCGGACATCGTTCTTCTCGCGGTGAAGCCCCAGGGCATGGAGGAGGTCGCGGACGAGATACGCTCCGCGGTGAACAGGGACACGCTCGTGATCTCGGTACTGGCCTCGGTTCCGACGGCGAGCATCGAGAAAGCCCTCGGCGAGGAGGTTCCGGTGGTGCGGGCGATGCCGAACACGCCTTGCGCCGTGGGCGCGGGGATGACCGTCCTCTGCCGCGGTCGATACGCCGGCCCTTCCGATCTCGCTCTCGCCTCCCAGCTCTTCGACACCGTGGGCCGGACGCTGGTCCTCGACGAGAAACACATGGACGCGGTGACCGGCCTTTCCGCGAGTGGGCCCGCCTTCATCTACGTCATTCTCGAGTCCCTCGCCGAGGCCGGCGTCAAGATGGGGCTTCCCCGCGACGTGTCTACGCTCCTCGCGGCTCAGACCACTCTCGGCGCGGCGAAACAGGTGCTCGATACCGGCGCCCATCCGGCGCTATTGAAGGACGAGGTCACCACTCCGGCGGGCTGCACCATCGACGGACTCCTGGAGCTCGAGGAAGGCAAGCTCCGGGTGACGCTCATCAAGGCGGTGGTCAAGGCGGGGCAGAGGGCGAGGGAGCTTTATACGGGGAAGTAGAGCAGTCATCAGTCATCAGTCCGGAGACGCTGGGGCTTCAGGGGGGGCATTTCTATTCGGGGGGTGCCTTTTCTTCGGGTGGCTCTAGCTTCATCTTCGCTTCGATGTCATTCCACACGTCCTCGGTCAACTCCAGCGCTACCGATTCACCCTTGCGTGTCGCTTCGACTCCGTCAGCCTTCTTTCTCACCAGGATCGCTTCTTCGATCACCGGATCGCCGGACCAGACGGTGATGGTGAGGTCGGGCTCGCCCGTCGGGGGGGTCGCTACCACGGAGCCGCTCGCTCCGTTCAGGGCGTAGAGGAGGTCTTCGACCGCGGTGGTGTCGAGGTCGCGCGCGGGCTCGGGTGAGCTGTGGCGCCACTTCTTCTCCCCCGTCGCCTCTTGGCGTTCGAGCTCGCGGGGCGCGGCTCCCTTCTCCTCGATTCGCAAGCGCTTCGCCGCGAACGTGGCATAGTCGAAGAGCTTCTTCGACTGGATCTCGCTCACGGCGGTATCGAGCTCGCTCACCATATCCGAGGCGAGAACGAACACCTGCTCCCTCGCCGGCGTCCTGGCGTAGTAGTCGCCGTCCTTGCTGGCGCCGACGTCGAGCTCCAATACGGGCGATCCCTCGCCCTCGAGCGTGATGCGGACGCGGCGCGAAGGCGCGTCGAGCCCGAAGGTTTCCAGAGCTCCCGGAGTCTCCGAAACGATTTCCTTCATCTCGGCCGCGCGTATCCGGGAGGCGATGCCCGACGCGAGGTTTCGGTCGGCGCGCGAGCGGGGCTCGGCCACGAACCACAGTCCCCCTTCGCTCACCAGGGCCAGCCTTCCCTCGGGCCTCTCGATCTCGACGCGGGTCGCCTCCGAAGCGGCCTCGAGAACGAACACCGCTTTGTCCCGGAGGTCCCACCCGCTCTTGTCGAAGTTCAGAGAGAGGTGGGAAGCGACGACGAGGATGTCCTCGCCCCCGTCGCGCCGGGCAAACTGGTTCGACGGCGTCGGCGCGTCGGATCCGAATGCGAGGCTTCTCTCGCCGCCGTCCTTGGTCCGGAAGCTCACGTCGATCGCCGGAGGCTCGAGCCCGAAGTCGGAAAGCTTCACCGACGAGGCCCGGGCCACGACGCGCTCGGACCTCATGGTGGCGAGGTTCTGGAGAAGGAGGTCGACTTCCCCCTCGTCGGCCTCGGCTGCCACGGGAGTGATCAGGCGCCACCCCTTCTCGGGGTCTTTCTCCAGGACGACCGGCTCGCCCGCGGAGGCTCGGCGGATCTCGATGCGGTCGATCGCGTCCTTCTCGACGCCGAATACCTCTTCTCCCTTTGCGTCTTCGACCGGCTCGCGCTCGAACCAGTAGATGTATCCCGCGAGGAGCGCGAGGACCGCCGCCGCCACCAGCGTCGACCGCCTCAAGGCTATCTCCTTCCCCACCAGACGGAGATTCCCGTCACCAGGATGACGCCGGGAACGATGAGGAGCGAGAAGAGCACCACGTTCGTCATCTGCTGGGACGAGAGGAAGATTCGACGATCTTCGGGCTCGCGGGGCCGGATGGAGATGAGGTCCTCGTCCTGGGCCACCCAGTTCACCATGTTGAGGAACAGGTCGGCGTTGAGCACCGGCGCCGACACGAGCTCGTTGGTGATGAAGTCCGAGTCCCCGACGACGACGAATCGGCCGGACGCGGGCTTCGTCCCCTCCTCCGCCTCGGCTTCGGTCTCCTCCGGCTCGGACTCTTTGGAGGCGAGGCTCACCGCGACCGCGAGCGTGAGCGGCCCCTGCTTCTGGTCCGGCGCCGGTCCCTGACGGGCGCCGAGCTCTTCGATCCGGGTCTCCCCCCAGCTCTCGGGCTCCGAGGAGAAGAGGTCGCGCACCTCGGCGCCTTCGGGCGCGCGCTCCGCGCGCTCGACGCTGCGCGCGAGGGGAAAGAAGCTCTGCGCGTTCGAGAAGCTCTCCACGATCGGATGGGCGCCGTATGTTCGCACCAACAGAACGATGCTGGGCTGACTCAGGGGATCGACGACGATGTCGCTCCCGAGCGATACCCCTTGTTCGCGGAGATACTCGTCGAGCGCCGGTGTAATACTCTGGGCCGCGGGATCCAGTAGAAAGACCGCTCGGCCCCCCGACTGGAGGTAGAGGTCGAGAGCCGCGATCTCCTCCGGGAGGAAATCGGTCTTGGGCCCGGCGACGATGACGGCGTCGGCGTCCTCGGGCACGCGCATTTCGCCGCCTTCGACCGAGCGGGCGATGACCAGGCTCGCGGTCTCATACGTGGAACCCGAGAGCTTTCCGTTCACGACGGAGAGGCCGGCGCTCGGATCGGTGTCGTCGATCGACTTCTCCTGATGGCCGGAGCTGAAGTAGATCTTCTTCCGCTCCTGGCGCAGAGCCCGCAGGATGGCGTTGGTGATCTCCGGCTCGGTGGCGGCGGTGGCCCGTTCCTTGCGGGCGCCGGAGGCGACGAGAATCGTGCCCATGGCGATCCCGGGCTCGCCCGGCTCCTGATAGGAAAGCGCCTTCTGGGGATCGGCCTCGGGGTCGACGACCGTGACCCGGACCCTCTCGCTCTCGCCGCCGTAGAGCTCGAGGAGATCGCGCGCGGCGAGAGCGCGGCCGACCGTCGGGTTGTCGAGGAGCACGATCTCGAGATCGCCCTCGAGCCCCGCGAGGACCTTCGACGTCTGCTCCGAGAGCGTGTACTGCCGGGCCGCGGTGAAGTCCCACCGCTTCTGGTGGCGGCTCGCGATCCAGTTGATGGCGACGACGATTCCCGCGACGGCGAGCGTGAGAGCGAGCGAGTTCGCCCCTTCCCGGGAGCTCCTTCGGCCCGCCAGGCGAAGGATATCCCGCCAGCCATTCGCCAGATAGAGGACCGTGAGCGCGAGCCCGGCGACGAGAAACGAGGTCCAGACGCGATCGCGGCCGGGCTGGAGCAGTCGCAAAAGGACGCCGGCGGCGAGAAACCCCAGGCCGGACGCACCCACATAGGGAGCGAGTCTCTTCACTTTCATCCCCTCCATCTCAACGATTCGAGGGACTGCTTCGAGAGGAAGAGCCCGAGCCCGGTGAACGTGAGGTAGTAGACGACGTCGCGGCTGTCGACGACTCCCTTCGCGAGCTCCTCGAGGTGCTTGGTCACGGAAAGGTAGGTGACGACGCCGGAGGCGGGCCCCGCCCAGCTCTCGGCGTACTCGATGAGCCAGAGGAACAGGAACGTGCCGAACGTCAGGAACCCCGCGACGATCTGGTTCCGCGTGAGGCTGCTGAAGACGAGCCCGAAAGAGATGAAGGCGGAGCCGAGAAGGAGCAACCCGACGTATCCCACCAGGAGCGGCTTCCACTCCGGGTCGCCGAAGTAGAAGAGTATGGCCATGTGCAGGGAAGTGAGCAGAAGCATCGCAGCGTAGAGAAAGAGGGCGCCGAGGAACTTTCCCAGAACGATCTGGAAATCGGTGAGGGGCGAGGTCAGCAGGAGCTCGATGGTGCCGGAGCGGATCTCCTCCGCGAACGCGCGCATCGTCAGCATGGGAACCAGGAAGAGCAGCACCACGCTCGCGCTCAGGAGCACGAAACGGATCAGGTCCTGGTTCAGGTTCAGGGGCTCGGAGGGCGCCCCGAAACCGCCCCGGCCCATACTGCGCTCGAGGAATACGAAGAGATAGTCGGAGAAGAAGTAGCCGAAGAGGAAGAGGAAGAGCGCGAGCACGACGTAGGCGACGGGAGAGGCGAAGTAGGACTGCACCTCGCGACGCGCGAGAGCCCAGACGTTCGCGGCGCTTTTCGTGAAGGCCATCAGGAAGCCTCCCCCGGCTCCTCGGAGGAGACCACGCGGAGGTAGACCTCCTCGAGCGTCGTTCCCTCCTGGTGCAGCTCCAGGAGGCCGAAGCCCGCCCGCACGATCCGCGCCGCGAGCTCCCGCCGCACGTCTCTGCCGGGCGCGACCGATAGCCGGTAGGTGAGAACGCTCCCGTCGCGGCTGGTGGAGGGGACCGGCTCGGCGGCGAGGACGCCGTCCAGAGAGCGGAAACTCTTCAGGACCTCGGGCTCCGGCCCTTCGACGGTCACCTGCAGGCGATCGTTCTCCCGGAACTCGTCGATGAGGCTCTGCGTCGTCCCCTGGGCCACGACCGAGCCGTTGTTGATGATCACCACCCGGTCGCAGGTCATCACGACCTCGGGAAGGATGTGAGTCGAGAGCACCACGGTATGGTCTCCGCCGAGCGAGCGAATGAGCGCCCGCGTCTCGTTGATCTGTTTCGGATCGAGTCCGGCCGTGGGCTCGTCGAGAATCAGGACCTCCGGCTCGTGAACCAGCGCCTGGGCCAGCCCCACGCGCTGCCGGTAACCCTTCGAGAGCTTTCCCGCGAGCTTGTCGCGCACGTCCGTGATCGAGCACCTCTCGAGGGACTCGTCGATCCTCGCCTTCCGCCGCTCGCGGGGGACTCCCTTGATGCGGGCCGCGAAGTCCAGATAGTCGGCGACCGTCATCTCGGGGTAGAGCGGCGGGCTTTCCGGGAGGTATCCGATCTTGCGCTTCGCCTGAAGCGGCTCGGAGAGGATGTCGTGGCCCGCGACTACCGCCATGCCCCTCGTCGCCGGGATGAACCCGGTGAGAATGCGCATGGTGGTCGTCTTGCCGGCCCCGTTCGGCCCGAGAAAACCCAGCACCTCGCCTTTCGCGACCGAGAACGAGAGGCCGTTGACCGCGGTGAAGCGGCCGAACTCCTTGGTGATGCCCGAGACTTCGATCACGGTGAAAAGCTCCTGCTCTTTCGCTGGAGTATAATCCGGCTGTCATCGGCGAAAGATGAAGAAAGGTTCATTGCCGGGTCGATTCTCCGCCGTCGTTCGTCTGGGTCTCGCGTCTCTGCTCGCCGCCGCGTCCTCGCGTTGCGATGCCGAGAGCGAGGCGAAGGCCGATGCGCTCGAGCTCGAGGACGTCTCCGCCTACTGGGCGGTTCGGGGGAAAGATCGAGACCAGAACAACTACATCCATCCCGTGGTGCGGTTCCGAATCAAGAACGCGGGAGCGGAAGAGGCGGGGTACATCCAGGCGATGGCGGTCTTCAAGCGCGAGATGCTCCCGGACGAGCCCTGGGGGAACGATTTCCTCTACTCGATCTCGGAGACGCCGCTCGCGCCCGGGACCCGGTCCGAAATCCTCACCATGCGCTCCGACACGAATTTCGTATCGAAGGACGCCCCGGAACGGATGTTTCAAAGCGAAAAGTGGGAGGAAGTCTCGGTCTCGGTTTTCCTGCGAGTCGGCCCTTCGAGCTGGAAGCCCGTGCTCTCGCTCAAAGTGCCCAAGCAGATCGGCGCTCCCGGCCTGGAGAAGTTCCTCGAACCGGAAGGGGAGAGCGAGCCCACCCCCTCCGTGCCCTGAGGCGGCGCCCTCCGCGTGCTCAACATCTTGAACCTTTCGGTTGTTCTCGAATGCGGCTTGTGATACGGTGGGTCTTTCCGGATAGAAGGCTAGGGGAAAACATCATGGCCCATCAGGAATTTTCTCAGGCAAATATCGGGCTGCCGGAGAAAGGGGTGTCCCTTTTGACGAAGGAACGCCGTCAAACACCGCTGGAGGTAGGTTCGGACTTGAATGCAGGGGCAGAAATGAAAGTGGGTGAGCGGATCCGCGAGGTCCGCAAGTCGAAACGGATCCGGCAGAAAGTCCTGGCCCGCATGGTGGGGATTTCTCCGGGTGCGTTGACCAACTTCGAAAAGGGGCGTCGTCGGATTTCTCTGGACTGGCTCCAGAAGATCGCCGAGGCCCTGGACACCCCCGTCTCCTATTTCCTTCCGGACGAGAAGGACAGGAACCGGGCGACTCCAGGCGATCCCCGCGAGCGCAGGCTTCTTGCGGCCTGGCGCCAGCTGGGCAAGAGCGACGTGCTGAGGGGAGATTTCCTTCAGCTGCTGGAGCACCTCGGAAGGGCGAAGGGCGGCAAGAAAGCCAAGCGACGCGTCTCGTAACGCGTTCGAGCGCGAGGGCCTAGCGCGTTATCTGGGCCTCGAGCTCGACGTATCTTTCGAGATACGCCGTCAGTTTCTTCCGGGCGTCATCGGAAACTTCCACGAAGGAAAGTCCGGCCCCGATGCCGCGCTGGTGTTCGTCCGTCTGCACCCACACCGCGCGCGCTTTCAGAGCGCATTCTCCCATTCCCCAGGGAAGCAGAATGTGCACCACCAGCGCATCCTCGGGAGAAGGCGGCTCATCGACGGTGAGAAACGCGCCGCCCAGACTCACGTTCATGAGATAGCCCTTCAGGCGAGCGCCGGCTCGCTCCACCTCGGCGCGTAATATCGTGGGCGCGTGCCTTCGGTGCTCGCGCAGCTCGGTTGCAACGGCTTCACTCATGGGCGATCTCCTCGTTTCACCGAGAGGAAGCAAGAAGCGCGCCACGCGGGCTCGAGTCCATCGCTCCCAGGCTGAAGTGGTTCCCGCGAGGGAGTTTCGCTCGCGAGGCCGACGACCCTTTCGCGCCGCGAACCCGCGGCAGCTGTGGTTTTCCGGCTACAGCCGCTCGAGGGGGTCGAAGAGTTTGCGATGCTCGTCGAGCGCGAAGCGATCCGTCATGCCGGCGATGTAGTCGCAGACCACTCGGTGGAGTCCGTCGACATCGATGCGCACCGCGATATGGGGCGGAAGCTGTCGGGGGTTCTGGACGTAGGCGTCGAACAGCTCTTTTACCACCCGCTTCGCCTTCTCCGCCATGCGAACCACCTTGTAGTGGCGATAGAGGTGCTGGAACAGGAATCGCTTCAACCGCGCCTTGAGGTCCTCCACCTCGGGAGTGAAGCGAACGAGCCGGCCCTCGTTTCGCCTCACGTCTTCATCCGTCTCGATGCCGGCGCTCAGAACCGCCCGCTCCGTTTCGGCGATGAGATCGGTCGTGAGGTGGTCGATGATCCTCCGGATGGCGACCCGGATGCGGATCTTCGAAGGCTCGCTCGGATGATTCCGGGTAGCTTCTCCGAAGTGCAGCCGCCACAGCTCGACTTCCTCGAGCACCGGAAGCTCGAGGAGGCGCGAGGTGAGCCCGTCCTCGAGATCGTGGTTGATGTAGGCGATCTCGTCGGCGAGGTCGACGAGCTGGGCCTCGAGCGAGGGACTCAGGTCGTTTCGGAACTCCTCCGGTCCCTCGTCTTTCCGCGGCGAATGCTTGAAGATCCCTTCGCGTACCTCGTGGCTCAGGTTCAAGCCCCGAAACCCCGGGTATCTCCGCTCGAGATGATCCACGATGCGGAGCGATTGCTGGTTGTGCTCGAACCCCCCGTGCTCCGCCATGAGCGCGTTCATGACGTCTTCGCCCGCATGGCCGAAGGGCGTATGGCCCAGATCGTGGGAAAGCGTGACCGCTTCCGTGAGGTCCTCGTTGAGCATCAGATAGCGGGCCATGGTGCGGGCGATCTGCGCCGCTTCGAGGGAGTGGGTGAGGCGGGTGCGATAGTGATCGCCCTCGTGGTTCACGAACACCTGGGTCTTGTACTCGAGCCTCCGGAAGGCGGTGCTGTGGATGATTCGATCGCGGTCCCGTTGGAACGCGGTGCGGAACCGATGCTCCGGCTCCTTGTGGCGCCTTCCGCGCGAGCGCGCGCTCGATGAAGCGTAAGGGGCGAGAAGCTTCCGCTCCTGCTCTTCGAAATAGCTTCGATCGGGCATGGATGAAGTCGAGGCACACTACTCCTTCGCGTCGAGGGATGTCAAAAGCCCGCGTCGGGAAAGAAAAAAGGGCCGAAACCTCTTTCGAGGTCCGGCCCCTTTTCCGTGCCTACGATAGGAGGGAGCTCGGACTCCCGAACCGGGCGATTTCCCGATTCGAGAGCATCCGGTTAGTAGACGCTCGAACGTAGAGCAAGTCCTATGCCACGCGGGTCGAAGGACCTCGGAGTCGGCAAGCCTTTCTGGATCAGGTCTTTATCCGAGCGTGTCCGGCGAGCGCGACCGCGATCCCTGTAAACATTCTTTGCTCGCCTCCAAGAATCTTGGAACCCTCGGGAATTTCCCCACGAGCCGTCCGCCAAAGCCCCACAGTCGGAGCCTTCGCGCGTCGAAAACGGACCTGTAACCCAAGCTTAATTAGTGGTTTAGGGGCGCTGACCTATTGGAACGGCGCTTGCTATCGCTCTGCACATGCCCAATGAAGCCGCTACCTCCGACCATCCGCGGGGATTCTCGCTCATCGAGGTTCTGATAGCGCTCCTCATCACGATGCTGGTGATGACCTCGGTCTTTCTGCTCCTGCACAAGAGCCAGAAGAGCTTCGCCCGCGAGCCCGAAGTTTCCGACATGAACGCGAACGCGAGGGCCGGCCTCGACCGCATCAGCCAGGACCTCGCGGTCGCGGGCTTCGCGACGCCTTCGAACATGGCGGTGATGTGGTCCGACGGCGGCGGCCTGACGCCCGATCGGGTAGGGATCGTGTACGCCGACCCCGAAGTCCCGGTCTCGCGGCCGCGGCCCTGCCCGATCGGCGGTCCCTGCGCGACCATCGGGACATCGACGGTCGTGAGCCTGGATCCTTCCAGCCTCTCGCCACAGCCGCCCGATTTCTCGCAGGCATACCAGGACGGTATGTTGCTTTTCGCGATCCAGGGTCCGAACGGAGATCCCGCGTGCGATGCGGTGGCTCCCGGTCTCGTGCCATTCCAGCTCGCCGGGACGCCCACCTGCACCGGCGCCGGCGGGTCCGCGAGCGGACCGGCGGCATGCGGGACGTTGAACCTGACGCTCGGACCCGCGCCCACGGTAACCGATCTCGATCCTCCCGCGGGGTTCGAGAGCGACGTCAGCCTGCACTGCGCCGCGATCGGCCTCTTCCACGTCGTGCAGTACCGGGTGAATCCGCTCCCGCCGTCCCCCAACCCTCAGCTCGAGCGGAGAGACGCCGCGCTCGGCGAACCCTGGTCCGCGGTGGCGGGAAACATCGAGAACCTCCAGGTGCAGTACATCCAGGGACTGAACGAGGTCTTCGAGGACGCCCCGGCTCTCCTGCCGATGGGCGCCGATCCCACCACGTGGGTGACGAGGGTTCGCATCACCGTCGGCGGGCGCAGCGAGAGCACGAACCTGGAGGGCGCGTCGCCCGGAGTCTACGCGGCGGGAGACACGCACCTGCGCCGGACGTTCACGACGACCGTGAGCCTCCGAAACCAGCTCAGCCAGGCGCAGCAGAAGGCGATCGACCTGGGCCTGGATAGCTGGAACTGACTCGGCCTGGTGTAAGCAGAGGGATTAGGGAGACCGGAGGGGATAAGGAGATGGGCTCTTCATCTCCCCTGTCTCGTCCCTAGTCTCCGTATCCCCTTTGTCTTTTCTTTAGTTCGCGCGAGGGGCGTAGTAGCCGAGCTTCGTGCGGACGATGAGATCCGGAAACTCCGTCTGGACAACCACCCGGCGCCAGGACCCGTCCCGCTTCGGGTTGTTCGAGATGTAGCCGAGGTTGTACTGGCTCTTGAGCTCGGTCGAGATCCTCTCGTAGACGGAATCGAGCTCCTGAATCTCGTTCGGAAAGAACCACTGGCCGCCGGTCTCCTCGGCGAGCTTCTTCAAGACGTGCTCCGCCTCGGAGAACGCGCGGCCTCGGCGCGCGTTGGGCTTCCTGAGAGAGATGGTGTAGATGACGACGTCGGTGTCCTTGGTGAGCTCCATCACCTGCTCGAAGCTCACGAGCGAGCTCGTGTCCTCCCCGTCGGAGAGAACGACGATCGCCTGACGCCGGATATCCTCCCTGCGGCGGTTCAGGTTCTTGAGCGCGATGTAGAGG
>Ga0105095_10000607_pt1 | contig 17681 bp, 14 predicted proteins | sample PPLLak2March2015_2_FD_79180 | JGI IMG/M metagenome (GOLD analysis project Ga0105095, IMG submission 79180) | Freshwater sediment microbial communities from Prairie Pothole Lake near Jamestown, North Dakota, USA - PPLs Lake P8 Core (3) Depth... | ecosystem: Environmental > Aquatic > Freshwater >...
CTTCGCTTCAAGATTTGTATAAACTGATTCATGAGAACAAAATAGTATTAACATTTTAATTACCAATTGAATGCAAAAAATATTAATTCTTATTAACGATGCCCCCTATGGCACTGAAAAAGCATACAACGCTTTACGTCTGGCTAACCAGCTTGGAAAAATACACGAAGATGTAGAGGTAAGGATATTTCTTATGGCCGATGCTGCTTTCTGTGCCATACCAAATCAAACTACTCCTAATGGTTATTACAATATTGAACGGATGATCAAATTTTCTCTTGGTAAAGGAGCCAAGGTCAAAATATGTGGTTCCTGTGCCGATGCAAGAGGAATTAAAAACATTGAATTAATTGAAGGAGCTGAGATAAGTACCATGGCTGAACTTACAAAGTGGATTGTTGAAAGTGATAAAGTAGTTACTTTTTAATGTATTTCATTACAAACTGTGATCCCGAAAAATGCAAAGCTGCCGGTTGTGATCCTGTTAACTGTACAGAAAATTGTGAAAATACTGGCACTGAATCTAAAATATGCGACCCGACTACTTGTCCCGGTCATGCCAAAGAATCTGTAGTGAAAAAAGCCTTTTGGATTAAATTATTGGGGTAAACATAGATAAATCGTAAATACCCAGTTGTTTCTCAATATTGGCAACTTTTTCGACCATTATATCGAATCCGTCCTCTCCAAATAATTCATGCTCTCTGTCTTCTAAATCCTTACCCTGGAGATGATATCCAAAAAGTGACGGCATCTTGGTTATTTTAATATTCTGATTGCATTAAAAACCGCTATCAAAGCAACGCCCATATCACCGAAAACAGCTTCCCACATAGATGCAATCCCAAGAATGCCCAGAACGATAAAAACCATTTTTACGCCCATGGCAAAAAAGATATTCTGCCAGACAATCTTTCTGGTTTTCCTGGCTACATCAATTGCTTCAACAACCTTTAGAGGAGAATCTGTCATAAGAACCACATCGGCTGTCTCAATGGCTGCATCGGAGCCAAGCGCACCCATAGCAATTCCGACATCTGCACGGGCAATTACAGGTGCATCATTTATTCCATCACCAACAAATGCTACTTTTCCCCCTTTATTTTCTCCAATTAAATTCTCAATGTGCTTTACCTTATCTTCCGGTAGTAATTCAGAGTAATACCTGTCAATCTTTAATTTCTTTGCAAACGATTGTGAAGCATACTTGTTATCTCCCGTCAACATTACTGTTTGAATGTTTTTTGCATTCAATTTTTCTATTGTTTCTTTAGCATCATCCTTCAAACTGTCGGAAATAATAATATATCCGGCATAAACAGTATCAACGGCTATATGTATCACGGTTCCTTCAACATTACATACAGGATGTTCAATGTGTTCCTTGTGTAGCAGCTTATCGTTTCCAGCAACAATGATTTTTCCATCAATTACTGCTTTGATACCATGACCTGAAATTTCTTCAGGTTGTTTGATCCTTGTGTTGTCAATCTTATTATGAAATGCCTCCGAAATTGATTTTGCTACCGGATGATTTGAGTTAAACTCCGCATAAGCTGCGTATTCTAATATCTCTTCCCTGGAAAAGCCATTTGAAGTAACGATGTCAGAAACCTTAAACTCTCCTTTTGTAAGTGTCCCGGTTTTATCAAACACTACTGTTTTTACCTGCGTCAAAGCATCGAGAAAATTTGAACCTTTTACCAGGATGCCTTTTCGGGAGGCGTTGCCAATACCTCCGAAATATCCCAAAGGTATACTTATAACCAATGCACATGGGCATGATATTACCAGTACCACCAGGGCACGGTAGATCCAGTCACTGAAAGTTGCACCCTGAATAAGCAAAGGGGGAATTACAGCAAGCAATAAGGCACTGAAAACCACGACCGGTGTGTAATATTTTGCAAATGTTGTAATGAATTTCTCAGTTTCTGCTTTTTTTGCCGTAGCATTTTCAACAAGTTCAAGTACTTTGGATATTGAAGAATCGCCAAACAGTTTTTTAACTTTTATCAATAGCACACCTGACTGGTTGATCATTCCTGCCAAAACTTCATCCTTTTCATGTACTTTTCGGGGTACACTTTCACCGGTCAGTGCTGCAGTATCAACAAATGATATGCCTTTAAGTACTATACCGTCAAGAGGAACTTTTTCACCTGCCTTAACGATTATTTTGTCATCAATTTTAACATCTTCCGGCGAAACTTTTATGATTTCCGTTCCGGACATCAGATTGGCATAATCCGGTTTAATCTCAAGTAACGATTTTATTGATCTGCGTGAACGGCCAACAGCAATATCCTGGAACAGTTCGCCTACAACATAAAATAACATTACAGAAACAGCCTCAGGCATTTCGTCTATAGCAAAAGCACCCAGTGTGGCAACCGACATTAAAAAATGCTCGTTAAATACCTGCCCCCTGATTATGTTTTTTACGGCAGATGCTATAACTCCCCATCCAACAATCAGGTAAGCCGTTCCGAACACAATATATTCCGCAATTTGATTTGGCGTATTGTGTATCTTATCTTCAAATATTATTCCTGCAAGTAAAAGAAGGAGCCCGGAAACGGCCTTAATAATTGTCCCCTTGTTTTCAGTAAGTTCACGTATTGAAATTATTTTTCCCCCTTTACTGGCATCTTCAATTTTCACGGAACCAGAGTCACTGTCAATATTTCTTAATGATTTCATTAACTAACATGCCATTTCACCGGCGTTCTTCTTTGCCGAGAGAAGATTATAAGCTCCTTTTATAACAACTTTAGCCATATTGAAATCGAATCCGGCGGGAAGAGTTATCTCGGTATAACCCGATGAACTAACACCCTTTTTAACTTCAATGAACCGATATTCGGTCATAGATTTTCCAGATTCTACCTTATCTTTTTCGAAGGAGAAGATGTAATTTTTGTCATCGAAACTTACTATTGCATCTGAAGGAAGCGCTGTTACTTTTATGTCTGATTCTTCAATGAGTGCATTCACATACATTCCTGGTAAAATGTCTTTGCAGGCACTGACAACTGAAGCATAAACTATGAAAGTTTTGTCCTCACTGACTACTTTTCCGGTCTGTGTAATCACTGCCTCATGAACATCACCTCCATTGTTAACAAAGAACTTGATTTTCTGTCCCGGCACTACTTTTTCAGCATCTTTTTCAAACAGGGTCAGTTCAAGAAATAATTTTTCACTGTTTACAATTTCAAACAGAACATCCGTTGGTGAAACATATTTTCCGATATTGACATTAACTGCCTTCAGAAAACCTTTGATAGGGGATACCAGATTGACAGTATTACTAATGTTGTCTTCGCTGAGTCGACCAGGATTAATGCCTATCAGATACAGCTTCTGTTCCAGAGACTTTACTAATGCCTTGAGGTTTTTATAATCAACTGTGACCTGTTGTACATTTTTCTCTGAATAGACATCGTCTTTGAACAAATCTGTATGACGCTTATACTCTGCTTCTGCAAATACCAGCCTATTTTTTGCCTCAAGATAATTCTGTTGAATATCAACAAAATCCTGATTTTCTATAACTGCAAGAGTCTGGCCTTTGTTAACAGCATTTCCCGGCAGAAGGGAAGTACTCTTAATAAAACCTCCCAAAGGCATGCATACTGTTGCCTGGTTTTGTGGTGCAACGGAAACAATTCCATTAACTTTAAGAGTGTTATTGACTGACCTCATCTCAACTGAACCTGTCTGAATACCGGCAAGTTTAATCTGATCGTCACGTAATTCGACAATATCTTCCGGCAGAACTTCGATTTCCAGTACTTCTGGAACTGGTTTGTTAAACATGTTACAAGAACTCAGGGAGGCTATAACTCCCAAAAGAACCAATGATACTTTATACTTTAATTTTTTCATCATAAATAAAATTTAAAAGATTTTACCTGTTATATATTCAATAGAAATAATAGTTTGATTGAAGCTATTCAGGGCATCAAGATAGTTCTGTCTGATTGCCAATGCCCTGTTCAGTGTAAGGATATAATCGAGATAATCCAGGGCTCCGGCTTTATAACTTCGTGTTGCCTGTTCGATTATAAGGTCAGCTTCTGGAATGGCTTGTTTTTCATAATAATCGACACTTGACGAGTATTTAATATACTCATCAATTAATGATTGGAAATTGCCTGAAATTGTCTTATTAAAATTTTCCGCATCAGTTCTTGCTATATTTTCAGTTATTTTTGCAGCCTTTGCCCTTGACGTATATGGAGAAATCCATAAAGGGACAGATATACCGGCCTGAACGCCTGTAAAGCGGAAATCCCTGCCAAAACTTCGTGGTACACCATTAATGTCCTGGATTCCTACAATTGTCTGGCTGAAATAGCCGATGTTAAAATCCGGCAGCAACTGACTGCGTTCAAGTCTTTTTTCAATTTGTGAAACTTCGACCTGTTGCTTTATGTACCACAGAAATGGATTCTGTTCAATTGAAATACTATCAGAATTAAGTGCAAGATCGATTCGATGAAATTCTTTAACTGATGGCATTAAGGGTGATTTGCTATTCAATAAGATCATAAGCTTACGATTACTGACAGCGATATCAGAAGTTACCTGAAATAACTGGTTTTTTATTTCAAGGCTTTGAGAACGGGCAGTGATCATTTCCAACCGGTTTGTTTCTCCGGCTTTTGCTCTTAATTCCGCTGCCCTTAAAAAACCTGAATAAAGGCTATCCTGATAAATAAGCAATTTTTGTTTTGAAGACAGGAATACATATTGCCAGTAAACCTGTTTTACCTGTGTAGCTATTTCAAGTCGGGAAACCAGGTATTGCAATTCACTGCTTCTAATATTTGCATTGGCCAGCTTATATCTGTTAACATACACCGATGGGAATGCAAATGATTGAGAAATAGCAAGGCTGTTGTCATTAGTATATGAATTGAACTGGCCATATTGCCCATCAATAACTGCTTTTGGAAGATCAAGAGAAGCACCCTTGAGAGCCTTCCGGACATCGATTGATAATGCAGCAGATTTTACAGTAAGGTTACTGTCCAATGCCAGATGAATTGCGTCATGCAGGTTAATGACTCGTTCCTGCTGACCGTTTATAGTATTTAAAATTGATGTGACCCCAAACAACAGGAAAATAGCTGATAGTTTTTTGGTTGATCCCTCTTTAATTCTGAATCTGAATTTAGTTGAAGAAAAAAAGATATAAAAAACAGGAAGGACAAACAATGTAAGCAATGTCGCTGTGATAAGTCCGCCAATAACAACAGTTGCCAGAGGTTTCTGCACTTCAGCTCCGGCAGAAGTTGATAAAGCCATTGGCAGAAATCCAAGTGAAGCCACTGAAGCAGTCATTATCACTGGACGCAACCTTATCCGGAGACCTTTTAATACCCTCTCTGTAATATCTGTAACTCCTACCTTTTCAAGTCTGTTAAACTCAGCTATCAGTACGATGCCATTCAGTACAGCAACTCCAAATAATGCAATAAATCCCACACCTGCCGATATCGAGAAGTTCATTCCACGTATCCAAAGAGCAAAAATTCCGCCGATAGCTGACATAGGAACTGCAGTAAAAATTAAAAGGGATTGTTTTACTGAACTAAATGTAAAGTATAACAAAACAAAAATCAGGAGCAATGCAACCGGTACTGCGATGGAAAGCCTTTTCTGGGCAGCCTCCAGGTTTTTAAACTGACCTCCGTAAGATATGTAATAGCCGGTAGGAAGTTGTAATTTCTGATCTAACTGCGCTGTCACCTCATTTATTACGCTTTGAACATCACGGCCGCGGACATTGAATCCGATAGTTATCCTTCGTTTTGTGTTTTCCCTGGAAACCTGGGCAGGACCTGATTTAATAGAAATGTCAGCTACCTGGTCAAATGGTATCTGGTGTCCGTCAGGAAGAGCGACGGTGAGATTCTTTACGTCATCAATGCTCTGTCTGTAATCCTTGTCAAGGCGAACTACCAATCCGAATCGCTTTTCTTCATCGAATACAACACCTGCCTGGCTACCTGCAAAAGCTGCACGTAAAACCAGGTTCACATCTTCTATGGAAAGACCATATTGTGCCAAACGATCACGGTTGTATTCAACCTGGATCTGTGCAAGACCTGTAACTTTCTCTACATTAATATCCTGAACACCGACAATAGTCTGAATAACTTTTTCAACATCAGCAGCTTTTTCAGCAAGGATAATGAGGTCATCTCCAAATATCTTAATTGCAATATCTTGTTTTGACCCGGTCATCAATTCATTAAACCTCATCTGTATAGGTTGCTGGAACTCAAATTTTACGCCTGCAAGAGGAATCAGACTTTCTTCCATTTTACTTACAAGCTCTTCACGTGTTGTAGCTGAAACCCATTCATCCTTGTCTTTCAGGGTAATAATATAATCACCTGTCTCCATAGGTGTGGGATCAGTAGGTATCTCACCGGCACCTATTTTACACACAGTATGTTTAATCTCCGGAAAATTTTCCAGCAATATTTTATTCGCTTTTATAACGTTATCCACTGTATTGGTCAGTGACCCTCCCTGCAGGGTTATAACACTTGATGCAAGATCCCCTTCTTCGAGCTGGGGAATAAATTCACCTCCCAGACGGCTGAATAAAAAAAGACTGAAAACGAATAGTACTACAGCCGAAATGGTGACAAGCAATTTTTTTCTTAGCGTAAAAGCAATAACCGGATCAAATATTTTACGGATCCAATCCATCAAACGGTCAGAAAAATTTGGTTTATGGCTTGTATTCTTACTAAGGAATAATGCAGAAGCGACCGGGATGTAGGTGAGAGAAAGAATTGTTGCTCCAATCAATGCAAAAGTAACTACCTGTGCCATAGGGCGGAACATTTTCCCCTCAATCCCTACAAGTGACATTATCGGCAGATAAACAATCAATATAATGATCTGTCCAAAGGTTGCTGAATTCATCATCCGCTTTGCTGAATCAAGTACATTTTCATCCATCTGTTGCTGATTCAACTTTGCTACACCAGGATGGTGATGCTTGCTCATAGATATCCTATGAACAACGCTTTCAACAATAATTACAGCACCATCAACTATCAGTCCGAAGTCTATTGCACCGAGGCTCATCAGATTACCTGACACTCCAAACAGGTTCATCATTGAAACAGCAAAAAGCATCGATAGTGGAATGACAGAAGCCACTATAAGCCCTGAACGCAAATTCCCGAGTAACAAGACCAAAACGAATATGACGATCAGTGCTCCTTCAATAAGGTTTCTTGAAACTGTTCCAATTGCACGTCCAACAAGATCAGAGCGATTAAGAAAAGGTTCTATTCTGACTTCTTTGGGTAATGACTTTTGAATAGATTCAATCCGGGCTTCAACATTATCAATTACCTCATGTGCATTAGCTCCTTTTAACATCATTACCACACCTCCCACTGCTTCAGTAGTATCGACAACAAAAGCACCATACCTGGTAGCGCTGCCAAACTGGACTGTTGCTATATCCCTCATTAAGACAGGGATTCCTGAATCAGTAGTCTTAACAACAATCTTTTCAATATCCCCGATAGTTTTAACCAGACCGATGCCTCTTATAAAATAAGCAGTTGGTTTTTTATCGATGTATGCGCTACCGGTATTTTCATTGTTTCTTTCCAGGGCATTAAAGATATCAGTTAATGTCAGGTTCATACCTCTCAATCTTTCAGGATTCACAGCTATTTCGTACTGTTTGACAAATCCGCCATAACTGTTTATGTCTGCTACCCCGGCTGTTCCAAGCATTTCACGGCGAACAATCCAATCCTGAATAGTTCTGAGTTCCATTGGATTAAATTCTTTTTCATGACCTTTTTCCACAGAGAGACGATATTGGTATATCTCACCAAGTCCTGTTGAAATTGGAGCAAGAGAGATTTGTGCAAGCCCTTCAGGTATAACCTCTTCAGCTTCTTTTAATCGTTCACTCAGTTGTTGTCGTGCCCAGTAAACATCAACGCCATCTTCAAATACTACTGTTATCACTGACAATCCCAACCGTGAAATAGACCGAAGTTCAATAATATCAGGGATATTGGCTACAGCGACCTCAATTGGTGCTGTAATAAAGCTTTCTACCTCCTGTACTGCCAATGATGGTGCCAAAGAAATAACCTGAACCTGATTGTTGGTAATATCAGGAATTGCATCAATCGGTAATTTTGTCAGGGAGTATGTCCCCCATCCAATCAAAGCCAATACAAATAATCCGATAATAGATTTATTCTTGATTGAAAATGTGATTATTCTACTTATCATTTTAGATTTATATTATTAATTACCAATTAATTACTTGTTCAGACTATTATTAGTTCTGTAATATGCTTCGAAATTTTTCTTATCAGAAAAATAGATTATCTTCTGCCTGTTCTTTTGCTTTAATCCCAGTATAGCACCTGCTTTGCTTATGGAATCTCCGGATATAGTATCCCTGGTAAAAGCTAATTTTCTGAAATGAATCTGGACTTATTCTGCACAAAAGTGACTGCACACATAGAATTCTTTATCTCATGCCAGTAGATATATACAAGGTCAAAAATCAGGATAGAAACGGTTATCGGAATGAACCATTTAATAATTCTTATTCTAGTTCTTTTCTCCTTAATTAAACTTGCTTCTTTAACCTACCGGGCAGATAGCTTATTTATTTTCATCTTCTGAATTTGGAAAATATTACAGAGGGACGGGAATCCCATTGAAAAAATGAAAAACGGGGGAATTTATGCTAAAGCAGGAGGGGCTCTTAAAAGAGATGATTCAAGAGTATAAGAATCGATAACCGGCTTTTGGAAGGTAATTATGCTTTCACTGTGAACTTGTATTCTAAGATTAACAGTGTTAAAAAGACTGGTGAATGTAAAAAAATAAAATTGAATATTCTGTGAATCCTGAAAAGGACGGAACTTTTCCGAAATAAAGTTATTAAATGCATGACAATGTGTCGGAAAACCTGCGTTATGATTTGAGTTGTTATTTGAAACAGGACAATTCTTCTCCTGATTTGTATAAAGATCTGAGCTATGATGATCATGAGGAATAAGCTGATGAGCGCTCAATGTGAGTCCTGCAATCAAAAAGGGGAAAACAGAGATATATTTAAGAAACTTGCTCATCACCAAAAATCCTTCGATATATTTAAAATACCAAATGTAGTAATTAGTTTAATGCAACACTATTGCAAAGTGCTATTTACAGTTTGAACAGACTCCTTTTACAACCATATTAATGCTCTCAAGTTCAAAACCTGCAGGCAGAGTTATACCCGGAACTGGAATTTCACTTAAGCAGAATGTCTGATAACATTTTACACATTTAAAGTGAACATGAAGTTCTTCGGGATTGCACATACAACTATCAAGGCAGAGGGCATATTTAACCGATCCTGTACCATCGTCAATGCTATGTATGAGTTTGTTTTCTTCAAAAGTCTTCAAAGTTCTGTATAATGTTACCCTATCGGCTTTCTCAAATTTATGTTCAAGTTCTGAAAGACTTATAGCACTTTTCTGATCAGTTAATACTTTCAACACAAGCTCACGCATAGCTGTTGGTTTAATATTCCTTTTATTTAGCTTTTCTTCGTTTGCCTTCATTTTAATTAATATAAAATATCAACGACCATATCAGTCGCAAAATTACAAATCAAAAAATTAAACAAAGTATTTATACGTTTATTTTGAATATAACGGATATTTGCGTCATTAAAATTCTAATCCTCTGATCCTTTTCTCGCACAAATGGACAGGCGCTATTACTGAGGCATATAAAAACAGATTGCCTGAACCACTTTCATCCATTCCCTAAGAAGCTGCACTGGAACAAGTGAAAGGGGAGTTTAATGGTGGATGTACTGTGGAAATAGCAACTTTCGATAGATTTACCGATTTTCCGGGCGATGAAAGATCTGGAAAGGGTTGGTATTAAGTCGCAGGGAATATTCCTGAACAATATACCTGGTAGTAACGATTGTCTGGTGTGCTGCCGGAAAGGGGACTTTCGGCACAAAAGAACTTGTTAGTAGAATAGGGCAGGTTTCTCCCGATAAAATTGTAAACCATTAAAATATGATTTTGCCCTGTTCGGGTTAAGTGTTTTTGAATGTTTCTGAGACTTAAATCATTCAATTGAATCCCATAAGGGGATTAATCTGCATTAAATCATATTTAGTATACCTTTTATACACTGATGGGAGAGAATTTAAAAGTTCATTTGCCCTCTCCATGGTTTCACATTCAAGAATTATTACTGCATTTTGGCTCTCATTGATAAATACCTCTCTTATATGGCCGGAAAGGAAAAGTCTTAAAAGCTGGTGACCTTCTTCTTTTAATATTTTGGATTTATGTTTCTCATCAATGATTTTACATCCCTGTTGTATTGCCAGTATTTTCATTTCTGTCAATTTATAAGTAAGAAATTCAATTATGAGTTTCAAATCATTTAGTATGTCTGATTTATATCTATCAGACGGGGAATTTTTAAATATGCTGCATGATTTTAATTCTGCCGGATTTATAAAATCCGGATAGAAAGGCTTTTTACTGATTAGATTATATACAAATAGTTTGTTGGCATCACAGACTGATAACAGGAATAAAATTCCAAAAACTCCTTTTGAAGGTAAATGACTATTTAAATTTACGGACACGGAAATATGTGCCGGAATTCCGAAAGGTTTTCATAATCTGGTCTTTATATGGTTTTCTATCCGGACAGGTCAAAAATAAAAATCTGTTCAAAATATGCAACTTTAAATAATGTTATCGCAATATTTGAAAGATTTCATAATTTAGGGCTGATATCCATGTACCATTCAGGAAAAACCAAAAATCCTCAAACCATGACAGATCACACTTTTTCATCATCACGCCGGAAGTTCATTCAGACGGCTGCCACTGCCGCAATTGGAGCACCATTCATAATCAGATGCTCATCAAAAGGACCGAAATCAGACGGCAAACTTCACCATGCCTGCATAGGAGTAGGAGGAATGGGATGGTCTGACCTGCAGAAATTCAAAGAGGATCCGAATGTGCAGATTGAAGCTATATGTGACGTCGATGCGGATAATCTTAAGAAAGCTTCCGAAGCACTACCTGATGCCCGGACTTATTCGGACTGGCGTGAGCTTCTCAGGAAGGAGATCGGCAATATTGACTCTGTGAACGTTACGGTACCTGATCATAATCACTTCCCGATAGCTTATCAGGCAATCCGCAAGGGCAAGCACGTTTATTGCCAGAAGCCTATGTGTCATGATGTTGCAGAGGTTCGTGCACTTACCGAGGCAGCAATAAAATACGGAGTGATTACACAGCTCGGCACACAGATCGCGGCAAGACAGGGCGACAAGACGGGGGTACAACTGATTAAGGACAAAGTGATAGGTAAGGTTAAACACGCTTACCTCTGTTCGAATCGTCCGGGTGCTGTGGAGAATTACCGGCTGGTGGGGCCTCGACCGGCACAGGAGCAGGATGCCCCGGCAAATATGAACTGGGACATCTGGATTGGAACTGCTCCGGTTCGCTCTTATGCACCGGAAATATATCATCCGATGAAGTGGAGGGCATGGATTGACTTTGGAACAGGGTGGTCGGGCGATATCGGTTGCCATATCTTTGATGCGGTATGGAAAGGTCTTGGCCTGAAACCCCCCGTATCTGTCATAGCCGAAGTTCAGAAATCATGGAAGGAGTCAGAGGAAAGACAGGCCGATAACTGGCCGCAGGGCGACCATATAATCTGGATGTTTCCGGGTAATGAATTCACCGAATCGGATTTACTGCCACTGGAATGGTTTGATGGTGAATTTTATCCCCCGCAGGAAGTACGCGATTTATATGCAGGCAATGAATATCCGGCTGAATCTGCTATGCTTATCGGTACTGAAGGAGCATTACTCATACCTCATGGCGGGATGCCGGTACTCCTGCCTGAAAGTAAATTTACTGATTATAAAATGCCCCGGTTTGAGGCCGGAAATCATTACCACAACTTTGTGGTCGCATGCCTTGGCGGTCCCAAAACCGAATCACATTTTGCACAATCGGGGCCGATGACAGAAGCTATACTCCTGGGCACTGTGGCTATTCGCGTACCTGACAAGCTGCTGGAATGGGACACCGTCAGGATGAGGTTCCCCAACAATCCCGAAGCCGAAAAATATCTTCGCAGGAGTTACCGGAAAGGCTGGAAAGTAGCAGGATTTTAATCAGCATCACGAAATTAAGAGTAAATGTCATGAAAAAATTATCAAGACGGGAATTTCTGGGTAAAAGTGCCATTGGAATCGGGTCAGCAGTTCTTGCATCTCAAATTCCGTTTTCTCTCAAAGGCGGGATACCTCCTGCTCCGGTAAAAATGTCCGTTGGTTTCCAGGTGTGGACCATAAAGGATGCGCTTGTCAAAGATTTTCCCGGAACACTGAAAAAAATGGCCGGTCTCGGATATCAGAGCCTTGAAATGTGCTCTCCTCCCGGCTATGAATCTTCTGGCTTCGGCCCTCTTATGAAATTGAAACCAGGGGAGATGAAACAGATCATAAATGATGCCGGGCTTATCTGCATTAGTTCACATTATGGAATGAGTGAACTCAGGGAGCATCTGGAGAAACGGATATCATTTGCACTGGAATCGGGCCAGACGCAGATGATCCTTTCCAGCTTCGGATTACCGCGAAATGCAACCCTCGACGACTGGCTGAAGGCAGCAGATGAGTTAAATAAGATCGGGGAGAAAGCGAAAATTGCCGGGATCCAGATGGGCTTCCACAACCATCATATGGAATTCGAAAAGCTGAACGGAACATTGATTTATGATGCCCTGATGAGCAGGTTTGATCCCGGATATATTAAAATGCAGTTTCAGGTTGCTGTTATCAGTGTCGGATATAAAGCATCCGAATATTTTAAAAAATACCCGGGCAGATTCATTTCAGCCCATCTGGCTGACTGGTCTGCAGAAAAAAAGAAATCAGTGCCCATAGGGCAGGGGATTATTGACTGGAAGGAATTCTTTGCTACTGTTGATACAGGAGGTGTGAAGAACATCTTTGTGGAGATGGATGAGGAAACATTCAAGGATAGCGCAGATTACCTATTGTTAGCACGTGAGAAAATATTCACTTGATAAAAGCAGGATCAAAGTTCTCCTGCTCGAGAGCATACATGAAAATGCATTCCGTTGCTTTATAGAGAACGGATACAGTGACGTTGAATGCCTTAATGAATGCTTACCGGAAAAAGAGCTGGAAAAAAAGTTGCAGCAAACCCATATCATCGGGATAAGAAGCCGGACTGAACTTCGTAATAGCCTGCTGCAGAAAGCGCCTAACCTGGTTACCATCGGATGTTTCAGCATTGGCACAAATCAGGTGGATATACGGGATGCCAAATTATTAGGTATACCTGTATTCAACGCTCCATTTTCGAATACACGGTCGGTTGCGGAACTTGTTATAGCCGAATGTATTATGCTGATGAGGGGTATTCCTGAGAAAAGCACCCTTGCCCATAACAGGATCTGGATGAAATCAGTGAAAAACTCGGTCGAAGTAAGGGGTAAAACTCTCGGGATAATAGGTTACGGGCATATTGGTTCACAGGTCTCGATTCTTGCCGAAAATATCGGAATGGATATTTTCTATTTTGATATTGAAAAGAAACTCACTCTTGGCAACGCTAAACCCACAGCCAGTCTGAATGACCTGTTGAAAATCTCCGATACGGTAACCATTCATGTCCCATCTACGAAATTAACAAGGAACATGATCTCTAAAGAGCAGGTAGCTCTGATGAAAAAAGGAGCCTGCCTGATCAATGCTTCCCGCGGGGATGTTGTCGATTACAATGCAGTGGCTGAAGGATTAAGATCAAAGCACCTGGCCGGTGTTGCTGCCGACGTCTTCCCGAGAGAACCGGCTTCGAATAATGAACCATTTGTGAATGAACTTCAGGGATTCGCCAATGTGATCCTTACACCTCATATTGGCGGCAGCACACTTGAAGCACAGGCAAATATCGGAACGGAAGTAGCTGAAAAGCTTGTGAAATACAACGATACAGGATCTACCATCGGAGCAGTAAATTTCGTTGAGATCTCCCTTCAGGCGAATAACTACAAACAACGGTTTCTGCATATCCATAAGAATGTGCCGGGCGTTCTGCGTGAGGTGAACAATTTCTTCAGCTCAAGGGGTATTAATATTTCTGCCGAATATCTGCAAACTGACCCTGATATAGGCTATGTGATAATCGATTCTGAAAGTGAACTCGACAGTTCAGTATTGAAAGACCTGAAAGATATCCCTCATACAATACGGGCAAGAATGCTGTAATTCCTGCAGTACTCCCTGTCAGCACATGCCTTGTTCGATATTCTGGTTTATGCAGAATGTGTCACTGCACCCTGGTGGGTCTGGTAAATACGTTATCTTCTGATCCTGACAACCAGCGATCTCTTAAAATCGGGCAGCAATATCTTCATTCCATCCGGTTTGACATCCTTCCATTCATCTTTCCAGGGATCATAAATCAGTATTACACCGGATGTTTTTTTGATCCCAAATGATTTCAGATCAAGTTGAATTCCTGCGACAGTTAAAGGAGGATTTCCGTCCCTGAGCTCTGATTCCCATGTATTGCTTTTATCCCTGAGCCATAAGAGAATTGTATTCTGACCATTCAGCTTGTATATCCTTAAACCATCAGTTTCCCATTTTGAAGCGACAAACTTTTCTGTTACCGGATTTATGTCTTTAACCGTTTCACTGAATCTTTTGAAATGATACCAGAGGTCGTTCTTATCCACGTAGGCTTCCCAGTGCCAGCTCATTCCAGCACCCGCTGAGCCGGCAAAAAACGGAGCAAACAGAATATCATGCAATAAAATTCCGGCAGTGTCTGGCGGATAATACTTACTAGGACCTGAGTGACGAGGTTCGACAGCCCCGGTTTCAGCCAGTATCACAGGTTTACCTGTATTGTAAGAGATCAATTCCTCAATAGCTGAAGAACAGATTAAATCCATAGGCATATGACAGATTTCCATTGACGCTCCCAGATCTTTTTCATCCATTGTCCCATTTCGTAGAGTGAAGAATCGGGATTATCCTTATACTGTCCGGTCGGGCTTATCATATTGATACCTATCGGAATAAAAGGGGATCCGTTGGAAAACTGAAAATAAGATGAATTATCTGTACTAACTTCAATATACCTCCTGGAAGCTGGAAATAAAGATTCTTTAGCTGACCTGTCAGAATTGCAGGTGATGCAAACAAGCAACAGTATAGTAGTTAGTAACAGGTGCTTAATTGATTTCATCGGGATAAAAGATTTATAACTGATATCTAATTGGTTTTTGGGAAAATCTAATTTACATTTAATTCGGAATTATATAAAAAAAATGTTCTGGCAGGCATACTAAAAATGACCGATATGAGAGATTTTAATCCCTCAATTAAGAAAATGATTTTCAGTTTCATTACCATATCATTATTTCAGACCCTATACTTGTCTGAAACCAGGGCCCAGTATCCTGGTATTGATGAATCGATAGCAAAGCACCGCAAGGGGGAGCTCATTATAAAGGTAAAGAGGGGCGACCAGGTAACGGTTGAACAGCTTAGCCACGAATTCTGGTTCGGATGTGCAATAAGCAACGGTATTGCCGGCGGTTCGATGTCGGAGGCTAATGTTAGGCAATACAAGGAAAAATTCCTGGAAAATTTTAATTCGGCTGTAACTGAAAATGCAGTGAAATGGGGAAATATGGAAAGACAAAAAGGTGAGGTGAACTATACTGTGGTGGATGCAATTTTAAAGTGGACAGAGGAGAATCATATCCCTCTCAGGGGACATAACCTGTTCTGGGGTATACCGCAGTTTGTGCAACCGTGGGTTAAGGAGTTGAATGATGATGAACTCAGGCAGACATTGCAGAACAGGGCTGAGACAGTAACCAGAAAGTACAAAGGACGATTTGCCGAATACGACCTGAACAATGAAATGATCCATGGGAACTATTACCAGGACCGGCTTGGTCCGGAAATAACAAAACTGATGGCACAATGGGTGCATAACGGGGATCCAGACGCAAAGCTATATTTAAATGATTATGATATTCTGACTGGAAACAGGTTGTCCGACTACATGTCTCATATCCGTATGCTGCTGAAACAGGGAGTCCCCATCGCGGGGATCGGAGTTCAGGGACATTTGCACACTGAAACATTCGATCGCGATCAGCTAAAGAGAGCTCTGGATTCACTGGCAGTTTTCAATTTACCAGTCCGCATAACCGAGTTTAACATGCCTGGCCAACGATCAAAATATTACAAAGAAAAAATTCTTGAGATGACTCCTGAGGAAGAGGAATTAAATGCAAAGGAGATAGTTGATTATTACAGAATCTGTTTTTCACACCCTGCAGTTGAAGGCATTCTGATGTGGGGATTTTGGGCAGGTGCAAACTGGATCCCGGTTTCATCACTTTACAGACGCGACTGGTCACCTGCACCGGCTGCCGAAGCATACCAGAATCTGATTTTTAAGGAATGGTGGACTAAAAAATCCGGAACTGCCGGCCGGAAGGGTATCTTTTCAACTTCGGCATTTTATGGGAAATATAAGGTAACCGTCAATGATAATTCAAAAGAGATTGACCTGAACAGGGAGAAAGGAAAGATTATTGTGGATTTCAGTAAATAGACTTTTAATACCCAAGGAGTACCAATGGCAAATAATTACTTCAATTTTAAACAGTTCACAATAAACCAGGACAAATGCGCCTTCAAGGTAGGCACCGACGGGGTGCTGCTCGGAGCATGTGCCGATGTCACAGGAGTTGCTGAAATACTCGATATCGGTACCGGGACAGGACTGATAGCTATGATGCTTGCCCAGCGGAGTATTGCCGAAATTACTGCAATTGAACCTGACAATGATTCATTTGAACAGGCGTTTGATAATGTCCGGAAAAGTAAATGGCACAACAGGATAATGGTAATAAACAGTGATCTTCAGAATTTCAGTCCTGGCAATGCCAGATATGATCTTATAGTAACAAATCCACCATACTTCACTGATTCCCTGAGGAATCCCAATCCGGGAAAAGCTGCAACAAGGCATAATGTTAATCTTGATACTTCCGATATGCTAAGCGGGGTAATTCGTTTGCTTGGTGATAATGGAAAATTTCAGGTTATTATGCCATATGTTGAGGGTAATATCCTTATTGCCGAAGCCCGGGAATATGAGTTATTCTGTAATAGTATTCTGAAGATCAAGACATTGCCAACATCGGAAGTCGGGAGGTTGATCCTTACATTTTCAAGGCACCGGCTGAAACCGGCAGAGAAATTCCTTACCATCGAATACGGTAAAGTGCATAAATTCACGGAAGAGTATATCAATCTGACGAGGGATTTTTATCTGAAGTTTTGACTCCCTTTAAAGGTGCTAAGTCTAAGGCCGCTAGCTTTGCTGGATTTGTAATCCGTGCCAATACCCCACCTCGCTGGCGCGGATTTGTAACCAGGGGTGCCCGCTGGCGCGGATTTGCAATCCGTGCCAATTCGCACGCACCGCTGGCGCGGATTTGCAATCCGTGCCTTTCAAAAAAGCAGGCTGCTAATTCTTACA
>Ga0105095_10000608_pt1 | contig 17648 bp, 18 predicted proteins | sample PPLLak2March2015_2_FD_79180 | JGI IMG/M metagenome (GOLD analysis project Ga0105095, IMG submission 79180) | Freshwater sediment microbial communities from Prairie Pothole Lake near Jamestown, North Dakota, USA - PPLs Lake P8 Core (3) Depth... | ecosystem: Environmental > Aquatic > Freshwater >...
TGGGTCCTTTTTGGCATTGATGATCTGAAAAGCTCCCAAGGGGGTGAGCCGGAGTTTTCGCGAAGACACTTAACGTGTCTTCGCGCCGGCGAACGCCCGCACATGGATGTGCGGGCCGGGGTTGAGCGGAGTCGCAATGCGACGCCAGGGACGGCATGTATGGCGCTCCCAAGGGGATTCGAACCCCTGTTACCGGCGTGAGAGGCCAGCGTCCTAGGCCACTAGACGATGGGAGCGTTGAGAACCGGCGCGCGGGGCGCCGAAAGCGGTGGTATTATACGTGCCGGCCGACAAAGCACCAACCAATAATAGGACATCCCGGCCATTGGCTTCGTAACCACCCAGGTGGGAATAACTTATTGAGGCGGCGTGAATCGTGTCGCAAATGCCGCATGCTGTAATTCCCTTGGCGGCTCTGATTGGGGCAATCTTGCCGCCTCAACAATCAGGCAATCTTGAGAATTTTTGGTATTGATCCGGCATAGCGCCGCGACGAAGACAGAGGAGCGTTCATTTAGTGTCGCCTTCGTTTCACGAAGATCCGCGCCGAATCAATACCGGACCGGTCATCATTCCGCGCGCACAACACATCGTCACGCGCGCTCAAATCAGCGAAAACGCCCTCAAGGTCCTGCACCGCCTGAAAGAAGCCGGCTACGCCAGCCTGCTGGTGGGGGGATGCGTGCGCGATCTCATGCTGGGGCGCGAGCCCAAGGATTTCGACGTCGTGACCGACGCGCGGCCCGAACAGATCCGCAAGCTGTTCCACAACGCGCGCGTGATCGGCCGGCGTTTTCGGCTGGTTCACGTGCGTTTCGGCTGGGACATCATCGAGGTCGCCACCTTCCGCGCCATTCCCCGCGACATTTCCGAGGAACCCCTTTCGACGGAAGAAGAAGTGGAGGGGGAGGACGTCGAAAACGACTCTCCGGCAGAGGCGCCGGATCACAATGTGTTCGGCTCCCAGGAAGAAGACGCCGTCCGGCGCGATTTCACCGTCAATGCGCTGTATTACGACATCCATGACTTCAGCGTCATCGATTATGTCGGGGGGGTTCCGGACCTCAAGGCCGGCATTCTGCGCGTGATCGGCGACCCCGAAACGCGTTATCGCGAAGACCCGGTGCGCATGCTGCGCGCGGTGCGTTTCGCCGCCAAGCTGGGTTTCAAGCTCGAGGACAAGACCGCCGCGCCCATTCGCGACCTTGCACCCTTGCTGGCATCCGTGCCGGCGGCACGCATGTTCGAGGAAGTCCTGAAGCTGTTTCACGGGGGCTACGCGCTCGAAACCTACGAGCTGTTGCGCCACTACGGGCTGTTCCAGTACTTGTTCCCGCTGACGGAGAAAAGCCTCGAACACGAGGAAGAGGGATTCCCCGTGACGCTGGTGCCGCGCGCGCTGGCCAACACCGACGCGCGCGTGAACGAGGACAAGCCGGTGACGCCGGCATTTCTTTTCGCCGCCATGCTGTGGGAGCCGGTGCGGGAGCAGATGGGCGAATATATCGTGCGCGGCATGAACAGCCATGACGCCATGTTCCGCGCCGCGGAGGACGTGCTGCATGAGCAGCTGCGGCACATCACCATTCCGAAGCGCTTCAGCGTGCCGATGCGCGAAATCTGGAGCATGCAGGGCCGTCTCGAGCGCCGCGCCGGCCAGCAGGCATTCCGTCTGCTGGAGAGCAAGCGCTTTCGCGCGGCCTACGATTTCCTTCTGCTGCGCGCCGAAACCGGCGAGGCCGATCAGGCCCTGGCCGACTGGTGGACGCGTTTTCAGAGCGTGGGCGAGGAGGAGCGCCGTATCATGACGGCGGAATTCGCCACGTCCGGCAGTGGCGGAGGCAAGCGTCGCCGCCGCCGGCGCCGGCCATCGTCCGGCCAGTCGCCGAGGCATGAGTAAGCCGGAAAACACGGTGTGTGCCTATGTCGGTCTGGGGAGCAATCTGGACGATCCGGTCGCGCTGTTGCGGGCCGGAGTGTCGGCGCTGGCACGGCTCGAGCAAACCCATGTCGAGGCGTGCTCGTCATTTTACCGCACCGCCCCGGTAGGTCTGCTTGAGCAACCGGACTTCATCAATGCCGTGTGTCGTGTGCGCACCGGACAAGCCCCGGCCATGCTCATGCGGAACCTGCTTGAAATCGAACGCACGCACGGGCGCGTGCGCGAAGGGGACAAGGGCGGTCCGCGCACGCTGGACCTCGACCTGCTGTTGTACGGCAACCAGACGATCCGCACGGCGGAGTTGACCGTGCCGCACCCGAGACTCCACGAACGCGCCTTCGTCCTGTATCCTTTGCATGAGATCGAGCCGGACCTGGTCATTCCCGGGCGCGGCGCGTTGCGTGAATTGCTGGCCAGCTGTGCCGGGCAGCGCATAGAAAGACTGGAAACTGATAATCGTCCGGAAACCGCCGATAAACACAAATAAAGAATGATTTACCCGTACTTTGTCTTTATCCGCGCCAATCAGCGTTCATGGGCAGCTCCAAGATCAATATGAATATAAATAATCCAGGATATGTCGTCATCGAAGGGCCGATCGGTGTGGGCAAGACCAGTCTTGCCGTGCGGCTGGCGGAGGTCTTCGGCGCCAAGCCCATCCTCGAGCATCCGGAAGAGAATCCCTTCCTCGAGCGGTTTTACCAGTCGCGCAAGTCGTTTGCCCTGCCGACCCAGCTGTTTTTCCTGTTCCAGCGCGCGCGCCAGCTGGAACAGATCAAGCAGAGCGACATGTTCAGCAGCGGCTACGTTTCGGATTTCCTGCTCGACAAGGACAAGCTGTTCGCGCGCGCCAACCTCGATGACGACGAATTGCGGCTCTACGGGCAGGTATATGCCCAGATGAGTCTGAGCCTGCCGGTGCCGGACCTGGTGATCTACCTGCAGGCGCCAGTGGACGTGTTACACGAGCGGGTACGGCGCCGCGGCGTGGAATACGAACGCCTCATCGATCGCGACTACCTGCAGACGCTGGTGGATGCCTATACCCAGTTCTTTCACCACTATACGGCCGCACCGCTGCTGGTGGTCAACGCGGAGCGGATCAACATCGTCGACCGCGAAGCGGATTTCCAGACGCTGCTCTCGCACATCCGCAAGATCCGCAGCGGCCGCCATTTCTTCAATCCCCTCGCGGCCAATCTGTGAAGCCGGTCACGCTTACCACGATCAGGGAGATGAAGCGCCGGGGCGAGAAGATCACCTGCCTGACCGCCTACGACTACAGTTTCGCGAGCCTGCTGGAAAACGCCGGTATCGACATGATAATGGTTGGGGACTCCCTCGGCATGGTCATGCAGGGCCATGACTCCACGCTCCCGGTCAGCGTCGCCGACATGGTGTATCACGCCCGCTGCGTGGCGCGTGGTGCGAAACGCGCCCTGATCATCGTCGACCTGCCGTTCATGAGTTATCAGCAAAGCCCGGCGCATGCCTTCGCTTCGGCCGGCCGCCTGATGCAAAAGGGCGGGGCGCAGGTGGTCAAGCTGGAGGGCGGCGAGCCGATGGCCGGGACCGTGCGCTTCCTGGTCGAGCGCGGCGTGCCCGTCTGTGCGCACCTGGGATTGACGCCGCAATCGGTGCACCAGCTGGGCGGTTACCGCGTGCAGGGGCGCGAGGCCACCGCCGCGGAAAAAATCCGTCGCGACGCCAAAGTTTTACAGGAAGCCGGCGCCTCCCTGTTGGTGCTGGAAGCCGTGCCGTCGGAATTGGCGAAGACGATCAGCTCCGATCTGGAGATTCCCACCATCGGCATCGGCGCCGGTCCGGACTGTGACGGCCAGGTGCTGGTGCTGCAGGACATGCTCGGCATTTATCCGCGGCCGAGCCCCAAGTTCTCGAAAAATTTCATGCAGGGCGCTGCCAGTGTCGAGGCGGCGGTCAAATCCTACATTGCCGCCGTCAAATCCGGCGCGTTCCCCGGGCCGGAGCACAGCTTTCATTCCTCATGATCACGGTTGAGACCGTCGCCGGGTTGAGGGAGCAGATCGCGCGGCTGCGGGAGGCGCGCAAGCGCATCGCTTTTGTCCCCACCATGGGCAATCTTCATGCCGGTCACGTGCACCTGATGCAGGAGGCGCGCCGGCATGCGCCGGCGGTGGTGGCGAGCATCTACGTCAATCCGCTGCAATTCGGGCAGGGTGAAGACTTTGATTCCTATCCGCGCACACCGTCGCATGACAAGGTGGCCCTGCTGTCCGCCGGCGTTGACCTGCTGTTCAAGCCGGCGGAGTCTGAGATGTATCCGCGCGGAAAAGCCGTCCGGACCTTCGTGGAGGTGCCGGGCCTGAGCGACGACCTCTGCGGCGCTTTTCGTCCCGGGCATTTTCGCGGTGTCACCACCGTGGTCAACCATCTGTTCAACCTGGTGACGCCCGACGTCGCCGTGTTCGGCAAGAAGGATTACCAGCAATGGCTGCTGATCCGGCTCATGACCGCTGATCTCGGCCTGCCGGTCGAGATCGTCGGCGTGGACACGGTACGTGAACCGGACGGGCTGGCCCTGAGTTCGCGCAACAACTATCTCAGCCCTGAAGAGCGCAAAGCCGCGCCGCGCCTGTACGAGGCGCTCGTCCGGCTGCGCGACCGCGTGCAGCGGGAAGGCATGCATCTCGCGGCGGCGGAGGAAAATGCCGTCATCGATCTGCAGGCGGACGGCTTCCGGCCCGATTACGTGCATGTGCGCCGGCAATCCGATCTGCGGCTTCCCGCGGCAGAGGACCGCCAGCTGGTGGTGCTGGCGGCGGCATGGCTGGGCAAAACGCGGCTGATAGACAACGTCGAATTCGAGCTGAAATCGTGATTTGAAAACCGGCGATTCAGGCCCGATAATATACAAATATTCTTCAGAGGTATTTTCGATGCGTCGCATCATGCTCAGGTCCAAGCTGCACCGCGTAACCGTCACGCATTCCGAACCCGATTACGAGGGCTCGGTGGCGATCGATGGCCGTCTGCTGGATGCCGCCGATATCCGCGAATACGAGCGCATCGAGGTCTACAACCTCAAAAACGGCGAACGCTTTTCGACCTACGCCATCCGTGCGGAGGAAGGTTCCGGCATCATCTCGGTCAACGGCGCCGCCTCGCACAAGGCCAGCCCGGGCGATATCGTCATCATCTGCGCCTATGCCGAGTTCGAGGAGAAAGAACTCGCCGCCTTCAAGCCGCGCCTGGTGTACGTGGACGCGCGCAACCGCATCACCCACACGCGCAATTCCATCCCGGTCCAGGTCGCCTAGACCGCGCATTTCCCGGGCATTCGTTCCCTTGCTGTCCGCAGCCGCAGCGCTTCAGTGGTCTGACGCATCCGGTTGGCGCGATAATACCCGGCGTAGAGCGAAAACCCATGGAACGGCGCCACCATGCAGCCTCAGGACAAGACTCCCCGCAATAAAACCGGCCTGGTGCTGGCGCTGAGCGGCGGCGGGGCCGCCGGCCTGGCGCATGTCGGTGTGTTGCAGATATTGGCGGAAAATTCCATCCCCGTGCGCGCCGTGGTCGGCTCCAGTATCGGCGCCGAGATCGGCGCGTTTCTCGCCAGCGGCGTGCCGATGGATGAACTGGAAAAGCTGGCCACCACCATGGACTGGAAGCTGACGCTGCAATTGTTCATGCCGGACCTGCCGACGGGCGGCCTCGTGTCCGGCAGAAAAATCATTGACTACCTCAACAAGGAACTGGGTACCCATAACATCGAGGATCTGCCGATCGGCTTTGCCGCGGTCACGACCGATCTCGAAACCGGGGAGCAGGTGGTGATCTATCGCGGTGGACTGGTGGATGCCGTGCGTGCCAGCATTTCGATTCCGGGCATCATCGCGCCATATCTCATTGACCGGCGCTGGCTCGTCGACGGCAGCGTGGTCAATCCGATTCCGTTCGACGTGGCCCGCGGGCGTTTCGGCGGGCCGGTGCTGGCGGTGGGCGTGCACGCCGCGGTGCGGGATCGGGCACGGCGGCATCCGCCGCCTTCCGGGCAATGGCGCCCCCGCGTGCGACAGCTGCTGCGCCAGCCGTGGATGAAGCGCGCCGGCGCGATGCAGGTCTGGCTGGAGGCCCAGCTGGAAGATCATCCGAAGCGGCGAGGAGTGGATTCGCCGTGGACGGCGCGCCAGGTGCTGGACCAGGTCATGGCGATTACCCAGGCGGAGATCGTGCGCCTGCGTGCCGGCACGAGTCCGCCCGATCTGCTGCTCGAACCGGACGTCGGTGACATCGGCGTGCTCGAGTTTTACCGCGGGTACGAGGCGATCGCCGCCGGCCGCGAGGCGGCGCAGGATAAACTGGAGAAAATAAAGGCACTGCTTGAATCGAGAACCTGACCACAGGGCGCTTCACACAACCCTGTGGGCTGATTTGGTACCGAGGGTCGGAATCGAACCGACACGGTGTGGCCACCACCAGATTTTGAGAAAGATGGGGGCACAGCAGGTTGTTACCAATCAACCGCTTGCATCGCTTGCCGCTGTGCCATTCTCTGCCTTAATCGCATCTAAACCTCCCTTAGCCTGCCTCGCCCTGGCACAAATCTGGCACAAGGCCCCGGGCGATGATTTTGAGAGCTTCCAGTCGGTAGCTCAGGCTGGTTCGCCGATCTTCTTGCGGATCGGGCGAAGTGGGAGCAAGTATTAATTCGCCAGGCACGCGGAGGTGTTACACTGCTGAGCATTGAAAACCCGCGCCAGATCAGTGCCTAGCAATATCCGCAGCAATATGACCCGTGCAGTCGCACGTTTTCGCGTGCCAGCCTGGAATGCCTGAGGCAAGATGAGGTGTTGTTAGTATCCGGCACTGCCAGTATTGTTGTCCACGCAACCATGTACCCCGACAATGCCGTGGCACAAACCCGCGAAACCATGATCAATATTAAGGCCGTGCAGGCCGAGGCAAATCGTCTGGCGAGCCAACCCTGGTTCGATCCGTCCAGCCTGTATAACAGGATATACGTGCGCCAACCTGCTGATCTGGCGCAAATTCGTGCCGAGTTGGCGCAGCGTGCGGGCAGCGTGCTCAAGGTGGTCTATCTGCAGGCCCATGCGCACTGCCAGGATCAGCTGCTGGAAATTGAGGCCACTGCTGCATATCCGGTGATCCCCATGCCCGGCCAGTGGAGCTGATCATGCGCGCCGCATTGCGTGTGTTGCTGAACGGCTACGATTACCTGGTGCTGTATCTCGGCCTGGCTTGGCTGGGGATACTGTGCCTGGCATGGACGGCGATTGCGATGATCATTTACCCGCTATTGCCGGAGCGTCGGGGACGGGCGCTGGGGCGTTACGCCATCATGGTGGTGTTTCGAATTTACCTTGCCAGTCTTCGCGTGTCGCGCCGGTGCACCTTTGACCTGGAGGCACTGGATGTCCTGCGCGATGAACCGTCGCTGATTCTTGCGCCCAATCATCCGTGCCTGCTGGATTCAGTGATGGTGATTTCACGCTTGCCGAATGTTGCCTGCGTGCTTAAAGCCGAGCTGATGAAAAATATTTTTCTCGGTGGAGGTGCCCGGCTGGCGCGCTACATCCGCAATGAACCGGTGCGGCGCATGGTGCGGTCGGCAATCAGGGATTTTGACTATGGCAGCCATCTGTTGCTATTCCCGGAAGGCACCCGCACCACCACGTGCCCGGTCAATCCGCTCAAGGGCAGTATCGGACTGATCGCGAATTATGCCCAGGTGCCCGTACAGACGATTCTGATAGAAACCGACTCGGCGTATTTGAGCAAAGGCTGGTCGCTGTTCCGCAAACCGCCGATGCCGATCCATTATCGGGTGCGTTTGGGAAAGCGCTTTGATCCACCGCGGCATATCCAGCGCTTCATGGCTGAACTGGAACACTACTTTGCGTGTGAGTTGGTGCAAGGCTCGCCATTCTATCCGGCTAATTCCCTCCCCATGCAGGCAGACCGTACTCTTGACGTCACTTCCCGTACGCCGTCATGAGTGCTGTCTCGACTACGCATCTTGTCCTCATCCCCAGCTATAACCCCGGTGCCAAAGTCTATGAAACCGTGCGTGCGGCACGCCAATACTGGACGCCGGTGTGGGTGGTGGTGGATGGCAGCACCGACGGCAGCGTCGAGGGCTTGCTGGCGATGGCAGCGCAAGACGCCGGCCTGCGCGTGATCGTCTTGCCGCGCAACCAGGGTAAGGGCGCGGCGGTACTTCACGGCCTGGAACAGGCGGCAGCGGCGGGATTCAGTCACGTATTAACCATGGATTCGGATGGCCAGCATCCACCCGAACGTATTCCTGTCTTCATGGCGGAATCCGCCAGACAGCCGGCGGCAATGATATTAGGCGTGCCGGTATTCGATGCCAGTGCGCCGGGCTTGCGCGTGAAAGGGCGACGCATATCCAACTGGTGGGCCAATCTGGAAACGCTGTGGGCAGGTATTGGTGACTCGCTGTTCGGGTTCCGCGTGTATCCGGTTGAAGCGTTGCGGCAGGTGATGCGCGATCAGCCATGGATGCGCCACTTCGATTTTGACCCGGAGGCCGTGGTGCGCCTGTGCTGGCGCGGGGTCAGGCCGGTCAATCTGCCCGCCCCGGTGCGCTACTACCGTGCGGAGGAGGGCGGCGTGTCGCACTTCCGCTACCTGCGCGACAACGTGCTGTTGAGCTGGATGCACACGCGCCTGTTTGTCGGTTTTGTGTTGCGTTTACCCGTTTTGCTGGTAAGACGTGCGTGGGGACGATTTTGAATCCGTGATTTTCATGTTCAACCTCGCATTTGGCAGTAATCGGTCAGCGGGATGTGCGGTGCATGCACCGGAGCAGGTCCAGGGGTTCATGTTGTCGTTCACCGTTAAATCATGCCGCCGTTGATGGAGATAATCTGTCCGGTGATATAGGCCGCCTGCGTCGAGGCGAGAAACCCGATCAGGTCGGCAACTTCACCGGGGGTACCGGCGCGTTTCATCGGCACCATGCGCGCGATATCCTGGGCGTCGAATGCCGATTCGCTCATAGAGGTGTCGATAATGCCGGGCGCAACCGCGTTGACAGTGATGCCCCGGCTGGCGACTTCCTGCGCCAGCGACTTGGTGGCTGAATTGAGCGCGCCCTTGGCAGCGGAATAATTGACCTGGCCGCGATTGCCGGTCAGCGCGGCGATGGAAGACACATTGATAATTCGCCCCCAGCGGCTGCGGATCATGGGCATCATCAGCGGCTGGGTGACGTTGAAAAAGCCGTTAACGGATACGTCTATCACCCGGTGCCACTGCTCGGCGCGCATGCCGGGAAACACGGCGTCGTCATGGATGCCGGCATTGTTGACCAGAATCTGGATCGGCTGTTGTTCGACGAGAGAGGTCAGCGCATCGGCTACCGCTGTGCTGTCGGTCACATCAAAAGCCAGCGCCTGCGCACTGCCACCGCCTGCACAAATGGCTTCGGCCAGTGTCTGTGCGGCTTGCAGCCCGCGATTGGCATGAATGTAAACATGGCAGCCATCGGCAGCAAGACGGCGGCAGATGGCCGCGCCAATGCCGCCGCTGCCGCCGGTAACCAGGGCATTTTTCATGGCGCTTCTCCTGACGGACAAGGCGAGAAGCGCTGTCCCGAATTATGAAAAGTACTTCTCGCCATGTCCGTTCCCTCTCTCCTATCTCTCCCCCAGAGGGGGAGAGTGATGTTGTATCGCTTCGCGATATTCAAGTTAAATGGGGTGTGATTGCGTCAGCATTGAGCACGATTGCGGCGCGTCCTTCCAGCAGCAGGCGACCCGCCGCGCTGACGCTAAACTGATAGAGGATATTGTTATCGCTGCGCGAGATGCAGGTAGCTTCCACCAGCAGATCGGCGGCGATGTCGTCCAGCCGGGACACGCGCAACCGTATGCTACGCACGCTGACCAGATAACCTACCCGTGCCCTGGTGCTGTCTGGTGGTGCCAGCAAGGCACCGTGCACGGCCATGGCCTGTGCCGCGTATTCGATCCCGCAGGCGGCACCCAGTCGGCCGTAAGCGCGCAACGGATTGTCGGTAGCGCGGTGGCTACACGCACGACACTGGATGCGCTGCTGATCCCATGCTTCAACATAATCCAGCAGGCACATGCTGCCTTGATGCGGGATGTGGCGCGCAATCCAGGCGTGGTCCAGTCTGGCTTGATTCAGCACGGCGTAATTGCCACGGCGAGACGCGTGCTGTCGAGGTAATCCAGCACCAGGTGTTTGTCTTGCCGCAGTGCGATACCGCGCAACAGCGGCAACCCACGCGCGGCTGGAATCGCCAGACGCAGGCTTTCGAGCGCGGCGTCGTCGAGTTGGTCTGCGATGGCGTCAGTCAGGCTAACGGTGATTTGCGCCAGCGCCTGTGCGCTGCGTTGCGGTGCCAGCACCAGGGCTATGCCCAACGCATCAGGGATGGGGCGGGCGCTGTAGAGTGGCTCCGGGTAAGCGGTGTCGCATGCCAGCAAAACGGTGCGTGTGTTATCGACCACCACCTGGGTTAGCGCTTCCAACAGACCCGCGCCGAAGCTGGCATCAAAGGCACCCAACACCGATGATGTGGCCATCGTGCCGGTGGCGATACTCCAGTACCCGGCGGCCGCGTTATGCGCAGAATTATGAAAGCGGGTCGGGGAGATTTGCCGGTCATCCGAGGCGAGCATTTCACAGATGGCGTGACAGTTTTCCCCATCGCCGCCAGACGCAGCAAACACGCTGGGCAAACCGGCGGCGTCGAGCCCGGCTGCCGCGATGGCTTCCAGCCCGGTCGCCAGGGTGAGTTTGACAGCCGCGCCACTACGCCGGCGTTCTGCTGCTGGCAACAACGCGGGTGACGGCAGTACGGTCTTGTGTGGTTGATAGGGCTGCCGCCCGCTCAGGACAGCCTGACTGGTCGGCCAGTCGGTCAAACCGGGGCCGAGTAAGCCGATGCCTTCGATGTATGCGGTGAGCGTGTGCATGGATCTAATCCGCGCGAGAAAAAATCAGGCTGCAATTGGAGCCACCGAAGCCAAACGAGTTGCTAAGTATGTGCGTCACAGGCTGTTCGCGATTATCCAGTACATAATCGAGATCCAGCGTCGGATCGAGTTGCCGGATGTTCAGTCCGGCGGGCAACAAACCGTGTTGCAGCGCCAGCGCGCAAATCACCGCCTCCACGCCACCGGCAGCGCCCAGGGTGTGGCCAGTCGCGCCTTTGGTGGAGCTGCACGGCGTGCCCGAGCCGAATACATGTTGAACTGCCTTGCCCTCCGCGGCATCGTTGCTTTGGGTAGCGGTGCCGTGCAGGTTGATGTAGTCAATATCAGATGACTTCAATCCCGCCATTTTCAGCGCATCCTGCATCGCCATGCGCGCACCCAGGCCATCCGGATGCGGCGATGACATGTGATAGGCATCGCTGGATTCGCCTATCCCGAGCAGTAGCACCGCATCGGCATCCAGGTGTTCCGGGGCGCGTTCCAGCAGCGCGAAGGCAGCCGCTTCACCAATCGAGATGCCGTTGCGCTGTGCATCAAATGGGCGACATGCTTGTTCAGAAATCAGGCCGAGCGAGCTGAAGCCATACATTGTCGTCAGACACAGGGAATCCACGCCGCCCACCACGGCCGCGTCTATCAGTCCCGCCGCCATCATGCGTCGCGCTGAACCATATACCTTGGCGCTGGACGAGCACGCCGAAGACACCACGACCGCCGGACCTGTCAGGCCGAAATAATGGCGCGTGAAATCAGCGACGGAGAAAGTACTGTGCGTGGTGCGGTAAATAAAATCGGTGGGTAATGAGCCAGTCACCGGGTCGCGTCGCCGGTAGGCCAGCTCGGTTTGCAGAATGCCTGAAGTGCTGGTGCCGAGGAACACGCCAATGCGCTGTGCACCGTATTTTGCGATGGCAGTGCGCACTGCCTCGGCAAAGCCGTCCTGAGTCAATCCCAGCAACGCGAGCCGGTTGTTGCGGCAATCAAATTCGGCCAGGCGTGCAGGAAGCTGCACCGCATCCACCCCGGCCACCTCGCCAATGAAAGTCGCCAGATCCACCGTATCAAACGCGCACGGCGCCAGCCCGGTGCGACGCTGGCGCAACGCGGCCAGGGCCTGGTCGAGGCCGCGACCGATGCTGCTGGTCGCAGTGAAATGGGAGAGCCAGAGCGGGTTCAAAGAAAAGTTAGCCAGTCGTAAGCAAAGAAGGATTTTAGCAAATTCCAGTGGTTGCTCGGATCAAATAGATGGGTAGTGGACTTTACCGATCACACGCGCGTCCACGCGATGCCTCAATGACAGATAGGCAGCCAGCGCCCCCAGCACCAGTCCGGCCAACACATCCACTGCCACATGCTGGCGTGTGGCCAGGGAGGAATATACGATGCCGATACACCACGCCCCATTGAAGATGAGTATCCACCGCGGCGCGCCAAAGCGGCGCAGCAAGTGATGCAACCAGATACCCGAAAAAACGGCTGTGGCGACGTGAAGCGAAGGGCAGGCATTGCCCGAGGCATCCATGGTTTTAAGGAAATCCACACCGGGATACTGAGCCCAGTCAATATTGGCGGCGGGTACTGCGGTGGGCCAGAAGTAGAAGACGATCAGTCCGGCGAGGCACGTCCCGGCCATGGACATGCCATAGCCATACAGCTCGCGCCGCGTCGCCAGTAATGTCGGAGGCAGCGAAACATAGACCCACAGTGATATATACATGGGCAAGGCCAGAGGCTGAAAGCCGATCAGGTGATCCAGCAAGGTGATGGGCATTACCGTTGTCGGGTAGGACGGGACTTTGAGTAAATAGAAGTAAGCACCGAAAAACAAGCTGATGAAAAGCATCGTTCCGATACTTTTGAGATACATATGCCTGGATATCGCCGTCGCCGCTTGACGGTACCAGGGCGTCTGCGGGCTATTTTCGTTCAAGGCTTATTCACCATGGGACGCGCCAATACTGACACGAATCATGAAAGGGCGTTACGCAAGGTGACAAAACGCAAATTAGCTGCGCTGGCGGCGGCCAGAACAGCGGGGAGCACTTCAAGAATAACAGGAATCCCGTCGCGCGTGCGTGCCGCGTTGCCGTCGTGCAACAGCAAAATAGCACCCGCTCGCAGGCCTCGCAACAGCCTGTTTTTAACGCGTTCAGCGTCGCCGATCCGGGTGTCGAAGCCGCGTGCTGACCAGCTGGCAAGCCGTAGCCCCAGTCGAGCCAGCACCGGATCGAGAAAAGGATTGCGCAAGCCGGCCGGCGCGCGAAAAAACAAGGGACGCTGGCCGGTAATCGCAGTGAGCGTGTCCTGGGCGGTCTGCAACTCATGCGTGAAGCCGGAACGTCCCATCAGCGCGAAATAATGGCGGTGATGCTGACTGTGGTTTTCCACGGCATGGCCGCGCCGCACGATTTCGCGGCACAAGTCCGGGTAGCGCGCGGCTTTTTCCCCGACGCAGAAGAAGGTGGCCTGGGCAGCGTGACGATCCAGCATATCCAGTACCTGCGGAGTGACGATGGGATCGGGGCCGTCGTCAATGGTCAGGGCGATTTCATTTCTGGCAGCAGCGGCAGCGGGCAGCTGTGTCCAGTTCGGCCCCAGCCAGTGGCTGCGCGGCCACAGTCCGGTCAGCATGAGCAGGATGTGATTGGCAAGCACGACGCCCAGAGCCCAGCGCCACTGCCCGGGGTCTGCGATGACGGCAATCAAGGCCAGCAAATGCAGCACGATGGACGTACGGACCAACAGCGTGGGTTGCCAGCGTGAATTACGCATAATGAGGCGCTCCAATGGCGGTCATGCTGGATGAGCAGCGTAAAAACGGACATCGGCGCCGCCGACTGTCCAAAAAACCGAAACCGCTGCATTCTACAACAGGAAACGGCGACGCTCGACGCCGGGTTACAAGTCACCGATCCGGTTTCTGGATGACTGGTTCATCGCCAAACAAGATGGAAAACTGGTAGCATGAAAAAAACTCGAATGAATTCCATGCAATATCATGCTCACGGTGGTGCAGCCCTGCTTGAAGTGAACCGCAGGTTCTACGATCCTCTGTGGACGAGCGCGCGCCTCATCGAGCCGCAGCGCTTCAACACGTGGCCGCTCGTGTGCTCCCTGGTCTCGCGCTCGCAGCCGCGGCTTGAAGTCGCACCGGGCTTGCGACCGCGGCTTCCACTCGATGGGACGCATTTCGTGGACTTCAGCCTGCCCGCGGTGGCGAAACTGCGCGCCCGCGGATCAAACGCCGCCGTCGCGCTGGTAGCCGCACTGCCATTCCCGGATCATGCATTCGGGCTCGTCTGCGCCTTCGACATCGTCGAGCATGTCGACGACGACGATGAAATCCTGTCCGAGCTGTCCCGCGTGGCCGCCCCCCATGCGTCGTTGTTGCTCTCTGTGCCGTTGCATCCCGGGCGCTGGACGACGTTAGACGACTTCGTCGGGCACCGTCGCCGCTATGAGCCGCAGCGGCTGCTCGCCAAGCTCGCCGAGCACGGATTTTCCGTGGAGCAGAGCGCCGTCTTCGGAATGCAACCTAAATCGTCGCGGCTGGTCGATGTCGGCATGTGGTATCTCGCCCATCACCGCGAGCAGGCGATGTGGTGGTACAACCGAGTCTTCATGCCGCTGGGCATGCGCTTTCAGAAAAAGCTCGCACTCGCCCCTGGGCTGATAGATACCGAGCACGTCGATGAGGTACTGCTCGTGTGTCGCAAGCATGGCGTGGTCAAGTTTTCGTAGAGCGATGTTAATGCGGTCAGGCCAGGCGGTCTTCATGCGCGAGTTACGCTTTGGGTTGCCGAGCGAAAATCGCGGAGTAAATCAGCGCCAGGATGACGCCCGGCGCCACGGTGACGCCCATGGCCTGCAATACTGACATGTTGGAAAACGCAAGCAGGCCAAAACCGGCGACCGTAGTGAGGCTGGCAAACAACATCGAGGTCAGAGTGCGGGGCGAAATGCTGTGGTCAATCGGTTCGGGCGCAGCCATCGTCCCCTCTCCCGGCAGGTGAGGGTGACTAGCTCGATCAAAAAACAGGGCGTAATTGGAGCCCACCGCGACTACCAGCAACAAGCCCACCAGGTGCAAAATAATCAATTGCTGGCCAAACACGGCCAATCCTGCCGTGACGGTGATGACCGCAGCCGCCAGCGGCGCGATGATTCGTACCACGCGCATGGGCGAGCGGAAAACCACCAGCAACAATCCGGTAATGGCAACCAGCCCGCCGAGCGACAACAGGATGGCTTCATGCAGGTAGCCGGAATACAGGCGATCGAACTCGGCTTTCATATCCACCAACAGAACATTGGGCAAACCCGTGGTGCTCAACGCAGCGCGAATTCGGCTTGTATCGATGCCGACATCTTTAGGTGCGGTAAGTGGCAATAGAGCACGCCAGTGGTGGTCTTGCTGGATGAGCAGCGCATCAACCGCCATGGCCATTGAGGTCTGTTCAAGATCGGCTGCTTTCAGCAAGGGCTGGCTGCGAGCGGCGGCGATATCGGCAAGAAACGGCGTAAACAGTTGCGCGCGCACCGGTAATCCCTGAACAGCTTGCGCCAGCCGCGTTTCCAACACGGCGGGGGAGGGTATGCTGGCCTGGCGGGCGCGCTGCGTCGCGGTGCTGGGAAGATAACGGCTGGGACTTTCAAATCCGGCGAGTTCGCCTTGATCGACTTGCGTTTGCAGTATCGTGGAAACTTGTTCGGAAGTACGTAATACGGTCTCCCGGCTCGCGCCGGATACCACCACCAGATAACGCACATCAGACACACCCATGTCGGCGCGCAGGCTGGCATCCAACGCCACATCGGCCTGCGATACCGGACTCAAAGAGGATATCTGGTCATCCCACAAACTGGCGCGGTGCTGGACGAGGACGGCGCAGGCCGCCAGCAGCAATATCGCGGCCGCCCATCGCAGTCCAGCGGCGCGCTGTACCAGACGGGACAGGACGAGGCTGATAGCCGATACATCATGAATGCGAAAGTTTGTCGGCAGCAGATGAGGCAGGATGAAGCGGGTCACCGTGGCGGCGGCTACCAGACCGGCAATCGAATACAGGCCGAGTTGCGCCAGGCCCGGAAAGCCGGACAGTAGCAACGCTGCAAAGCCGAATATCGAGGTCAGCACACCGAGACGGACGGTGGGCCAGAAGCGCTGGATCCAGTTCTGCTGGTCTGAACCGTCCTGTTCTGATTGCACAAACAGATAGATTGAATAATCCACCGCCTCGCCGATCAGTGCGGTGCCAAATCCCAGGGTGATGCCATGTACCGTCCCAAAGCCCAGACTGACTGCTGCGATGGCTACCAGCGCGCCGCTGATAACGGGCAGAAAGCCCAATGCCAGTGCCGTGAAGGAACGATAAACCAGCAATAACAGCGTAGCGATGAGCGCGACGCTGATGATGGACAGGCGGGTGACCTGACTTTTTATAGTGTCGCGTGAATTAACCGAAAACACACCGGGGCCGGTCATCACCAATCTGGCGGAAGCGGTTGCGCTGGGTGCCGTGTCAAACGCCTGGCGGATGGCGGCCATGGCGCGTTGCTGGGCGTCGATATCGGCACCTGAAGCGCGTGTTTGCATCAGCATCAAGGCGCGCGCGCCGTCGCGTGATGACCATGCGCCATCAACCATCTGCGGGCGGTCGCCGTTGTTGATCTGGTCGAGTAATTGCACCATTTCACCAGTCGGGTCGCGTGGCAGCAGCGACTTGACCAGCAGCCCGGCAGGCGAGGCGAGCAGGTCGATGCTGTCGCTCAAGGCGGCATGCAGGCCGTCTACGCTGAAGCGTGTGGGCGTCACGGCAGGGCTTAGCAGGTAGCGATGGTTGAACAGAAACGCACGGTCGCGCTCGGCGCTGACGGGCTCGCCATTATTTACGCTGACAAAAGCAGCATCAGCGCGCAGGCGCTGGGCGATTTGTTTGGAAAGCCTGGCGCGGGTGGACGCATCGGCGCCTTCAATGCCCACCAGAATCAGGCGCGAGGCCAGGCCGTCGCGTATCTGCTCCAGCAGCAGCTGCTGCTCGGGCGTGGGGCTGCGCGGTAAAAAAGCCGATAAATCGGTGGTGAACTGGCTGCGGCTGATGATGATGCCGCAGACGAGGATAAACACCAGCCACAGGGCTATCGCTGCCCGGCCGCGCCGTGCCGGGGCTGGCCTCACGGCGTGGCCAACTTTTCGATCAGCATAAGCGAGCTGTCACCATCGGTCTGGGTGATTTCGACGCTGCGTACCGCGTCGCGCATCCCCACAATACGGATGCCCTTTACCACTGCCTGCATTTTTTCATCTGTTGGCAGTAGTTGCAGGGTCCAGTGTTCGGCTGTGCCGTCCAGACTCAGTCGGTAATTACGTTCCAGCGCCTTGCGGTCACCCGCCAGGGTGCCGCGGATGCTGTCGATGAAAGCCGCCAGTTCCGGGTAATCCTGCAATTGCAGGCGATGTTTCTGGCGGCCGCGCTCGATCACCAGGGTGCCGGCATCCACCGTCATGGATTCGGCTTTGGGTTTGAGGGTACGCTTTTCCAGATGGTCAGGTGCGGTGTAGAACAACTCCCCGGAGGATTCCACCGGTCTGTCGAGCATGGCGATGGATTTTTTCTCGACAAAGCGGGCATGGTCGGTGTGGGTTTGCGCCAGGCTACGCATGAGTTGGTCAATATCCCATTCGGCGGCGTGAGTGACGACAGGTACCA